>Ga0207689_10006247_pt1 | contig 10557 bp, 6 predicted proteins | sample KBSMisM52_FD_184312 | JGI IMG/M metagenome (GOLD analysis project Ga0207689, IMG submission 184312) | Miscanthus rhizosphere microbial communities from Kellogg Biological Station, Michigan, USA - KBS Miscanthus M5-2 (SPAdes) (version 2) | ecosystem: Host-associated > Plants > Roots > Rhizosphere... | reverse complement strand
ATCTCGAACCCGCAGCCCGCGCAGGATGAAGCGCCCTGGGTATTACCGCAGGATTACAAAACGCCCAAAGCTCCGAAAGGTAGTTTGACCTCAGTTAACACGGCGCTGCTCTCACGCGATCGTGAGTTTTCTCAAGCTGCGACGAAACGCGGCGCGCGCGCAGCTTTTGCAGACTATGCACTGCCGGAGGTTCGGATCTATCGAGAGGGGAAGTTTCCCATAATAGGAAGAGATCTGGCGCCGGCGGTTCTACCTGACAGCTCAGGTGTCTGGACCTGGGAGCCGGCTGCCGGCGACGTGTCAGCCTCAGATGATCTGGGTTACACCTATGGCACTTATCAAATCTCCGGTGATGAACTGGGAGCAAAAATCATCGAATCGGGTAACTACTTCCGAATTTGGAAAAAGGACAAAGGCGCCTGGCGAGTTCTTTTCGATCTGACTAATCCTGTCCCACCCGAAACCAACAAGAGCTAGCCAGCCATTCGGATCGGCGACAATGGTTTCAGTTGCGCTCATATGCACCGCTAACAGATGTCGCAGTGTGATGGCCCACGCGATATTTGTCGCTGAGGCAAAGCGTCGCCAGCTCCCATATGATGTTTATTCTGCCGGTGTCTTTGACTTCCGCGGTGCGCCGCCAATTCGGGAAACAACAAATACCTGCGACCTCAATAACACCTCGGCGCCGGATGAGATCGCCACCTGGGTAGGCGATTTGCCGCTTGAGTCAATAAGTTGTTTTCTGGTTATGGAGCAACTCCATGCGGATGTGCTGAGATATGAACATGGTGTATCAGCGGACCGCATTCGACTGCTCGGCGAATTTGATCCACGCGAACGCGGACGAGAGATCGAGGATCCGTTTGGCCAGAGCGATGCCGTCTACCAGGAGCAATACGATTTGATTCGCGAATGTATTGTTAATTATCTGGACAGGGCCATCACGGGGCAGTAGCCCAACTGTGAAGTCGGCCATTGCCCCAGCGTAGACTTGACTCATCCACCGGTTCCTAAGCCGCTCGGGAAGGGAAGTTTGCCAGGTTCATGGGGATATTATGTCGCTTGATCATGCGGTCGAGTGTCTTACGGTCGACTCCCAGGATACGCGCTGCGGCTTGTTTATTTCCCCGAGTATGCGCCAGTACCTTAGCAACGTAACGCCCTTCCACTTCCGATAGTGGGACCAACTCCTCCGCAGCCTGCGGTGTAGCTGTTGTCGCTTTCGATCCATCGGTTTGCTTCTGGAAATAGTTCTGTATGCGTTCCGGCAAATCCTTGACCCGGATAGTGCCGTCACATATGGCGGTCGCGCGCACCACCGCATTTTCCAGTTCGCGCACGTTGCCCGGCCAGGGATACTGCTCGAGGAATTGCAGCGCTTCGAGCGAGAACTTCACTTGCGGACTCAGTGAATAGACACGCTCTGCAAAACTATTCGCCAACAACAAAATATCTTCCCGGCGCTGGCGCAGCGGAGGCAGAGTTATGGAGACGGCGTTCAAACGATAAAACAGATCCTCTCGGAAACGTCCGGCTTCCACCTCCTGTTCGACGTCACGATTGCTCGCGGCAATAACGCGCACGTCAACTCGCTGGGTAATGTTGGAACCAACCCGACGAATTTCTCCCTGCTGCAACGCGCGCAGCAGTTTTACTTGAAAAGCAGGCGTGGTCTCGGTTATCTCGTCGAGAAAGACAGTTCCATGGTCCGCTTCTTCCCAGAGCCCGCGTCGGTCCCGGTCAGCTCCGGTAAACGAACCCTTGGTATGGCCAAACAGTTCCGACTCAATCAACTCCGCGGAAATTGCACCGCAGTTAACTGCCACAAACGGTTGGTCAGCCCGGGTACTGCGGCTGTGCAGGGACGAGGCGACAACTTCCTTGCCGGTGCCTGACTCGCCAGTTAACAGCACCGGTAGATTTGTGCCCGCCACCCTGCCCACCTGTTTCATTACCGCAATGAAAGCTTCGCTGCGACCGAGCACTCCGATGTCGGTTTGATAGGGCGAGACTCCGCCGGATAAGCGCACACGGCGTGATTTGGAACCTTCCAGTTGTTCACGCAGGGCCCGCGAAAGCGATTGCAGATCATCAGCGCCGAACGGCTTGAGCAGATAGTCGTAGGCGCCAAACGAGGTCGCATCAAGAGCGCCTTCAGCCGTGCCGTGCCCGGTCATCAAGACGACTTTCGTGGATGGCAACTCACTTTTGAATCGTCGTAACACGCTGAAGCCATCGGCGCCCCCAAGTTGCACATCGCAAAAGACCGCAGCCCAATCGTGCTCGCGCAGCACTTCAAAGGCACGTTCGGCTGATCCAACTTCTGTCACTTGCCAGCCATCTTCGCTTAAGACCGTCCCTACCAGAGCGGTAATTGCGGGTTCGTCATCAATTACCAGAACTTGTACGTTTTTTTCGTTTGTCATTTCATCACCCGGAGTATCTTTCGTTCCCTGTTGTTTTTTGCAAAAGGGGAGATGGGCAGCGAGCCTTGACTCCCTGCGGCCTGAATTGTTTTGGCCATGAAGATATCCGGAGGCTCGGCCTTGCCGAACAGAAATCCCTGACCCTCATCGCATCTAAGCAAGCGCAGAAACCTCAATTGTTCATCCGTTTCCACTCCTTCGGCCATTACTTTGAGTCTGAGGTTATGAGCGAGCGTAATGATTGCCATAACCAGAGCTGCGTCGTCAGGATCACTGGTAGCATCGCTGACGAAACTGCGATCGATCTTCAGCATGTCGATCGGCAACTGTTTTAAGTAGCCGAGCGAAGAGTAGCCGACCCCGAAATCGTCAATCGCCACCATCAAACCCATCTCTTTCAACTCCCTAAGGCGCGTTACCACCTGATCAGTGTTCTTGATCAGTGAACTCTCGGTAATCTCCAGTTGCAGAGTTTTGGGATCTATTTCCGCTTCAGACAGAACCTGACCGACGGTTGCCACAAAGTCTTTCTGGTGAAACTGATTCGGCGAAACGTTAACTGAAACCCGGAGTTCGGTAAGTCCTGACTTCTGCCAGGCCCTGAGTTGCCGGCAGCCTTCTCGGAGACACCATTCCCCGAGTGGAACTATCAAATCGGTATCTTCAGCCATCGGGATGAACCTGCCCGGCGCTACCAGACCCAATTTAGGATGCTGCCAGCGGACCAGCGCCTCAGCGCCAAGAATTTGAGAGTTGCTCAGATCGATCTGCGGTTGGTAATAAAGTCTTAGCTCCCCGTTTTCGATCCCGCGGCGCAAGTCGCCTTCCATCGTCAACCGTTCGAGCGCCCGCGCGTTCATCTCGGCCTGGTAGAATTGATAATTATTCCCCCCCAGCGACTGCGCCCGGTTCAACGCCACGCCCGCGTGTTTTAGGAGTTCGTCTGAAGTTCTACCGTCGCCTGGGTAGACGCTAAGGCCGAGGCTCGCAGTTACATGCAGTTGGTGTGCGTCGAGCACAAACGGCGCCTTCAGCGATTCAATAAGATCGTTCAAAAGCTCGAGCACATCTTCAGAACCGTGGATGTCGGTTATCAGTACTGCAAAGTCGTCGCTTTTGAATCTCGCCAAAGTCCCCCGCTCATCGATCGTCTTTCGGATACGCTCCGCGATCGAGCGCAGCAAGCGATCACCAATGGCGTGACCCAGGGTGTCGTCAATCTCTTTAAATCGATCGATCCGCAGCAACAAGGCGCCGACGGCCTGGTCGTCTTTTTGCGCATGCTTGATGGCTTGCGCCAGACGGTCTTCAAACAGCAGCCGGTTTGGCAGGTCAGTCAGAGTATCGAAATAAGCGAGTCGTTCAATTTCTGCAGTGCGGTGATGCACCAACTCCTGGAGGCCGTGTTCGTGATACTTCTTATTTTCGAGAAGCTGTTGGTGAGCAAGGGCACGTTGCATCGCATCCTCAACCTGGGCTACCTCGAATGGTTTTGTAACGTAATCGAAAGCCCCCGCGCGCATCGCCTGGATGGCGGCATCAATTGTGTGTTGGCCGCTAATCATCACCACCACCGTTTCGGGAGTCTCCTTCACGATGTATGGAACCAAATCCAGACCACTGATACCGCCCATGTTTATATCGCTAATTACCAGCTCAAACTTGATCACCTTCAGCAAGCTGATGGCCTCCTCAGCAGAACCCACCGTGACGCAGTCGTATTCGTCATCCAGCATTGAACAGAGCAAACTCCTGATTTGCTCATCGTCGTCGATGATAAGAATGCCGGGCCGTTTTGTATTTGCGACTGACATCTAGGTTTGCGTTGAACCCCCACGTTCTATTGCGTGGCCGTTGGTGCCATCCAACACGTCTCGAATTTTTTGCGCCAGGGCCCTCTCGGAAAACGGCTTTTGAATAAACGCAATACCTGAATCCACGATGCCGTGATGCACGATTGCTTCGTCGGTATAACCCGACATGAACAAGACTCTGGTTTCCGGATGAATCGCTTGTAACTGTTCTGCGACCTCTTTACCGCTGAGCTTCGGCATCACCACGTCGGTGATCAGAAGATCGATGCGTTCCTTGTGTTTGTTGCCGAGGTCAATTGCCGCTTCACCCCCGTTGGCCTCCAGCACCGTGTAACCGCTCTCCACCAACAATTCGCTGGCCAACTTCCGAACCATGTCTTCGTCTTCCACCAGTAATACTGTTTCTGAGCCGTGCATGATGGGAGTGACGCTGGCGGTTGCCGCGGCCTGTCTGGTGCCCTCTTCAACTAAGGGCAGATAAACTTTGAAGGTGGTGCCTTTGCCGAGTTCGCTATAAACCCAGATGCTGCCACCGCTCTGCTTGATAATTCCGTAAACGGTTGAGAGGCCGAGGCCGGTGCCTTTGTCCTTTGCCTTGGTGGTAAAGAATGGCTCGAAGATTCGCGATTGGGTCTTCTGATCCATTCCGGTTCCCGTATCGCTAATAGCCAGCATGACGTACTCGCCGGCAGTCGCGTCCAGATGTTTGCTTGTATAAGTGTGGTCGAGCGTAGTGTTGGAGGTTTCGATAGTCACAATGCCGCCCCGCGGCATAGCGTCGCGCGCGTTTACAACCAGGTTCACCAGAACCTGCTCGAGCTGACCGGGATCGGCCTTGATCTGTTTCAAGTTGGCTCCGGGTTTGGTTACCAGTTGAATATCTTCTCCGATGAGTCGCTTCAGCAGTTTGATCATGTCGCCCAGGATGTCGTTCACATTGAGCGCCAGCGGCTGAAGAAGTTGTTTGCGCCCAAAGGCCAGCAGTTGCCGGGTAAGGTTTGCGGCGCGCTCGCCGGCCTTGGTGATCTCTTCCAGGTACGGAGTAATCGGGTGGTCCTCGCCGACGCGTCGCAGCGCCAGGGCGCTGTAGCCATTGATTGCGGTGAGCAGGTTGTTAAAGTCGTGAGCAACTCCACCGGCTAGCTGACCAATCGCTTCCAGTTTTTGTGACTGTCGCAGCTGTTCTTCACTCTCGCGCAGGGCTTGTTCCAGGCGCCTGCGCTCCGTAATGTCGCGAGCGATACCGTGCACTCCAACTGGCACGCCCTTCTGGTAGACCAGTCGGGTATTCACTTCGACCGGAATGCAAACACCTTCCCTGGTAAGAATCTCAAGCTCATAGGCAGTCACGGTTTCACCGGCGAGCTTCCTACGAAGCATCTCTTGCGCCTTGTCCAGACAATCCGGCGTCACCAGGTCCATCATATTCAGCGTTAGCGTTTCCGCCATGGAATAACCGGTGAGTTGCTGGCCAGCTCTGTTCGTCGAGGTGTAATTGCCGGCCAGATCGTGTTCATAGATTATGTCGCGAGCGTTTTCTACCAACTCGCGATAGCGCTCTTCACTGCGCAGTAATTCAACTTCAGCCTCGTTGCGTTCAGTTAGATCCCGGATAAATGCGGTGAAGATCGGCCGCGGGAGCTCGCCGATAGCGGTTATGGTTAACTCGATGGGAATTTCGCTGCCATCGGAACGCAAGGCCGACATCTCAACCCGCTTGCCTAACATTGTCCCGCGTCCAGTTGCCATGAACCTGGCAAACCCTTGCTCGTGCCGAGCCCGAAGCGAAGGCGGAACCAGCAGGTCGGCCATCTTCTTGCCGACGGCGCTCTCGCTGGTGTAACCAAAGGTCTGTTCTGCCGCCGGATTGAAGTCGATTATTTTTCCTTCATGATCGACCGTCAAAACGCAGTCGAGTGCTGTTTTCAGGATTGCGTCTTTGCGGCCTTCACTTTCAATCAAAGCTTGCTCAACTCGCCTGCGCTCGGTGATATCTACCATCACGCCTCGCAGCACTACATGTTCGGGATCTTGTGCGTCGGCGGTCACAAAATCTCGCAACCAGACGATTCTTTCGTCGGCTGCAAACATGCGAAAGTCGAACTGGTGGTCCCCTTTTGTGTTAGCGGTCTCGAGCAAAGCATCAACTACCCAGGACCGGTCTTCCGGATGAAGATGTTCCACCCAAAACGTTGGGTCGTTGACCCAGGTATCCGGCGAGTATCCCAGCAGGCGTTCCGTTTGCTGGCTAACAAACGTGAAGGTAAAAGTTCCCGGATCAAACTCCCAGACAATGCCGTCGATCGAGTGCACCAGCGATTCGTATTGCTGCTGGCTCAACCGCGCGGCAACTTCTATGAGCTTGCGAGGGGTGATGTCTTCCAGCGTTCCTTCATAAAGAGTTTCCGGTCGGCTTTCATCGCTGACGATTCGTCTGTTTTCCGACAACCAAATTTTTTCACCGTCTTTGCGATAAGCCTCGAATTCGAAACTTGTCAGGACGCCTCTTTCTTCCAACCGGCGATTTGCCTCGGTGAGACATTCAGGATCGACATAGAGTTGACTGGCGAGATCGGTGACGCTTTCAATTGCCTCTGCTGTTGATTCATACCCAAGAATGTGGGCCAGGGCAGGATTCATCGTGATGAATCGCCCTTCCTTGGTAATCTGGAAAATACCTTCAACGGCATTCTCGAAAATGGAACGGTAGTTCTCCTCAGCCTGTCTCAGCTGAGCATAGAGTGAAGCGGTCTCGAGTGCGGCGGCAGCGGTGCTGGCCAGGATGGTCAACCCTTTCAGCTGTCCCAGCGTAAAAGGCCGAGTGCGATTCAAGGCGTTCAGGTTTATTGTGCCCACCAATTTGTTGGCGACCTGCATGGGAACCGACACTGCGGAACGGATTTCGGGGCGGGGCCAAAGCGCCCGGAAGCGTTCGTCGTTGATTTCGCCGTCGAGGATTAGAGGCAGACGCTGTTTGGCGACCCAGCTGGAAATACCCTCCTGCAGCGGAACTTTTTCTCCCAGCAAGCGTTCCCGGCTTTCGCCTCTAACTGCGGCAACATAAAGCTCAGTTCCGTCAGCCGTGGGCAGGAGAATCGAAACTTCGTCCGCCTCAGTCTGTTGCAGGGCGGCGTCGGCTAGCTTGCTGATAAGAGTTTGCGGATCGAGCGTGAAGGAAATTGTCTGACCTAACTCATAGATCGCAACTGTCTCACGCAACTGCAAATTCTCAAGATTCAAACGGCGCATGTTTATTGCGCGGGTTAGAAGCGGCATGAAAACCTGCAGACGGAATGGCTTCAGCACGTAGTCAAAAGCACCTAAACGCATGGCGTCAACTGCAGTCTGAATAGTGCCCTGCCCGGTCATCATGATGCAGATGAGGTGAGGATCTAACTCCAGGCCTGCCTGAAGCACGGCAATGCCATCCATCCCCGGCATCATCAAATCAGTGAGCAGTACGTCGAAATTATTGAGGCGCAGCGAGGCCAGCGCAGCTTCGCCGGAAGTAAAACCCCAGGCCTCGTACCCTTGAGATGTCAGTGCCTCAACCAGCACGTTCTTGAGCTCGACCTCATCGTCGACTACCAGCACTTTTCCTATTGCTTTGGACATTGTTTGCAGACCTTTTTGGTCAGTTTCCGAGCCATCCGCTTGCCGGATGGCGGGGTAATTCGCTCCTGCTTACTCATGAAACTAACTTTTCAGCGAAGTCCTCGGATATACCGCTCATGGTAGCTGGAAAGATATTGCACACCGTGGCCCCCTTTCGTTCAGCACTGTCGATGCTGATAACTCCTCCGTGTTCCTCCACAATGCGCCGGCAAATTGCCAGACCAAGACCAGTACCTTTTCCTTCCGGCTTGGTAGTAAAAAACGGATCCCAAACTGCCTTGAGATCAGCCGCTGCTATCCCTTCGCCAGTGTCTTCAAATTCGACAATGACGGCATCCGACGATTTCAACTCACCGGGACGAACGTGAACAGTTAACTTCCCACCTTTCGGCATTGCGTCGCAGGCGTTGGTGAGGAGATTCAGGAAGAGCTGGCGCAACTGTTGTCGATCGGCCTGCACGGTCGGTAGGTCAGCACTGAAGTTGCATACTGTTTCGATCTGATGATTTCGCAGATGGTAACTAAGAAAATCGAGTGAGGTAGTCACTTCTTCGCGCAGGTCTACCGTTGAGACTTGCCGGTGGCTGCGACGGCTGAACAGCAGCAGGTTATTCACCAGGGTCGCCATGCGATCTACTTCTTTGAGGATAATTTCTAACGCGCGGCGTTTTTCTTCATCCTGCCAGAGCTGCCCTACCAAAGCCTCTGTGCGCAGGGCGACAGTGGCCAAAGGATTGTTAAGTTCATGGGCAATGCTCGCCGCCAACTCCCCCATAGTTGCCAGTTTCGACGCTTGCCAGAGCTGTTGTGTCGTTGACGCCAACTGGGCGTTTTTTTCCTGAACGTCAGCCAGGGCAAGCTGAAGCTCGGTGATGTCTTGTTTGATTGCAATGAAGTGTGTGATTTCTCCATCGTTGTTCAGGATTGGCGTGATGGTCATGTCCTCCTGATTCAGAGTGCCATCCTTGCGCCGATTGATAATTGTGCCGTGCCAGACTTTGCCGGAAAGAATCGTGTGCCACATATCGCGGTAGAATTCGGGACCCTGCTTTCCGGATTTGAGCAGCCTTGCGGTTTTTCCCAGAACTTCTTCCTGAGCGTATCCGGTAGTTTGAGTAAACGCCGGGTTCACCCAAATGATCACTCCCTGATTATTCGTGATAAGCATGGCATTCGCGGCGGATTCCAGGGCTGCACTCTGAAGACGCAGTTGCTCCTCATTCTGTTTGCGTCCGGTAACGTCGTTTGCGAGTACCATCTCGGAGGGGCGTTCAGTGGAGTTGATCGAGTGGGTAGTAATTTCGACGTAGATAATTGTTCCATCGCGCTTTCGGTGCCTGCAGATCCGTGGCTGTTCCAGTCCATCAGGTGGTCGGTTAGCGATGAAGTCAATCGGCGCGGGAACATCGTCTGGCGGACGAAGATCCTCGATCGTCATCCGGAGAAACTCTTCGCGACTGTAACCGTAGTGGCTTATGGCAGCTGCGTTCACTTCCAGAAAGGCAAGGGTCTCGAGGTCGCAAACCCACATGGGCAAGGGGGTACTCTCGAACAATTCTCGATAACGCGACTCTGAGGCTTGCAAGGCTTCACTGGCCAGCTTGCGTTGCTCGCGCTCGCGACGTTCTTCTATGGCCCGGTAAACAGCGTGCGACAATCGTTGTAGGTGGTGCTTGAGAACGTAGTCCGTTGCTCCACTTTTCAAGCTCTCAATCGCTACTTCTTCGCCGAGCGATCCCGACACGAAAATAAAAGGAACCCCCGGCACTCGCGTGTTTGCGATCGTCAATGCCGTGTCCCCGTCAAATGAGGGCAGTGAATAGTCTGCGAGGATCAGGTCAAACCGATTGCGTTCAAGGGCTGAGACGTAACTTGCTTCAGTGTTTACGCACTCCACTTCCGCGATGATGCCGTCCGCTGCCAGGGTCTCGCGTATCAGTTCCGCGTCCCTGCGGTCATCTTCCAAATGTAGAATCTTTAGTTGTTGCGGCATTGCTTCGATTTTCAACTCTGTGTCGCCTTGATGATTTCGGCTCTTATCGGTGACGGCTGGTTTATGATTGCCCAGAAAGAGCCGACCTGCCTGATAGCTTCAACAAACTGATGAAAGTCCACCGGCTTCACAACGTAGGCGTTCACTCCAAGTTTGTAGCTCTCGACGATGTCGCGTTCTTCGCGAGAGGACGTCAACATCACTACCGGAATCATTTTCAATTCATCGTCTCCCCGGACCTGCCGCAGGACTTCGAGACCATCTATCTTGGGCATCTTCAAATCAAGCAAGACCACACCCGGGTGCGTGCCGCCTCGCATCTCAAACGATCCCTGGTGGCGTAAATACTCGAGAGCTTCCTGACCGTCGCGCACCACGTCGACATTGTTTGCAAGGTTGTATTCGGCCAGGGCCACCAGCGTCAGTTCGACGTCTTTTGGATCGTCTTCGCAAAACAGAATTCGCTTGATTTCTTCCATACTGATTTCCCTTGTGAGCTCCGCACTCAGTGAGGGCTGAGCCTCTCGCACGCGGCTCGGCCTCCAGATGAGTCTAGGCAGGTAAAGTTAGAAAGAATGTTGCTCCTTTCCCCACCGCTCCCTCTGCCCAGGTTGTCCCACCGTGACGCGTAATAATTCTTCGCACGTTGGCCAGGCCAATGCCCGTACCCTCAAACTCGTCCACCCGGTGCAACCTTTGAAAAACT
>Ga0207689_10006246_pt1 | contig 10557 bp, 13 predicted proteins | sample KBSMisM52_FD_184312 | JGI IMG/M metagenome (GOLD analysis project Ga0207689, IMG submission 184312) | Miscanthus rhizosphere microbial communities from Kellogg Biological Station, Michigan, USA - KBS Miscanthus M5-2 (SPAdes) (version 2) | ecosystem: Host-associated > Plants > Roots >... | reverse complement strand
GCGCAAAGTAACTAATTTTACACCGAACATAATAGTTAAGATATGGAAGAAGGAAAAAGGCAAAAGCAGATAGGTGGCCTGATACAGGAGGAGATCAATGATATTTTCAGGAGGCTTGGATTAAGCATGATTGATGGCGGCATGGTCTCGATCACTTCTGTTAAAATAACCCCGGATTTGCTGGAAGCGAGAGTATACCTCAGTTTTTTCCAGCTAAAAGATCCTGAGGCAGTATTGAAGAAAATTGAGGACAAAAGCTGGGAAATAAAGAAAGAACTGGCAGCAAGGGTGAGACAGCAACTGCGCCGTATACCCGAATTAAGGTTTTTCCAGGATGATACCCTTGACAATGTATTTAAAATGGAAGAGCTGTTCAAAAAAATAAATGAAGAAAAGCCCCCTTCCGCTGAGGAATAGAGACGGCCAACTTTAAACTTTCAACCTTGAATCTTAAACTTTTATTCGCCTGGCGGTATTTCAGGGCAAAAAAATCTACCAATGCGATCAATATCATTGCATGGATCAGCATTGTTGCTATTATTATTGGTACGGCTGCATTGATACTGGTCTTAAGTGTTTTTAATGGATTTGAAGGACTGGTAAAAACGTTGTATTCTTCTTTTTATACCGATTTAAAAGTAATGCCTTCTTCAGGCAAAACGATTACTATCACCGATGCACAGTTGCAAAAGTTAAAAGGCCTGGCAGGCATAAGAAATTTCTCCCTGGTAACGGAGGAAAAAGCGTTGTTACAAAATGGAGAATCAAAATGCCTCGCCTATGTAAAAGGAGTGGACGAAAATTACAGGTATGTTACAGGTATTGCCACTAGTATTGTAAGAGGCAATTATAATTTAGGAAATGCGGATACGGCCTCATTGGTTTTAGGTTCAGGTATAGAAAGTGCTGTCGGCATACAAACCGACCGGAATATATTTCCACTAACAATTTATTTGCCTAAAAAAAGCGGCCCGGAGTTGATTGATCCGATGCAATCTATCAGTGCTAGCGCAGTTACGGCTTCAGGTACTTTCGTGATACAGCAGGATTTTGACAATAAATATGCAATTACAAATATTGGGTTTATTAAAAAACTGCTGGGGCTCGGAAAAGATGATTACAGCGGACTTGAAATTGCCATAAGCGATCCTTCTGATGCTGATAACCTGAAAAAGAATGTCGCCTCAATCTTTAATGATAAGCAATACAAAGTGCAAACACGGTATGAGCAGAACCAGGGATTGTATTCAGTAATGAGTAATGAGAAATGGGTTATTTATGCGGTATTGTCACTGATACTGGTTGTTGCCGCGTTTAATATGATTGGTGCACTGACAATGCTTGTCCTGGAAAAGCAAAAAGATATCAGTGTGCTGCATGCAATGGGTGGGAATAATCGTTTTATCCAGGGAATTTTTCTGAATGAAGGAGTTTTGCTCGCATTAATTGGCGGTATATTAGGAATGTTACTGGCATTGGTAATTACCTATCTGCAGATAAACTTTAAATTAATACCGCTTACCGGGAACACATTTTTAATTGATTATTTCCCAGTCAAGCTTCAACTAAGTGATTTTATTCTCGTAGGCGCTACTGTTTTTGTAATTGCGTTTATTGCTGCGTGGCTACCGGCACGAAAAGCAATTTCAACTGATTTTTCATTGAGAAGTGAGTAAATTGTCTGAACATGGATTTATGAGATTGGCGGGATTATTGGGACATGTTAATTTCTGTATTTTGTAACAGGATATTTATTTATTTCATTAAAGTAAAAGGCCACATATATTATCAATGTGGCCTTGGATTATATCACTTAAATCCCATTAATCCTATAAATCCTGGTTCAGACTAATAATCTCCCAACGTTTCAGGCAATTGTGCCAGCGCCTTTTGCAACTGCTCATCATTCGGGGCTACGCCATGCCAGTTGTGATCATTTTCCATAAAGTCAACACCTTTGCCCATAATAGTATGCATCATTATCGCAATGGGTTTACCCTGGCCAACCAGTGATTTTGCTTTATCCAGAGTTGCAATCACATCATCCATATCATTCCCATTCATTTCTAAGGTTGTCCAGCCAAATGCGTCAAATTTGTTTTTGATATTGCCGAGACTCATTACTTTATCAGTAGGCCCATCAATCTGCTGGCCATTCCAGTCAATAGTTGAAATGAGGTTGTCTACTTTATGGTGGGCAGCAAACATTGTGGCCTCCCATATCTGACCTTCATCTAATTCCCCGTCACCATGTAATGAAAAAACGATATTTTTTTCACCATTCAGTTTTTTTGCAAGAGCTGCGCCTATTGCAACACTCATTCCCTGGCCAAGAGAGCCGGACGCAACACGTACACCAGGCAAATGCTCATGTGTGGCGGGGTGCCCCTGCAACCGGGAATTTAATTTTCTGAATGTCGACAGCTCTTTTATATCAAAATAGCCGCTCCGCGCCAATACAGAATAAAAAACCGGGGATATATGACCATTGGACAGAAAAAAAACATCTTCGCCAGTTGCGTTCATATTGAAAGCCGGGTTATGTTTCATCACTTTAAAATATAAAGCTGTCATATAATCGGTACAGCCCAAAGATCCGCCAGGATGCCCGCTGCTGGCGCCATGCACCATTCTGACAATATCCCTTCTTATCTGGCTTGCTATCTGTTTTAATTCAGGCATAATAATTTATTTTATGATTAAACTTTTTGTATCTTGGTCGCTCAAAGCCCCAATATTGCGCTGCAAATGTGCAATCTTTTTTGATACGAAGGCCAACAGCATAGAATCAATCTATCGCAAATTCAGATTTCCTATGGTTCATCAGGTTATTTCTGATCAGTGCAAAAAAATTTCATAGGTTGTTGTAAACTAATTGCATAAGATCATATTTTTGTAAAATCAAAACACGCTAATGTTTGATGTATTCCTGACTGGATCTGTAGCCTTCATTATTACTTTTTTAGCGATACCCGTTGTATTACAGATTGCTGAGCAAAAAAAGTTGTTTGATGTGCCTGATGAGAGAAAAATACATGCACGCCCGGTTGCTTCGCTGGGGGGTGTAGGTATATTTGGCGGCTTTCTTTTAGCCGCTTTGCTTTCAATTTCCGAGTATTCAAACCCTGAATTTCAATACTTTTTTGCGGCTGCACTAGTTATATTTTTTCTTGGATTGAAGGATGATCTTATCGTTTTGTCTGCCTTTAAAAAGATTATCGGTCAGCTCATTGCAGCATCTATCCTGATACATTTGGGGGGTATAAAACTGACCAGTATGCATGGTTTATTTGGCTTTTATGAAGTACCTGCAGCTTTTGGACTGGCGTTATCCTACCTGACCGTTATTGTAGTTATAAACTCGTTTAATCTCATTGATGGGGTAGATGGATTGGCCGGCACTTTAGGCCTTTTAACCACTACTATTTTTGGTGCCTATTTCTTTATGGCGGGCGAGTTATCCTATTCCCTCCTTTCTTTTTCAATGTGCGGAAGCCTGCTGGCGTTCCTGATTTTTAATCATCATCCTGCAAAAATTTTTATGGGTGATTCCGGATCGCTGATGATAGGGCTTGTAAACGCGATACTGGTCATTAAGTTTATAAATGTCGCTGATGCGCCAGATGCAGTACTCCCTGTTGCTTCTCCCGTCGCAATGGCTTTTGCAATATTAATGGTTCCCTTGTTTGATACCCTGCGTGTGTTTTCGATACGCATTGTGAATGGCCGCTCACCATTTACGCCTGACCGGAACCATATTCATCACTTAATGCTTAATAAAGGATTAAATCATAGCGCCGTTACTTACTCCTGTCTGCTGATCAACATTTTCTTTGTATTTCTTGCTTATTCCGGTAAAACATGGGGTTCAAGTTACTTGTTAGCCGTTATGCTTACTATCTCTTTTTTTGGCATCGGGTTTTTATATTACCGCAGGTCATCCCGTACAAGACTTGTTGTTGCAAAGCATTTGAGTGAACCTGTAAATGCTGAGTATAAACAGACTACCAAAGTTGTTACACTCACCAAAGAGGCTGTTGCAGCGGAGCAGAATTAATAGCTTTTTCGATTATCATCAATACGTGGGATTGGTTGCAGACCAATCCCATTTTTTTATCGCGGTTTTTACCGGTTTTGTTAGCTTTGCCTTCCCTAAAATTTCGAAATATGGCAGATGATATAAGCTCGTTACGATTCAATTCTGAAGATAGTATGCAAAAAGCTATCAGCCACCTGGAAGCGGAACTGACAAAGATTCGTGCAGGGAAAGCCAATCCGCAAATGCTGGATAGTATCGTTGTTGATTATTATGGCTCACCAACTCCAATTGGCCAGGTGGGGAATATAAATGTTATGGATGCGAGAACCCTAAGCATCCAACCCTGGGAAAAAAATATGCTTCAGCCGATTGAACGTGCTATAATTGCCGCCAATATTGGAATTACGCCACAAAATGATGGCGCCCTGATCCGCTTATTCCTGCCGCCTTTAACTGAAGAGAGAAGAAAAGAACTGGTAAAAAAATGCCAGGGAGAAGGCGAACATTCAAAAGTTGCCATCCGCAATATCCGCCGCGACGCGATTGAAGCAATAAAAAAATTACAAAAGAATGGTCTCAGCGAAGATGCAGCAAAAGACGCTGAAGCGAATATTCAAGCCCTTACCGATAAATTTATCAGCACAGTTGACAAACATCTTGCACAAAAAGAGAAAGAGATTATGGCCGTATAGCGGTTTATGGTTTTCGTTTATTGTTTCCGGTTAGGACCAGCCTGCGATTGAAACAGGGGTACTCAATAATTTTTTGTCCCGATGACCCGATAAACAGATAGCGGCAAATTTGAAACAATAAACATAAACTAAATTAATAGTATGGGAAAGATAAAACTCTCAGAAATAAGCACCCGCGCCCCCAAAGATCTTGATAAAGAAAAGACGAAGAAGAAAACGCAGGATATTATAGATGAACTGGATGATCTGCAAAACCTGTTGTACGCCGAAGGCAAACATTCATTGCTGGTCGTTATACAAGGAATGGATGCAAGTGGGAAAGATGGAGTGATAAGAAACGTTTTCGGCAAATTCAATCCACAGGGTGTAACTGTAAAATCTTTCAAAGCGCCGACCAGTGAAGAGCTTTCTCATGATTTTTTATGGCGGGTACATGCACACGTTCCCCCAAAAGGGATGATTCAATTATTCAATCGTTCTCACTACGAAGATATTTTGATTACGCGGGTGCATAAATGGTGTGATGATGAAACAGCGAAGAAGCGCATAAAGGCCATCAATCACTTTGAACAGTTATTACACGAACATAACAATACCCATATTCTGAAGTTTTATCTCCATATTTCACCCGAAGAACAGCAGGAACGCCTGCAGGAAAGAATAAAAGAACCTGCCAAGCAATGGAAGTATAATGAAAATGATTTTGCAGAATCAAAACTCTGGAACATTTATATGCAGATGTACGAAGATTGTTTTGAATATTGCAATGATATAGCCTGGACTATTGTTCCATCCGATCAGAACTGGTATAAGGAATATGTCATTGCTTCAGCAGTGTATGATACTTTGAAATCTTTGGATATGAAGTATCCCGGAATAAAAAAATAATCTACGCGTTCGTCGATTTAGATAAAAATTTAATACATTCATTAAGTAATCCATATTTACTAATAACCAAAATTATTTGTTATGGGTATGATGAAAGAATTCAAGGACTTTGCATTAAAAGGTAATGTTGTAGACCTTGCGATTGCTGTAATTATCGGTGGCGCTTTCGGAGCTATCGTTTCATCGCTGGTTGATGATGTTATAACTCCTTTGCTGCTTGCTCCCGCATTAAAAGCTGCCAATGCACAAGACCTTGATAAACTCGCCTGGGGTGCTGTCAAATATGGAAAGTTTATTGCTGCAATCATTAAATTCGTCATAATTGCTTTCATATTATTCCTTATAGTTAAAGCAATGAATAGCATGAAGAAAAAGGAAGTAGCTCCGCCTGCAGCGACTCCCGAAGACATTTTGTTGCTTCGTGAAATCCGCGATTCATTAAAGAAGTAAATTTTTTTTAATTCTATGACCGGTGGTTGCAATTAAAATCACCGGTTGCTAAATTATTCTATCACTATGAAGAAGTTAACGTTTATCCTTGGACTAATTCTGTCTGTTGTTATTGTTCCGGCACAAGATAAGACTGTAAAAGACCTGCAGACAGACGCAGACAAATCAATCAAGAAAGATCCAAATGATACCATACCAAAAGTGTGGAAGACCGGGGGCATATTTACGCTGAATGTAGCACAGGGGTCGTTGAGTAACTGGGTAGGCGGGGGTGATAAGTTTTCACTTTCTGTTATTTCATTCCTTAATCTTTATGCGTTTTATAAACAGGGCAAACATGTGTGGGATAACAACCTGGATTTAGGGTATGGCTTCGTAAACACAACCAGCCTGGGTAACCGTAAAAGTGACGACCGGATTGACCTTTTGTCAAAATATGGATATGAAATTGTTCCTAAATGGTACCTGAGCACATTGTTTAACTTCCGCACACAGTTTGCAAACGGGTATACATATAGTAAAGACTCACTGGATCGTGATGTGAAAACACTAAGCTCTGCATCCTTTGCACCGGCGTACGTGCTTTTATCTCTTGGTATCGATTACAGGCCTGTTGATTATTTTTCGGTTTTTATTTCGCCAATTACAGAGCGATTGGTAATTGTTACAGAAGATAGCTTGTCAGCCGTAGGCGCATACGGTGTTGAACCTGGTAAAACAACAAGAAGTGAAATTGGGGCATTCCTGAGTGCGAAGTTCAACAAAGAAATAGCTAAGAATATAGTGTATACTTCACGGCTTGATTTGTTTTCTAACTACAGAAGTAACCCGCAAAACGTAGACCTGTATTTTACCAATGTGCTGGCTATGAAGGTGAATAAATTTATTTCGGCCAATATTGCCCTTGACTTGCTGTATGATGATGATGCTATTAAAAAACTCCAGGTAAGGCAGTTATTAGGCGTTGGCTTAACCGCGAAGTTTTAAACGAATCGTTGATAAACCTGTGTAGAACTTGCAGTTAACCCCGAAATTTTTTCCCTTACTTTTGTAAGGTCCTGTTGCAGAGCAGGACTTTATTTTTAAATTTTATTAAATAGTGAATAATACCTCGTACCAGATAAAGCTGCCGCAATTTGAAGGCCCGTTTGACCTGCTGCTTTTTTTTATCGAACGTGATGAGCTGGATATTTATAATATCCCGATCACACGGATTACAAATGATTTTCTCGATTATATCCATCACCAGGAATCGCTGAATATTGAATTGTCCAGCGAGTTTATTCTTTTCATTTCAACATTAATGCGTATAAAGGCAAAAATGTTGCTGCCGCGCAAGGAACTGGATGCGCAGGGTAATGAGATAGATCCCCGCGAAGAACTGGTAAATAAAATAATGGAATATAAGCGGTTTAAAGAAGCATCGGCGCAAATGGCTGAAATGGAAGCAATGCGTATGCTGATGATAAAACGCGGCAATATTCAGAAAGAATTATCACACCTGGGAGAAGAGGCTGGCGATGGAACAGAGATACAAAGTATTACTTTGTTCAAGCTGATGAAAGCGTTTGAACGCACCATGCAGAAGTATTCCGACAGGATGAATAAGCCGGTGCACACAGTGGTGCAGTATAGCTATACTATGGAAGCCAGCCGGCAGGATATGTTATCGCTTGCTGAATCACAACGCACGGTTTCTTTTGAAAAAATATTTGAAAAGTCAGAAAACAGGGTGCACGCCATATTCATGTTCTTATCATTACTCGAATTGGTACAGCAGAAATTCCTGAAGATTATGATCGGAGAAGGTAAGAACAATTTTATTATTGAATACAATGAGCCGGAAAACAGGCTTGCCGAGTTTGAAGAAGAGCAGCAATCATAACCACTCCCAGGTATAAACAACAGATCATTTATTAAAATTTAATTATTATGAAACGTTTTGCTACAGCGAACTGGAAAGGTTCGGGTAAAGATGGTAAAGGAACTAACACGACTCAATCAGGTGTATTAAAAGATACCCAGTATTCTTACAAAAGCCGTTTTGAAGATGGGGTTGGCACCAATCCTGAAGAACTCGTAGCAGCCGCACATGCCGGTTGTTTTTCAATGAAATTGAGTTTTGTGTTAGGCGCTGCAGGTTTCACGCCGGAGAATATTGATACCAAATGTACAGTTACACTGGATAATGGCGCTATTACTGAAAGTCATCTGGATGTAACTGCAAAAGTACCGGGAATTGATAAAGCGAAATTTGATGAATGTGTTGCTGATGCGAAAGCAAATTGCCCGATCAGCAAATCATTAAATGCAAATATTACATACGAAGCAAAGCTCGTTTAATACTTTTTTGAAAATAGAAAACGTACGGTATGCCATGCTTGCAAAGTATGGCATACCTCTTTATGGTGTCAGTTAAATACCCAGAGAAGTATAGGTTTAGTGGAGGAATTTATAATTGGTTTTAGCTTCTCCATAAAACCCGGAGACACCATCGGGCACCCCCGGCTATTGCAAATAGGAATCGGATATGTTTCTTGTTCGGGCACACATTCATACGGGTGTAAAACAACAGATCGTTGAAAAGCATTACTATTGGTAGAATCTAATCCCTGCAATTTATAAGATACCCCAAACCGTCCTTTATAGCGGCCACCGATCCTGTATCTTCCTAAAGAACTGCAGCCACTATTTACTTTATTTGAAAAGGCTGCATCTGTTCTGAATCCATCATCACAACTGCCGTGAGCAACAAGACCAGACAGAAGAATGGAATCTTTTTCCATATCATAAACAAAGAACCGGTTTCTGCCCGATTCAATACTCATATCTGCAAGAAAGCAGGTTTTGCTATTGTATTTTTTGCCTTTTATAAACTCATTCAATTCAAAAACTTTTCCTTTGAGTTTTATAAGAACTTTTGAATTCGTTTCAGGCCTTACTTTATAAGCTCCGGCTTTTGAAATTTCAAACTTCGGTCTATACCAAAAGAAATAAACCGGTAATACAATGGTGGCGATTGTAAGGAATACAACCAGCAGGGTTTTGTAAATCATGGCAATCGGTTAAGACATAACTCAGATGCTTAACGGATTTTATTCCATATTTCTTTTTGCAATGAAAAGTTAAAAGGTATTTGGAAAAGGATGAAAGGCCGCGGAAATCAACCCATCAGTTGACTAACCGTAATTTTATCCTTCATCATTTCCCGTACAGCATCTGCAATAGCCGCGGCATCATAATGGCATTCGTGCTGTAATTCTTTTAATGTGCCGTGTTCTACTATCGAGTCAGGTATACCCAGAATTTTTACTTCATTCCTGTAGTTATGTTGAGCCATGAATTCCAGTATAGCGCTGCCAAAGCCACCTGTTACGGTTCCATCTTCAACTGTCAGAATTTTTTCATAACGGGTGCATACTTCATGTAACAATTCTTCATCCAACGGTTTTGCAAAACGCATATCATAGTGGGCTGGATTGAGTCCGTCATTTTTCAATTCACGGATTGCCGAAGCGGCAAAATTACCGGGATGACCTAATGAGAGAATGGCAATATCATTACCCTCTTTCAATTTTCTGCCCTTTCCAATTTCAACCGTTTTCATTTCTGTCTTCCACTCAGGCGTTACACCTTCACCCCGGGGATAGCGGATGACGAATGGCAAAACTGTTGAATCCAGTTGTGCAGTATACATCAGGTTTCTCAATTCACTTTCGTTCATGGGCGCACTGATGATCATGTTAGGTATGCACCTGAAATAAGCGATATCATATGCACCATGGTGTGTAGGGCCATCTTCTCCTACCAAACCTGCACGGTCAAGGCAGAATATAACTGGCAGTTTTTGTATTGCCACATCATGCACCACCTGGTCGTATGCCCTTTGCATAAAAGAAGAATAGATGTTGCAGAACACTTTCATGCCCTGCGTTGCCATTCCTGCGCTTAACGTTACGGCATGTTGTTCCGCGATGCCTACATCAAAAGCACGATGGGGCATTTTCTCCATCATGTATTTTAATGATGAGCCGGATGGCATTGCCGGTGTTATGCCAAATATCTTTTCATTTTTTTCCGCCAGCTCAATAATTGTATACCCAAATACATCCTGGTATTTTGGAGGCTGAGGTAGTTCGTATTTCTTTTTAGCTATTTCGCCGGTTACTTTATCAAACAACCCGGGTGCATGCCACTTTGTTTGATCTTGTTCCGCCAGCGAATATCCTTTTCCCTTGGTCGTTATAATGTGAAGTAATTTCGGACCAGGAATATTCCGTAAATCTTTTAATGTATCGGTAAGTTTGGTGATATTATGTCCATCAATAGGACCAAAATAACGAAGCTTTAGTGATTCGAACAGGTTGGCGCTGCTGCTCACCATACCTTTCATCCCATCGGTCAGTTTATGCGCCATCGCCCTTGTAAACGATTTGCCTACCGGCAACTTCCCCAGTAACTTCCATACGTCGTCTTTTACCTTGTTGT
>Ga0207689_10006240_pt1 | contig 10560 bp, 10 predicted proteins | sample KBSMisM52_FD_184312 | JGI IMG/M metagenome (GOLD analysis project Ga0207689, IMG submission 184312) | Miscanthus rhizosphere microbial communities from Kellogg Biological Station, Michigan, USA - KBS Miscanthus M5-2 (SPAdes) (version 2) | ecosystem: Host-associated > Plants > Roots >... | reverse complement strand
CACCGTCACGCTCGTCTGAGGCGGGTGCTACCTCGAGGCGTCGGTCGGACCGGCGTCGGCAGTGGCCGGCTCGGCGAGCGGGTCGTTTTCGCCGTCCTCCTTCTTGTGCACGTGGATCAAGCCTCGGGTCTGCTTCCAGCCGATCTGCATGGCCAGCATGGTCAGGCCGAAGGCGACGCTCCACGCCGTCGTGATCAGCGCCTGGCCGACCGTGTAGGCCGTGATCACGCTCTGCGGCGCCACCCCGTTCAGCACCACCGATATCAGCGCCGTCTGCGAACCGACCGCACCCGGCGCGATCGCGATCGTCGAGGAGATCGACGACGCCGCAACGATCAGGAAGATGTTCTCCAGCGACACGGGGATGTGGTAGGCGTACATGAAGGTGGCGTTCACGCCCATCCGCGCGGCGTACGACGCCGCCTCGACCAGCACCACCTGCGTCATGAACTTGCGCGGCGTGGTGAGGATGCCGCCGCCGTCCTTGGCCTGTTCCCAGGTGTGGTGCAGCCGGTGCCAGAGGATCTTGCCGACCACGAAGATCAGCGCCGTGCCGACGACGAGGATGATCAGCGTCAGCCCGACGTGGTCCGCGAACCAGCCGAACTTGACGTCGAACGAGCCGGCCACGCTCAGGAACAGCCACAGGTAGACGATGGCGGCGACCACCACGAAGAAGATGTTCTGCACGAGCGTCGCGCCCACCAGGCCGGCCACGGTCGAACCGGCGATCGCGCTGCGGTACAGGCCCAGCATCGCCACCGTGCCCGCCGACGCCGGCAGGATCGAGTTGAGGCCGGCGCCGCCGGCGTAGTAGCTCAGCACCTCGCGGTAGGGCAGCACCGACTTGGGATAGGCGGCGCGCAGGATGTTGCGCCAGGCCAGCGAGATGAACAGCGTCTGCAGCAGCTGGAAGCTCAGACCCAGCACCACCAGCGGCAGCGAGACCGCTTTCAGGGTGTCCCAGAACTGGTTCAGCCAGTCGGCCACAGCGCAAGGCTACTCCGGCCACCTGTCGTCATGGCCTTCGGTCGCGTAGGGTTTGCGCCGATGAGCCTGGCCTCACAGCCCGATATGCGGTGGCACCCCGAGCGCCCGCGGCTGCGCCCGCTGCGGCTGGTGATCAGCTGGGTGATCTCGGCGCTCTCGCTGCTGTTCGCCGCGTTGGTTGTGCCGAACGTGACGGTATCCGGCTTCTGGGGCGCCCTCGGCATCGCTGCCCTGATCGCCATCCTGAACGCGCTCGTGCCGCCGGTGATCGCGGCCCTGCGGCTGCCGTTCACCCTGATCTCGAGCTTCCTGCTGATCCTGTTCGCGGACGCGGCCTTGCTGCTCCTTGCCTCAGACGCGTTCCCCGGGGCGATGCACGTCCCCAACCTGGGCTGGGCGCTGGCGGTGTCGCTGCTGGCTGCCGCGGCCGCGATGGTGATCACGATCCTGGCCGGCATGGACGACGACGACGAGTACACCCTGCGCGTCACCCGGCGGATCGCGCGGCGCAGCGGCAACGTCCAGCGCACCGACGTGCCGGGCGTGATCTACCTCGAGATCGACGGACTGGGGCTGCCGGTGCTGCAGCGGGCGATGCGAGACGGCAACGCGCCCGAGATGGCCCGCTGGCTGGCCGACGGCACGCACCACATGGTCGAGTGGCAGACCGACCTCTCGTCGCAGACCGGCGCCAGCCAGGCGGGGATCCTGCTCGGGTCGAACGAGGACATCCCGGCCTTCCGCTGGGTCGAAAAGCGCACCGGCCGCGTCGTCGCCTGCTCGGGGCCGGATGACTGCGCGGAGATGGAGCAGCGTCTCGCCACCGGCGTCGGCCTGCTCGTGGGCGGCGGCGCCAGTCGCGGCAACCTGTTCTCGGGTGAGGCCGACGCGACGATCCTGACCGTCAGCCGGCTCAGCGCCGAGAAGACGGCGAACCCCGGCTACCGCAGCTTCTTCGCGAACGGGTTCAACGTCACCCGAGTGCTGGTGCTGTTCTTCTTCGAGGTCGGCCTGGAATGGGTCGCCGCCATCCGCGGCATCCGCCGTGACGTGCAGCCGCGCGGTCACCGCGGCGGCAAGTACCCGTTCATCCGCGCCGGCATGTGCGTGGTCGTGCGCGACCTGATCGTGCACGGCGTGCTCTCGGACATGATGCAGGGGCGCGCAGCCGTCTACGCCACGTTCTCGAGCTACGACGAGGTCGCCCACCACTCCGGCCTGGAGCGGGCAGACACGCTGGAGGCGCTGCGCAAGCTCGACGCGCAGTTCGGGCGGATCATGCGCGCGCGCCCCTACGCGCCGCGCCCCTACCAGATCGTGGTGCTCTCCGACCACGGCCAGACCCAGGGCGCCACCTTCCGCCAGCGCAACGGCTACGGCCTTGACGACCTGGTGCGCCGCTCGCTGGAGTCAGGCTCGGTCGGCGAGATGTCCGGTGCCGAGGAGGCCCAGGCGATGGTCGGACACGCGCTGACCGAGGCCACCGGCCGCGATGCCAAGGACCCGGACGCGGACGAGAGCAAGCCCGAGGGCCAGGACGTGATCGTTCTCGGATCGGGCAACCTCGGCCTGCTGTACCTGATGAACCACCCCGAGCGGCTGACGCTGGAGCAGATCAACGCGGAGCACCCGCGCCTGATCCCGGCCCTGCGCGCGCATCCCCACGTCGGCTGGCTGCTGGTGCGGGCGGCCTCGGGCCCGGTGGTGTTGGGGGCGACCGGCAGCCGCGACCTGGTGTCCGGCACCGTCGAGGGCGACGACCCGCTGGCGCCGTTCGCGCCGGAGGCGGCGCAGCACCTGGCCCGCACCGACGGCTTCTCCAACGTGGCCGACATCATGATCGGCAGCTTCTACAGCGCCGACCTCGAGCAGGGCTGCGCGTTCGAGGAGCTGATCAGCTTCCACGGCGGGCTGGGTGGGCCGCAGACGCGGCCGTTCATCCTCTACCCGGTCGAGCTGGCCGCACCGGCCCAGCCGATCCTGGGCGCCGCGCGCGTGCACGAGATCCTGTCCGGCTGGCGTCGCGACCTGCAGGGAGGGTTCGTGCCCGAGTCGGCGGTCACGCCGGCTCCGGTGCCCGATGCCTCCGCCACGTGAGCCCCAGCGCCGCCCCCAGCACCAGCGTTGGCACCACCGTCAGCACCCGGTAGAGCAGCACCGCCGCCACCGCCTCCGCGTTGCCGGCGCCAAAGCCGACCAGCGCTGAGGACAGGCCCAGCTCGACGATGCCGACGCCGCCCGGGGTGATCGGCACCGCCGTCAGCAGGCGCACCAGGCCCCACGCCGCCATCGCCTCCACCCAGGTCACCTCGGATGACGGCACGCCGGTCGCCCGCAGGCACACCAGCAGCACGCCGAACACCGTCAGGTGCCCCGCGAACGCGGCCAGCGTGATCACGTGCCAGCGGCGGGCCAGCAGGCCCACCGTCTCGCCCCGGAACCGCACCATGCCGTCACCCCAGCCCGAGCGCGGCCTTCGCCGCAACAGCCGCAGCGCCCAGTTGGCCGCGCGCTGCGCGCGGTCGCCCCAGACCTGCGCCTGCCGATCGCCGCGAAACGCCAGCACGAGCGCCGTCGCCAGGAACACGATCACGCCCATGCCGACCAGCCCGGCTGTCAGCAGCAGCGTGCTGGAGCCGCCTGTGAGCAGTAGCAGCGCCAGCGCAAGCATCGGCAGCGTCACGTTCACGATCTGGTTCCAGGCGCCGGTCACGACCACCGCCACGGCGATCGCGTTCGACCGGTATCTCCAGCTGCGCAGCATCGCGTACGACGCCGCCAGGCCGACGGCGTCGCCACCCGGCACGGCGATCGAAATCGCCGTCGAGGTCTGGGTCAGCACCATCGACTGGCCGTAGCTGAGCCCCGGCAGTGCCGCCATCCACGGCGGTCCGTAGGTGGCCACGTTGATGGCGGTGGCCACCGCCAGCGCCACCAGCGCCTCGTTGCTGAGGCCGGTCACCACGTCCCACACGTCGGAGTAGTTGGCGATCCGGGGCAGCAGCACCAGGAACACCAGCAGGATCGCGGCGATGCCGACCACAGCCGGGCCAAACCTGCGCACCAGCGACTTTCGTTCCTGCTCCGGCTCCTGCTGCTCGCCCACCTCGGGCGGCTCGGGGGTCACGGCAACAGCGAGGATTTCATGGACTGGAACTCCTGATCCGTGAGCGCGCCCTGGTCGTGCAGCGCGGTCAGGCGCTCCAGCTGGTCAACCGGGCTCTCGGCGATCGCCGGCGTGGTCTGCCCCGGCCGTGGCAGCTTCGCCCGCACGGCCGCCGCCACGTCGCCGGCCTCGGCGTCCGGGAACTCTTTCACCGACTGCCGGCGCACCGCCTCCAGGCCGATGCCGGCGAGCACGATCATCACGAGCGCCGGCACCGGGCGCCGGAACGCCTGGGTCGGCGCCCACCAGATCAGGAACAGGACGACAGCGGCGAAGGCGACCCAGACCTGGAGGACGTGGTCGCGGGCGTGCGGGGCGAACGCGCGCCTGATGGAGACCGCACGTGACCCGTCGCCGGACACCCAGGCCCAGATCAGGGTGATGAAGCCGACCCCGATCACCGTGCGTGTGGTGTCCTTGAGCAGTGAGGTGATGACGTCCCAGGCGGCGTTCGCGGCCGGCCGGTTCTCGGGCAGCTTGACGAGGTTGTCGACCAGGTAGTTGCCGCCGACCGTGCGCCCGATCACGAGCACTATCCCGGCCGCGATGATTCCGAGCCCGCAGTTGCGGACGGCGCGGCGCCGGTAGCCGGTGGCCAGGTACACCGCCAGGGCGTACAGGGCCAGCGAGACGAATGGCAGCACCCAGGCCAGCACCTTCAGCCAGTGCGCCAGCGTCTGCACCAGCGACAGCTGGTTGGAGGTGAAGATCACGATCTTCCCGCCCGCGATCGTCGTGGTCGGGCTCAGCCCGAGGCGGCTGGCCAGGTTCTGCTCGAGGCCGCTGGTGTTGATCGCGACCTCGCCCCCTGCCGTTTTCAGGCGGTCCCCGCCGCCGTCCAGCACCAGCACCAGCTGCGCGTGGGCCACCTCGTTCGCCTTGATCCACGCCTGCTGGGCGCGGTCGGAGGCGATCAGCCGCACGGCCGCGCGGTCGGCATAGTCGCGCAGGGCGGCCGCCGCGGGCGCCGCCAGCGGCTGCGCCGCCTTGGGCAGGAGCGGCTGGATCTGGGCGGCCACGTCGACGTTGGCGTAGAGCTGGTCGACCAGGTTCGCGGCCAGCGCCTGCTGGATCTCCGGCTGCTGCAGCAGCTGGGTGGTGGTGGTGTTGTAGCCGTCCGAGTCGAGCACGACGCGCCGGATCCACAGCCCCAGCACCGACAGGATCAGCACCAGGGATGCCGCTGCGATCAGGCTGCCGACCATCCACCGTCGGCCACGGGATGCCTTGTGCGCGGCCTTCGGCTCGGCCTTCTCGGCCGCCTTATCCTCCACCGGCTGGTCGCTGCTCACGCTGTCCGCCTCCGTCCGTTGTAGGTCGACTGCTGCGACCATGCTATCGGCTGGCGGGGCCCGGGGAGGGCGCCGCGCCTCATCATCCGACAACGGACCGCCAGATAGATGTGAGGATGCACCCCTAGGTAAACGATCTCTCATGTTCGAGAGCTACGCTGTGCGTGTCACACTGGGAGGTAGCGCAGATGCGGATGGGCAGGCGATCATCGGTGCGGGTGCTGGGCTGGGCAGGTCTGGCACTGGTGATGCTGGGAGCGGTGAGCGTGACGGCGATGGCGTTGACCGCCGGCCACGGCAACGTGCCGCCCTCAAAGCCGCTGGCCGTCGCGCTGCACGACGCCGCAACCGCTCCGCCCGTCGCCGGCGTGACCGCGCAGTTCGCCGTGCACCAGCACCTGATCCCCGGCAGCTCCACGCTGCTCTCCTCGGGACCGCTGGCCGGCGCCACCGGCACCATCTGGGCCTCCGGCAACAAGGTGCGCCTGTCGGTGCACTCGCAGCTGGGCTCCACCCAGCTCGCGTACGACGGCAAGTCCCTCACTTTCTATAACCCGAAGAACCACGCCGCCTACCGCCTGGCGCTGCCGTCGCACGCGCAGGACAAGGGCTCGTCGGCCGGCCACGCTCCGCCGTCGGTGGCCGATATCAGCAAGATGCTGACCGGCATCGGCAAGGACGCCACGCTTTCGGGAGCGATCCCCGGCAACATCGCCGGACGCCCCGCCTACACGGTGCAGGTGCGGTCGCGCCATCCCTCGGGCCTGGTCGGCTCGCTGGCCCTGGCGTGGGATGCCGCGCGCGGGGTGCCGCTGCGCTTCGCCATCACCCCGCGCGGCTCGAGCACTCCAGCGCTTGAGCTGGTCGTCACCGACATCCGCTTCGGCAAGCTGCCGGCCGGCGCCACCAGCCTGACGCTGCCCGCGGGTACGCACACGGAAGCGCTGCACCTGCCCTCGAAGCACCAGCTGAAGGGAGCCGCCAGGCACGTGCACTCGGTCTCCGGAGCCGGTGCGGTCGCGAAGGCCGTGCAGTTCCACCTGACCGCTCCGGCCACGCTGGCCGGCCGCGCGCGCACCGAGGTGCGGTCGCTTGGCGACGGCGCGTTGATCGTCTACGGCAAGGGCCTCGATGCGCTGCTGGTGTACGAGAAGCGGGCCGGTGGCCACGGCGGCGCCGCGCTGCCGGTGATGTCGCCGGTGTCCGTGAACGGCGCGCCCGGGCATGAGCTCGAGACGACGCTCGGCAGCGTCGTGCAGTTCAGCAAGAGCCGTGTCAGCTACACGGTCGCCGGGTTCCAGACGGCCGACACGATCCTCAGCGCAGCACAGTCGCTGCATTGAGCGCGGACGCCGCGGCGGGCGCCCTCGTCGAGATCGACGGTGTCAGCAAGCGCTACGGCGAGGTGGTCGCGCTGGACGACGTGTCCGCGACGGTGACCGAGCGGGCGGTCGGCCTGCTGGGTGCCAACGGCGCCGGGAAATCGACCTTGATGCGCTCGATGCTGGGCCTGATCCGCCCCGACGAGGGCAGCATCAGCGTGATGGGCATGGGCATCGAGCACGCGTGGGACATCCGGCGGCGGCTCGGCTACATGCCGGAGCACAGCTCGCTGCCGATGGGCATGACCGCCCGTGACCTGGTCGTGCACATGGGCGAGCTGCGCGGCCTGCCGCGCCGGGTGGCGGTGCTGCGCGCCTCGGAGGTGCTGTTCCAGGTCGGCCTCGAGGAGGAGCGCTCGCGGTTGATCCGGACGTTCTCGGTGGGCATGCGGCAGCGCACGAACCTGGCCCAGGCGATCGTCCACTCGCCGGCGATGGTGATCCTGGACGAGCCCACGAACGGCCTTGATCCGGCCGGCCGCGAGGAGATGCTGACGCTGGTGCGGCGGCTGTCTGCCGACCTCGGCATCGCCGTGATCATGTCCTCGCACGTGCTCGAGGACGTCGTTCGCACCTGCGACTCGGTGCTGGTGCTGCGCGACGGGAAGATCGTCGCCACCCAGAAGCTGGAGCAGGCCGACCGCGTCGACAACGGCGAGGTGCAGGTGCAGATTGTGGGCGACGCCGACGCGTTCGCCGCAGCCGCCGCCGCGCTGGGGCTGGCCGTGCGACCGGACGGCGAGTGGCTACTGGTGCAAGGCGCCGACGCCGATGCGGTGCTGCGCGGCGTGCGCGATGCCGCCATCGCGAGCGGCGCCGGCCTGCACGAGCTGCGCCCGGCCGGCCCCACCATCGAGCAGTCGCTGATCGGGGCGATCGGATGAGCAGCGAAGCGCGGCTGGTCGACACCGCATTCACCACCTACCAGGGGCCGCGGGCGGGACGGCTGGCGGCGATCTGGTCGCTCGCGCACTGGAGCGCGCTGCGGGCGCTCGGCGCCCGCCGCGGCTGGAAGGCCAAGGTGATCCCCATCTCGCTGACGCTGCTGGCGTTCGCGCCGGCGCTGGTGGTGCTGGGCCTGCGCGCGATACTCGGCTCGGGCAGCGTCAGCCGCAGCGTCGCCAACGCCGTCCCGTACTCCGACTACATCAGCACGATCGCCATCGTCGTCCTGGTGTTCAGCGTCGTGATCACGCCGGAGCTGGTCTGCCCCGACCGCCGCGACCGCACGCTCTCGCTCTACTTCTCCACCGCCATCGGCCGCTTCGACTACGTGGTGGGCAAGATCGCGGCCGCCCTGATGCCGCTGCTGCTGGTGACGCTGGCGCCGGTACTGCTGCTCTACGCCGGCACCGTGCTGTTCTCCGTCCACCCGGTCGGCTACCTGCAGGCGCACTGGCTGGACCTGCCCCGCATCATCGCCGCCGGCCTGATCGTCGCCACCTTCTACGGTTTGGTGGGGCTGGCGATCTCGTCGCTGACCAGCCGCCGCGCGTTCGCCGTCGGCGGGTACCTGGCCTTCCTGGCCATCACGACGGTAATGGGCGGCGTGCTGACCAGCGGGCTGAACGAGACGCACTTCCGGCTGCTTGCGGTGGCGGTCTCGCCGATCCGGGCCGGCCAGGGCCTGTTCCCGAAGTACTCCGACCCGGGCAACATCAGCCCCGTGGTGTGGGGCTCGACGGTGGTCGAGGTGTGCGTGGTGGCTGTCATCGTGCTGGCGGTGCGGTACGGGAGGGACGAGGGATGAGCGCGCCGGCGATCGAGTTCACCGGCGTCTCGCGCTGGTACGGGGACACCGTCTCGCTGGCCGACGTCTCGTTCACGGCCCACGCGGGAGTGGTCGGGCTGCTCGGCCACAACGGTGCCGGCAAGTCGACCACGCTGAAGCTGTGCGCCGGGTTTTCGACGCCCAGCACCGGCACGGTGCGCATCTACGGCGACAACCCGCGGCGCAACCCGGACGTCTACCGGCGCGTCGGCATCGTCCCCGACCACAGCCCGCCGTGGCCGTTCCTGACGGCGCGCGAGGTGGTGGAGTTGTCCGCCCGCCTGCACAAGGTGCCCGACTACCGTGAAGCCGCCGCCCGCGCGATCGCGACCGTCGAGCTGGAACCGGCCGCCGACCGGCGCGTGGCCGGGTTCTCGCACGGCATGCGCCAGCGGGTGAAGCTGGCTCAGGCGATCGCCCACGAGCCCGACCTGTTGCTGCTGGACGAGCCGCTGAACGGCCTCGACCCCACCCAGCGTGAGCACGTGATCTCGCTGCTGATCCGGCTCGGCGAGCAGGGCCGCACCGTCGTCGTGTCGTCACACGTGCTGCACGAGGTGGAGCGGATGGCTCCGCGGGTACTGGTGCTGGTGAACGGGCACCTGGTTGCCGAGGGTTCGACGGCGGGGATCCGCCGGCTGATCAGCGAGCGGCCGCGGCGCGTGCTGGTCACGGCTGACAACGCCCGCGCGCTGGCCCGCGAGCTGATGTCGAGCGCGGCGGTCGACGCGGTACGGATCGCCCACGGCGCGATCGAGGTCGAGACCAGCGAGCCCTCGCAGCTGAGCCGCGAGCTGCCGGCGGCGGCCGGCCGCACCCAGTCGCTGCTGCGCCTGATCCGACCGGTCGGCGACGACCTGGAGAGCGTCTACACGTACCTGCACGAGCGCGCACGGGGGCAGGCGCGATGATCCTTCCCGTCTACCGGCTGACGCTGCGTGCGCTGCTGCTGCAGCGGCGCACGATCATGTTAGGGGTGGTGGTGCTGGCGCCGGTGGCGACCTCGCTGATCTACGCGCTGGCGCGTCCCGGGGGCAGCGACACGGTGGATTTCTACTCCGGCATCGTGCAGAAGCTGTTCGTGCCGGCCGTGGCGGCGCTGGTGGCGCTGGTGTTCGGCGTCAGCGCGTTCGGCGACGAGCGGGAGGACGGCACCATCCTGTACCTGGTGGCGACGCCGCAACCGCGGCTGGAGCTGGTGATCGCGAAGGTGGCGGCGGCCTGGACGGCCTCCCTGGTGCTGCTCGTGCCCAGCCTGGTGCTGAGCGGTCTGCTGGGCCTGGGCTCGGCGGCGTCGCTGCGCCTGATCGGCTGGCCGCTGGTGGGCGTGGTGCTGGCCAGCCTGGCCTACTGCGCAGCCTCGTCCTGGCTGTCGCTGAAGACGCGGCGGCCGGTGGTGATCGGCGTCATCTACATCCTGCTCTGGGAAGGGTCGGTCGCGACCTATGCGGCGTCCGCGGCCAAGCTCTCGATCTCGGCCTACGGCAGCGCCTTCGTCGCGCACGCGCTGCCGCAGTCGGCCCCGCCGGTGGCGGGTCTGGTGCCATCCGCGCTGGTGCTGGCAGCAGTGGTCGTGCTGGCGGCATGGGGCGCCGCCCGCAGCCTTGGCCGCACGGAGCTTCCGTAGGTCTAGTTGGTACGGGTGAACAGCCCGCGGCCCAGGAAACCGGCCACGACGGCGATCAGCACGGCCAGCAGCAGCACCCAGAGGGCGAGCTTGATCGCGCCGATCACGCCGAACACCAGGATCGCGAGGATCAGTAGCAGAAGCCAGATCATGTGCATCGGATACCTCGGGACGGTGGCCGGTAAACGCCTCAGTCCAGGTCGGACGGCAGCAGCGACCAGCAGATCATGTCCTTGCGCACTCCCTGCACCGAACGCGATCCCCGCTCCAACCCTTCGCGGGTGAAACCCGCCCGCTCGAGCGCACGCTGCGAGGCGATGTTCTCCGGATCG
>Ga0207689_10006239_pt1 | contig 10561 bp, 10 predicted proteins | sample KBSMisM52_FD_184312 | JGI IMG/M metagenome (GOLD analysis project Ga0207689, IMG submission 184312) | Miscanthus rhizosphere microbial communities from Kellogg Biological Station, Michigan, USA - KBS Miscanthus M5-2 (SPAdes) (version 2) | ecosystem: Host-associated > Plants > Roots >... | reverse complement strand
AGTAGTGCTTGATGATCTGGTCCTATTTGACATCCGTCTTTGCGAGGCCAAAGGCTTCATCCCGTCCGTGCAGGGTTTAGTCGGGGTCAGGTAGAGGTCTGGCTTCACTTTAACTTGCTAGGGAATCCGGGCGATCATTGCCGATCACATGCGGAGGAACTGCGATGGGTTCGAGCTCATTACATTCGACGATCTGATTGCGGCCGTTCGCTTTTGCCCGGTAGAGCGCCCGGTCGGCCGATTTGATCAGATCTGTTTCAGAATTCTCCATTGTGGCAAAGAGGGTCGCAACTCCGACGCTGACGGTAAGATACGGACTAGTAACCGAGGCCGAGTGCTCCAGTTTTAGATCGTTTATGCTTCTGACCGCTTCCTCCGCGATCTGACGTGCCCCGATACCATCGGTCGCTCCAAGCACGATGGCAAATTCTTCCCCGCCGAACCGCGTCAACAGGTCCGTCGGACGTTTGATCACTTGAGTTAACGATTCGGCTACCATCTGAAGGCAATCGTCACCGGCATGATGGCCATATGTATCGTTGAAAAGTTTAAAATTATCAATATCAAGTAGCACAAGTGAGATCCCGCTTTTCGAGCGGGCCGCCCGATTCCACTCATCGGTCAGAAAACTCGTAAAACGCCGGCGATTGCCGATCTTGGTCAAGCCGTCGGAGTTCGCGAGATCCTGCTGCGCCGTCGTCGCGCCGCCGCGTCCGAACGAGGTCCCCAGACCGGGGACCGTGGAGCTGTGTCATATCCGGGCCTGGTTGCTGACGCAAACCATGCCCAGACCTCCCGTGAAGAGTTTCTTGATCAGGTAGTTCTCTTCGTTGTCGAGCGTGGCCCCGCCGAGGTGGGCCATGCCGGTGGTGTGCATCACCGGCTTGCCGTCGAGCGTCTCGGTGAAGGTGCGCTCGCGCGTCTCCCACACCCGGCGCGCCACCATGCGCATGGCCCGATCGAGCGGGATCTCGGTCCACTGCTTTGACCGCGGCGCGCGGTACTTCACGGTGGTCATGCGTCCCTCATGCGTGACCAGCTGATACGAGGCCGCCCCTTTCGGACAGAGATGGCCGCGTGAGATTGGCGACTCCGGATCGCCCTCGATCGAGACGACCTTCCCCTGGCGATGGTAAACAAGTTGACCGCAACCCACGCCGCAGTACGGACAGATCGATCGCGCGACGTCGTCGCCTTCGTTCTTCGGTCGCAACGCGTGGGTGGCGTCGGACATCGATTCGATGCCGGTCCCGTCCGCGCCGGTTCTCAACTGGCGGATGAGCGGCCATTTCAGCAGGAGCTCGGCGAGCATGTTTGCAGTCTATGCAAAAATCGATCAATGCATTCGATCCGGCGCGTGCCGATCACGAGAGTTCCCGGCGGAGCCAACGATGACGCCGTCGTCGTCGAGGAGCCGCTGGAGATCCGCGTCGGCGAGAAGCCGGTGTCGGTGACTCTGCGCACGCCGGGTGAGGATTTCGATCTTGCGGCCGGGTTTCTCTTCACGGAGTCGATCCTGAGCAATCGCGAGGAGATCGATTCGATCCGGCACTGGGGATCGCCGAATGTCGTTCGCGTCGGATTGAAAGAAGGCTCGCGCGTCGACCTGCAGCGTCTGCAACGCCATTTCTATGCGACGTCGTCGTGCGGGGTCTGCGGGAAGTCGTCGATCGATGCCTTGCGCGTGAATGCGGCAGCGCTCGAGGATGATCTGCGCGTTCCGACGGAAACCCTGCTGGCTCTGCCCGATCTGCTGCGCGCGGAACAGAGCGCGTTCGAGGCCACCGGGGCGATTCACGGCGCGGCCGCCTTCGCGCGCGACGGCGCGCTCCTGCGCGTGCGCGAGGACGTCGGCCGCCACAACGCCGTCGATAAGGTCATCGGATCGTTATTCCTCGAAGGTACCGGCGCGGAAATCCTCGTCGTCAGCGGGCGCACGTCGTTTGAGATCGTGCAGAAGTGCGTCGTGGCTCGCATCCCCATCCTCGTCGCCGTCGGCGCGCCGTCCTCCCTGGCCATCGAGCTTGCGCAGGAGTTTCATCTCACGCTCCTCGGCTTCGTCCGCGACGGGCGGTGCAACGTGTACGCGGGCGGCGAGCGGATCAGTACATGACGGCGCGCGAGATCATCACCACATTGATGGCGATGAAGGAGACCGTAAAGAGAATGATCGACAGCCCATCGATCTCGCGCGACTTCTCGATCCGGTCGCGCTCGCAGAGACGGCGTGAGAGCAGCGCGGACATCGCCGCGATCAGGATGTAGACCGTGATCAGCAGGTGAATCTTGTCAACCAGCGTGAAGTCCTCGGTTCGTCCGAGGACGGATTCGGTGGCACGGAGATTCACGATCGTGGCGAAGAGCGAGCCGACCAGGAGGCCGATCCGCGCCGAGAAAAGCGTCGGCTGATCGGTCTTGATGCGATACGAGATCACCGCCAGCAGGAATGCCACATACGCGCCGATCAGAAGCTTGAAGAAAATCGCGCCGTGCTGGCGCTCCACCTCGATCACCGCCTTTCCGAAGGCCATGGAGGTGAGGGGCTTCGTCAGCGTCGGGTCGCCGAACGTCGACGGATACTGCATCGCGCCGGTGTCGAAGCGGAATCGCGTAACCCCCCAGTGCGCGGGCATGGCGTCCGCCTCGATGCCCGACTGCCGCGTGTCGGCGACGTAGGTCAGCGTGTTCGTGTCGTAGATCCCTTCCCCGAACTCGAGGGGAAGGTTGTACTCGTCGAACGGATACTCGCGCATGTCCCACGAGTAGCGGATCACGGCGCGGAAGTAGCGCTGGTCCCAGATCTCCCCTCCCTTTTCGATCGAGACCGTCCGCTCGGCCTTGACGTCTTTCGCCTGGAAGATCTCCAGGGTATCGAGCGGATGGATATCGCGCGATCGGTGCCGCGCCCACGCCCAGAAGCCGACGGTGAACGAATTGCCTCCCGGGTTGAGGTCGTAAACGTGCGTGACGTAGACGCCGATGATCACACCCTCCGGTTTTGCCGGCGCCGGCTTCGGGAACTCGGCGCGCACCGGCGCGCTGATCGCCAGCAGGAAGAGAAGCACAGCGGATGCAGCGGCCCGTCGCATGATCATCGAATCGCTCCCGGCGCGGCGGCGCGCCGCGCGTCAAAGGATTGGAGCACGCTCAGAAACGGGTCCGTCTTCACCGAGACGTCGCCCGAATACGGGTCGACCAGCGCAAAGACGATCAGGACCGCCCACGCCAGAACCCCGGCACAGAACGCGGTGATGACCAGCTTCAACCAGAGATGCCGGGCGGCGATCAGATAGATGAAGCCGATCATGCCCAGGCCTCCGACGACCAGGAGTCCCCACATCATCAGCGGAATGTCGGCCGCCCCGGTGAGGATGCGCATGCGGCGCTCGCGGCCGAGGTCATTCAGTTGGGCGATCGACTCGCGGAAGAACGCCGCCTGCTTGGCATCGTTCGGATCGAGCATGACGGAATAGTAGGAGCGCCAGAGATCCTCGTACTTTCGCGATGTGACCTCGCTGCCTCGATGATCGCGCGCCAGCGACGGCCAGTCGTCGTCGACGACCGAGCGGGTGTAGTCGTAGAGCTTTTGCTGAATGCCGCCGCCGCCGGGCAGCGGACCGGCGTCGCGCCAGAGCTCCGAAAGCCGCGTGGCCTCGCTCGTGGCCAGGTCTTCCGCGGTCTCGAAGTGCTCCCACACGATCACGACCGTGAACGCCAGATAGACGCCGTAGACCAGGCCGACGAAGGAAAACGTGTAGCCGGTGAACTCGTTGTTCTCGCGCAGCGTTGCCGGAGCGAACCGGTGTACGAGATACGCGCCGAGTGCCGCCAGCAGGGCAACGGCGAGCACCATCCCATCGCGAATCAGCGGATCGTCCATTTGCCTTACCTCGCTCCAGGCGCCGGCGCCGCCTGCGGCATCACGCTGGGCGCGGTCTCCAACACTGATGGCGATGCGGCGCTAACGCTGTTCATTTCGCTGCTCCTTTTCGTCCGGACCAATACGTGCTGTTTGACTAGGAGAGTCCGCACGGCCACTTTCCCCTACCTCCCGCGTCAAGATGACACCCGCCTCATGGCTCGCACACTGACCCGCTTTGAAGTGCTTTTTTCGTGAACAGCATGTGAACTCCGCCTTCGACTTTCCGTGAACGGTGTAACCGGTTACATAAAACATCATCTAAGGAGCGTTGTGAGGGAACCAATGCCGATGAATGACCACGCGTCGAGGACGATGAAGACCGAACAGCCGGTCGGTATTCGCGAGCCTATTCGCGAAATGCTCGAGGGACTCTCGCTGTGCAGTCCTGGTCCCGAGTACTTCCGTACGCTCGTCAGCGAGCTGGCGCGCACACTCGACGCCGAGTTCGCGTTCGCCGCGGAACTGGCCGGCGAGGAGCCGTTGCGCGCGCGCACCGTGGCCCGCTTCGTCGACAACGCTCACGTGGCAAACATCGAATATGTGCTCGACGGAACGCCGTGCGGCGAAGTGGTCCATGAGCATTTCTGCTGGATTCCCACCGGTGCCGCCGAGCGCTACCCACTCGACCTCGGACTGGCCGAGCAGTCGATCGAGAGCTACGCCGCGATCGCTTTGATCGATGCCGACGGCGCCGCGTTCGGCTGGATCGGCGTGATGAGCCGCAAGCCGATGGCGGATGCGGCTCTGGTCCGTTCCACTCTCCTCATCGTCGCCGGCCGCACCTCGGCCGAATTACAGCGCCACCAGGCCACCCGCGCCCTGGAGCGCGCCCACGCCGATCTGGCCGCCCACGAAGAGCGCGGCGAGGAGCTGCTGCGCATCAACGCCGAGCTGCAAGCCGAGATCACCGAGCGCCAGCACTGCGAGCGCCAGATGACGCACGACGCCATGCACGACGGCGTGACCGGCCTCCCCAACCGGATGCTTTTTTTAAACAGACTCGATCACGCCATCGCCATGAACGCCCGCGAGCACGTCTACGACTTCGCCGTGCTCTTTCTCGATCTCGATCGCTTCAAGCTGGTCAACGACTCGCTCGGCCACATCGCCGGCGATGAGCTGCTCCGGGCGGCGGCCGGCCGGCTGAAGGACTGCGTCCGACCGTCCGACCTTGTGGCCCGCATCGGCGGCGACGAGTTCACCATCCTCATCGAGAACATCTCCGACGCCAGCGAAGCGACCGGCATCGCCGAGCGCATCACCGCCGAGCTGGCGCGCCCGTTCACGGTGTCGAACGAAGAGGTCTTCACTTCCGCCAGCATCGGCATCGCCGTGAGCGCCACCGGCTACCGCTCCGCCGACGCCGTGCTGCGCGACGCCGACACCGCGATGTATCGCGCGAAAGAACGTGGCAAAGGCCGTTACGAGATCTTCGATCGCCGCATGCACGTGCAGGCGGTGGAGCGGATGCTGATCGAGATGGATCTGCGCCGCGCCGTGGAGCGCGAGGAGTTCCGCCTCGTCTATCAGCCGATCATTTCCCTCCGCTCCGGCGAGGTCACCGGCTTCGAAGCGCTGCTGCGCTGGGAGCATCCGCTGCGCGGCACCATCGCGCCGAACGATTTCATCTCCATCGCCGAAGAAAACGGCCTGATCGTTCCGATCGGCGTGTGGGTGCTCAAGCGCGTCTGCGCGCAGCTGCGCCGCTGGCACTCCATGACCAACGCCCCGCTCACGGCGAGCATCAACGTCTCGCTGCGGCAGACCTTCGATCCCACGCTGATCGACGAGCTCGATCGGGTGATGGCCGCGGCGCAGGTGGAAGGGGCGTCGATCCGCCTCGAGATCACGGAGAGCGCCATGGTGGAGCGGAGCGCGGCGGAGTTCTTCGAGCGCGTGCAGCAGCTCGGCATCGAGCTGTGCATCGACGATTTCGGCACCGGCTATTCGTCCCTCGCCTATCTGGTCACGCTGCCGATCGACGCGCTGAAGATCGATCGTTCGTTCGTGGCCACGCTCGATTCGAGCGATGAACATTGCGAACTGGTGAAGACGATCATGTCCCTCGCCCACAACCTCGGAATCGAAGTCGTGGCCGAAGGCGTCGAAACCGTAAGCCAGCTGCGCCGCCTGACCGCGCTCGGATGCGAGTACGCGCAGGGCTTTCTCTTCTCGGAGCCGCTCTCCGAGGAGGCGGCCGATCGACTGGTGGCCTCGGGGCACATGTTCAATGCAGTCCTCGACGACTGAACGCGTTACGCTGTGCGCAATGCTGGCCGATGACGGTTCCCTCATCGAGCGATTACGCACCGGCGACGACTTCGCGTTCGAAGAGTTGGTGGAACATCACGCCGCTCCGCTGCTGGCGGTGACGCGCCGCATCCTGCGCGACGAGGAAGAGGCCCGCGATGCCGTCCAGGAAACCTTCGTTGCCGCTTTCCGCAGCATCGGCGACTTCAATTCCGAAAGCCGCGTCTCAACCTGGTTGCACCGAATCGCCGTGAATTGCGCTCTGATGAAACTGCGCGTCCGCGCCCGCCGCGAAAAGGATGTCGACGCGCTGTTGCCATCCTTCGAAGCCGACGGTCATCAGCAGCAGTCCTCGGTCAGCTGGCCGGAAACCGCCGAGGACATCCTGCAGCGCGAACAGGCCTGCGCGCTCGTGCGCCAGTGCATTGATCAACTCCCGGAGCCCTACCGCATCGTGCTGGTGCTCCGCGACATCGAACAACTCCCCGCCGACGTCGTCGCCGAAAAGCTGAACATCACCCGCGACAACCTCAAAGTCAAACTCCACCGCGCCCGCCAGGCCCTGCGCACGTTGCTCGATCCCCACATGCGAGGTGTCATGTGAGCCACGTGACCTGCATCGAGCTGATCGCGTTTCTCGATTCGTACGTCGACGACGAGCTGGACGCGGAAACGCGCAACGGTTTCGACCTGCACCTCCTGGTCTGCCCCTCCTGCCGCGCCTATCTGGCCAGCTACCGCGAAACGATCGAGCTCGTTCGCGGGGCGGCGGAAAGGGAGGAGGAGTTGGCTCACGATGCGCCCGCGGAGCTGATCGAGGCCGTGAAGAAGGTCAGGCGGTAAGGCGTAGCGCCGCCGGCTCGGCGGCGGTACAGCGGCATTCTCCGTCGCCCCTCCGGGGCTGGAGAAACGGGATGAACGGGAACCGGTGGCTGCGCGCTAACGCGCTTGCCACCGGCTAATCTCCGAGGCGCCTCCGGCGCGAGGGGATTTCTGACCTCACAACGCTACCGCCTCAGCCAATACGTTCTCTTTGATCACCTGACGGAGCCCTGAAACCGAGACGACGTCCACCCGACGCCCCAGCAAATCCTCCAAATCGGCAATAAGACCGCCCGGAAACCACGGAGGCGTTTCACCCCCGAACTCGATAAGAAAATCGACGTCGCTCTGCGGTCCGGCATCGCCGCGGGCCACGGAGCCGAATACACGGATACTGGTTACGCCATGCTTCTTCGCGATTCGAAGGATCTCGTCTCGCTTGTCTACGAGAATTTCGTCGATTCCCATCGCTGCATGGTAACCGTAGCGCGACAGAGCCTGGCGTTTCGCCCCGATTCCACCATTCTGCCAATCCCGCGGCGGCGAGGACGCACGCCGAGCCAGCCGGAGCCAGCGCTCCGCTCGCAACCGTGAATAGAGCCACTGAACGTCAACAAGCGCCAGCGCCGGAGGCGCATCGGAGATTAGCCGGTGGCAAGCGCGATAGCGCGCAGCCACCGGACAGGAGGATGGTGTTGAATCCAGCCCCGGAGGGGCGCCGGAGTTCGCGAATCCCTACAAAAACCGCGGGTACTTCTTCGGCATTGCCTCGTGCATCAGCTCATACACGCACTCGAAAATCGTCTCCCGATTCGGCTTCGACCAGTAATCGCCATCCGAGCCGTAGGCGGGGCGGTGCTCCTTCGCCGGTAACGTACGCGGTTCGGAATCGAGCCAGTCGTAGCCGCGGTCGCGCTCGAGGACGTTTTGCATCATGTAGGCGGTGGCGCCGCCGGGAACGTCTTCGTCGATGAAGACCACGCGGTTGGTTTTCTTCAGCGACTCGACGATCACGCCGCGGACGTCGAACGGCAGCAGCGTCTGGACGTCGATCACTTCCGCGTCGATGCCGACTTGCGCAAGAAGTTCGGCGGCTTCAAGAACAATGCGAAGCGTGGCCCCGTAACTGACCAGCGTTACATCCTTCCCCTGCCGCATGACCTCGGGGACGCCGAGGGGAAGGGTGAAGTCGGCGATGTTCGAGGGGAGTTGCTCCTTGATGCGGTATCCGTTCAGCACCTCCACCACCAGCGCCGGGTCGTCGGAGCGGAGCATGGTGTTGTAGAAGCCCGCGGCCTGGGTCATGTTGCGCGGGACGCAGACGCGCATGCCGCGCACAAGGTTGATGATCGCCGACATCGGCGAGCCGGAGTGCCACACGCCTTCGAGGCGATGGCCGCGCGTGCGGATGATCACCGGGCACTTCTGCCCGCCGCGCGTCCGCCAGCGCGTGGTGGCCAGATCGTCGGAGAGGATCTGGATGGCGTAGAGGATGTAGTCGAGATACTGGATCTCCGCGATCGGCCGCAGACCGCGCAGCGCCATGCCGATTGCCTGGCCGACGATGGTGCACTCGCGGATGCCGGTGTCCGAGACGCGATACAGCCCGTATTTTTCCTGCAGGCCGATGCAGCCCTGGTTGACGTCGCCGAGCTTGCCGACGTCTTCGCCGAGGGCGATGAGATTCGGATAACGCTGAAAGGCAGCGTCGAAGCACGCGTTGATGATCTCCGACCCATTCTTCTCCGGCGCGTCGTCGTCATAGTGCGGCTTGACCTCGGACACATTCAGCGCCGACTCGACACCGCTGCTGTACAACTCATCGTCGTAGAGCGCGGCGATGGTGAATTCGCGATCGCGGCGCCATTCGGCAACGCGATTGAGGACGTCTTCGTGTCCGGCGTTGCGCGTCGCGATGAGCACGCTCGTCAACGCCCGCATCATGTCGCGGCGATACGGCGACTGGATGCGTTGCAAATCCGACTTGATGGCATCGACCTCGGCACGATTCGAAGCGACTGACGCCAGCTCGTCGATGAAGGCGACGGCTGTCTTCAACTCGGCATCGATCGGTGCGCGATAGGAATCCCAGGCGCGGCGCTGCGCCTCGCGTACGAGACGGAGGTCTTCTTTCTCCAGTCCGTCCAGCTCATCGGCGGTGGCGATGCCGTGGCCGATCATCCATTCGCGCATCTTGCGGATGCAGTCGAACTCGATCTCCCACTCCAGGCGCTCTTTCGACTTGTAGCGCTCGTGCGATCCCGAGGTTGAGTGGCCCTGCGGCTGGGTCATCTCGTCGACGTGAATGATGGCCGGCACATGCTCCATGCGCACGATCGACGCCGCGGCGATGTAGGTCTCGCACAGCGCCGGATAGTCCCAGCCGTGCACGACGTAGATGTCGTAGCCGGACTTCTGTTTCGGATCGCGCTGGAAGCCCTTGAGCACCTCGGAGATATTGCCCTTGGTGATCTGAAAATCGTTAGGCACGGAGATGCCGTAGTTGTCGTCCCAGATGGAGATGAGCATCGGGATCTGAAGCACACCCGCTGCGTTGATCGACTCCCAGAACATCCCCTCGGCGCAGCTGGCGTTGCCGATGGTGCCCCAGGCAACCTCGTCGCCATTGCGCGAGAACTGCGTCATCGACTTCAGCTCGTCGAGCTCGCGATAGAGCCGCGAGGCGTAGGCCAGACCCACGAGGCGCGGCATCTGCGAGCCGGTCGGCGACACGTCGGCCGAGGTGTTGTAGGTGTCGGTTTGATTGCGGAAAGAACCGTCGGGATTGAGAAGGCGCGATCCGAAGTGGCAGTTCATCGAGCGGCCGGCGGACCACGGATCGTGCTCGACGTCGGCGTTCGCGTAGAGCTGGCCGAAGTACTCGTCGAGCGTGCCGATGCCGGCGGCGAGGATGAAGGTCTGGTCGCGATAGTAGCCGCTGCGCCAGTCGCCTTTTCGGAAAGCGCGGGCCATGGCCAGCTGCGCGACCTCTTTGCCGTCGCCAAAGATTCCGAACTTGGCTTTGCCGGTCAGCACTTCACGACGGCCGATGATGCTGGCCTGCCGCGAGCGCCAGGCGATGCGGTAGTCGTCGATGATGCTTTCGCGCGTGAACTGCGTGCGGATGGTTTCCGTCTGCTCAGGTGTAGCCACGATTTGCCAAGTTTATCCTGACGCGAGCGAAGCGAGATGTCAGGATCTCCGGTGGCACCGCCCGGGCTTTGCCTACGGGAGGCGAACGCGCGGTATCACCGGAGATGCTGACGCTAACGCACCAGCATTCGTCATCGTTTAACCACCCGTCCCGTCCTCGGGTCGAGCAGCAGCGGCGCATCGGGAAAATCGCCGATGTCGATGCCGCGCCGCGGATCGTGCAGCGGCTTGTAGATGTAATCGATCCGGACCGGCTTCGGCTCGTGCTGCGCGTAGCGATAGAGATCGCGATAGTTGCGCTGGAATCGCTGGTAACGGCCGTAGACGCCGGCCGCGCCGATCAAAAGCGGAACGGCGAGAACGGCCACGGCCCACCATCGCCGGTCGGCCGCGAAGACGAAGAGCGTGAGCGTG
>Ga0207689_10006238_pt1 | contig 10561 bp, 3 predicted proteins | sample KBSMisM52_FD_184312 | JGI IMG/M metagenome (GOLD analysis project Ga0207689, IMG submission 184312) | Miscanthus rhizosphere microbial communities from Kellogg Biological Station, Michigan, USA - KBS Miscanthus M5-2 (SPAdes) (version 2) | ecosystem: Host-associated > Plants > Roots > Rhizosphere... | reverse complement strand
GGCTACGCTGGCTTCACCTTCCAGGTACAAGACAACGGTGGCACGGCCAACGGTGGCGTGGACGTGGATGTCACGCCCAGGACGATGACCATCGATGTGACCGCGGTCAACGACGCACCGATCGGCACGAACAACAGCGTGAACACCTTGGAGAATACGGACTACATATTCGGTGTCGCCGATTTCGGGTTGACCGACCCCAACGACAGTCCTTCAGATGCACTGCTTGCGGTACGTATCAACTCGCTGCCCGGCGCCGGAACATTGCTGGCCAACGGTGTGGCTGTCACAGCGGGTCAGTTTGTCAGCGCTGCCGATATCGCTGCCAACCTCTTGGTTTTCACTCCCACACCCGGTACCAACGGCGTGGGATACGCAAACTTCAGCTTCCAGGTGCAAGACGACGGAGGTACCGCCAACGGTGGGGTGGATCTCGATCCAGCCTCCCACACGATGACCTTGAATGTCTTTTCGGTCAACGATGCGCCTATAGGCACGAACAACACCGTGACCACCAATGAGGACACCGCCTATACATTCGGTGTAGTGGACTTTGGCTTCACCGATCCCAACGACATCCCGGCCAACAGTCTGTCCGCGGTCGTGATCAGCAGCCTTCCTGGCGCGGGTAGTCTGACGTTGTCAGGCGTTGCGGTCACCAGCGGCCAGAGCATCTCAGTGGCCAACATCACGGCGGGCAATTTGCAGTTCGCTCCGGCGGCTGATGCCAATGGAGCGGGCTACGCTGGCTTCACTTTCCAGGTGCAAGACGACGGCGGCACCGCCAACGGTGGGGTGGACCTGGATGTCACCCCGCGCACGATGACCGTTGATGTGACCGCGGTCAACGATGCACCGGTGGGTACGAACAACACCGTGACCACCAACGAGGACACCGCCTACACATTCGGTAGTGCGGACTTTGGTTTCAGCGATCCTACCGATAGTGCGGCCAATGCTCTTCTGGCGGTAAAGATCACGGCCTTGCCAACTGCAGGAACGCTGCTTTATGCAGGCACTCTAGTTACGTCGGGGCAATCCATCAGTGCGACGGACATCGATCTGGGCAAGCTTCAGTTCGTGCCGAGTATCGACGCCAACGGTACGACCTATGCCGCTTTTCGTTTTCAGGTTCAAGACGACGGTGGCACTGCCAACGCAGGGATCGATACGGATTCAACGAGCCGTACCATGAGCATCAGTGTTCAGCCGGTCAATGATGCGCCAACAGGTGCGGACAAGACGGTAAATGCGCTGGAAGATGCGCCGTACGTATTCCTTGCCACGGACTTCGGTTTCACTGACCCAAAGGATTCCCCTTCCAACAGCCTGCTCGCGGTGGAGATCGGCACGCTGCCCGCTAGCGGCACGCTTGCCAATAATGGCGTAGCGGTTACGGCTGGGCAGTTGGTGTCGCTGACCGATATCGCAGCGGGCAAGCTGACATTCAGCGCGGTGGCCGACGCAAACGGCGTCGCCTACGCCAGCTTTACCTTCCGAGTTCAAGACGATGGTGGCACGGCCAATGGAGGTATCGATCTCGCTACCTCGGCGCACACGATGACAATCGATGTCGCCGCGGTCAACGATCCGCCCGTTGTCGCGCAAAACACCGGCATATCCTTGACGACCGGCGGTAGCGTCGTCTTTAGCAATTCGATCCTGGGTGTGACCGATCCCGACAACACTCCCGCTCAACTACGCTACACGTTGACCGCGCTGCCTGGCGCCGGCAGCCTGCGCCTCGGTGGCGTCGCGCTCGCTGTGGGAGGCGCATTCACACAAGCGGACATCAATAGCGGTCAGGTGAGTTACGTACATACGGGGACCACGTCAGTCAGCACGGCGGCCTCTTTTACAGTAACCGACGGTTCGGGAGGAAGCACTGGACCGGTCACGCTGGGCATCAGCGTCACGAGTCCGCCGGTGGTAGTACCCCCAATAGTCATTGCCCCGCCGCCAGCGCCTCCCCCAGCACCGGCACCGAGCGGCGGCGGCTCCGGTCCAGGCTCGCCGCCTGCACCGGCACCCGCGCCCTCGCCATCCGGAGGAACGTCTGGCCCGATTTCCTCTGCGCCTACTAGCCCAGCAGGCCCAGAAGCGGAGGCGGCCGCCGCGGCACAGGCCATCCAGGCAGCCGGTACTGCGAATCTCAGCATCATCAACAGTGGCGTGAACACCAATACACGTGCTCCGCAGATCTCACTCGCTGTACTGCTCGTGCAGGATCCAAGACTTTCCGGAGTTCAGGGAATCCGTGGAGGATCCGACGGTCCCTCCACCGTCGGCGGTGAAGCGTTTTCTCCGATCGCCCAGACCGAAACGTTGAGCATTGGCTTCGCCGGTTCCGGCTCTGTGCAGCAAGCAGCGAGCCCCGCCTTGAGCGCCTTCAAGACCACCCTGAGCAAGACGGAATGGGTGGGAGATCTCGACAAAATGCGTGAATCAATCGAAGGGCACGCGAACACCGAGCATAGGATCGTTGGATCGACCGCGATGGTGACCGGAGGCTTGTCTGTCGGCTATGTGATCTGGTTGTTGCGTGGTGGTCTGCTACTAACGAGCCTGCTGTCTTCATTGCCGGCATGGAACGTAGTCGATCCGTTGCCGATTCTGGCAAATGCGAAACGCTCTGACGAGGAGAATGAGGAGGACGTGGATCCTCTCGAAAAGCTCTTCGGCCGCGCACGGGCAGCTATCCGAGGTACGCGCGCGCACGACGAACACGAAGTGGAGGAAGCGCAACCCGATTCGGCTACCGCCAGTGCCGTCGAGGATAAACCTGCCCGGCCAGAGGCGGCCACAGCATGAACAGCGAGGTTGAAACGTGAAACGTCCAAGCACTCGATTCTTCGTGGCGATGGGGTTAGCCTCGTTGCTGGCCAGTGTCCTGCTGGCAGCAACCTATCTCGAGTTGATTCCTGACCGCGTACTCGCCCTGCGATCGGGAAGAGCAGCACTTGCCGAGTCGATCGCGGCGAGCGCATCGACGTTTACCACTAGTGCGGACGTTGCTCGTACGCAAGCTATGTTGGCGTTCATCGTCGAACGCAACCGTGATCTGCTCTCGGCGGCCGTACGCAAAGTCGATGGTCAGACTGTCGCGCTGGTTGGCGAGGAGCATGAAAAGTGGGAGGCATTACCGGGCGCCTACTCGAACGATTCTCAGGTGCAGGTGCCGATCCTCGATGGCAAGAACGTGTGGGGCAACGTAGAGCTACGCTTCACGCCGTTGAAACCTTCCGGCTGGCGCGCTTATGTGCAGGATCCGCAGGTTGAGATGGTCGGGTTCGTCGTCATATGCTCTTTCTTCGCATTCTATTTCTATCTTGGGCGCGTGCTGCGCCAACTCGATCCGAAGAATGCTGTGCCCGCTCGAGTACGCGCCGCGCTGGACACCCTGGCGGAAGGATTGTTGGTAATCGACCCCAAGGGGTACATCGTCTTAGCGAACCAAGCCTTCGCCGGCGTCGTCGGAAAACCTTCCGAAACACTGACCGGCACGCGCACTACCTCGTTTCAATGGCTCACCCGAGAAGGGACTGTGCTGAAGTCCGAGAGCTATCCGTGGACGATAGCGTTGCGTGACAGCCAGCCCACCCGAAATGCGCGTGTGTGTCTGGTCGATAGTCAGGAAAAATTGCGGTCGTTCATGGTCAACTGCTCTCCCGTGCTTGGGAGCAACGACCGGGCTGGCGGCGTATTGATAAGCTTCGACGACATTACGGAGCTGCAGGAGAAAGAAGTGGAACTGCACCTGGCCAAGGAGGAGGCGGAGCAGGCGAACCGAGCAAAGAGCGATTTTCTCGCCAACATGAGCCATGAGATTCGCACACCAATGAACGCGGTGCTCGGGTTTACCGATTTACTAAGGCGTGGATATCACAAGAACGAGCAGGAGATGCGCAAGCATCTGAATACGATCCACTCCAGCGGGCGACACCTCTTGGAGTTGATCAACGACATTCTCGATCTGGCAAAAGTAGAGGCGGGTCGATTGGAGCTGGAGAAGATCCGCTGTGCACCGCATAGCATTATCCACGAGGTCGTCGAAATCCTGTCGGTCCGGGCACAGGAAAAGGATATCTGGTTGCGTTTTGAATGCACCGATGCGATTCCAGAGACCGTCCTCACAGATCCTTCCCGTGTGCGGCAGATCGTCACCAACCTGGTCGGTAACGCCATCAAGTTCACGCAGACCGGCGGGGTTACGGTAAGGCTGGGCGTGCAGTCCGCGGGTGTCGCCAACACGCTTACGATCGATGTGGCGGATACCGGTGTGGGCATCCCCACCGACAAGCTCGAGACGGTTTTCGAACCCTTCGCGCAAGCCGAGAGCTCGACCACACGCCGTTTCGGTGGTACCGGCCTGGGGCTGACCATCAGCCGTCGCTTCGCCCGGGCGCTTGGCGGCGATATCGTCGCTCACAGCACGCTTGGAGAGGGCAGTGTGTTCGCAGTCACCCTCGATGCAGGGCCCCTCGAGGGCGTGAAGCGGATAAGTGCGCAGGAAGCGACGACGCATGCGTCGGAAAGCGTGTCCGACGGAACCGATACGTGGGTCTTCCCGCCGGCCAAGGTGCTGGTGGTGGACGACGGCGAGGCCAATCGCGAGCTGGTCCGCTTGGTGCTAGAGGATGTTGGGCTCAGCGTCTCAGACGCAGAGAATGGGCAGGTTGGTGTCGAGAAGACGCTGCAGGAAGGGTTCGATGTGATTCTGATGGACATGCAGATGCCGGTCATGGATGGATTCACCGCCACGCGCGTGCTGCGCGAACGCGGTTTGCAGGTGCCAATCTTTGCGCTGACGGCGAATGCGATGAAAGGGTTCGAAAGGGAGGTCCTGGAAGCCGGATGCACTGGGTACCTCACGAAGCCAGTGGACATAGACGCATTGCTGCAGACACTTGCTGATCTCCTGGGTGGAAAGCGCACAACGAGAGCACCGAAGAGCACTCTACGCGACGTGCCCGAAAGCTCGACGGGCGATGCGCTAAAGCCGGAACGGCCACAGCCGATATCCGAGCAGTGGGGAACCGGACAGAAGATCGGTCCGGTGGTCTCCAGGCTCGCGGATCATCCCCGCCTACGCGCGGTCGTTCGAAAGTTTGCGCAACAGATGCCTGAACGCATGGACGCGATCGAGAATGCCTGCGCTGGGCGCGACTTCGCAACGCTTGCGAGCCTCGCACATTGGCTCAAAGGGTCGGGTGGGACGACCGGCTTCGATGCCTTCACTACGCCAGCTAAGGCACTCGAGCAAGCCGCTAAAGCCGCTGACGGACTGCAGGCCGACGTGTGCGTGGCGGAGCTGAGACAACTCGTGGACCAATTAGTGGTGCCGAGCGAAACAGAGCAACTTCACGCTAAAGTCGGCTGAGGTTCCAAGACAACCAAATGGACGCCGCGCATAAATTGGAGCCAATACAGGCCCCGCCGGTACGAGCTGCCGGCGCGTTGGCATTGGCATCCCCACCGAGCGTAATCGAGACTGGGACGCTGAGCACGCGGCTGCAGGTCGCGAGTAACTCGGAAGGGCCGTTTGCCGCGTTGAGCAACGCGACGGTCATGATGGTCGACGATGACCCGTTGATGATCGAGGTCGTGCAGACTTTTCTCGAAGATGCCGGATACACGAGCTTCATCACCACTAGCAGCCCCACGCAAGCGATGAGCCTGATGGCGGAGCGCAAGCCAGATATCTTGCTGCTGGACTTGATGATGCCAGAGGTCAGCGGCTTCGACATTCTGACTCGTATTCGCGGTGACGAGGAATTGCGCTATACGCCGGTCATTATCCTCACGGCCGAAAGCGATCCTGCGGCGAGGCTCAAAGCGCTGGAACTCGGTGCTACCGACTTCCTGACCAAGCCGGTCGATTCGAGTGAACTGCGGCTGCGGCTACGCAACGCCTTGGCGTTCAAAGCCTACCAGGATCGTCTAGCCGACTTCGATGCGCTTACCGGACTGCTGAATCGCGGGAAGTTTCGCTCCACACTGAGCACGACACTCTCGAGCACGCCCCGCACGCGCGCATGCGCACTGTTGCACATCGATCTTGATCGTTTCAAGCAGATAAACGACACCCTTGGCCATCGCACCGGAGACAAACTCCTGTGTGCGGTCGGTAAAGTATTGGACAGTACGTTCGTCGGTGCCGAGGCCACCGGTTGGCCCGGGAACCGCGCGCCGGAGTCGACTGTTATGCTTGCGCGAGTGGGGGGGAATGGCTTTGCCGCTCTGCTGCCGAATTTGCACAACCTGAGCAAAGTGGACAGCGCGACCAGCATCGCCCGACAGGTGCTCAGTGCCTTCTCCAAGCCATTCCAAATCGATGGACGTGAGATGTTCGTGACCGTCAGCATCGGAATAGCGATATCTCCTGGCGATGGAGAAGAAGCCGATGCCTTGCTCAAGAGCGCTGAAATGGCCATGTATCAAGCCAAGAAGCGCGGACGTAACACCTACGAATTTTTCTCGGGTGAGATGAATGCATCTTCGCTCGAGCGGTTAACGCTGGAGACGCAGCTGCGCCACGCCGTAGAGCGCGGCGAATTCTTGCTGTTCTACCAACCCAAGGTCGACGTGACGACGCGGCGCATTACTGGTGCAGAAGCGCTCATTCGATGGAAGCATCCAGAACTGGGAATTGTCTCTCCCGCGAAGTTCATCCCGATCGCAGAAGAGACGGGACTGATCGTCGAAATCGGGCAATGGGTTTTGCGCACGGCCTGTGCGCAAGTCAAGGCGTGGACACAGGCCGGCTTGCCAGCTCTTTCAGTGTCAGTAAACGTCTCCACAGCGCAGTTTAAGCAGCGTAAGGTGTGGCACGCCGTACGTGGCGCGCTCGAACGCAGCGGTATCATGCCGGGACAATTGATACTCGAACTGACAGAGAGCATGTTGATGGAGAATGCCAACGACAGCATCGACATGCTGAATGAGCTCAAGGAGATCGGTGTCAAGATCTCGGTCGATGATTTCGGGACCGGTTACTCGTCGCTAAGTTATCTGAGCCGTTTTCCCATCGACGAACTCAAGATCGATCGCTCATTTGTTAGCGGCCTCCCGGTTGATCGGAACGGTGCTGCCATCGTCGGCGCCATCATCGCGCTCGCGCGCGAGCTTGGCCTCAAGACAGTTGCCGAAGGCGTGGAGACCGACGAGCAACTGCAGTTCCTGCTGTCGCGACACTGTGACCAGTATCAAGGGTATCTTTGCAGCCGTCCGGCGCCGCCGGAACTGTTCGCCAATCTTCTGAAGCGCAGATCCACGTAGTTTCGCACTTGGCGCACCCGATGGGTGCCGCCCACCAAACCGGCGAATCTCGCCGCGCTACTTTCCTAGGCAGGCTATTTGCATAGTCCACACCAGTGGCGACTATTTCGGTGCATCGTCGCAGGTGGAAACGTTAAAGGACGTCAAAATGGAAAGAGCACGCTTGCTTACAGTGGCAGCGGCGGTTTGCCTGGTCAGCGGTGCGGTTCAGGCCGAGCCGCTCGGCTGTCTTATTCAACCCTACCAGGAGGCCGACGTCGGCACTCAGGTGATAGGGTTGATCGATCACGTTCTAGTGGAGCGTGGAGACTTCGTTAAGAAAGGTCAACCGCTGGTGGAGCTCCGCTCGGACGTTGAACGAGCCAATGTGACGGTTGCGCGTTCGAAAGCAGAAGCGACCGCCGAGCTCCAAGCCGCGGCTTCCAATCACGACTTCCTTCAGAAGAAGAAAGTTCGCACCCAGGATCTGTTCCAGAAGAATTTCGTATCGCAGCAGGTAAAGGACCAGGCCATCACAGAAGCCGAGGTGGCTGAGATGAAGCTGCGGCAGGCACGCGAGACGCAGCGTCAGGCGCAACAGGAACTCGCTCTGGCGCAGGCGCAATTGTCCCAGCGCACCATTCGCAGTCCCATGACCGGAGTGGTCGTCGAGCGTTACTTGTCCGAGGGTGAGCGCGTGGAAGAAAAACCGGTCATGAAGGTTGCCACGATCGACCCGCTTCGCGTGGAAGTCATCGTACCCGCGACGTACTTCAATCGCATCAAGCAGGGCATGAGCGCAACGGTCAAGCCTGACGTCGCCGAAGCGGAAGCGCGCTCGGCGAAAGTCATCGTGGTGGATCGCGTGATCGATGCCGCGAGCAACAGCTTCAGAGTTCGATTGGAGCTGCCCAATCCGAATAATGGTTTGCCGCCCGGGGTGCGTTGCAAGCTCGAGTTCGAAGCGGCTGCGCCCACCGCAGACAGCGCGCTGCCTAAGCCGGCAGAGAAAGCAGCGATCGACAGTACGCCGCAAAAACCGGTGGTGAAACCCACTGCAGATAACGCTACGCAGAAGCCGGCCAATCGGGCCCCTGGCGAGAGCGCTCAACCCAAAGCACCGCCACGGCCGTCCGTGGCGGCTGCGCCTTTGAAGTGATCGAAACCTGCGCGCGCGCTGTCGCGCGCTGGTGACCTCGTCTGCGATCTGCGGCCATGAAAAAAAAGAGACCTGCAAAACCGCGCCGCCCCGTGGTGGAGACGCTCGAACCACGGATACTGTACTCCGCCGATTTCAGTCCAATTCAACTGGACCATACGGAGGCAGCGCCTCAAGCTGAGCAGCGTACGCTGGATCCGAGCGGTGAATTCACCTCGAATGCTACTCAGACACGCGACGCTACCACAGCGGCACAGTCTGTGCGACACGAGGTCGTGTTTGTCGACACAGCGGTACCCGATTACGAGAAGCTAGTCCAGGACATAACTGCCAATAGCAACGCGCAACACCAATACGATGTCGTCTTGTTGAAATCGGGCACTGACGGCGTCAAACAGATCACCCAGACCCTAGCGGGTATGCGTGACGTGAGTGCTGTGCACATCATCTCGCACGGCGCGGACGGCGAAGTGCAACTTGGCGGGGCTACGCTCAATTTTGACTCGCTGCTCAAGGACGCAACTCAGATCAAGAGTTGGAGCAAGGCGCTGGCCACCGGCGCGGACATTCTGATCTACGGTTGCGACGTCGCCGAGTACGCTGACGGAAAGGCGCTGGTAAATGCGCTGTCGCAGTTGACCGGGGCCAACGTGGCTGCGAGCGAGAACTTGACCGGCGCTGTGGTAAATGGTGGCGACTGGAATCTGGAGTACAGCACCGGCGGCATCGACACGCAGTTGGCCATCAGCACTGCGGAGCGGTTCTCTTACTCCGGGATTCTGGCCACTATCCAAGTTACCAACACAAACGACGCAGGTGCCGGCTCGCTGCGCGCGGCGATCACCGCTGCTAACGGCACCGGCCCAATCGACACCATCTCATTCAGTACCCTTGGCGCTGGTGTTCACACCATCAATCTGCTCTCCGCGCTACCGGCTATCAACCGTCCGATCATTATCGACGGCAACACCGCGCCCGGCTTCGCCGGTACACCGCTCATCGAACTCAACGGCGCTGGTGCCGTCGGGGCGAACTACGGATTAAACCTTGTCGCTGGTAGCGACGGCAGCACGATCAGGGGCTTGGTGATCAATCGCTTCACAGCAGGGACTGGGGACGCGATCCTGATCCAAGATTCGTCGAACAACGTTATCACCGGCAACTTCCTCGGTACCGACACTACCGGCAAGATCGCAAGAGGAAACTTGGTGGGGGTGGCGATCTTTAGCACCGCAGGCAACAGCGCAAACAACAACATAATTGGGGGCACGACCGCCGCCACGAGGAACATCATATCGGGCAATACCGTCGATGGCATCCAGATCCGTGGCGGGGGCACCGCGACTAGCAACAACCTCGTGGAGGGAAACTACATCGGCGTCGATGTGACCGGCATCGCGGCTCTTGGGAACGCCAACCAGGGCGTAGCGATCTATGCCGGCGCCACCGCTAACACGGTGGGCGGTACCGTGGGAGGCGCGGGCAACGTGATCTCTTCCAATGGTGGTGTCGGGGTCCGGTTCACCACTACAGGGACCGATGGCAACTTTGTGCAGGGCAACTTCATTGGCACCGACGCCACTGGCACCGCCGTCCTCGGCAATGGTCAAGGTGTCGTCATCGATGGCAACGACAACAACACCATAGGGGGGGTAGCGGCGGGGGCTGCAAATACCATTGCGAACAACGTTGGTGCCGGGATTGCGGTCACAACTCTTTCGGGGCCGGCGGCCACCGGCAACAACATCCTCACCAACAAGGTCTATAACAACGGCGGGCTGGGAATCGATCTCGCCGGAAACGGCGTCAGCGCCAATGACGCGGGCGATGCCGACGCAGGTGCGAACAACCTGCAGAACTTCCCGACGATTACCAACGTGGCCGTCGGCGGGGGCAACACTACGGTTACCGGCACCTTCAACAGCGTTGCCAGTACCAACTTCCGCCTCGAGTTCTTCGCCAGCTCAGCCGTCGACCCCTCAGGGAACGGCGAGGGGCAGGTCTACCTTGGCTTCTTGAACGTGACGACCAACGCAGCCGGCAATCTGGCTGCACCATTCTCTTACGTCAAGGCCGGGTACGTGCTTCCCGCCGGATCGGTAATCAGCGCGACGGCAACGCGCTCCAACGCCACATTAACGACGT
>Ga0207689_10006237_pt1 | contig 10562 bp, 8 predicted proteins | sample KBSMisM52_FD_184312 | JGI IMG/M metagenome (GOLD analysis project Ga0207689, IMG submission 184312) | Miscanthus rhizosphere microbial communities from Kellogg Biological Station, Michigan, USA - KBS Miscanthus M5-2 (SPAdes) (version 2) | ecosystem: Host-associated > Plants > Roots > Rhizosphere... | reverse complement strand
CGTGCTGCGCACCGGACGGCTCTTCCGCAGCGACACCCTCCAGGAGCTCACCGACGACGACGTCGCCCGGCTGGTCGACGAGCTGCGGATCGCCTTCGTTATCGACCTCCGCCAGGCGGCGGAGGCGGTCGAGGAGGGCCGCGGACCGCTGGCCCGGCTCTCGGTCTGCTACGCCAACGTCCCGCTGGTCGACCTCGACTCCGCGGGCGCGCCGGGCGAGCTCACCGCCACCCAGTACCTCGACCACCTCGAGCACGACCCGAACCTCGTCGTGGCGGTGGAGCTCGTGGCGTCCGTGGTGCACCGGCCGACCGTGCTGCACTGCGCGGCGGGCAAGGACCGCACCGGGGTGGTGACCGCGCTCCTGCTGGGGCTGCTCGGCGTGGCCCACCAGCAGATCGTCGAGGACTACATGGTCACCGCCACGAACATGGACCGGATCACCGAGCGGTTCGGGCGGTGGCCGCGCTACCGGCAGAACATGGCGAGCCTGCCCGCCGAGATCTACCGCGTGGAGGAGCGCACCATCCGCACGTTCCTGCGCGAGCTCGACCACCGCTACGGCGGAGCGGCGGGCTGGGCGCGGGCGCGGGGCGTGGACCCGGAGGTGGAGCGCCGCCTCGCCGCGGCCCTGCTCGTGCGGTGAGGGGGCCGGGCCGACCCACCCGACGGCCCAGCCCGCCCAACGGCATTTCGCGTCATCCCGCCTCGCGGCCCGCCTTCTGCCGCAACGCCGCGATGTCCTCCCGGCCCAGGCCCGCGCCCTTGTCCTTCAACACCGGCGAGTGCTGCTGGGTGCGGCGGTACAGGTCCTGGGCGCGGGCGTCCTCCGGGTGGTTCTTCAACCACGTGTCGTCGAGGTGGACGAGGTCGTCCCGCAGCGTCGACGGGGTGAACGCGCGGACCCGCTCGTTGCACTCCTCCTGGGTGAGCTTGCCCTGGCTGGTGGTGTAGAGCCCGGTCTTGCGGGGCAGCGACGTGCTGCCGCCGCGGATCGGGCCGACGCCGCCCGTCCACTCGTCGTCGGCGAGCACCGAGTAGGGGATGGTGCTCCACATGTCGCCGGGGGCGCCGGAGAACTTGGACATGTGGTACTCGCTGCCCTGCTGGCTGCGCAGCGAGATGTAGCCGACCAGCTCGCCGATGAGGTGGCCGCCGTACTCGTCGTTGAACAGCGGCTTGAACCGCTGCACCCGGTCTTCGACGGTGAACCAGTCGTCCTGTTCGTACACGCCCGCGATGTGCGCCATGTCGCGGAGCACGCCGTAGTAGACGAGCAGCCCGGCGTCGACCATCTGGTCGCGGCTCCACGTGGAGATGCGCTTCCACAGGTCCGCCGTGGCCGTGGTCATCACCTCGGACAGGTGGTCGAGGTAGTCGGCGAGGTCGGAGTGGTTGTCCATGTGCACCGGCAGGTACCCGTCGGAGAGGAAGTCCGACGTGTAGAGCCCGACCGCGACCATGTTGTCGTGGTCGTAGGCGGGCGTGGCCTCGAAGCTGCCCCAGTCGTCGAGGATGTTGAAGTGCGTGTCCTTCATGATCACGGGCAGCGTGATGTTGGCGTGCGGGATCTCGGCGGCGACGCCGTCGAGCCAGGGCAGGTCGCCCTCCCCCACGTTGTGGAAGTCGCGCACGAGCATCTCGGCGCCGCCGACCTTGTACGGCCCCGAGTTGCCGATGCCGAGGCGGCACTCGCAGTCCTTGAGGAACGCGTACTGCGACACGATCGCCAGGAAGTGCTTGACCGCGCCGTGCAGGCGGTCGCCGGGCTTCGTGCCGAGGGCGTCGGCCTCGAACACCTGCGTCGTCCGCTCGGGCAGCAGCTGCGCGCGCAGGCCCGCGTCGCTGGCGTAGATGTGCGCGTGGTTGCGGTGGTAGGAGAGGTTGAGCCTGCGGGCGAAGTCGAGGACGAACATGATGTCGTCGATCGCGTCGGTGGCCTTGAGCATCCCCATGTCCATGAGGATCTGGCGCCCACCGAGGTAGAAGTCGGGGATGATCCCCGTGGTGAGCACGTTCGCGTAGGTGCTCACCTCGCGGGCGCGGTGCCCGATCTCCTCGGCGGGCATCGCCGCGTCGATCTTGCGCAGCAGCTCCGGCCAGCGGTACCACGCGTTGAGGTAGGACAGCGCGATGTAGGGGTTGACGGGGAAGAGCTTCGACTCCTGCACGGTGCGGGCGGTGCACTGGAAGTAGAACTTGTCGCTGGCCTTGCGGATCCAGGCGTTGGTCTCGAGGAGGTCCGGGTAGCTGTACGGGGCGGGCATCGTGGTGTCTCCGTCCTCAGACCTTGATCACGCGGGCCCGGGCGGCGTCGTCCCGCTCGGCGTAGGCGTCGGTGGCGGGCTTGGAGTACTCGACGAGGATCGCGTCGCCGTCGGCGAGGCCGTCGAGCTCGGCCGCCATGAGGCAGGGCACGCCGTACTCGCGGGTGAGGATGCCGAGGTGGGACCGCACGGTGCCGCCCATGCACAGCACGCCCGCGAAGTCCTCGAGGATCGGGGCGGTGAGCGTGCCGCCGGAGTCGTCGATGACGGCGATCGTGCCCTCCGGGACGCCCTCGGTGAGCAGCGCCATCACGGTCTCCACGTCGCCGACGAAGCGCGCCGTGCCGGTGACGTCGGCCTTGGCCTTGAAGACGTTCTGGCCCGTGCCCACGACCAGCCTGCCCTGCTCGTCGGTGGGCTGGTTGCCGGAGTTCTGCACACCCGCGCCCGCCTGGTACTTCTCCGGCTCCTCCTGGAGGGAGACCACGGCGGACATCTGGAACCGGTAACCGGTGGCGAGCAGCTCGGCCTCGACCTTCTCGAAGTCCTCGCGGGTGAGCTCCAACGCCGGATCGGTGACGGCCTCCTCCCAGGACTTCCCGGACGCGGCGAACCGCTCGGCGACCAGCTTGCGGATCGCGGAGTGGTAGGTCTCCACGGTCGTGGTCATCGCCGGGCCACCCCACTTGTCGGGGATGGCGCCCGCCTCGGTCGCGCCGCTCATACGCTCCTCCTCGAGCGAGACATCGGATGACTGCGAACGTAGCGCAGGTCACACCGGGCGGGAAGGCTTGCCCGCTCCGGAGACCTCTGACGATTTGCGCAGCTCCAGGTCCATCGTCTCGGTGACGACGCGCAGGTAGGGCGAGCCGGTGGCCGCGAGCAGCGCGCGCACCTGGTCGACCTCGGAACCGGAGAGCGGGTAGTCCCGCCGGACGGGCCCGGCCGCGCGCATCGCGTCGACCGCCTCGGCGGGCAGCAGCGCGCGCAGGATCAGCTCGTCGTCGTCGGTGCCGGTGCCGTAATGGCGGCGCAGCTCCTCGATCGTCGGCTCCTCGGGCGGCCGCGCGACGACCTCCGCGGCCCGTGGTGACGCCATGATCCGGTCGAGGACGTGCGCGTCGACCGGCGCGGGCGGCGTGCCGTAGTGCCCCGCCGCGTAGGCCACCACCTCGTCGGGCACCACCGCGTAGCGCTCGCCTGCGACGACGTTGAGCACCGCCTGCGTACCGACGAGCTGGCTGAACGGCGTCGCCATGATCGGATAGCCGAAGTCGCGGCGCACGGCCGCGGTCTCGGTGAGGACCTCGTCCAGCCGGTCGGACATCCCGTGCTGCGCGAGCTGGTTGCGCAAGGTGCCGGTCATCCCGCCCGGGATCTGGTGCACGGCGCCGAACAGGTCGTACTCGCTCACCTGGTCGACGGGGTACCCGGCCGCCTTGCCGACGGCTCGGAAGTGCTCGGCGACCGGCGCGAGCAGCCCAGTGTCGACGGAGTGCTCGTGACCCATCAGCGACAGGTTGCGCACCACGCTCTCCGTGGACGGCACCGATGCCCCGTTAGCCATCGGGCGGCTGGCCGTGTGCAGGATCGTGACCCCGAGCTGCACGGCCTCGACGTAGGCCAGCCCGGAGGTGCCCATCAGGTTGTTCGAGTGGAACTCCAGCGGCTTGCCAGAGGCGGCGGCCTGCAGCGCGGGCACCAGCGTGCGCATCCGCTCGACGTCGAGCACGCCCGCCGTGTCGTAGAGGAGGATCGTGTCGATCTCCGGGACCGCCGCCATCTCGGCGGCCCGCGCGGCGAAGTAGCCGTCGGTGTGCACCGGCGAGAGGCTGAAGAAGACCGTGCCCGCCACCTCGGAGCCGTACTCCTTGGCGACGCGGGCCAGGCGTGCCATCTTGGGCCAGCCGAACAGGCAGTCGTAGATCCAGAACGAGCGCAGGCCGTGCTCGTTCAGCCTGCGCATCCAGGTGTCCATCAGCGCGTCCGGCGTGACGCCGAACGAGACCGCGGCGTTGGCCCGCATGCCGCCGCGCATCGGTGTGCGCCGGATCGCGCCGCGCAGCAGGTCCAGGCCTTCCCACGGGTCCTCGCGGCAGTACTTGACCAGCACCTCGAACATCGAGCTGCCCGCGAAGTCGATCACCCGGAAGCCGGTGCGGTCCAGCAGGTGGGCCACCGGCAGCGCCATGCCCGCCCGCATCCGCATGCCCCAAAGGCTCTGCTGGCCGTCGCGGATGGTCTCGTCGAGCAGCTCGACGCGCATCAGGACGCCTCCAGCACCGTCATCGCGACCGCCGCCTCCTCGAGCCCGATCAGCCCGCCGCCGTTCTCGGCGACGGCGATCCGGGCGCCCTCCACCTGGCGCGCGCCCGCTTCCCCACGCAGCTGGGTGACCAGCTCGTGCACCTGCGCCAGCCCGGTGGCGCCGATCGGGTGGCCGCGCGACTCCAGCCCGCCGGACGGGTTGACCGGGATCCGCCCGCCCAGCGCCGTCTCGCCCCGTTGGGCCGCGCGCCCGCCCTCCCCCGGCGGAACGAGGCCCAGGTGCTCGACCTGCTGCACCTCGCCGACGGCGGTGGCGTCGTGCACCTCGGCGACGTGCACGTCGGACGGCCCGAGCCCGGCCCGCTCCCACAGGCGCGCCGCGGTCTGCCTGCTGACGTGCTCGGCCGGGTCCTGGCCGTCCCAGGAGCCGCCGTGCGCGAGCACGCTGGCCCGCACGCGCACCGCCCGGCCGCGGCCGATCCGCCGGGCCACCGCGGGCGAGCACACCACGGCCGCGGCGGCGCCGTCGCTGACCGGGGAGCACATCGGGAGCGTCAACGGCCACGCGACCGGGCGGCCCGCCAACACCTCCTCGACGGTGAACGACGTGCGGTACTGCGCGAGCGGGTTGTGCACCGAGTGCGCGTGGTTCTTCGCGGCGACCGCGGCGAACTGCTCGCGCGTGCTGGCGTGGCGAGCCATGTGCTCGCGGGCGAACGCGGCGTAGACGTCCATGAAGACGCTGTGCCCGGTCTGCTCCTCCACACCGGACGGCAGCGGGGTGCCCGCGCCGAACGCGGCCAGGCCCGCCAGCGTGCGCTCGCTCGCCGCGGTGTCCCAGGAGCCGTGGAACGCGGCCAGCGCACGCTCCTTGTCCGGCGTGACCATCTTCTCCGCGCCCAGGGCGAGCACGACGTCCGCGGCGCCCGCGGCGACGTAGGCCACCGCCAGGTGCAGGGCCGTGGACGCGCTCGCGCAGGCGTTCTCGACGTTGACCACCGGCACCCGGCCGAACGGCAGGTCGCGCAGCATCAGCTGGCCCCGGATGCCGTGCTGGCCCTCGATCGCGCCCTGCACCGCGTTGGCCGCCATCACCGCCCCGACGTCGGCGGCGTCGAGGTCGGCGTCGGCGAGCGCGGCGCGGACCGCCGTCGACGCCAGGTCGGCCAGCGAGCGCTCGAGGTGCCTGCCGAACGGGGTCATGCCGACGCCCACGACGTACGCGTCGGCTGCCGGGGTCATCGGCCGACGGCCAGCTCGGCGGGGTCGAGCGCCGCGCCCACGGCGAGCGCCTCCTCGCGCACGAACTCCTTGAGCCAGCCCTCGGAGGCCGCGAGGTGCACGGTGGCGGCCGCCTGCGCGAGCGTGGCGTTGCGCGCCTCCAGCGCGGTGATGATCTGGTCGTGCTGGTCGAGCGACCAGGTCATCTTGCTGCTCTCGGCGTAGCCGCGCCACATGCGCGCGCGCAGCGCCCGGCTGGACATCGCCTTGAGCACCGTGCACAGCGTCTGGTTGCCGGTGGACGCCGCGACCAGCGCGTGGAACTCCACGTCCAGCGAGATCTGCTCGGTCGGGTCGGAGCTCGCCCGCATCCGCGCGAGCGAGGCCCGCAGCTCGTCGATCTGCTCGGGCCCGATCCGCTCGGCGGCCAGCGCGGTGGCCGCGGGCTCGAGCAGCCTGCGCACCTCGAAGACCTCCAGCAGGGTCGGGCCCTGCATGAGGTCGGTGACGAAGCTCAGCCCGGAGAGCAGCAGGCTGGGCTCCAGGCTGGTGACGTAGGTGCCGTCGCCGCGCCGGACGTCCAGCACGCGGGCGTGCGCCAGCACCCGCACGGCCTCGCGGAGCGAGCCCCGCGAGATCCCCAGCTGGGCGGCGAGCTCCGGCTCGGGGGGCAGCCGCACGCCCGGCGCGAGGCTTCCGGACGCGACCAGCTCCCGGATCCGCTCCACGGCCGTCTGCGTGACGTCCACCGACCAGACCTCCAACCCCTTCGCGCCGTTCTGGCGCCTTCGCGTTGCCGCTACGATCCCACAGCGGCTAGGTTCGTCGAAACATCCGATGTTTCTCCGGACGAACTCTCGGAGGTCCCCGTGCCCCTTTCGCCCGAGGACGTCCAGGCGCTGGTCGCGGCGTTCGACGGCGCGGACTGGGACGAGATGACCGTGACGATCGACGGCACCCGGCTGGCGCTGAGCCGCACCGGCCGCCCGCCGACCCACGCCGACGGCGGATCGCCCGCGCCCACCTCCACCTCCACCGCCGCCGACGGCGCGCCGGGTGGGGCCCCGCAGGCCGCTGCCGTCTCCGGGGCCGCGTCGAGGGCCGCGGCGGGGGCCACTCCACCGCCCGCACCGGGTGGCGCGCAAGGTGCGACGCCCGCGGCGGGAGCGGCTCCACCGCCGCCCGCGGCCGCGGGAGCGGCTCCACCACCCACCTCCGGCGCCGCCGCCCCGGCGCCAGCCGTGTCGGATGTGGCTCCGCCCGCGGCGGGTGGGGGCGCGTCTGCCGCTGGTGCGCCCCCGGCCTCGGAGCCGCCGGGCGGCCACCGGGTCACCGCGCCGTCGGTCGGGTTGTTCTGGCGGTCGCCGAAGCCGGGCGCTCCGCCGTTCGTCGAGGTGGGCGACGAGGTCGGCCCGGACGACACCGTCTGCATCGTCGAGGTGATGAAGCTGATGAACCACGTGCGCGCGGGCACGGCGGGCACCGTGCGCGCGGTGCACCCGGAGAACGGGCAGATGGTCGAGCACGGCGATCCGCTGTTCACCATCGGGCCCTGACGTGGGCGGCCTGCGCCGCGTGCTCGTGGCCAACCGCGGCGAGATCGCGGTCCGGATCGTCCGGGCCTGCGCCGACGCCGGGATCGAGAGCGTCGTCGCGGTGTCCGAGGCCGACCGCGCCTCCCGCGCCGCGCTCGTCGCCGACCGGGCGGTGTGCATCGGCCCGGCCCCGGCGACCGACAGCTACCTGGACGTGCCGCGGGTGGTCGCCGCCGCGCTGGCCACCGGGTGCGACGCCGTGCACCCCGGCTACGGCTTCCTCGCCGAGCGGCCCGAGCTGGCCCGGGCCTGCGCCGAGCACGGGCTGACGTTCGTCGGGCCGCCCGCCGATGTGATCGCCAGGGGCGGCGACAAGGCGGTCGCGCGCGAGCTCGCCGCGTCGCTCGGCATCCCCGTCGGCGCCGGGTCGGGCGTGTTGGCCGACACGATCCGCGCCGCAACCGTCGCCGAGGAGGTCGGCTACCCGGTGGTGCTCAAGGCCGCGGCCGGGGGCGGCGGCCGCGGCATGGCGCTGGTCGCCGAGCCCGCCGCGCTGCCCGCCGCGTTCGAAGCCGCGAGCCAAGAGGCCCGGCAGGCCTTCGGCGACGGGCGGATGTACGTGGAGCGCTTCGTCACCCGCGCCCGCCACGTCGAGGTCCAGGTGCTCGCCGACGCCCACGGCGGCGTCGTCCACCTCGGGGAGCGGGACTGCTCTGCCCAGCGCCGCTACCAGAAGCTGGTCGAGGAGGCGCCCGCCGTGCACGTCGCCGCCGAGGTGCGCCGCGACCTCTGCGCGGCCGCGGTCGAGCTGGCCCACGCGCTGCGCTACGTGGGGGCGGGCACCGTCGAGTTCGTCGTCGACGCCGAGACGGGCGCGTGGTCCTTCCTCGAGGTCAACACGCGTATCCAGGTGGAGCACCCGGTCACAGAGGAGGTGACGGGCGTGGACATCGTCGCCGCGCAGCTCGCCGTCGCGGCGGGCGAGCCGCTGCGGCTGCGGCAGTCCGACGTCGCGTTCACCGGGCACGCGGTGGAGGTGCGGATCAACGCCGAGGACCCGGCGCGCGGGTTCGCCCCGTGCCCCGGCACCGTGACCCGGTGGGTCGAGCCGGTCGGCGGGGGCCTGCGCATCGACACCCACTGCTACGGCGGCTACACCGTCCCCCCGCACTACGACTCCTTGCTGGCCAAGCTGATCGCGCACGGCCGCGACCGCGACCACGCGCTGGAGCGGCTGGACCGCGGGCTGCGCCACCTCGTCGTCGAGGGCGTGTCGACCACCGCCCCGCTGCTGCGCGACCTGATCCGACACCCGGCCTTCCGGGCCGGGGAGCACCACACCCGCTGGGTGGAGACCGACCTGCTGGGAGCCTCATGAGCACCGTCGAGTTCGTCGACCAGACCCTGCGCGACGGGCAGCAGAGCCTGTGGGGCATGCGGATGCGGGCGGGGCACGCGCTCCCGGTGGCGGCGGCGATCGACCGGGTCGGGTACTCGGTCGTCGACGTCACCGGCTCCTCGCAGTTCGAGGTGCAGGTGCGCCACCACCACGACAACCCGTGGGAGGGCCTGGACCTGCTGCGCGCCGCGATGCCGACGGCCACCCTGCGCGCGGGCACCCGCAGCAACGGCATCGTCGGGATGGGCCTCACGCCCTACTGCATGCTCGACCTCTGGGTCACCACGCTCGCGAAGCACGGCATCGACAGCTTCTGGATCTTCGACTGCCTCTTCAACATCGACGAGATGGCGCGCATGGTCGGCACGGTCACCGGGGCCGGGGCCACGGCGTCACCGCAGGTCATGTTCGGCACCTCCCCGGTGCACACCGACGCCTACTTCGCGGACAAGGTGGCCCAGCTCGCCGCGGTGGAGGGCGTGCGTTCCCTCCTGATCGGGGACGAGGCCGGGGTGCTCGCCGTCGAACGGGCGGTGGGCTTCCTGCCCGCGATGGTCGCCGCGGCGGGCGACGTGCCGCTGGAGATGCACTTCCACAACACCACCGGGCTCGCCCCGGTCAACCACCTCATCGGGGTCGAGGCGGGCATCCGGATCGTGCACACCGCCGTCGAGTCTCTCGCGAACGGCCCGTCCATGCCGTCGGCCGCGAACACCGCCGACAACCTGCGCCGTCGCGGGCACGACCCGGACATCGACATCGCCCCGCTGGCCGGCATCAGCACGCATTTCGCGCGCGTGGCCCGGGCCGAAGGGCACCCCGTCGGCGCGCCGCGGGAGTACTCGGTGGCGGTCATCGACCAGCAGCTCCCCGGCGGCATGACCGGGACGCTGCGCAACCAGCTCGTGCAGTACGGCATGGTCCACCGCCTCGACGAGGTGCTCGCCGAGGTCACCGTCGTGCGCGCCGAGATGGGCTTCCCGATCATGGCGACGCCGTACTCGCAGCTCGTCGGCATCCAGGCGCTGCTCAACGTCGTCACCGGCGAGCGGTACTCGATGGTGCCCGACGAGAACCTCATGTACCTCGCCGGGCACATGGGGCCGCACCCCGCGCCGGTCGACCCGGAGGTGCTCGACAAGGCGCTCGGCAGCGAGCGCGGACGGCAGTTCCAGCGTTGGACCGCGCCGCAGCCGTCGCTCGCGGAGGTCCGCCACGCGCACGGCGACACGCTCTCCGACGAGGAGCTGATCCTGCGCTTCCTCATGCCCGACCCGGACGTCGACGCGATGTACGCGGCCGGGCCGGTGCCGCAGCACCTGCCGGTCGCCGAGACGCCCGGCGCCGAGCTGGTGGTCGAGCTGATGCGCAGCAGCAAGGCCGCCTACGTGGCGCTCGACCACGGCGACGTCCACCTCACGCTGTCCCGGCCCAGTTCGTCCACAGTGTAACGACGCCGTGCTCGACGACGAACCCGTTAGGTCACGTCCCTGGCGGCGGCCCCTCCCCAGCCAGGGGCGTGGCGCACGCGCTACGGCTTGCGCGCGAGGTAGCCGGTCACCGCGATGACGGCGCGCAGCGGCAGGCCTTCGCGCACCCGCTCCTCGGCGACGCGCACCGCCGCGTCGTGGAAGGCCTGCTCGCCGACGGTGCGGACGGCCTCGTAGGCCGGGCCGAGCGAGGCGAGCGTCCGCGCGTACATCTGCGGGTCGGGGAACTCCCAGGCGAAGGGCACGTCGACGCGCTGCACGTCGACGAAACCGTGGCCCGCCAGGAGCTGCTCACCCGCGCCCGGCCTGCCCAGCGCGACCATCGCCGCCTGGTTCGCGACGGTGGGCTCGTCGGCCAGCCGGAACGGCGACAGCGCCCACG
>Ga0207689_10006235_pt1 | contig 10564 bp, 9 predicted proteins | sample KBSMisM52_FD_184312 | JGI IMG/M metagenome (GOLD analysis project Ga0207689, IMG submission 184312) | Miscanthus rhizosphere microbial communities from Kellogg Biological Station, Michigan, USA - KBS Miscanthus M5-2 (SPAdes) (version 2) | ecosystem: Host-associated > Plants > Roots > Rhizosphere... | reverse complement strand
GAGCTCACGCGCATGCACAAAGCCGGGGTGCGCGGCGTGCGCGTCAACATCGTCGACGTCAAGGACCGCAAGCCGGGCACGCTGCCGCTCAAAGCGTTGAGCGAGCTCGCGGCGAAAATCAAGCCGCTCGGCTGGCACATGGAATTTCTGATGCACGTCGACGAATTTCCCGATCTCGACCGCATGCTCGCGGATTTTCCGGTCGACACTGTCTACGGCCACCTCGGCTATATGAAAACCGACCACGGCACCGGCAACCCCGGTTTCCATGCGCTGCTGCGCATGATGCAGGCGGGCCGCGCGTGGGTAAAACTCACGGGGCCTTACCGCATCTCGGCGGAGCCGTTGCCGCACTCCGACACGAACGCCTACGCGCATGCGCTGATTGCTGCAGCACCTTCTCAAGTCGTGTGGGGAAGCGACTGGCCGCACGTGATGGTCAAGACGCCGATGCCCAATGATGGCGATTTATGCGACCTTCTGACCGCGTGGGTTCCGGACGCGGCATTGCGTAAGCAGGTGCTCGTGGACAATCCAGCGCGGCTCTACGGGTTTTGACCGGGGTTCAGTCCACTTTGATGCTCGCGTCCTTGACCACTTTCGTCCAGCGCGCAAAGTCTTCCTTGATATAAACGGAAAACTGTTCGGGCGTGCTTGGCGCAGGTTCAAGGGCCAGGCCGGCGAAACGTTCTTTGACCGACGCCGAACCGAGCACCTTGAGTATTGCTGCGTTGACCCTGCCAATGATCTCCGCGGATGTTCCGGCCGGTGCGAGCACGCCGGTGATATTCGTCACTTCAAAGTCGGCGACGCCCGCTTCTTTCATGGTCGGGATGTCGGGAAAAACCGCGGTGCGCGCCGCCGACGTTACTGCAAGCGCGCGTATCCGGCCCGATTTGAGCGGCCCGACCGAGCTCGACAATTGATCGAACAGCAAATCGACCTGACCCGCCATCAGATCGACCCCGGCGGGACCCGCGCCCTTGTACGGAACGTGCGTAAATTTCGCGCCCGTCAGCGACTGAAAAAGTTCGCCGACGAGATGGTTCGAGCTGCCGGTGCCGCCGGACGCCATCGCCAGCCGGCCGGGCTTCGTTTTCGCGAGTGCAATTAATTCTTTCACCGATTTCACCGGCACCGAAGGATGCACGACCAGCACGAACGGCGTGGTGGCCACGAGGCTCACCGGCGCGAAGTCGCGCACCGGATGGTATGCGAGCTTTGGATACAGGCTGGGCGCGACGCTGACCGTGCTGTTCGACCCCATCATCAGCGTGTAGCCATCGGGCGCCGCTTTAGCGACCGCCTCGGCGCCGATCACCCCGCCCGCGCCGACGCGGTTGTCGACAATGAAGTTCTGCCCGAGCAATTCCGACAGGCCGGGCGCGATCTGGCGCGCGGTGATATCGACGTTGCCGCCGGCGGCAAACGGCACGATCAGGCGCACCGGCTTCACCGGATAATTCTGTGCGAATGTTTGCAGCGAAAACGCCAGCGCGATGACGGCACCGGAAATTATTCTCATTGTGGTTCCTCCCAACGGCAGTTGTTCGCATTATTACGCATAAAAAGTCGGATAATGGCGCTTTCGGAAATCAGCGAAAGCTTTCCTTAACGATGGACACGGCATCCAGCGGCACCCTCGGCGCTTGCCCGGTCGGCCCCGACGCGCTGCAAGGCATCAAGCGACAACGAACCAATCCCGCCCGCTGGAACGGCGACAATTGGAATGCGTTCGTCGCAGCGCTCACCGCGGAGGAGGTCGAAGTTCTGGAGCAGCCAGCGGCGCGCGGCGCGTTCGCGACCGATGCGGGCGGAACTGCATACGGCTTCCCGCATGGCGTCGTGATCGCGCGAACCGCCAGGCAAATCGCGAACCTGCTGCGTCTCGCGCAGCAATATCATGTGCCGGTCACCGTGCGCGGCGGCGGCTTGACGACTGAGGGCGAGTCGGTTGCGTTCGGCGGCGTGCTGCTCGACATGACCGGCATGAGCCGCGTGTTGCACATAGACGCCACTGCGCTCACGGTGCGTACGCAGGCGGGAATTTTCTGGCACAGCCTCGCCGAAGAATTGCGCCGGGCAAATCTCGATTACCTGTCGGCGCCGCTCAATCTCACCTCGACCGTCGGCGGCTCGCTGAACGTCGGCGGCATCGACGTCAATTCACCGCGCCTCGGATGCAGCGCCGACCAGGCAATATCGCTGCAGGTCGTGACTCCGATCGGAGAGATCGTCGAATGTTCCGACACCGAGAACGCCGAATTATTTCAGCGCGCGATACTCGGTTATGGCCAGTTCGCCGTAATCACGGAAGTCACCCTCAAAGTGCGCGAGTACACGCCCATCCGCATGCATTATTTTTATTATTCGTCGCTGCGCAAGGCGGTCGAAGATCTGCAACTTCTCGACCGCAACGATGCGAGCGACTACTCGGGCATTCTGACGATCATGGATTCGGCGGTGAACCTGCTGGTCGCGTTCGATTCGCCGGAGCGCGAAGCCGCCTTCATGGCGAACTGGCGCCCGCGCCTGCGCGGTCACGGCGAACTCGGTTTCGCCGTGCGGGCGATTCCGCGCTACGCGCTGCGCCCATGGAAGCTGCCCGAGGCCTGGTATCTCTATAAACGCAAGACCGAACTCTTTCCCGAGTTCCGGCGCCCCGAATTCCTGCGCGACGGCGTCATGCACGACCGCACGGTGGTTTTTTCGCGCGCCGTGTGGAAGTTCTGGGGCAACCGCCAAATGGTGATTCCGGACATCGCCACGTCGGTCGATAAATTCGTCGCCGCGGTCGAGCGCGGCAACGCGGTGTGCCGCAAATATTTTCCGCATTACACGCTCTACTGCGTCGGCATCAAGCTGCGCGCCGACCATCGGCCGCATTACGAGATGTCGTGCATACCGCCGGATGCCGAAGGCTGGGCCTACGGCTGCGAATTCGAGCCGATGATAGGCGACGCCGTATACAGCCGCGACCATTTGCAGTCGTTCAAGAACGAGATCTACGATATCGGCGTCGACATCGGCGCCAGTTACTATCGTTTCGGCGGCATGATGAAAGGCTATATCCGGCGCGTGTTCGGCGATGCGCTGGTCGACCGCCATCTCGCAATGAAGCGGGCCGCCGATCCCGCGATGATTCTCAATCGCGACGTGATTTTCTGATGTTCGGCTTGACGACCGGCGCGAAAGCCGCCAAACAAGACCATGCCGCGTGCAGCGGCTGCAGCCTGTGCCTCACGGTCTGCCCCGTCTGGCGGCGCACGCGCGATTTACGCCTGACACCGCACGGCCGCGCGAAAGCGATCCAGCACGGCGCGACCATCAGTGATATCGCCGAGTCGGTCGAATCGTGCACGCTGTGCGGCGCGTGCGAGCCGGTGTGCCCGGAAAATATCGGCCTGGTCGATTTGCTGATGAGCCTGCGCCGCGAACTGCCGCCCTCGACAGTCTCCAAAAATCTGTGCACTCATTTTGAGCATGAGCCGGTGCGCGCGCTGGTGGTGCCGCGCGAGACCTCTACGGTCCTGCTCGCCACGCCAACGTACATGTGGCGCCCCGCGCTGCTCGCGCGCATCAGCCGTCTCCTGGGCGGCGGCGACAAACTCGCGGTCGAAAACGACTGCGGCGCGGACATTTCGCTGGCGCTCGAAATCGGCGTCGAGATCGCGCCGCAACGCATCGAGCGCTTTCTTGCCCCGCTGCGCCTGCGCAAGAAAATAATCGTGACCGACGGCCTGCTCCTGCGGCGCCTTCGCACGTGGCTGCCGGATGCGCAATTGATAAGCGTCGGCGCGGCGTTGAGCAGCGTTGAAGCAGTGCGCCAGCGCCTGCGCGAAGGCGATTTGTATGTGATCGAGCCGCGTGCCTATCATGAAGATCATGCGAAGCTGGTCATGCATTATGCGAATCTGCGCGCCGCCAGCGGCTGCACGATGAATCTCGATTTGCAGCGGATCGCGATTCCGGCAACCACCTCGAACCTGGCCCAGCGCATCGGCTGGCAGGCGTCCGCGGATGCCGATCAACTGCGCTGGATATTGCAGGGCCGGCGCATTTCGCGCGTCGTCGTCGAAGACGTAGACGAGCGCAGCGCACTCGAACGCGCAGCGGGCGTGCCCGTCGTGCATCTCGCCGAATTGGCGGACGATGTTCCGTTGGCGGAAAGGCTGCAATCCTGATGCGCTCGGTCGACGTCATCATCGTCGGCGCCAGCCTCTCCGCGGCCGCGGCGGCCAAGCGGCTGGTCGACGCCGGCCTGGAGACGATCGTGCTCGAAAGAAAGGCGTTGCCGCGGCACAAGATCTGCAGCGGCATCCTGTCGCCGCGCGGCCATCGCTTCCTGCTCGAGAACTTCGGCCCGCTCCCGCGCGAAACCCTGCACGAGCCGACGGCGTGCCGCGGCGTGACGTTCCATTTTCCGTCGATGGTGTCGATGTCGATGGATTTCTTCGGCGGCACGACGCCCCATCTGCACCGCAAATACTCCGACCACTGGGCGATCAAGCAAAGCGGCGCCGAAATCCACGATGAGACATCGTTCGCGGGGCTGACCGACAACGGCGACCACGTGCTCGTCCACGCGCGCAAGAACGGCGAGCCCATCGAGTACCGCGCGCGCCAGGTCATCGGCGCCGACGGACCGAGCTCGCTCGTCATCCGCTCGATCTATCCGAACTACCCGAAACAGATCCCATGGTTCTTCGTCGGCCAAAAATTCCACGAGATTATCGACTGCCCGCTCGACACCGAGTACTTCCACTTCTGGTTTCATCCGGGGCTCGGCCATTACACGTGGAGCCACGCGCGTGACGGCCGCCAAATCGTCGGCGTCGGGTTCAAGCGCGGCGACAACTTCGCACGGAAGCATGCCAACGTCGTGAATTACCTCGCCGACAAGCACGCGGTCAAATTGCAGCCGCATGCAGAGGACGAAGGCTGCGCCGAGAATTTCGGGCCGTCGCTGATCAACCGCTACGTGTTCGGCAAAGGCAACGTGCTGATCACCGGCCAGGCGGCGGGCTTCCTCAACATGATCGGCGAAGGCATGAGCTGCGCGCTGCATTCCGGCGCGATCAGCGGCGAGGCCATCGTGGAAGCGCGGCTCAGGAACCGGCCGGTGCAGGAGATGTACCGCAAGATGGTCGCCTCCGAGGTGCTGCGCTGCTCAGATCAGTGGAACCCGCTCAAGATCGCCTTCGATCGTCCGCACGAGGCCGATTTTCCGGCGGCGCTCATGGCGCTGTCATGGCGCGACCGCGCCAAAGTGCTGCGCGATATGTGGCGCTTCGTCGTACTCTACAAGGAATTCAAGTGGGGCCGCCAGATCGCGCGCGCCGCGCTCCAGCGGCCGTGGCTCCGCGGCTATTCCATGCAGAAGTGGATGTAGCGCACAATACGGGCTGGCATGCACGTCAACCCACCGCCGTTTCAAAGCGTTTTAGAAAAATGCTGACCCGCGAAGATCTCGAGAACGACGTCCTGCGGAAAAACCGCGATACACACCTCCCGAGTCTGCCGCTTATTCCCGAGCAGGAATTCAACGGTTCGCTCGAACGCATCCTCGCCAACTGGAAACCCGCGGAAGATTTGTGGGTATTCGGTTACGGTTCGCTGATCTGGAACCCGCTGTTTCACTACGTCGAGCGCCGGAACGTCACGATCCACGGTTTTCACCGCAGCTTTTGCCTGCGCTCGCGGCATGGCCGCGGCTCCGTCGAGGAGCCGGGCCTGATGCTCGGCCTCGATTTCGGCGGCTGCTGCAACGGTGTCGCGCTGCGCATCGCCGCCGCCAAAGTCCGTCACGAGTTGATGCTCGTGTGGCGGCGTGAAATGGCGATCGGCTCCTATGCGCCGCGCTGGATTACGGCGAGCGCTGGCGGGCGCAAACTGCGCGCGGTTGCGTTCGTGGTCAACCACGCGCATCCCCATTATGCGGGCAAGCTGCCGCTCGAAACGATCGCGAAGACGCTGGCGACGGCCAAAGGCAAATTCGGCTCCGGCGCGGATTACCTCTATCAAACCGTCGATTGCCTCGCCCATTACGGCATTCGGGATTCGTATCTGTCGGGCCTGCGCGAGCGGGTGATGAAACTCACGCACGGCGTGCACCATCCGGTTCCATGCCCCGAGGTCGGGGCCTAGGCGGCTTCGGCGGGCTTAAAGCGATTCCGGCCGGATCTGCGCCTTCTTGATGACCGCCGCCCACTTCGCAATTTCCGCCTTCAGAAATTCCCCGAATTGCTGGGGAGAGCTGCCGACGATTTCGGCGGCTTCGCTCGAAAGCCGATCGCTCACTTCCTTCGACTTGATGGCTTTGACGGCGCCTGCATGCAGCGTCGCGACGACCGGCGCAGGCGTCGCCGCCGGCACGAACATGCCGTACCAGCCCGTGACCACATAGTCGGGCATGCCGGACTCGGCAACGGTCGGCAGCTCCGGCGCGACCGGCGAGCGCTTGCGGCTGGTGACAGCGAGTGCGCGCAACTTGCCGGCCTTGATCATCGATGTGCCGGCGAGAAAGTTGTTGAGGAAGACCTGCACCTGCCCCGACACCAGATCGGTCATCGCCTGCCCGGCACCCTTGTACGGCACGTGGACCATGTCGATGCCCGCCATGCTTTTGAACAGCTCCATGCCGAGGTGGGGTCCACTGCCATTGCCCGACGATGCATATGCGAGCGCGGCCGGATGCGATTTCGCGAAAGCGATGAGCTCCTTGATCGTTTTCGCCGGCACCGACGGATGCACCGTGATCACAAACGGATACTCGGCAAGCAACGACACCGGCGCGAGATCGCCCAGCGTGTCGTACGGCAGTTTCGAATACAGCGTCGGGTTGATTGCGTGCGACGCGATCGTGATCAACACCGTGTAGCCGTCGGCGGGCGCTTTCGCGACGAGGTCCGCGCCTATGATGCCGTTGGCGCCAGCGCGATTGTCGACAATCGCGGACTGGCCGAGGGTCTCGTGCATTTTCTGCGCCACGGTGCGGGCAACCAGATCGGTGCCTCCGCCAGGCGGAAACGGCACCACGATGCGGATCGATTTGGCGGGATAGGTTTGCGCCGTTGCCATGCCTGCTGTCATCGCAAAAGCAAAAATCATCAGCCGCGGATAAACGCGGATAAACGCAGCTAAGACAGGCCTCATATTAGGGGCGTAGGTTTTCATCCGCGTTAATCTGCGTTCATCTGCGGTCAAGCAAGCGCTAAGCATTCGCATGCCGCGCGAGGAAATCGAGCAGCGCTTCGGCGCAGCGCTCGGGATCCGTCGCCGCGACGTGAAACGAATCGCCGGGCAGCACTACCAGCTCGGAATGCGGAACTTTCTCCTGCCAAGCGCGCGTCTCGGCGACGGAGGCGAGGCCGCTCTCCGCGGTCGTGAGTACCAGCATGGGGCATTTTATTTTCGCGACGTCCGCGGTGATGTCCGAGAAGTTGATGGTTTCGGCAAACCCGGCTTCCGTCGACACGGCGGTGCGGCCCATGTATTTGATCCACCACTCGACGCCTGCCTGCGGGAACGCCTTGCCGAGCCGCCCGCGCATGCTGCGGCGCGCCCAGTATTCGATGCCCTGCTCTTCGACTTCGCGCACGCGCGCCTCTCTCGTTGCTTTGTCCGCCCGGATCGGCGGCGGCGAACCCGCGACGGTCAGCGTGCGCACGCGCGCGGGATGGCGCGCGGCGAACGCGCGGCCGATCACGCCGCCGATTTTCGCGCCGATTAGATGAAAGCGTTCGATGCCCAGAGCGTCCATCAGCGCGAGATAATCGTCGATCACGATATCGAGCGTCCACGGAAAATCGCGCGGCATCGGCGTCGACTGGCCAAAGCCGCGCATGTCGGGGCGCACAATTTTGTAGCGCCGCGCGAGCTGCGGCACCCAGCCGTACCAGGCGGTGCCGCTTTCATTGTTGCCGTGAATCATCAGGATTGCGTCGGACTTGCGCCACGGATCGGTGAAATCATCGACGACGTAATGCATGTCAAGACCGGGGGTGACTGGCTGGATGGGCATTAGTGCGCTTCTTTCTTCGTGAATTGGTTGATGCTTCAGCCGAAATAGCCGATCCACCGCCACCACAGGTATTCGAGCGGCAGAAAAATCAGTATTCCTGCCGCCGCCAGCGGCAAAGTGGCCTTGAGAGTGGTCGTCAGCGATACACCTGCGAGCTGCATGCCGACGACCACCGGCGGCACCTGGTACGGCAGGATCATGGTATTGAATCCGATGGCGCTGATCATCAGCGCGCTCTTGATCGACCATCCGGTCGCGTCCGCAAACTGGCCCGCCAGCGGCGCCAGTACCGCGGGCTGCGCGGGATTGGTGACGACCACGCCCGTGAACATGCCGAGCAGGCTCAGCGTGATGAAATTTGCAAAATCAGCGCCGGCGCGCAAATCGAGCGTGGCCTGCAATGTTTTGCCCAGCAATTCGCCCAGGCCCGACTCCTGCACGATCGCGCCCAGCCCGATGGTGCCGCCGACGTAGAAATACGAACCGAGGCGCACTTCGTTGAACGCGCTGTACGGCAGCACACCGATGCGAGGCAGCATGCAAGCGAGGGCCGCCGCGAGCGCCACCCAGCCGGCACGTATGCCATGCGCGAAATCGGTCGCCCACAATACGATAGCGACGATCAGGATTACCGCCAGCCGCTTTTCCTCCGCACTCATCGGCTCGCGCGCCACCGGTGTCGCCAAAGACTCGACCTCAGCGGGAAACATCCAGTAAATAAGGGCGATCGCGGCTAAGCCCTTGAGCACGCAGAGCACCGGAAATATCACCCACAGGTATTCGCCATAAATAAGATGCACGCCATACAGCGCCTCGCCCGCCCCCGCGAGCACGAGGTTGGGCGCGTTGGCCGGCAGGATGCCATTGCCGCTCTGGTAGCTGATGATGATGGCGCATAGCATCAGCCCGTGATAGCCGGAGCTGTTCGGCGCGAAACCGACGCGTGCAGCCAGAGCCGCGACAATCGGTATGAGCAGCAGCATGCGGCCAACCGTCGCCGGCATGAAAAATGCAAGCACGGTCGCGATCAGCGCAATCGCCAGCAGCAGGCCGCCATAGCTGAACGTGTAGAGCTCGAACAAGAGCCCGATGAAACGCTGTCCGAGGCCGGTGGCCGTCACCGCATAGGCGATAAACAATCCGCCCAGCACGAGCCACATCGTGGGCGATGCAAACCCCGAGAACACCGCCTGCGGCGACGCGATCGCGAACACCATCGCGAGCAGGAAGAACAGCAGCGAAGTAATGTGCTCCGGCATGGCGCCGAGCGCCCACAGGCCGACTGTGAGCACCATCAAAGCCGCTGCGTGCATGGTGACCACCGAGGCGCCAGCCGGCGGCGGCCAAAAGAAAATCACGGTGGCGACTATGCACAGCAGGACAACGGGAAGGGAGGAGAGGCGCAACACCTGAAAACAAGACTCCGGACGAAAGCGCGAGTTTGCCACGTTACGCACGGTTACCGCCAACGCGGGAGGGGCGTGGCGGTTTGCCGCGCGGCCCGTCAGTTTTTCTTCATGCGGTTGACGCTGACGATGCGGCCGCCGCGTAGTTTCACACGCTCAGCGCTTGAATTTCGCTGCGAGCGCGTCGCCTGTCCTCAGCAATCCGATATCGGAGCCGACTGCAACGAACAGATACCCCATGTCGAGACAACGCTGGCCGTCGGCCTCACCGACCAGTATGCCGGGCGCCTTGCCGGCCTTGCGTATGCGCTTGGCCGCGTCTTCCATCACTTTCCACACTTCCGGATGCTGCCAGTTGCCGAGGTAACCCATGTCGGCGGATAAATCATTAGGTCCGATGAACACGCCGTCGACGCCTTCGACCTCCGCGATCGCGTCCAGGCTTTGCATCGCCTTGCGCGTCTCGACCTGCACGAGCAGGCACAGTTCGTTTGGCGCTTTCTTGTGGTAATCCTTGATGCGGCCATAGCCCATCGCACGCGCGCCTCCCGCGACGCCGCGCATGCCTTTTTGCGGATAGTTGATCGAGATCACCGCCTGCTTCGCTTCCTCAACGTTTTGCACATACGGAAGCAGCAGCGATTGCGCGCCGATGTCCAGAAAGCGCTTGATCATCACCATGTCGTTCCATGACACGCGTACGACCGGATTCGCGGAGCCGCCCTGCATCGCGTGCAGCTGATGCTGCACCATCGACAACTCGTTCGGCGAATGCTCGGTGTCGAGCAGCACCCAGTCGAAGCCCGAGTTCGCCAGCACGTCCGCGACGATATGTGAACACAGCGAACTCCAGATGCCGATTTGCGGCTTGTTCGCTTTCAGCGCGTGTTTGAAATGATTGACTGGCAGTTCCATTATTCGCTCCTTATAGTCGCTGGGTGAGGCGTAAGGCGTGAGGGGTGAGGCGTAACCTAATGCGCGTAGCGTACTCCTGACTCCTCACGCCTTACGCCGTCACGCCGTTCAATGTATTTCCGGATCCGGCGTTGCCGCTGCGCCGTCGCGATGCAGAAAATCGAAGTCACACCCGAGATTGGCCTGAGTGACGCGCTGCTCGTACAGCGCGCCGAATCCG
>Ga0207689_10006233_pt1 | contig 10565 bp, 9 predicted proteins | sample KBSMisM52_FD_184312 | JGI IMG/M metagenome (GOLD analysis project Ga0207689, IMG submission 184312) | Miscanthus rhizosphere microbial communities from Kellogg Biological Station, Michigan, USA - KBS Miscanthus M5-2 (SPAdes) (version 2) | ecosystem: Host-associated > Plants > Roots > Rhizosphere... | reverse complement strand
CATCCGCGAGCAGCAGCTCGCCGGCCCGGATCACGGCCGTCAGATGGCACAGCCGCAGCCGGTCGCGTTCGAGCGCAGCCCAGTCCGCATCCGGCTGGCCCTCGCAGAAGTCTCCCCGGTAGAGCGCGAGGGCGCGCTGGTAAGCGGGCAAGGCCAGCGAGATCGCACGCTCGCTGTCCGCCTTCTCGGCCTCGTCGAGGCAGCGATCGAATTCGTCCACGTCGACAGAGAGCCAGTGGCCGACCGATAGCTCCAGCGCGGGGCCGTCGGCGCGCAGGAAGTAGGGCGGATCACTGCCACGCCGGTCCGGTTCGAGTACCCGCTGCAGGTAGGCCAGCGTGACCCGCAGGTTGCGGCCGGCCGCCTCGTCGCCGAAGTCGGGCCACAGCTCGGCGGCCACCCGCTGCCGGGCCGTCCGCGGGTGAATGGCGAGGTAGCTGAGCATCTGACGGACCCGTTCCCGGCGCAGGTCCGGATGGGCGACCCGTCGATCGTCGCGGTCCAGTTCGAAGGGCCCGAGCAGGCACACCCGGAGCCGATAGCCGGGAGTGCCCGCGTTCATCACCGGAGCGTTCATCGTCCGCTCATCCATCGGCTGCACCTGTCCCCCAGGCGGGGCCACCGCGGCCGTGCCGCGGCACGCCCGTCTCACCGGCGGGCGAATTCCCCGCGCCGTCACCGCGGCCTGTGGCAATCCGCCCTCTGTCGGTACAGAGCCGGCGTTCCCGGTGACTAATACACGTCCGCGCCGTCTACTAGCTCAGGCCCGGCCCGGGGCCCGCTCGCGGAGCAGCAGCAGAGCGTACGCCGCGACGGTCGAGTCGTCGGTGATCAGGCCCGCGCCGATCATCTCCTCGAACCTGGCCCGGGGCATCCAGGCCTGGCGCATGTCCTGCTCTTCGGACTCGCGCTCCGGCGTCCCCGGTTCCAGCCCGGTGGCCAGGAAGTAATGGCCGGCCTGGTCGGTGATCCCGTGCGCGACATGCAGGTCCCCGAGCCGGACCAGCTCCCGCGCGCGCAGCCCGGTCTCCTGCGCGAGCTCGAGCCGGGCCAGCTCCTCGGGCTCGCCCGTCTCCCCGTGCGGCCAGCCGCCCTGCGGGAACGACCAGGTGCGCCGCCCGATCGGGTAGCGGTACTCCTCGACCAGGTGGAAGCCGTCGTCCTCGGCCGGGATGACCAGCGCGAAGTCGCGCTTCTGCACGAACGCGTAGGTGCCGCGGGAGCCGTCGCGCCGTTCGATCTGGTCCCGGCGCAGCCGCATCCAGTTGTCCTCGTAGACCACGCCCGAGGCGAGCATGCGGATGTCCGCGTCGTCGTCCTGAGCCGGCATGAGGCTAGGGCGCTGCCTGCTCGGATCCGGCCACCGCCAGCTCGTCGGCCGTGTCACCAACCTCAGCCGCCGCGTCGCTAGCCGCCAACCCACCAGCCGCTGACCCGCCAAGCGCTGACCCGCCGACCGTCGGCTTACCAGAAACCATCGCACCAACAGGCTCCACGGCCTCAACAGCACCGGCGGCCTCGGTGGCACCGCCGGCCATAGCCGCAACCCCGCTCCGCTGTGCCTGTGCCCGTCCCTGTGTCCGTGCCCGGAAGAATCCGACCAGCGCGGTTACCCCGAAGGCCCCCGCTACCGGCAGCGTGACCAGGGCCGGCAGCTGATAGCGCCAGGAGAACTCGTACAGGTCCGCGCCGAGCAGCACGGCCACCGCGCACCCGGTGATCAGCAGGCAGGCCAGCGCCGGACCGGAGTCCCGGCGCCGCCGGAAGGTGAAGATCCCGCCGATCCCGGCCAGCAGCCCGAACAGGAAGACCGGCCCCGGCGTGTACCCGCCGTGCAGCTGGTAGTACCGCAGCGCGATGTCGGCCTTCCAGTGCACCCGCGCGGGCCCGCCGCCGCCCGCCCTCGCGAACACCTTGTTAGCGCTGTTATAGCCGTGCTTGGTGATGCCGGGCGGGTAGTAGGGGTAGCCGAACTGGAACTGCCAGCGCGAGATCGGGGTGTCGCCCTGCTCGGTGTTCCTGGTCAGCGCGAAGATCTTCACCGAGTCACCCGCGATGTCGCCGACCACCCGCAGCGGCTGCTGCCGGAGCACGTGGTAGGCCAGGTCCTTCTGCCACGGGTTGGTGTCGATCACCATGCCCAGGTAGACGTTGACCGGCTCGTACAGCACCCGCGGCGACTCCGGCGAGTTGACCAGGCCGTCCACGCCCAGGCTGGCCGAAACCGAGGCATTGGGGCACAGCGGACGCTCGACGGCGGGGATCTTCAGCGTGGCGCAGTCGGCCGCGTGCGCCGCCCGCCCGTACAGGTACGCGTTGCCCATGTTGGACAGCTCGAACCCGTACTGCATGATCACCGCGGAGTAGCTCATGTAGCCCACGATCGGCAGCGCGAAACAGGCCGTCAGGACGGCCCCGTGCAGGATCCGCCTCCGCCAGCCCTGCGCGGCGAACACCACGTAGATCAGCGCGGGCGCGATCAGCGCCTCGCCCACCTGCCGCACCGGGGCGGACGCGCCGAGCGCCAGCCCGCCCAGGATGACCAGGAAGAGCCCCGGCCGCTTCTGCCACAGCAGCAGCACGACGCCGGCCACCAGCAGCGTCTCGAACAGCACGTCCGGCATGATCGTCTGCTCGGCGTTCAGCTGGTAGGCGTCGAACAGCACCGGCGCCACGGCCAGCGCCGCGAGCCACCGGTACACGCCGCGCCGCACCATCAGCGCGTACAGCGCGCCCGCCATGACCATGCCCAGGACGTGCTGGGCCAGCGCCGCGTAAGCCAGGCTGCGGCCGGCCAGCAGGATCGGGCGCAGGATCACCAGCGAGTAGCCGAGCGGGTCGAACGAGCCCCAGATCGTGTTCGTGAAGTCGGTGCCGAAGATGTACTTCTTCGAGTCGATGAACAGCAGGGCGGGCTCGTAGGCGATCTGGGCGATGCCCCGCAGCACCAGCCCGCCCGCCAGCAGCAGCCAGAACATCCAGTGCCGGCGGACGAGGTCCACGGTGGCCCACATCATCCGGTCCGCGCGGGACCCCGGCTGGCTTGCAGAAGGCAATGCGGTGTCCCTCCTGTCGGTCACGCAGACTCCTCGCCAAGGGTCACATCAGGCCGCGGGGATACGCCGCGCCAATGCCCGGCCGCCTTCCTGGCTGGCCTCATTCTGCCGCATCAGGAGATGACAGGCGGCCCGATGGGCAAGTTTTGGCCCATGTCGTCACCGTTCGCGACCAGGCCGGGGCCGCTTGTCGGTGCTCATCCTTACCATCGCCCCATGCCCGGATCAACGACTGCCGCAGGCGCCTGGTTCACCCTGCGCCGCCGGACCACCGTCTACCCGCCCGAACCGGCCGGCCGCCCGGGCATCTGCGCGGTCTGCCGCGGCCCGGCCCGGTCCGGGTACGCCCGTTGCTACCAATGCGGCCAGCACGACCTGCTCGGCCCGGGCCTGCTCGCCGACGCGGTCGTGCCCATCTCCTACGCGGTGAAGGGCACCGCCTTCGCCGTCAGCCTGTGGCGCTACAAGTCCTGGCGCGCGCCGGACCCGGCGGCGCGTACCGCGCTGCTGACCCTGCTGCTCACCTTCCTGCACGACCACGGCCGCTGCGTGTGGCGGCACGCGGGCATGCCCGCTCCCGGCCGGCTGGCCGTGGTGCCGACCGGCTGCGGCCGGCCGGGGCCGCACCCGCTGCTCGCCATGGCCGGCCCGTACCTGCGGCTGCCGCGGACGGGGCTGGCCATCAGGCCGGGGGAGCAGGGCCGTGACCCCAACCCGGACCGCTTTATAGCCGAACGGTCTGGGCCGGGAGCTGTCCTGCTCCTCGACGACTCCTGGGTTTCGGGCGCCAGCGCCCAGTCCGCGGCCGCCGCCCTGAAGCGCGCGGGCGCCCGCCACGTCGCGGTCGTGGTGCTCGGCCGCCACGTGGACCCGGCCGACCGGCTGAGCGCCCCGCTGGCCGCCCGGCTCGCTCCCAGCGGTTACGACCCGGACAGATGCGCCGTACACACCACGGTCCCGGATCCGTCGGGATCGTAGCGGCCCTAAGCTGGAACGGTGACCGCCGAGCCCCCTTCGCATACCGCGCTGGTCAGGCGCGCCCGCCGGATCGCCCGGGAACTGGCCGTGCTCTATCCCGACGTGTACACCGAGCTGAACTTCACGACCCCGCTCGAGCTGCTCGTCGCGACGATCCTGTCCGCGCAGACCACGGACAAGCGGGTCAACCTGGTGACTCCGACGCTGTTCAGCCGTTATCCCACGGCCGCGGACTACGCGGGCGCCGACCGCGAGGAGCTCGAGAAGATCATCCAGTCGACCGGCTTCTACCACGCCAAAACCACCAGCCTGATGGGCCTGGGGCAGGCGCTCTGCGAGCGGTTCGGCGGGGAGGTCCCGGGGCGGCTGAAGGACCTGGTTACCCTGCCCGGCGTGGGCCGCAAGACGGCGAACGTGGTGCTCGGCAACGCCTTCGGCATCCCCGGCATCACCGTGGACACCCACTTCGGCCGGCTGGCCCGCAGGTTCGGCTGGACCACGGACCTGGACCCGGTGAAGGTCGAGGAGCAGGTGGCCACGCTCATCCCGCGCAAGGACTGGACCGACCTGTCCCAGCGGATGATCTGGCACGGCCGGCGGGTCTGCCACTCGCGCCGCCCCGCCTGCGGCGCCTGCGGGCTGGCCCGCCTGTGCCCCTCTTACGGCGAGGGGCCCACCGACCCGAAGGTGGCCGCGAAGCTCGTCAAGCCCGGCCCGTTCTCGTGACCCCGGGCCGCGAGCCGGCCCAGTCCACGTCGGCCCCGTCCTGGCTGCTCCGGCTGGCTCGCGCGGCCGGGACGATGGAGGTCCCGGCGCCGCTCGCGCCGCCCGCCACAGGCGGCAGGCCGTCCGCCGTGCTGGTCCTGTTCGGCGACGGACCGAACGGGCCCGACTTGCTGTTCATCCAGCGCAGCGACGGCCTCCGGCTGCACGCGGGCCAGCCGGCCTTTCCCGGCGGCGCCATCGACGACGGTGACGGCGGCCCGGTCGGAGCCGCGCTGCGCGAAGCGACCGAAGAGGTCGGCCTGGATCCCGGCGGCGTCGACGTGGTGGGAACCCTCCCGGAGGTCTTCATCGAGCGGACCGGGTTCCGCGTCGTCCCGGTACTGGGCTGGTGGCGCGAGCCGTCCGCGGTGGGCCCGGTCGACGCGGGCGAGGTGGCCGCGGTCGAACGCGTCAGCGTGGCCGAACTGGCCGATCCCGTCACCCGCCTGATGCTCCGGCTGCCGAACGGGCGGAGCAGTCCCGCGTTCCGGGTACGCGGCATGCTTATCTGGGGTTTCACCGCCGCGCTCGTGGACCGGCTGCTCGCGCTGGGCGGCTGGGAGAAGCCGTGGGATGCCGGCGTTGTCGCCGACATGTGATATCCGCCCCAGGGCTTGACAGCGGCGAAAACGCTATACCGTTAGCTCGTGCACGGTGACGTACTCGACCTCATCCTGATCGTGATCGTGGCCGCGTTCGCCGTGTCCGGGTACCGGCAGGGCTTCATCGTCGGTGTGCTCAGCTTCCTCGGCTTCGTCGGCGGTGCCCTGCTCGGCGCCGAGTTCGGCCCGGCCATCTCCCGCGCCCTGGTCGGCGGCCAGACCCAGCAGGACATCATCGCGGTCGTCCTGCTGGTGAGCTTCGCCGTGATCGGGCAGTTCATCGCCTCCTCCATCGGCGCCGCCATGCGGTCCACGGTGACCGGGCGCTCGGCGACCGCCGTGGACTCGGTCGGCGGCTCCGTGGTCAGCATGGTCTCGGTGCTGCTGATCGCGTGGGTGGTCGGCTCGGTGCTGAACGGGTCCCCGTTCCCCGTGGTCGACCAGCAGGTGAACAACTCCCTGGCGCTGCAGACGCTGGACAAGTTCATGCCGACGCCCGCCAAGACGATGTTCAGCGATTTCCGCCGGCTGCTGGCCGAGAACAGCACCTACGCCCAGGTGTTCAGCGGTATCGGCGCCGAGCGCATCCTGGCCATCCCGGCCCCCGACCAGAACGTGCTGAACAGCCCGGGTTTCCGCGCCGCCGCGAACCGCGTGGTCCGGATCCAGGGGATCGCGCCGAGCTGCGGGCGTGCCATCGAGGGCTCGGGCTTCGTCATCTCGCCGAACCACGTCATGACCAACGCGCACGTCGTGGCCGGGGTGACGCAGCAGCAGACCGTCACCACCACGGCCGGCCAGCGGCTGGACGCCACCGTGGTGTTCTACGACCCGCAGGTGGACGTGGCCGTGCTGTACGTGCCCGGGCTCAACCTGAGCCCGCTCCACTTCGCCGGCCAGGCCAACCCCGGCGACAACGCCGTGGTCGCGGGCTACCCGCTGGATGCGCAGCGTCTGCACGCCGTGCCCGCCAGGATCGGCGGCATCCAGAACGCCCAGGGCCCGAACATCTACCAGACCGCCACGGTCACCCGGCAGATCTACGAGATCCGGGCCACCGTGGAGTCGGGTAACTCCGGCGGGCCGCTGCTGGCCTCCGACGGCACCGTCTACGGCGTGGTCTTCGCCGCCGCGGTCGGTGTCGACGACACCGGCTTCGCCCTCACCGCCGCCCAGGTCCACGCCGACGCCCAGGCCGGCGAGCATTCCACCACCGCCGTCTCCACCATGAACTGCGACTAACCCGGCCGCCCGCCGCTCGCGCCCCGTCCGGCCCCAATCAACCCAGCCAACCCGAGCTCAGGCGCCAGCCAGCAGGCCGGGTGACAGGTCGGCGGGCGGAATCCCGTCCAGGCCGTCCCGTTCAATACGTGCGGCCAGGTCGTCGGCTGCCGCCAGGAAAACATCAACATTCATACCGAACGGGCTGGCCGACTGCCCTACCGCCCGCTGGGAGTCCGGCCCGCCCGGGGAGTCATCCCCGTCCTCGGAGCCCGCCCCGTCGTCGGAACTCGCCTCGTCCCGGGATCCCGCTCCGGCCTGGTAGCCGCGGACGCGCTCGGCGCCGCGGCTGAGCAAGGCGACCGCGCCGCGGGCGTTGCCGCGCCTGGCGTGGGTCAGCCCGACCGCGATCTGGGCCAGGCCCTGCCACAGGTCACGTTCCCCGGACGGGCCGGATTTCCAGGCCGCCTCGAGGACCTCGTGCGCGTGGAACGGGCGCCCGTCGCGGAGCAACCGGTCGGCCAGCGCGGCCGCCTCGGCCCCGGTGATCACCAGGTCGTCAGGGATCCGGTCGGTCCCGGCGGCCCCGGAACCGGGGGCGCCGGCGGGTTCCAGCGGTCGTCCCAGGGCGTCGCGCGGGCGCGCGTTTCGCGGGCGCCCGGCCGGGTCACGATCCCGCGTCACCGCTCCGGTTCCGGGTCGGCCAGCCAGCCGAGCAGTTCGGTGTCCAGTACCTCCGGACGCTCCTCGTGCGGGAAGTGCCCGGCGCCGTCGATCACCCGCCAGCGGTACGGGCCGTCGACGTAGCGCCCGGCGCCGCGCGCGGTCTGCGGCAGCACGCAGGTGTCCATGGCGCCGTGCAGGTGCAGGACGGGAGCCGCGATGGGCGTCCGCATGTGCCGGGCGTAGCGCAGCCCGTCGGGCCGCACGCCGCTGCGCGCCAGCCAGCGGTGGTACTCCAGGGCGGAGTGCGCGGCAGACGGAATCCGCATCGCTCGCTCGTAGATCTGCTCGGTCTCCGGGTCGGGCCAACCGGGGGCGGACCACTTCTCCAGCAGCTTTCCCACCTGGTAGGCGCCGTCCTTGAGCAGCTGGCGCTCGGGCCAGATGGGCAGCTGGGACGCTAGCGCGTAGCCGCTGCGGCGGCCCTGGCCGAGCGGGTTGGTGACCACCGAGGAGCGCATCCGCAGCGGGTGCGCCATCGAGATCACGGCCAGCCGCCTGACCACCTTGGGGTAGTAGGCGGCCAGCGACCAGGCGACGAGCCCGCCCAGGCCGTGGCCGACCACGATCGCGTTGGCCTCGCCCAGCGCCCGGACCAGCCCGGCCGCGTCGGCGGCCGCCGTGACCAGGTCATAACCGCGGGGTGGCTTGTCGCTGCCGCCGTAGCCGCGCAGGTCCACCGCGACCGCGCGGAAGCCCGCCCCGGGCAGCACCGCCAGCTGGTGGCGCCAGGTCCACCAGAACTCGGGGAACCCGTGCAGGAGCAGCACCAGCGGCCCGTCGCCGGCCTCGGCGGCGTGGAAGCGGGTGCCGTTAGCAGAAATCGACCTGTGCGCCCAGGGGCCGCCGATCTGGACCACGGCGTCGGCGCCGCCGGCCATGACGGTCACCTCACCCGGTCTTGCGCGCGGTGATCTCGGGCTGCTGGCCGTCGGGCTGCTGGCCGTCGCGGCCGAGTATCCCGAGACCCTCGGACACGGTCTCGCGCGTCTTCTTCAGTCCGGACAGCCGCCGCAGCTTCAGGTAGGCGATCCCGAGCACGAGAACCGCGAACAGCACGTAGGCGCCGGACACGATCAGGAAGGCCGCCCACGCCCAGATGCCGAGTGCAATCAGGCCGAACGCCAGCGCGATGGACAGCAGGACGAGCACCAGGCAGGCCACGAAGGCAGCGACGCCGCCCAGGGCCCCGGCCAGCCCGATCCGCTGCACGTCGTCCTTCAGCTCGGTCTTGGCCAGATCGATCTCGTACCTGATCAGCTGGGACACGTCCTTGGCCGCCAGCGCGACGAGATCCCCAAGTGACTGGCCATCGCCGGCGGGTTCCGGCACTTCGCTGCGGACCATCCGTCCCATCTCCCTCGTGTGCGGACCACTATCCGCGCTCCCGCAGGGCTCTAGGGCACCCGCGTTCCGATTGCTCCTCGGGGCTCGCTCATGTTCGGCAAAGTCCAAGGCTAGCGTTGTTGTTCGTGAACGGTCAGCACCGAGGACCGGTACGGCGTTTCAGGTCCCGTGTTGCGGGCCTGAAGGTAGCACCGCGCCGCGGCGGCGAGCATACCGGCAGGCAGGCCGGTCCGGAGGCCCGGCCCAATGGACGGAACGCGAATGTTGTGGCATTTACACCCATGTGTAGCGTTTCGCCGGATTGTACCGTCTCAACCGCACACGGATGCACGTCCAGAAACCGAGCCAACCGGAGCCGGCCGTAAAGCCGGCGGCCGACACGGTCCCCGGAAATGCGAGCGGCGCCCCTGGCCGGGGCGCCGCTGCGAAAAACCACGTCAGGCCTGGCTACCAAGCGTGCACCTTCTCTTGTCAGCCAGGGCAGGCCGCTACCGCTCCTGCCTGGCTTGACACGCCTCCCGCGGCTGGTCGCGCGTGGGTACCTGGCTGCCGTGCCCGGACGAGTGAACGTCCGTAGCACCTTTCTACGACGAAATCACCGGCGTGGATAGCCCTGGCGTGTGATCAATTCGTGATCTCAATCAGTTGCCCCGATCACATGCCGTAAACGAAGGACTCGGCGCTCCGGCCCCGCGAAGTCGGTAGCCGGCTTTCGGCGGCTTTTACGGCTGGACAGGAGGGCTGAGGCGGTATTTGCTGTTGTTCGCGGACAGTGTCCGGTGTTGCGGGTGGATGGCCGCCCCAGACATCGATATCTTACTGGGTGATACACCGGTAGCGGGCGGAGCTACCTTCCGGTAGGAATCTGGTCCGGAACACTAGCAGCGGTGCTCCTGGTTATGTTGTAATCGATCTGGGTTACGCTGCAACGAGTACCTGTTGCGGATTCACAACTAGTCGTCGCGAAACCGACACTGGTGGTCGCATACGGGGGCACTTTGCAGCTATCCTTATCAGATAGGACGGAGTCGGCCTCCCCCCCCAGGGCCGAACCGTGCGCGCGGGCGTCGCTCTCCCCCCCGGCGGCGCCCGCCACCTATTCTGGGGCCACCTTCTGCTGCCACTTCTCCGGCAGATGCCTAGAGGCCGAGCCTCAGCTCGCGTCGGCCAGCCCCTTGGCGGTCAGGCCTGCGTCGGCCAGCACGGTGTCCAGCAGGGCGACCGCTCCGCGCTTGGACAGCGGGTGGTTGCCGTTCCCGCACTTCGGCGACTGCACGCAGGAGGGACAGCCGGACTCGCAGTCGCAGCCCGCGATGGCCTGCCTGGTGGCGCGGAGCCAGTCCGCGGCGGCCTCGAAGCCGCGCTCGGCGAAACCGGCGCCGCCGTCGTGCCCGTCGTAGACGAAGACGGTGAGCTTCCCGGTGGCCGGGTGCCTGGCCGCCGAGACCCCGCCGATGTCCCAGCGGTCGCACGTGGCGAACAAGGGCAGCAGGCCGATCGAGGCGTGCTCGGCCGCGTGCGCCGCGCCGCCCAGGTCGATGCCCGCCTCGGCCAGCGCGCCGGCCGCCTCCTCGGACAGCGTCCACCACACCGCCCGGGTCACCAGGTGCCGCGGCGGCAGGTCGAGCGGCACCTCGCCGAGCAGGGCGCCGGTGTCGGCGCACCGCTGGGTGAAGCTGACCACCTGCCGGGTCACCTGCACGTCGCCGAACCTGACCTCGGCCGGGCCCCAGGCCGCCGAGCGCAGCTCGCCGCGGATCTCCACCTCGGTCGCGGTCTTGGCGGTGGTGGTGTAGCCGGGCTCGCCCGCCTCGACCAGGGCGACCCGGTCGGCCAGGTCCAGCGTCTGGACCAGGTAGCTGTCGCCCTGGTG
>Ga0207689_10006231_pt1 | contig 10565 bp, 10 predicted proteins | sample KBSMisM52_FD_184312 | JGI IMG/M metagenome (GOLD analysis project Ga0207689, IMG submission 184312) | Miscanthus rhizosphere microbial communities from Kellogg Biological Station, Michigan, USA - KBS Miscanthus M5-2 (SPAdes) (version 2) | ecosystem: Host-associated > Plants > Roots >... | reverse complement strand
GGACCAGATCGTCGGCGAGATCGCGGCTTCCCGACAGCGAACGCCCGAACGCGCGCAGGTGCGGAATGACCGCTGCCAGCTCGTCCTTGAACTCGGGATCGGACAGGGGAACCGGCTCTGCCGAGGCGGCTGCTGGTCGGTCCTCGCGAACTTCCGTCAAACTCAACCCCACCCGTTGTGCGCGCTGAGCCGTGGCCATGCGCGCGTTGATCCAACATGAACAGCGATTGTGACGAAGCTAGGTGCTCAGGAGCGCATGACCAAGACGATGACCACAAAAAGGATCACCACCAGCAATGTCCCGAAGACAAGGACATTTCGGGCCACTCCGGGAGTCGAGCCGGCACGCGCTTCGGTCGCGGTTTCTCTTACCGGCGGATCGGAGTCGCGTATCTCAGCCATTCTGCCTTCGTCACGAAATCACAGTTCCCCCGGCCAACGCGCCGGGTGGAATCGTGTTCCGGAACTCAGGCGGCGGGAACGGTCGCGGCGTCGAAAAACAGCGCCTGGGCGATCGCCGCCTTCACTGTCGAGCGCTGGAACGGCTTGGTGATGAGGAAGGTCGGCTCGGGCCGGGTGCCGGTCAGCAGTCGCTCCGGGAAAGCGGTAATGAAGATCACGGGCACCGAGAATTCGGCGAGGATGTCCTTCACCGCGTCGATCCCGCTCGAATCGTCGGCAAGCTGGATGTCGGCCAGGACGAGGCCCGGCGGACTGGAGCGCGCCTGGGCGATGGCCTCGTCGCGCGTGACGGCCACGCCCGTGACGTTGTGGCCGAGGTCGCGGACGATAGTTTCGATGTCCATCGCAATAATCGGCTCGTCCTCGATGATCAGGACGTCCGCGAGGGTCTGGCGTTCGATCTCCTCGAGCGCCTCGGCGACGAGGCTGTCGACGTCCCGCGGAGCGGCACCGATGAGATAGGCGGTATCCTCGGACGAGAAACCCTCGAGCGACGTGAGCAAGAGGGCCTGGCGCGACAAGGGCGTGATCCGCGACAGCCGCGCCTGGGCAATGCCCTCCGCGCCGGCCGGACCTTGATTCGGCTCCTCGCCCTCCTCGATATTGGCCGTGGACCAGATGGCGTGAAAGGTCCGGTACAGGCCCAGCCGCGGATCGACATCGCGCGGGAACTCATCGGGCTTGGCGACGATCGCCTCGAGCGTCGCTCGAACGAAGGCATCGCCATGCGCCTGGCTGCCGGTCAGCGCACGCGCGTAACGGCGCAGGAATGGCAGGTGCGGAGCAAGTTCCTGACCAAGGGACATTTCTGGGTACTCTCCCTCGAAGCTAAATTCGCGCCGTCTTTGGCGGCGGCGCCGGTTTGTTGCAACCCTGGAAGGAAGGTTCGGACGCCCTTGGCCGCTCTAGCCCCCAGATATGATGCACGGCTGGAACAAAGGACCGGCCATTTGGTTTCCCCCACGCGGGCCGGGCTCGCTGCACAGCAGACATTGCCGCGCAGTGTGCCAGGCCCGCTGCGCATCAGCCGATATATTCGTCGGCCGGTTGCGCCTTGGAATGAGATGATTATGAGCGCGCGAATGCCCGCGCGAGGGGGACTGGGAGTTGAGTGCCAGGAAGCGAAGCGACACCGACGTGGCCGGAAACTCCAGGCGCTCGAAAAAGCCCGCAACTTCGGACCGCGGTGGCCGCAAGGCGCGCTCCGGCGACCTCGGGCGCGCGCTCCGTTCCGTTTATGACGATACGCTGCGCGAAGCCGTTCCGGACGATTTCCTCAACCTGCTTGGAAAGCTCAGCTAAGGCATTCGCCCGAACGGCCGGGAGACCAGCGCGGTGAGCGCCGCCGAACGATTCGAAAGATTACCCACAGCGGCCAAGCTGCTCCTGATTCTGACCGCCGTATTGCTGCCGATTGGAGTCGCTTTGGCGTGGCTCGGCGAGACCGGCATTGGTCAAGCCGACAAGGCGCTTGCCGGCCGCAACGAAGAGTGGGCGCGAAGCGCCGTCCAGAGCATCGAAAGCCTCATCGCACGCAATGCGCTTGCCCTGCGCGTCGCGGCCGCAGGGGCGTTCCACAACCCGCGCGCCGATCTCTGTGCGACGGCAGCCGATGCTTTGGCGACGACGCCGGCCATCTCCCGGAACTTCGCGCTTCGCTCGCCTTCGGGCGACCTGCTCTGCACAAACGGAGCGTTCGTTCCGAAGGAGGCGAACCCGTTGGTCGCCCCCGGGGATATCCGGGCATGGATTGATCCCAACGGGCGTGAAGTGGACGTCCGGGTCGGAGTCGCCGGCGGAATGGCGACAGCCAGCGTGCCCGCAACCGAGATTCGCAATGCGGCAAAGGATAGCGGCGCGCCGGTCAAGTTCGTGGAGATCCGGGACGGCGAAACCGTACTTGGCCTGATTCCGGCCGATGATCCCAAGGGTGACCTTGCCGTTAGCGAATGGCCGATCAGCAACGGCAATCTGAAGATCCGAGTAGGGATGGCGCACGAGCAAATCACGACGGGCGATCGATTGATTCTGCTGCTGCCGCTGCTCATGTGGGTGCTGGCGGCGATCGTCACCTGGTTCCTGGTCACCCGCCTGCTGATCCGCCCGTTGCGTCGGCTGGAGCGCGCGGTGATCGCTTACCGTCCCGGGGAAGGGAGACTCGAGCTCCCACGGAAACTCGGCCCGAGCACCGAAATCCAGGAGCTCCGCGACGCTTTCGGGCGCACCATCGACCGAGTCGAAGAATCGGATCGCGAGACGGGCGCCGCGCTCGAGGGCCAGCGCCGGCTGGTGCGCGAGGTCCATCACCGGGTGAAGAACAATCTCCAGGTCGTGGCATCGCTACTCAACATCCATGGCCGCAGCGCCGGGACCAGCGACGCCCGCGATGCCTACGTCGGAATCAGTCGCCGTGTTGGCGCCTTGTCGATCGTCCACCGCAACCATTTCGCCGAGATGGAGGAGAATCGCGGGATTGCATTGAGGCCGCTGGTGACCGAGCTTGCCGCCGAGCTTCGCGCCACCGCTCCGGAGACCGCGCGCGGCCTTCGGATCGATCTTGAGCTCGACAGCCTGAACACCACCCAGGACGTCGCCGTCGCCGTCGCCTTCCTCATCACCGAGATCATCGAGTTCGCGATGCTCAATGCGCCACAGGATTCGATCGAGCTCGCGCTGCGCCGGACCAGCGAGCTGACCGGACGGCTGACGCTTGGCAGCCCGGTGCTTCGGCCGGAGAACGACGAGGAACCGGAAAAGCTTCAATTCGAGCGGATCGTCAGCGGCCTTGCCAAGCAGCTTCGCTCACCGCTCGACCGAAAGCTCGGCCGATATAGCGTCGATTTGCCCGTGTTTCCCTCGGACTAGCAGCTGCCAACGGTCGTTACGGCAATGGCGAAAAAAGTTGCAAAAACTTGGCTGAAAGCCGGAACTCATGGCGAACAAGGGGCGTTGTGCTGTTCGGATAGTGACCTTTTGCCCCCCCGCTCTCGCTATCCGTTTAAACGGGCCCGGAACCGCCAACCCTCCCCCCCCCGGTGGCGCTTCCGGGCCCCTCTTCTGTCTGGGGCCCACCCACAACCTGAGGATTTGACCGCGCTGCTTTGCGCGCCGCCCGCCAGTGGGTGATGCGGATGGCGAGGATCGCGAATTCGTACAGGCCATAGAGCGGGCCCATCAGCAGCAGCATCGAAACCGCGTCGGGCGGCGTCAGGACGGCCGCGATCGCGCCCGCGCCGACGATCGCGTAGCGCCGCGATTTGACGAGCTGTTCGCGGGTGATGATCCCTGCCCGCTCGAGGATCATCAGCAGGATCGGCAGCAGGAATGCCGCGCCGAAGCCGAACAGGAAACGGGTGACGAAGGTCAGATAATTGCCCACGCCGGGCAGCGCTTCCTGCTGGATGCCGCCGATATTGCCCTGGTAGCTCAACAGGAAATGCAGCGCCCATGGCATTGCGAAGAAGTAAGCGAACGAGGCGCCACCAGCGAAGAACAGCGGAGTCATCAGCAGGAAGGGCAGGAAGGCCTTCTTTTCCTTGGCGTACAGGCCCGGTGCAACGAACCGCCACAGCTGGATGGAGAGCACCGGGAAGCTGAGCATCAAGGCCGCGAACAGCGCGACTTTTACCTCGACGAAGAAGGCTTCGAAAACGTCCGTATAGATGAGCTTGCCCTGCCCGGCCTTAAGCAGCGGCTGGACCAGGATCGCGAAGATATCGCGCGCAAAATAGAGGCAGATGAAGAAAGCGGTCGCGAGCGCCGCGAGGCACCACAGGAGCCGGCGCCTGAGCTCGATCAGGTGCTCGAGCAGAGGCTGCTTGGTGTCGTCGATGTCCCTCACGGCAATGGCCGCTTCTCGGGCGGAAGCTCGTCTCCGGGCTGAGGCTCGGCGAAGGGCAGCTTCGGCTCGGCCGGCGTTTCGGCGATCGGCGGCATCGCGTCGGGCTGGCCGATTTCGGGCTGGCCGGGCTCCGGATAATCGGCATTGGCGGGATGGAGCCGCATGATGCGCTCATTCTCCTCGCGCCAGCGCTTTTCCATCTCCTCGAGCTCGGCCTCGCGGACCATATTCTCGATGCCGGATGTGAAGTGCCGGGCCATCCCGCGCGCTCGTCCGACCCAATAACCTACGGTGCGCATGACCTTCGGCAGGTCCTTCGGCCCGATAAACACGAGCGCCAGGACCGCGACGATGACGAACTCAGTCGAATCGACGCCGAACATTATTGCCCTTTCCGGGCTTTAGCGGGCTTCGTCGTCCCGCGGCGCGGGCTCCGTGGGCCGCGGCGTCACGTCGATCGGTTCGCGGGGCGCCTCATCCCGCGGGATCTGGCGCGGCGGCTCGTTGCGACGCTGGTCCTCGTAGCGCTTGACCTTCTCGTCATCCTCGTCGGCCATGCCCTCCTTGAAGCTCTTCATGCCCTTGGCGACGTCCTTCATCATGTTCGAAAAGCGATTGCCGCCGAACAACAGCAGAAGAAACAGCCCGAGGATGATCCAGTGAATGAGGCTGAAGCCGCCCATGAAAAAACTCCTTTGAGGCGGCTATCTAGTCCGCTTCCTCTTCGCTTTCCAGTTGAAGCTGGAAGATGGACTCGTCGAGCGGGTCGAGCAGTCCCGCCGCCTTCAGGTCATCGATTCCCGGCAGGTCGCGGCGCGACCCGAGCCCGAAGTGGGTGAGGAACTCCTGCGTCGTCGCATAGAGCAACGGCCGGCCGGGGCCCTCCCTGCGCCCGGCCGGCCGCACCCAGCCGGCGTCCATCAGCACGTCGAGCGTGCCTTTCGAGATCTGGACGCCGCGGATCGCTTCGATTTCCCCGCGTGAGACCGGCTCGTGATAGGCGATGATCGCGAGCGTCTCGGTTGCCGCCCGGGACAGGCGCCTGACTTCCTCGCGGGTCCGGCGCAACAAATGGGCAAGGTCGGGCGCGGTCTGGAAGTGCCAGCGCCCGCCGCGCTCGACGAGCTCGACGCCACGTCCTTCGTAATGCTGCGCAAGCTGACCGAGCGCGATCTCGATCTCGCCCTCGCCGACGTGGGCGGCGAGCTCGTCGACCGTCAACGGCTCGGCTGATGCGAAGAGGGTCGCTTCGATCGCGCGGATGAGCTCGTCCATCAGGCAGCGACCTTGAGCCTGATCGGAGCAAACGGCTCGTCCTGAGCCAGCTCGACCCGCCCCCGCCGAGCGAGCTCGAGCACGGCAAGGAAGCTCGAAGCGAGGCAGGAGCGGCGGAACTGCGGATCCTGGGTCGAGGGCAGGAAGCTTTCCAGGAACGTCCAGTCGAGCGCCATTCCGATCATCTTGCTGACCCGCTCGATCGCTTCATCGAGCGTCATCACCGACCGGGCGTGGACGACGTGCATCGCCGGCTGGGTGCGGGCGCGGACGACGCCGTACGCCGCGAACAGGTCGAAGTCGCGCACCTGCCACGCCGATTTGCGGACAAGCCGGAGCCCTTCGGGCTTGCCGCGAAGGAAGACGTCCCGCCCGATGCGGTCGCGGCCGAGCAGGCGGGCGCCCGCCTCGCGCATCGCGTCCAGCCGCTGCAGCCGCAGCTGCAGCCGCAGCGCGATCTCTTCGGGGCTCGGGTCCTGCTCCGGATCCTTGGGCAGCAGCAGGCAGGATTTGAGGTAGGCGAGCCAGGCCGCCATCACGAGATAGTCGGCGGCGATCTCGAGCTTGAGCGCGCGGGCTTCACCGAGGTAGGTCAGATATTGCTCGACCAGCTGCAGGATCGAAATCTGCGCGAGGTCGACCTTTTGGGCGCGGGCGAGGTTGAGCAGCAGGTCGAGCGGACCCTCCCACCCGTCCAGGGTCAGGTTGAGCTCATCCGACTGGCGGACCGGCCGTTCCTCGAAGTCCTCGTCCACGGCGCTAGAATATCAATAGCTGGTGGCTATGCGAAGACTCAGCCACATTCTATTGGGGATAACTAGGCCAGCGCGAGCAACTGGTCGCGGGTCGCAATCGCATCCGCGAAGTCCATGCCTTCGACCTCGATGCGGGTTCCCGCCAGCGCCCGTGCGAGTCGCTCGGCGCCTTCGAGACTGATCTCGCCGATATGCGAGGCAACGTCTGAATTATCCGCAAGCACTCCGTTACAAGGCAGCGCGACGTCGCAGCCTGCGGCAACACAGGCCGCCGCGCGTTCGCCCGGCGTCCCCTTCAGCGCTTCCATGCCGGTATCGTCGCTCATCAGGAACCCGTCGAAGCCGATCCGCTGGCGGACGACGTCCGCGATCACGATCGGCGACTGGCTCGCCGGCCGCTCCGTGTCCCACGCGGTGTAGACGACGTGAGCCATCATCCCCATCGGCGCGGAGGACAGCCGCTCGAACGGTTCGAGATCGACCTCGAGATCGTCGGCGCTGGCGGTGACGATCGGCAGCTCATGATGGCTGTCGACCAGCGCTCGGCCATGGCCGGGAATGTGTTTGACGATGCCGATGACGCCGGCGGAGGCGAGGCCGTCGAGCACCGCGCGGCCGAGCGCGGCGACCTGCATCGGGTCCGACCCGAGCGCGCGATCGCCGATGATGTCGCTTGCGCCGGGCTGGCGGACATCGAGCAAAGGCAGTGCGTCGACGTTGATGCCGCACGAGCGAAGCATCAGTCCGAGCGCCCGCGCATTGGCGCGGACCGCCTCGATCGCCGAGGAGGGCGCGGCGCGGTAAAGGTCCGCGAACTTCTCGGCGGCTGGGAAAGCCGGCCATTCCGGCGGCCGCATCCGCGCGACCCGGCCGCCCTCCTGGTCGATCAGGATCGGCACGTCGTCGCGGCCGGTTAGTTCGCGAAGCGAGTCGGTCAGGCGCAGCAGTTGCGCCGGGCTCTCGCAGTTGCGCCTGAACAGGATGAACCCGGCTGGCTCGGCATCGCGGAAGAAGTCGCGCTCCTCATCGGTGAGCGCGTAGCCTTCAAACCCATAGATTGCGGCTTGCATCCTCAGGGTACGAAGCAATTCTCGCCGGCGGCGCGCAGGGTCTGGCAGACCTGCTTCGCGTCGGCGGACGAACCGGCGGCGGCGCGCAGGCGAATCCCGCCCGAGAAAGGAACGATCAGCTTGTTCAAGGCCGCGACGCTCGGGAAGCGCGCCGACAAGGCCGTCCAGGCGCGCTCGGCCTGCGCCCGGTTGGCGAACGCGCCGAGCTGGACCACGCTGCCCGGAGGTCCCGCGGGGGCAACCTCGGCCTCGACCGGAGTCTTCGTCTCGTTGGCCGGAAGCGTCTTGGGCGCCGGCTGCGGAGGCGCAGGCGCCGGCCTTGCCGCGGGCGTCTCGGGAAGCTTGTTGAGGTCGAGCCGCGAGTCCTTGTCCTCGCCGGCGCTGGTCTCGAACGCGGTCTCGCTTTCGCCAGCAACATCGAGCCCGCCGGTCGTCGGGGGCTTCACCTTGTAAGGCTGGGCCGGAGCCCGGATCAGCTCGGGCGGACCGTTGGCGGCAGTGTTGCGGCGGCCGATCCAGAAGAAGGTCCCGGCGACGATCAGCGCCGCAACAAGGACGACAAGGAGGGCGCCGAGCATCCGTCGCGCCGAGATGCCGCGCGGCTCATCCTCGTCCTCGACCGCGGCCAGCCACGGAAGCGGCTCGTCGAAGGCCCGGTCGTCGCTCACCGCTCGACCTTGGCCTTGCCCGGCAAGTCGATGACGGCGCAGCTCAGCCGAATTCGCTGCATGCGCTGGCACAGCACTTCGGAATGGGCCTGCGACGTCGTGCCCACACGGAACCGATAGAAGATGCGTCCTTTCGAATTGCGGTCGGGTCTCACGACCGCGGGAAGGCGCGTCATGGCCGGGTAGGCGCGAACCATGTATCGCCAGCCTCGTTTGGCCTGCGGCACAGAACCGAACGCGCCAACTTCAACGAGCCTCCCTGCGGCGCCCGCGACTACCCGAGGCTGCCATGGCCTCAACGGCACCGGCTGCGGCCGGGCAATGGCGATCGGCGCCCTTGATGCGGGCCGTTCGATCGCCGGGGCTGCCTTTTCGGAAGACGGCGCAGCCTTCACAGTTTCCCGTTCAGCCGACCTCTGCGGGGGCGGCGCAAGGCCGACCTGCGGAGTCGGCGTGGGCCGAACTTCCGGTGGCGGCGCGGGATTTATCTCGGGCTGGGGCGCCATGTGCACTTCCGGCGCCGCCTGTGCCTCCGGAAGCCGAACGGTTGTCGCCGGTGCCGCACGCGTCGATGAAGGCGCTGGCTGCTCTTCGACAGGTCGCGCGCCGAACCAAAAGGCGGCGCCTCCGACCAGCAGGACTGCGGCCAGCGCCGACGCGATCGCGCCTCCGCCTCGGCGCCGCGCGGGGCGTGTCACCGGCTCGTCTGGAAGCCACGGCAACCGGTCCATCCCGGCCGCCGCTTCAACGCGGCTCATCAACGCATCTCCTCGGCTGCGGCGACGCCCATCAGGTCGAGGCCGCTCCGGATAATCTGCGCGATTCCCAGCGCGAGTTCCAGTCGCGAACGCGACAGTTGCGGATTATTTTCAACGAGGAAGCGCCGCGAGGGATCGTCGTTGCCGCGGTTCCACAGTGCGTGGAACTCGGCCGCGAGATCGTAGAGGTAGAAAGCGATCCGGTGCGGCTCATGGGCCATGGCCGCGCCCTCGACCACGCGCTGATATTGCGCCGCCCGCTTCACCAGCGCGAGCTCCTCGTCATCGAGCAGCGAAAGGTCCGCCTCCGCGGCCAGATCGACACCGGCCTCGGCCGCCTTGCGCTTCAGCGAGCTGATCCGCGCATGGGCGTACTGGACGTAGAAGACGGGATTGTCCTTCGACGCCTCGACCACCTTCATGAAGTCGAAGTCGAGCGGAGCGTCGGCCCGGCGGGTCAGCATCATGAAGCGGACGACGTCCTTGCCGACCTCGCTGACCACGTCGGCGAGGGTGACGAAGTCGCCGGCGCGCTTGCTCATCTTGACCGGCTCGCCGCCGCGGAACAGCCGCACCATCTGGACCAGCTTGACGTCGAGGTCGACGCGCCCGTCGGTGAGCGCCTTCACCGCCGCCTGGACGCGCTTCACCGTTCCGGCATGGTCGGCGCCCCAGATGTTGACCAGATGGTCGGCCTTCTTGGCCTTCTGCCAGTGATAGGCGGCGTCGGCGCCGAAATAGGTCCAGCTGCCGTCCGACTTCTTCATCGGCCGGTCCTGATCGTCGCCGAACTGGCTCGAGCGGAACAGGGTCAGCTCGACCGGTTCCCACTCATCATGCGGATCGAGGCTCTTGGGCCGCTCGAGCGTGCCTTCGTAAACGAGGCCCTTGGAGCGCAGCACCTCCATGCCCTCGTCGACCGCTCCGTTGGCGTGAAGCTCGGCCTCCGACGAGAACAGGTCGTGATGGATGTCGAGCAGGCCGAGGTCGTGACGGATGAGGTCGAGCATCGCCTTGATCGCGGCATCGCGGAACACCGGCAGCCATTCGGCCTCGGGCTTGTCGACAAAATCGTCGCCATATTCGGCGGCGAGGATCGTGCCGACCGGCTGAAGATAATCGCCTGGATACATGCCCTCGGGGATGTCGCCGATGTCCTCGCCCAGCGCCTCGCGGTAACGAAGGTGCACCGACCTCGCGAGCGTATCCACCTGCGACCCCGCGTCGTTGACATAATATTCCTTGGTGACCCGGAAACCGGCGGCCTCGAGCACCCGCGCCAGGCTGTCGCCGACCACCGCGCCGCGGCAGTGGCCCATGTGCAGCGGCCCGGTCGGGTTGGCCGAGACATATTCGACGTTGACCCGCTCGTCGGCGCCGGCGGTCGAGACGCCGTAGGCATCGCCCTCGTTGAGGATCGTCCTCAGCTCATCGCGCCAGGCGTCGGGCGTAAGCCGGAGGTTGATGAACCCGGGCCCGGCGATTTCGACCGACGTGACCGGTGGCAAAGCCTCGAGCTTCGGCTTGATCGCGTCCGCCAAGGCCCGCGGGTTCGTGCCCGCAGCCTTCGCGAGAACCATCGCCGCATTGGTCGCGAGGTCCCCATGCGCGGGATCGCGCGGCGGCTCGACCGTCACGTTCCTCCGATAGAGCTCCGCCGGCAGCGCGCCTTCGGCAACGAGGTCGTCGAGCACTCCGTCAAGGAGCGCGGCATATTGGGCGTAAAGGCTCAAATC
>Ga0207689_10006229_pt1 | contig 10566 bp, 6 predicted proteins | sample KBSMisM52_FD_184312 | JGI IMG/M metagenome (GOLD analysis project Ga0207689, IMG submission 184312) | Miscanthus rhizosphere microbial communities from Kellogg Biological Station, Michigan, USA - KBS Miscanthus M5-2 (SPAdes) (version 2) | ecosystem: Host-associated > Plants > Roots > Rhizosphere... | reverse complement strand
CAAGTCGCTGGTGGATCGCTTCGCGCAACGACGAGCGGAGGTTGCGGGTTTAATCAACATCGCCACCGACGGCGAAACCTATGGGCATCATCACAAGTTTGGTGATCTTTGCCTGGCTTATGCCCTCCAGGTCGACGCGCCAGCGCGAGGGTTTACGCTGACGAACTATGGCGAGTTTCTGGAACAGTTTCCTCCGGAGCTGGAAGTCGAAATCAACAATGGTGAGAGAGGGGAAGGCAGTTCATGGAGTTGCATACATGGCGTTAGTCGTTGGATTCGGGACTGTGGTTGTCACACCGGCGGCGAGCCCGGCTGGAACCAGGCGTGGCGCGGACCATTGCGAACGGCGCTCGATTTTTTGCGTGACGAAGCGGCCCTCTATTTTGAGGCGACGCGTGGTGAACTTTTCAGGGATCCGTGGGTTGCGCGCAACGATTCAATTAGTCTGGTACTTGACGAATTCAAGTCGCGCGAACGATTTCTCAGCGAGCATGCGCCTGGCGAGCTGACTCGTGAACAACAACAAAGAGCGCTCGGGTTTCTCGAGGCGCAGCGGCACGCGCTGCTGATGTATACGAGTTGTGGCTGGTTCTTCAGCGATATTTCCGGCATTGAACCGATCCAGATTTTGAAGTATGCCGGACGAGTGCTGGATCTCATGAATCAACTTAATCTGCCCTCTCCGCGCGAGCGATTTCTTGAGATCCTGGCGGAAGCGAAAAGCAATCGCCCTGAGTTGGGAAACGGCGCTGACATCTTTCGTCGCTTCGTTGACCCGCTGCAGTTTCGTCAAGCGAGCAATGAAGTTTTAGTGAGCTGAGTGGGCGCAAGTGATCTGCTGGGACCGCGGGCGTCCCGCCCGCAATGAGCGCGAGCGCGAAAAATGGATCGGCTGGCGAGAATCTGCGCGTCTGCGACGCGTTTGCGGGCGAGACGCCCGCGCTCCCAGCAAATCGCTTGACCGAAACCCTAAAGGTGTATGAGTAAAAAGAAGCCGCGCGCAAAAAAGAGCGTTAGCAATGCCACTCTCTCAAAACTGCGCGTATCGAAGCCTGCTAAATCTCAAATCGCTCGGTCTCAACCAATCCTCGGTGAGCTCGACCTGCATCTCTTCGGCGAAGGTCGTCATGAACTGATCTATGAAAAGCTTGGCGCTCACGTGCTCACTCATGATGGTGTGAAGGGAGTTTCCTTCGCAGTTTGGGCGCCGGCAGCGGCGCAGGTAAGCGTGGTGGGAAATTTCAATGACTGGGACGGTACGCGAAACCCTATGCGTCGCCTGGGCGGATCAGGCGTCTGGGAAAACTTTATTCCGAAGCTACAACCCGGTGAACTATACAAGTATCAGATCCAGGCGCCCGGTCTACCGTCGTTTCTCAAGGCAGATCCTTATGCTTCCTTTGCCGAAGAGCCACCTGACACTTCGTCAATCGTATACGAGTCGAACTATCGTTTTCGTGACTCCCGTTGGATAAAGAAACGCGCCGGCCGGGAACACTTTCGGCTGCCGCTCTCGATTTACGAAATTCACTTTGGCTCATGGCGTCGTCAGCTAGGAGACGGGGGAGAGCAGCGGGCCTTTACCTATCGCGAAATGGCTGAGCCATTGGCCGAATACGTTTTAGCGATGGGCTTCACGCATGTCGAGTTTCTGCCGCTGAAGGAGCATCCTTACGGTCCGTCATGGGGCTATCAGGTCAGCAACTACTACGCTCCCTCAGCGCGTTATGGAAATCCGGACGACCTTCGTTACTTGATCGACTACCTGCACCAACGCGGCATTGGCGTCATCATGGATTGGGTGCCCGCGCATTTTCCCAAAGATGCTTTCACGATCGGGCGTTTCGACGGCACCGCGCTTTACGAACATCTCGACCCGCGCAAGGGCGAGCATCCCGACTGGGGCACTTACATTTTTAACTACGGTCGCAACGAGGTGCGCAACTTCCTGTTCGCAAACGCCCTCTACTGGTTCAAGGAGTTTCATCTCGATGGCCTGCGCGTTGATGCAGTGGCGTCGATGCTGTATCTCGATTACAGCCGGAAGGAAGGCGAGTGGGTCGCAAATGAGTTCGGCGGTCGCGAGAATCTGGAAGCGATTTCTCTTCTGAAGCAACTGAACGAAGTAGTTCATCGCGAGTGTCCCGGCGCCATGATGATTGCGGAGGAATCGACCGCCTGGCCGCAAGTTAGTCATCCGGTTTATGCCGGCGGTCTTGGTTTTGATTTCAAGTGGAATATGGGCTGGATGCACGACACGCTCAAATACTTCCAAACTGATCCACTCTTCCGCGGCGGCAATCACAATGCGCTGACGTTTGGTTTGCTTTACGCGTGGAGCGAAAACTTCATCCTGCCTTTTTCGCATGATGAAGTTGTGCACATGAAAGGCTCGCTGCTTAACAAGATGCCCGGAAGTGTTGAGCAAAAGTTTGCCACCCTGCGCGCCCTCTACGGTTATATGTGGGCGCATCCGGGTAAGAAACTGTTGTTCATGGGCGGAGAATTTGGTCAGTGGCGCGAATGGAATGAAACGGAAAGCCTCGACTGGCATTTGTTGGAGGATCCGGCGCACAAGGGCTTGCAAAACTTAATCAGCGATCTCAACCGCACCTATCAAAAGAAGAACGCACTTTGGGAAGTAGACGGCGAGCCGGCAGGCTTTGAGTGGATCGACGCCAACAACGCTTCGGAAAATATCGTTTCGTTTATTCGTCGTTCCACATCAAAGGGAAGAGAATTGATCTGCGTTGGCAACTTTGCGCCAGTGCTGCGGGAGAATCACCAGCTCGGGTTACCGCGGGCGGGCACGTATCGTTTAATCGAAAACACTGACGACGTGGTTTATGGAGGGAGCGGAGTGAAGCTGCCGAAGTCAATCAAGGCTGAGGAGAAGGCGATTCATGGTCAGCCGTTCTCGGCAACTATTACTCTGCCGCCGTTGGCAACGGTTTGGTTTGAAGCGCCGCTCCCGCGGTGAAGGCGGACAGTTGACCCTCATTTGGAAGGCTTTGTTTCTATCTGTTCGAGACGATCTTCGACATCTCTCAGGTCAGAACGGGTCTCATACACGACAGCCTCGATTCGGGCCAAGCGTTTAGACATTTCACGTCTGGTGTCGACGATTTCCTTGAGGGCCTGTTCCCAGATTGGTTTTGTGTCATAGGCCCGAATCTCCAGCTTCTGAAGTCGCGAATTAGTATCGTCGGCTCGACTCTCGAGGTTTTTCAGGCGCGAAATAGTATCGTCGGCTCGACCCTCGAGGTTTTTCAGGCGCGAATCGAGAGTGAGGATTGAGGCAGCGACCACTTCAAAACGGCCATCAATCGTGTTGAGGCTTGAGTCAACGGCGTCGAAGCGAGCGAACACCCTCTCCTCGAACGGTCGCTTGCCGTTCATCGGGTCTGTATTCTGGTCACTCACGCCGCTGATTATCTGCCTATTCCAAATCTCGTTCAAGATTGAGTAAGTAGAGCCCTTCTGCATGCCGATGAAAGGGTCCTTGCGTGAGAGCAGCTACTCATTGGGCGTCAATTTTTGCTTGATCCGTCATAACGGTCCACAACCAGGGTCTGCGCTTGTTCGCCTCATTCCACTGAGAAGCTGATTCTCTGTGACGTATTGCGGTTGGTCGCTCGATCCGTGGCCGACACCTGCAACGTGTACTGCCCTGAAGATAGTTGCTCAAGACCGATCTCAGTCCAGTAGGGAAGCCACGCGGGATCTTTGGTGACCTCGGGTGGAATCCGGTTCGGTGCCACCGCGAACACTTGTTGCCTGCCACGAAGCACTTTGGCCTCGATCAAAACGTCAGGCGCGCCGCTCTTGTGTGCAGCGTTATAGACATAGGTTTGAAAGCGCAGGACGGAGGTGCGTGCGAACCGATGATCCACGTCCAGGCGGATCGGCTGCGGACCCCGTTCGGTTGAATGTGGATCCGCTTGCCTCTCGCCCAGGAATAGACTGCTCATGCTGAAACGTTGCTGGTCGACAGCCGGCACTTCAACCCATTGCATGGCGCTGCCGGTGCGGCCGGTTTTTCTTTCCCGCACGGCAACCCGCACTTGATAGAGTCCCGGTTTCACTGTCAGTTGTTGGGACCACATAACTGGCATTGCCATACTCTCGTTCGAGTTGTTGGGTAGAACTGTCAGCACCTGTTTGAAGCTGTAGATCATACCGCGGTCATCAATCGCCGCGCCCATCACGTCCACGATTGCCTTTTGGTCAGCAACGAAGGGAGTGAAGTTAAAAGCGCTGCGATCTATCTGCATCGCGGCCTGCAGCAGAAATCCCGACGCTGGTTGCTTCATGAACCCTACTGAAAGCGAAGTCGGTAATTCACGTTGCGGGTGGGCCGAGCCCAGCGTCGCCAGTAATTGAGTCTCGGAAACTGACTTCACCGGCTCTTTTGCCGTGTGGTTATCCGGAATTGCGGGTTGCTGGTTTGTTGGCACGAAGTAGTTTCGTCGTAAACGGACCTTCAGGTCAGGTGGGCCCTCGACCGCCACTTCGATCCGAGATTTGCCGTTGCGCTCGTTTTGAGAATCGGGTCGCCAGGCCAACACGTAGTAGTCCGAAGTTTCTTTGACGGCCTGCTGTATGGCCTGATCGATTGAGTTGGAATTGAAAATGGCGCGCCCACCCGTCTCCTCTGCCAAAACACTCAAGGGCTCGCGCGGCGCTGTTGACTCACCCAGCGAAACTCCACCGTGGCGGCTGGTCATATCGACGTAGTCGCTCGAGCCGGGATCAATGCTGGTGTCGCCGAAGGTTCCGCGCGTGTCCATGGTGTAGATGACGGCGCCACTGCGCGCGGCAGCTTGCGTTACTTCGCGCAACCAGCTGCGGGCATCCAATCCGTGCGGGTCAACTACGAAGCCATCAGAGAGAAAAAAGATCAGTTTGCGTCCGGGCAAAACAGCCGACGACTGCATCAGGCTACCCAAGACGTCCAGGGTGGCGGTAGTGTCAGCTGCGCTCTGGGCCCTAATCTGTCCGAGACGATTCTTGAGTAAGCGGGCGGCCTGTCCGGCGCTGTCGTTACCGTGATCGCCCCGCCCGGCACCCAGGCCCATGCCATACTCGATCTTGACCGATTCCATCAGGTAAGCGAAAAGCCCGCGATCGCCCTGCTCGACGCGGCTAGCCATGTACTCCGTGATGCGCGTCTTTCCGGCATAGCCTTCGGGATTGCGCTTATAAGCCAGGCGCGCGATGGCCTCGTGTAACACCAGCGGGTTGTCAGTCAGTTGCGACAAGAAGCCCACCTGCCCACTGGTTGATACAACAGCGACCTGATCTTTTGGGCCCAGCTGCTCATCCACGAAGCGCAGTAGCGCCTTCCGACTGCGTGCCAGACTGTCGCCGCTTAGATGTACATCATCGACGAAGAAGAATATGAGCCGGCCGGCATCTGACATTGGCGCGCTGCCGCGAGCAGCTGCTGGAGTAACTGGGCCAGAACGCGTGGCTGCCAGTTGGGCTGCTTCCTGTTGACTGCCGGAAGTCACGCGACTAATCAGTGAAACCGGTCGTTTGACGCCGTCGAGAGTGAGCGTGAACTGATCCGGACGCAGGCCATCCACAAAACGTCCCTGACGATCAAACACCATCACATCTGTCTGCACCAGGTCGGTATTGATTCGCACAACGTCATCGGCTGGCTGGGGTGTGTTAGTCGGATTCTGGCATTGAACGGCTGTGCCAAAAACAGCCACCAAGGCAAAACACCAAACGGCCGGTAGCATCGTACGAGCACTGCGGGAGAGAAAAATCATCAGTGGCATGGATGAACCTCAAGTGAAATTCGGCTCAGTGTAGTAACGAAGGTGCCTGACGGCAAGACACTCAGATGCAGCTGTGTCCATGCGCGTTGGATACCCCGTTGATATCGTGTATCTTGCCGAAAGCAATGATCAACTGGGACGACATTCGCGCGCAGTTTCCGGTGACGGAAAACTCAACCTATCTCAACGCCGCAGCGGCCGGACCCTTGGCGCGCGCGACGATGGCGGCCGCGACTGAGTATTACCAGCAGATGATGAACGATGGAGATATTCATTGGGATGAGTGGTTGGAAAAACGCGAAGACGTGAGACGCAAAGTCGCCAGGTTCATAAATGCCGAGCCGGACGAGATTGGGCTGACTACCAACACTTCGTCAGGGATGAACGTGATCATCGACGCGCTCGAGACGCACGGTGAAGTCATTTCCTGTGATCTTGAGTTTCCCGTTTCAACGTTGCCCTGGATGAACCGCCGCATCCCGGTGCACCTGGTCAAAGCGATCGCCGGTGGTGTGACAATCGGTGACATACGCGGCGCAATGAATGTGCGCACCGGTGTCATTTGCATGAGTCATGTTCAATATTCCAGTGGTTTCCGGATTGATCTTGAGGAGTTGGGAAACGCCAAGCAAGGACACGCGCTGGTCGTGAATGCGGCGCAGTCGGCCGGCGTTTTCGAAATCGATGTGAAGCGAATGAAGATCGACGCGCTCTCAGCCACGGGACACAAGTGGATGCTCTCGGGGTACGGCAGCGGGTTTGTCTACTTATCGCGCGAATTGCAGGAGCGATCGAAGCCGCGCGCGATTGGTTGGTTGAGTGTCGAGGATCCTTACAGTGATCGAAACAATGAGATTCACTTGCGTCACGATGCCGCGGCACGTGCTGAGCTTGGCTGTCCTCACTTCGCCGGGATGTTCGCCCTGGGCGCCTCAGTTGATCTAATAGCCACCTTGGGAATGAAGCACATCGAGCAGCGCGCGCTTGAACTCAATCGATTTCTGACGGGCCGTTTGATCGACTCCGGTTGGAGAGTTCTCTCGCCGATTGGGGACGAGCGCATGCGTTCGGCAGAGACGCTGGTTGAGGTTGACGATCCTGCGGCGATGGTCGCGAAGCTTGCCGGGCAAAGGGTGATTGTTACGAAGAAGCCGCAAGGGATTCGTATTGCTACTCACTTCTTCAACAACGAAGAGGACGTGGAGCGATTGATCACAGCGCTCTCGATGAATAGTTAATCCCCGAGGGGTAGCAAACGGACCCAGACAAGGCTGCATCAATTAGAAATGGATCGATTAAGTTTTCATACTCTCCTGGCGTTCCTCATTCTGGCAACGCTTGGCGTTCAGGTTCGGGCGCAGAACCCACCCCAACCACCGCAACAAGCTGAAGACGTGCTCCGCATCAACACCGAACTAGTCCAGACGGACCTGATGGTCTTTGATAAGCAGGGCCATTTCGTTGAAGGTTTGCAGCGGGACCAGTTTGAACTAATCGTAGACGGGAAGCCACAACCAATCTCTTTCTTTGAGCAGGTTAGGGCAGGAAGTGTAAAAGAGCAGACGGTTCTGGCAACGGTCGCGAATAATGCTGCTCCCGCTGAAAAGACAACTCCAATAAAGGAGAGTCAGGGACGAACCATCGTCTTCTTTATTGATGACTTGCATCTTTCTTTAGACAGTCTGGGCCGAACCCGAAAAACTCTCGCGCGGTTCATTGACCAGGAGATGAACGATAATGATCGGGTGGCGATTGCTTCCACCAGCGGCGATATAGGATTCCTCCAACAATTCACTGATAACAAATCCGTGCTGCATGCAGCGGCCGGACGTCTGACTCAGCATCCGTATAACGTCCGCGATATGACTGACGTGACTACGCCCATGACTGAATACATGGCGCTCACGATTGAACGTAAGGACGACCCGGGAGTTCTTGAGTTTTATATAGATGAGTGTTTGCGAGCGGCCTATCCACTGAAATACAAACGCGCTTCGTGCGAGGTCCAGGTGAAAAGCCGCGCGCGTCTGATCTTGCTGCAGGCCGCTTCAGTCACGCTAAACACCTATGCCGGACTTGAAAGCTTAATGCGTTCCTCGGCGCAAATGACTGGGCGCAAGCTCGTGTTTTTTATTTCTGACGGGTTCTTATTGGATACTGGTCCACGGAATGCCGATCCCCGCGGCAAGCTGGCGGAGATTACCAATGCAGCACTGCGGGCTGGCGTGGTGATCTATACCATCGACGCACGCGGCCTGTTTTCGGGTCTACCCGGTGTTACTAACGACGTGCCGTTTGATAAACAGAATCGTCTGGAAAGCGCCAATTTACGTGAAGGACCGGCCTCACAGGATGCGCTGAACGCGCTCGCTGAAGATACCGGTGGCCGGGCTTTGCGCAATCAGAACTATTTTGATAAGTGGGTTAATAAGATTCTCGACGAGACTTCAAACTATTACTTGCTTGCGTGGCGTCCCAATAAAGAAGAAGAGACTGCGACGGCCTTTAAGAACATAAAGGTCCGGGTTATCGACCATCCCGAATACACGGTGCGTCTTCCCCGAGGGTTTCTGAAGGGAAAACCGATTGAAGCTTCGAAGCCATCGGCCACCGTTGAAGTTCCCGCGCAACCGCATCAGGAATTACAGCAGGCCCTTACCGCGGCCCATCCCAAACATGAAGTTCCGCTTGCCCTTTCAGTTGTCTATCTGGATACGCCCGAGCATGGCCCGGTTCTGACGGCTTCAGTACGCGTGGCAAATGATGCGCTGTCTTACGAAGAGGTTGCGGGCAAACAAGTGGCGACGGTTGACGTGGCCGGCGTGATCGTAAATGACCGAGCCAAATCGGCGGGCTCGTTTCAGACTCGACTGACAATCAACTCGGTAGCCTCAAATAACGACTCTCAGGATCAATCAGCTACGATCTATAACTATCGAGTCCCACTCGTGCCCGGCCTTTACCAGGTGCGAATCGCAACCCGCGACCGCAAAAGCGGGAAGGTTGGGAGCGTCCAACAGTGGATTGAGATACCAGATCTTGCTTTGCATCGTTTGAGTTTAAGCAGCTTGCTCCTCGGTTTACAGAACGTGCAGCAGCGCGGAGCAACCACCGGTGCGGCAGGAAATCCGCAGGTGCAATTCAGTACGGACCACCGTTTCGCTCGGAACTCCCGGCTTGGTTTATTAATATTTCTTTACAACGCAGCTCGTGGTCAGAGCGGGAAATCCAAGCCGGATGCGATGATTGAAGCCCGGCTATTGCGGGGTGGCCAGGTGCTTCGTACGGTGCCAATGCGGAGCGTTTCCCTTGATACCCAAGACCTGACCCGCCTGCCCTTCGGTGGCGAGATCCCCCTCGACTCGGTTCCTTCAGGACAATACGTCATAGAGATTATCGCGACGGATCAGTACGCTAAGACAAGCGCTTCACAAAGAGCCAGGATTACGGTGGAGTGACCAGGCGGTCGGAAAGCGGAAGATTATTTGGTAGTGGGTCAGTTTGGAATTCAAGATTGGGGTGCTGATATCCGCTTTTACTGGGACCGCGGGCGCCCTCGCCCGCTCTGGAGCCCGATACAAACAGTTTTCTACCAGATGCCTTCTGCGCGACAAGCAGGCTAGGGCGCCCGCGGTCCCATAAGAAGTTGACCATTCAACTCAAACTGACCCACTACCATTATTTTCGTGCGGGCCCTTTGCGGTTGGTAGGTTTTGATTTCTTCGCAGCAGTTGGTTTCGGAGACTCGCTAAAGTGGTTTCGTGCCAACTTGATAAAAGTCTGCACGATAGGCGAATCGTAGCCGCCAGTCAGCCTGGCTACTCCCAACTCCCAGTTGATCTGCGCACCCTCAATCCACCATCTAACGAGTCGTCCTTTATCAACTGCATCGCTAACAGTTTGTAGCGGCACAATACCCACGCCCATGTCTTCTTCGACCATTCGCCGGATCGCGGCCTGCCGACTTAGCTCCATTGAGACGTGCAGCGTCACTCCCGCCTGTGCGAAAAACTGATCGATCAGACGGCGCGTATTGCCGCCTCGTTCGCCGAGAATGAGCTTTTCACCAGCGAGTGTGTAGGCGCTGATAGTGCGTTGTTTAGCCAGCCGGTGACGTGGCGAGGCGACTGCTACAAGTTGATCCTGGCTCAGCCTTTCAGTGTTGATGCCACGGGCCTCCACCGGTAAGGACACAAAAGCCACGTCGAGTTCGCCGGCCAGAATCTGTTGCACCAAAGCTTCACTGGTCCCGGAGGCAACGGTGACCTCGGCGCCGGCGTGCTGTTTGCGCAGGTCCTTCAGAAGTTTGGGCAAAACATCGGTGGTGACCATTGCCGAGGCACTGCCGACGCGCAACCGGCCTCGTTCCGCGCCAGCCAGTTCGGCAATTTCGTCCACCGCCGCATCGTGATCACGGAGGATCTGGCGCGCGCGCTGCAACAGTTGCTCGCCCGCTTCAGTGAGCATCACCCGACGCGGAGCGCGAATAAACAATTTGGCGCCCAACTCATTTTCGAGCTGCCTGATCTGCATACTAATGGCGGCCTGGGTGACGTGAACGCGCTGTGCGCCCGCCGTAAATGTGCCCAATTCTGCAATAGCGATGAAGGCTCGGAGTTGTCGAATTTCCATAGGACTCAGGATTCCAATGCGTCGCTGGAGTTAATAACTTGTTACCGGGTGTTATCAGGGACGGTTATTGTAATAATAAAATCTTTTAGTTTCCATTATAAATTGCGCTTACCTAGAATGGCATCGAGATGGCCCAGCAGGACTA
>Ga0207689_10006225_pt1 | contig 10568 bp, 10 predicted proteins | sample KBSMisM52_FD_184312 | JGI IMG/M metagenome (GOLD analysis project Ga0207689, IMG submission 184312) | Miscanthus rhizosphere microbial communities from Kellogg Biological Station, Michigan, USA - KBS Miscanthus M5-2 (SPAdes) (version 2) | ecosystem: Host-associated > Plants > Roots >... | reverse complement strand
CGCTGCTCAAGCGGGTCATCCCGGTGGCCGTGGCGGCGGCCGGGCTCGCCCTGCTCGGCCGGTGGCTGTTCCGCCGGGGCGCAAGGGCTAGCCGGGGCTAGCGGACCACCACCTCGGTGACCGGGAGGGAGGAGTCCGCGGGCAGGTCGAGCGGGGACGGCTCCAGGCCGCGGGAGACGATCTCCGCGCCCAGCGCCGCCACCATCGCGCCGTTGTCGGTGCACAGACCAGGGCGCGGCACGCGCAGCTTGATGCCGGCCGCGTCGCAGCGTTCCGCGGCCAGCGAGCGCAGCCGGGAGTTGGCCGCCACGCCCCCGCCGATGATCAGGTCGGTGACGTCGTGCCGCTGGCAGGCCTGCACGGCCTTGCGGGTGAGCACGTCGGCCACCGCCTCCTGGAAGGACGCGGCCACGTCCGGGGCGTGCACCGGCTGGCCGCCCGCCTGCCGCGCTTCCACCCAGCGCGCCACCGCGGTCTTCAGGCCCGCGAAGGAGAAGTCCAGCGTGCCGTCGTGGTACTTGCCCCGGGGGAAGCTGATCGCGGCGGGGTCGCCGTCGCGGGCCGCCTTGTCGATCGGCGGGCCGCCGGGAAACGGCATGCCGAGCACCCGCGCCACCTTGTCGTAGGCCTCGCCGGCCGCGTCGTCGATGGTGGCCCCGAGCGGGATGACCTCCTCGGCCACGTCGGGCACGAGCAGCAGCGAGGAATGCCCGCCGGACACCAGCAGGGCCACCGCGGGCGACGGCAGCGTGCCGTGCTCCAGCTGGTCCACGGCGATGTGCGCGGCCAGGTGGTTGACCCCGTACAGCGGCTTGCCCAGCGCGAAGGCGTACGCCTTGGCCGCGGCCACCCCGACCAGCAGCGCCCCGGCCAGGCCCGGTCCCGCGGTGACGGCCACGGCGTCGATCTGGCTGGCCTGGACGCCCGCGATCGCGAGGGCCCGGTCAAAGGTCGGCAGCATCGCCTCCAGGTGCGCCCGGCTGGCCACCTCGGGCACCACCCCGCCGAACCGCGCGTGTTCGTCCACGCTCGACGCGACGGCGTCGGCGAGCAGGTCGTGGCCGCGGACCAGCCCGATCCCCGTCTCGTCGCAGGACGTCTCGATGCCCAGCACCAGGGGGGAGACCATCACCGGAGCCCCTTCCGCATGACCACGGCGTCGACGCCGGACGGCTGGTAGTAGCCGCGCCTGATCCCGACCTCGGCGAACCCGTGGCGCAGGTACAGCCGCCTGGCCCTGGGGTTGTCCTTCCGCACCTCGAGCAAGACCTCCTCGTAACCCCGCTTGTCCGCCTCGTCGACTAGCGCGGTGAGCAGTGCCGTGCCGGTCCCCTCGCCCCACCGGGCCGGGGTCACCGCCAGCGTCACCACGTCAGCCTGCGACCCGCCGGTGAACATCATCCCCGCGTATCCGACCAGCGCGTTCCCGTCCTCGGCCACCAGGTAGAGCCGGCGGGACGGCGGCTGAGCGAACTCCGCCGCGAACATCTCCGGCGTCCACGCGTCCTCGGGGAAGAGCTCCCGCTCGAGCAAGATGATCGCGGGCATGTCGGCCCGCTTCATCTCCCGCAGCCGTATCGTGCTCGGGCCGTCCGTGCAGGCGCTCATGATGAGGGCTCTGGGGAGGTGGGTGGGGTGACCTTCTTGGGCGGCCCGGGCTCCCTGGCGTCAGGACGCCGCAGGTAGAGAGGCTCCGCGACCAGCAGGGGCACGGCGGCCTGCCCGTCGCGCGCGCCGACCGCGAGCGCGCACAGCGTCCGGGCGTCCGGATAGGCGGGTCCGGTGACCGCGCCGAACGCCTCCGGGTACAGCTGTCCCCCGCTGCCCGCCACGGCCAATCCGGCGGCACCGGGGATCGACGCGGCGCTGCCGACCGCGGGACCCTCCAGGCGCACGCCGGCGGCGTCGTACCGGGCCCAGTAGACCTCCTTGCGGCGCGCGTCGGTCGCCACCAGGAATTCCCGCCCGCGCGGGACATCGGCGGCGATCACGTCCAGGGAGCACACCCCGTGCACGGGGATGCCGAGCACGGCCCCGAGCACCCGGGCGGTCACCACGCCGACCCGGAGCCCGGTATACGGGCCCGGGCCGACCCCGACCGCGACCGCGGTGAGGTCGGCGCGGGACGCGCCCGCATCGGACAGCACCTGCGCGATCATCGGCGTCAGCAGCTCACCGTGACGCCGTCCATCCGCGGCGGACGCCTCGGAAACGACTCGCTCCCCGTCGTGCAAGGCCACGCTCACCGCCGGGGTCGCGGTATCAAAACCCACCACAAGCACGCCGACCAGCCTAGTGGCCGCCCGGCGTGGCCGAGCCAATCCAGCGATCCAGCCAGACACGGCGAGCGTACGATCCGGCTGGTGCGGGCGGGTGTGCCGAGCCGACGGGAAAGGGAGGCCGCCGCGCGCCGCGGCGGTCCTTCCTGCCGAACGGGCGGGGTTGTCTGCTGTGCCATACAGCTCACGCGGACATCTCGGTGCACACGAGCATCATCGAGCCGGAATACCCACCTCGGCGAGAACCACGGCGATGTCACATCGTCGTGCACCTGACCACGACAATGTCACATCGCCGTGGTTCGGCAACGCGGGGGTGCCGGTGCCGTTGTGAAGGGCGCGTCGGCTGGGACTTGGGCCGGGTAGACCGGCGGGCCGCCCGGGATGCGCGTGGGCTCCAGGCCCCCCTGCCGACGGCAGGACCCCGCCGACCCTCTCGGTCCGCGGACGCCCGGGTGAGGTTGTGAAACACGGGGCCAGTGGGTTGGCGCCGGGCGGGCACCCAACCGGTCCGATGTGACAGCGAGCCGGTTATAACCGGCCCAATGTGACAGTGGGCCGGTTCCGGTCGGCGCCGGACCGGATGCCGGTGCGGTCGCTGGGGTTGAAGTGAACGGAGAGCCACAGTGTGGAGCAAGCGGCTCGAGGCCGGGTGGATCGGACGGGTGCGCGCTAATGCAGGGAGGCTTCGGCGGCGCGGGCGAACGCCATGGCCGCCGCGGCCAGCTGGGGCTTTGACACCGGCCCGTAGTTTCCCTTGTTGGAGTGGTCGGTGCCGTTTAGCTTCACGGTCACGATCACGTTGTGATAGCGCACCATGACGGTGGCCACGTCGGTCACCGCGCCGCCGACGTGGAACACCTGCAGGGCGCTGTACGCCTGGCTGCCGAACCCGGACAGCACCTGGACCGTGGCCCGCGAAGACGGCGAGTGCTTGGGCGGGACCTGCAGTTCCTGCAGCGCCTGACTGTAGGCGTCGGTGGCGGCCCGGGTGGCGCTGCCGTTGCCGCTGGCCAGGCCGTCCGGCGCGTACGCGGTCATGCTGACCTGCATCAGCCGGTACAGCGGCGGCTTGTCCACGGTCCAGTTGCAGGCGGACCCGGCCGACCCGTTGACCGGCAGCGGCGAGGCCACCTTGGGCGCGCCCGGCAGGTACTGTGCCACGGTGGCGGGAGGCACCACGCGGCATGCGTTCGGCACCTGGCGCAGCTCGCCCGGCTGGAACGTGGTGATGAGCGCGCCGGGCGTGACCGACGCCGGTCCCGGCTGGCCGCCGGTCAGCAATATCACCGCGAGCACCGCCCCGACCACGACGACCGCGCCGCCGCCCAGGTAGTACCACCGCCGCCGTCTGCGCGCCGCGGCCCGCAGCGCCCGCCCGCCGGGCTCCCGGGTCCGGGGCGGCGGGGCGGCCTCCCCAGCGTCGTCCTCGGGTCCATCCCACTGGGCCCACTGTGGCACCGGTTCGTCCTGAACCGGATCGGAGACCCGGTGTGAGCCAGTGTGGCTGAAGTCACCGGAGTCGCTGTTGGGGCCGGAGTGAATAGCGGAGTCAAAGGGTGTAGTGGGACCGCCGGGGCGGCCGGGGTCCCCGAGAGGGCGGGGGTTCGCCTGTTGGCCAGGATCCGCCAGATGGCGCGGGTCCGCCAGATGGCGCGGGTCCGCCAGATGGCGCGGGTCCGCCAGATGGCGGGGGTCGGCTGGGTGGCCGGGTCGGACGGGACGCTCGCCAGGGCCAGCGGAGCGCCCGGGACCGGGCGGATAGCCGGGTCCCGCGGGGCGGCCGGAGCGCGCCGGACGGACCGGAGGCAGGTTGGCCCACGGCGGCGGCTCGTCGTCGTCGCGGTCAGGCCGGTACGGCCTGGCCAGCCGACGCGGCGGCTGGAATTCCTGCTCGGGCACGGCGCGCCTCCGGGTTCGGGGTACGGCAGATAACGGCGCGATACGCGGAACTGGGAACAGTACAGCGGAACTATAGACGATCTACGGCGCCGGTGAGCACACCATGCCATCTCGCGCCGTGACCATTTATCCGCACCGTCCGCACATCACCGTCCTGGTCGGGCTCGATCGTGATCTCCAGGCGGTCCTCGGCGAGGGGTTCGGCCAGGCCGGTGCCCCACTCCACCACGGTGACCGCGCTGCCCGCATCGGTGTCCAGGTCCAGGTCGTCCACTTCGCTGAAGCTGCCGAGCCGGTAGGCGTCCGCGTGCACCAGCGCCGGCCCAGAGCCGGTCAGGGCCGGGTGCACCCGGGCAATCACGAACGTCGGCGAGGTGACCGGACCGCGCACGCCAAGGCCCGCGCCGATGCCCTGCACCAGCGTGGTCTTGCCCGCGCCGAGCGGGCCGGCCAGGATCACCAGGTCCCCGGCGCGGAGCAGCGCCGCCAGGCGCCGGCCGAGGTCGCGCATGTTCCCGTCGGTGGCGATCCGCAGTTCGGCGGGCGGGAAACCCGGCCCGTTCGGTCCCATCAATGGTCACTACCCGGATGGGTACGGAGGACCCTGGCCCCGATGCCGGTCGCGATGTCATAGGAGATGGTGCCCAGCGCCTCGCCCCACTCCTGCGCCGTCGGCTCGCCGTCGTCGCCCGGGCCGAACAGCACCACCTCGTCCCCGACCGCGGCCGGCTCGTCGCCGAAGTCGACCACGAACTGGTCCATGCAGACCGTGCCCGCGATCGGCCAGCGGCGGCCGCGCGCGCTGACCAGCGACAGGCCCGCCGCGCCGCGGGGCACCCCGTCGGCGTACCCGAGCGGCACCAGGCCGAGGGTGGTCTCGCGGGCGGTCACGTACCGGTGGCCGTAGGAGACGCCGGTGCCCGCCGGCACCCGCTTGACCATGGCCAGCCGGGCGCGCAGCGTCATCACCGGGCGCAGCCACGACGGCGCGCCGCCGGGCAGGGTGGACAGGCCGTAGACGGCCCCGCCGAAGCGGACCAGGTCGTACCGGGACTCCGGCACGGTCAGCGCGGCCGCGGTGTTGGCGATGTGCCTGACCTCCGGGGTGACGCCGGCCTTCTCGGCCACCGCGATCGCGTCGGCGAAGCTGGCCAGCTGGGCGGTAATCGACGGATGCCCCGGCACGTCGGCGCAGGCGAAGTGCGACCACAGGCCGGTCACCCGGACCGATCCCCGGGCCTGGGCCGCGAGCGCCGCCGCGACCACCCCGGGCCAGTCCGCCGGGGTGGCGCCGCCCCGGCTCAGCCCGGTATCGGCCTTGAGGTGCAGCCGGGCCTGGACGCCGGCCCGGACCGCCGCGGCCTCGACCGCCGCGACGTACCCGGCCGAGCCGGCCGCGAGGTCGATGTCGTGCCGGACCGCCTCGGCCGGGTCGCCGAACGTCATCATGCACAGCACCGGCGCGGTGAGGCCCGCCCGGCGCAGCGCGACCGCCTCGTCCAGGTCGGCCACGCCCAGCCAGGCCGCCCCGCCCGCCAGCGCCGCCCGGGCGGCCGGGACCATGCCGTGGCCGTACCCGTCGGCCTTGACCGCGGCCAGCACCTGGCTGCCGCGGACGAGCTCGCAGAGTGCGGCGACGTTGGCGGTGATCGCGCCGAGGTCGACGGCGGCTTCCCTCTCCACGTTCATCACAGGCTCCGGAATGCGGCCGGCAGCGCCCGGACCAGGTCGGAGGCGCCGATCGGGGCCTGCGCGGTCCCGTCGCCCGGGCCTGCCGCCGCCAGCCTGCCCGCCAGGCCGTGCAGGTAGGCGCCCGCCAGGCCGGCCTGGGCGGGGGCCAGGCCCTGCGCGAGCAGCGCGCCGGCCAGCCCGGACAGCACGTCGCCGCTGCCCGCGGTGGCCAGCCAGGGGGTGCCGGTGGGGTTGACGAGCACGGGCCCGTCCCTTGAAGCGTCTGGGGGCGCGATAACCGTGGTCGAGCCCTTCAGCAGCACGGTGACGCCCAGCTGGGCGGCCGCCCGGCGGGCGTGCTCGAGCCGCCGCGCCTCCACGCTGGCCGGGTCGGTGCCGAGTAGCCGGGCCAGCTCGCCGGCGTGCGGCGTGATCAGCGTCGGAGCCCGGCGTGGCAGCAGGTCCTGATGCTGGCTCAGGATGGTCAGCCCGTCGGCGTCCACCAGGACCGGGAGGTCCGTGCGCAGGATCGCGGTCAGCCGGGCGACGGCGTCGGAATCGGTGCCCATGCCGGGGCCGGCCACCCACGCCTGGACCCGGCCGACCGAGTCGAGCAGGTCCCAGTCGCCCTCGTCCGGGTGCACGGTAACCACGGTCTCGGGCCACTTCTGCCGCACCAGGACGGCAGCGACCTGAGTGGTCACCACCCGGACCATGCCCGCCCCGCCGTGCACCGCCCCGCCCGCGGACAGCAGCGCCGCCCCGGTGAAGCGGTCACTGCCGGCCAGCAGGCCGAGCACGCCGCGGCGGTACTTGTCCGACTCGGCGCCCGGGCGGGGCAGCAGCTCGGCAATATCGTCCCGCTGCGGGGCCGAGGCCGCGGGCTCTGTTTCGAGGTACGGCCCGAGCCCGATGTCGACGAGCTCGACGGCGCCCGCGTGCCGGGCGCCCGGGTCGATCAGCAGCCCGGGCTTGATCGCGCCGAACGTCACGGTGACGTCGGCGCGGACCGCCGGGCCCTCCACCGCCCCGGTGTCGGCGTCGATGCCGCTGGGCAAGTCGACGGCCACCACCGTGGCGCCGGCCTGCCGGGCTGTTTCGGCCTCGGCCGCAAGGCTGCTGAACGGCTCGCGCAGGCCGCCGCGACCGCCGATACCGAGCAAGCCGTCGACGATAAGGTCGGCGCCGGCGATCGGGTGGGCGGCAGGGACGGCATCGGCCGAGCCGACGTCGGCAGGGCTGGACACCCGGCCGCCCGCCTGGCGCAGCGCGGCGGCGCCGCCGGGGTGCACCGTGGATCCGGCCGCGATCGCGGTGACGGCCGCGCCGCGGCGGGCCAGCAGGGCGCCGGCGTACAGCGCGTCGCCGCCGTTGTCCCCGCGGCCGGCCAGCACCACCACCCGGGCGCCGTACACATAGCCGGGCGCAGCACGGAGCAGGTTGGCGCAGATCGAGGCGAGCCCGGTCGCGGCCCGGCCCATCAGCGTCCCGTCCGGGACCAGGTCCATCAGCGCTTGCTCGGCGGCTCGCACGGCGGCGACCTGATAGGCGTCTCGCATGGCTCTACCTGCTCCCGGGCCTACTGCCCGGCCAGCGCCCGCCGGACATCCTCGGCGAGCTGCCCCACGACGCGTTCGGCCAGGGCCGCGTCCCTGGCCTGGATCATCAGCCTGATCTTGGGCTCGGTGCCGCTCGGCCGGACCAGGACGCGCCCGTCGCCGCCGATCTCGGCCTCGGCCCGGCGGACCGCCGCGTCGGTCCGCGGCCCGAGCCGCGACGCGTCGCCGGGCACGTTGACGAGGACCTGCGGGTACTTCGGCATCATCTTGGCCGCCGCGGCCAGCGGCACGCCGTGCCGGTTCACCGCGGCCAGCAGCTGCAGGCTGGTCAGCACGCCGTCGCCGGTGGTGGCGTGCTCACCCATGATGATGTGCCCGGACTGCTCGCCGCCGAGCACGTAGCCGCCGTCCCGCATGGCCGCGGACACGTGCTTGTCCCCCACCGGGGTCTCGATCACCGCGATGCCGGCGTCGCGCATGGCCACGTGGAAGCCCTGGTTCGACATCACCGTGACCACCACGGCGTCGCCGGCCAGCCGCCCCGCCTCCTTCAGCCCGGTGGCGAGCACGGTCATGATCTGGTCGCCGTCCAGCGGCTGACCGTCCGCGTCAACGGCGAGGCACCGGTCGGCGTCCCCGTCGTAGGCGATACCGGCGTCCGCGCCGTGCTCCGCCACCGCGGCGGACAGCGCGCCGAGCGCGGTGGAACCGCAGCCCTCGTTGATGTTCAGGCCGTCCGGCTCGTCCCCGATGGTGATGACCTCGGCGCCCGCCCGGCGCAGCGCCTGCGGCGCGATCAGGTACGCGGCGCCGTGCGCGCAGTCGGCCACGATCCGCAGTCCCGCCAGCGGCGGCTGCGGCGGCTCCGGCAGCGTGGCGAGCAGGTGATCCAGGTACAGCTCGTGCACGGCGCGGGCGTCACTGACCCGGCCGAAGTCTCGGGTCGTGGCCGCTTCGCCGAGCTGGGCCTCGATGGCGTCCTCGGTGGCGTCGGGCAGCTTGACCCCGCCTGGTCCGAAGAACTTGATCCCGTTGTCCGCGGCCGGGTTATGGCTGGCCGAGATGACCACGCCAAAGGACGCGTTCAGCGCTCCGGTCAGGAAGGCCACGCCCGGCGTGGGGATGACCCCGAGCCTGAGCACGTCGACCCCGGCGCTGGCCAGCCCGGCCACCACTGCCGCCTCGAGGAACTCACCCGAGGCGCGCGGGTCCCGGCCCACCACGGCCACCGGCCGCGCCCCGTGCCCGGCATCGCCGTGCCCCGCCTCGGCGCGGCCGAGCACGGCGGCCGCGGCCACGCTGAGGTTCAGGGCCAGGCTGGCGGTCAGCTCGTCACCGGCCACCCCCCGGACACCATCCGTACCGAACAAACGGCTACGCTGCCCCGCTTCAGCCATTTCGCTCCGCTCGCTGCTCTGCTGGTACGGCCGGGCTCGTGCGCGTAGGCTCGACAGGCTCCGCGCGGGCGGCACCTACCGCTTGGAGTACTGCGGCGCCTTGCGGGCCTTCTTCAGGCCGTACTTCTTGCGCTCCTTGACCCGGGCGTCCCTGGTCAGGAAGCCTGCCTTCTTCAGCGCCGGGCGGTTCTCCGGGTCGACCAGGGTAAGCGCCCTGGTCACGCCGAGGCGCAGCGCGCCCGCCTGCCCGGTGACGCCGCCGCCGGTGATCCTGGCCACCACGTCGAACTGGTTCTCCCCGCCCAGGGTCACGAACGGCTCGTTGACGAGCTGCTGGTGCACCTTGTTCGGGAAGTACACGTCGAGCGTGCGGCCGTTGATCGTCCACTGGCCCGAACCGGGCATGATGCGGACCCTGGCGATGGCCTCCTTGCGGCGGCCGGTGCCGGCCGCGTGACCGGTGACCACCGGGCGCCGCGCGACGGCCCGCGCCGGGGCGTCCTGGGAGCTCTCGGTGGTGTACTCCGACGGGGTTTCCGCGCCGAACTCGCCGTCGGCGGTGTACTCGCCGGTCTCGGCGTCGTCCTCGACGACGGGGGTGCTGCCAGTGGGCTCGGCCACGGTCTAGACCTCGTGCTTCCTCTGCTCTGTCCTACTGCTCTACTGCGTCACTGCTCGATCTGGGTGATCTCGTACGGCTTCGGCTGCTGCGCCTCGTGCGGATGGTCGGGGCCCGCGTATACCTTGAGCTTGCGCAGCGTCTTGCGGCCGAGGGAGTTCTTCGGCAGCATCCCGCGCACCGCCTTCTCCACCGCGCGCTCGGGGTGGCTTTCCATCAGGCTGGCGTACGAGACCGCCCGGAGTCCGCCCGGGTAGCCGGAGTGCCGGTAGGCGTGCTTCTGCTCGAGCTTGCTGCCGGACAGCGCGACCTTCGACGCGTTGACCACGATCACGAAGTCACCGGTGTCCACGTGCGGCGCGAAGATCGGCTTGTGCTTGCCCCGGAGCAGCACGGCCACGTGGCTGGCCAGGCGGCCGAGCACCACGTCAGAAGCATCGATGACATGCCAGTGCCGGGTAATGTCACTGTCCTTCGGGCTGAATGTGCGCACAGTCCTAAGCCTTCGCATATGTATCGTGATCTTCAACCGGCCTGCACCTGCTGGTGAGGACCGCCCTGGGCGCCCTGCTGGTTGACCGTACTGGTAAACCGCTGCCGGCACACCACGCGGGCGCATCGAACCGCGCGAACTGCGCGAACGAAGGCACACCGCGTGCATGCCCGTCGCGCATGACGCCAATGCAGCATACTCTGTCTCACGCAGCGATGCCAAAGCGAAGCCGCCAGCAACCCCGTCCGGGCGCGGACCTCACGGTTCGTCGCCGGACAGCTACACGGGATAGCGTGAGACGGGAAAGTTCTGCGTCCACCCTACCGGAACTGAGCAGGGCGCTACGCTCGACGCTATGGACCATCAGGGCGCGAGCCGCACCCGCCGGGCCGCGGACACGCGCCGCCAGCCGCCCTGGCCGTCGGCGGACGACCCCGGGTATCCGGAGGGTTCGGCGTTCCCGGGCGGTTCTGGGTTCCCTGGTGAGTCGGGGTTTCCTGGTGACGCCGGGGCGCAGCCCTTTCCGGGCGCCGGGACCGGCCCGCAGAGGCTGACCGGCCCCCAGCACGTCACCGGCCCGCAGAGGCTGACCGGTCCTCAGCACGTGACCGGCCCGCAGAGGCTGACCGGTCCTCAGCACGTGACCGG
>Ga0207689_10006224_pt1 | contig 10569 bp, 7 predicted proteins | sample KBSMisM52_FD_184312 | JGI IMG/M metagenome (GOLD analysis project Ga0207689, IMG submission 184312) | Miscanthus rhizosphere microbial communities from Kellogg Biological Station, Michigan, USA - KBS Miscanthus M5-2 (SPAdes) (version 2) | ecosystem: Host-associated > Plants > Roots > Rhizosphere... | reverse complement strand
GCGCCCTGAGACCTCGGGCACGAGCTGGTCGCCGCCCATCCCCACCGCGCGATGGATCCGCCACGAGGGCACGAACACGTCGTGGGCTCGGAACGCCCGCGACCAAGCGAGCACGTGCTCGTACGCCGAGTCCACCAGCGTGCCGTCCACGTCGACGATCAGCGCGGCATCCATGGCCGCGGACATACCCGAACATCCGCTGCGCTATCGTGCCTGCCCCGATCGAGGAGGGACGTCATGCGGTTCGGTCTGGACATCTCGCAACATCAGCTGACGTGGGATGAGATCCTCTCGCGGGCTCGGCTGGCCGAGGACGCGGGCCTCGACGGCGTCTGGGTGTTCGACCATTTCAAGGCGCTCTACGGCGACCCGAAAGGGCCTTCGCTCGAAGGATGGACGCTCCTTGCCGGGCTCGCGCGCGAGACGTCGCGCGTGCGGCTCGGCACGCTCGTCACCGGGATGACCCACCGGCAACCCGCGGTGCTGGCCGCCGAGGTCGTCACCGTCGATCATCTCTCCGGCGGGCGCGTCGAGTGCGCGATCGGAGCAGCGTGGAACGAGCCCGAACATCGCGAGCTCGGCATCCCGTTCCCCGCGACCAAGGACCGGATGGATCGCCTGGAGGAAGGCATCCAGATCCTCCATGCGCTCTTCACCGGCGAGGACGTCACGTTCGAGGGTGAGCACTACCGGCTGGAGAACGCGACGTATCGGCCGTTGCCCGTGCAGAAGCCGCATCCGCCGATCTGGGTCGGAGGAGAGGGTCGCAAACGGACCCTCCCGGTCGCGGGCCGGTACGCGGATGCGTGGCACGGCTGGGCGAACGATGCCGCCGAGCTCGCGGAGATCACCGCGATCATCGACCGAGCAGCGGAGGAGGCCGGCCGCGACCCGGCGTCGATCCTGCGCTCGTCGAGCCTTTCGATCTCTGAGCCGTGGGACGAGGTGAAGTCTGCCTACGAGTGGATGACCGCCGGCGGCATCGGATACCTGGTGATCGAGTGGCCGAGTGAAGGGCAGCCGCGCCTCGAGGAGTTCCTCGAACAGGTGCTCCCGACGCTGTAGTCGGCCGTTGACCCGCACGGTCGTTCAGCGTCCGTGCCCGCCGAGGGGCGAGGTCTAGACTCATGTGATGCCATCGAACCGTTCACGCGTCGTGCGCCCACTTGGCGGCGCGGGCGCCGTCATGCTGATCGGCGGCGCCGAGGACAAGCTCAGAGGCAAGCGGATCCTGTCTCGCTTCGTGCGGTTCGCGGGCGGTGCCGAGGCCGGCATCGTCGTCGTGAGCACCGCGTCAGAGCTCGGCCCCAGAACGAACGAGATCTACCAGCAGGTCTTCGGCGACCTGGGCGTTCAGCGCGTCACGGCATTGCACCCCCAGCAGCGAGGAGAGGCGGAGGACCCCGAGGTGGCCGCCGCGCTCGCGACCGCAACAGGTGTGTTCCTCACGGGAGGGAATCAGCTTCGGCTGACATCGATCGTCGCGGGCACTCGGCTGGACTCCGGACTCCACCTCGCGCACGACCGGGGCGCCGTGATCGCCGGTACCTCGGCGGGGGCGAGCGCGTTGGCAGGGCACATGCTTGCCTTCGGCGATTCCGGGGCCACTCCGCGTCACGGGATCGTGCAGCTCGCCGCGGGTCTCGGGCTCGTTCCCGACGCCATCGTCGATCAGCATTTCGAGCAGCGGACGCGACTCGGCCGACTGCTGTCCGCGATCGCGCAGTCGCCCTCCCTCGTCGGTCTCGGTCTCGACGAGGACACCTGCGCGATCGTCTATCCCGACCGGACGATGGAGGTGATCGGTCGCGGCTCCGTGACGGTCGTGGACGGGTCACACATGGGAACGGACGCGTATCGACTGCGAGGTCGTCGACCGATGATGGTGACCGGCGCCGTGCTGCACTCGATCCCGACGGGCTACTGGTTCGATCTGCGTTCCCGAGCGCTGCTCTCCGATGAGGGTGGTGGCAGGGCCGAACGCGAGGCGTCGGAGTGACTGCTTCCGAACCTGAGGACTCCGTCGAAGGGTCGGCGGGCGACGCGCGCGAAGATCGTCCGCTGTCCCCGGACCTCACGATCGTCCACGAGCGTGTGTTCCGCGGACCGAACTACTACTCCTACGAGCCGTCGATCAAGCTGCTCGTCGACCTCGGCTCGCTCGAGTTCTACCCCTCGAACACGATCGAGGGGTTCACCGAGGGCCTCCTCGACGTCCTCCCGGGTGTCGGTGAGCACTCATGCTCCCGTGGGCACGCCGGTGGCTTCCGCGAACGGCTGATCGAGGGCACGTGGGCGGGGCACATCGCCGAGCACATCGCGATCGAGCTCCAGCGCGTGTCGGGAGCGCAGGTGTACCGCGGCAAGACTCGAGGCGCAGGTGAGCCCGGCCGCTACAACGTCATCTACGGCTACTGGGAAGAGCAGGTCGGACTGGAAGCGGGTCGGATCGCGGTCCGACTCGTCAATAATCTGGTGCGGTCGGATCCGACGTTCGACCTGCTCGCCGAGCTGGAGTCGCTGATCCTGCTCGCGGAGCGCCGTGCCTTCGGGCCATCGACGCAGGCGATCCTGGACGAGGCGGCGAGCCGCGACATCCCGTACATCCGGTTGAACGACCAGTCGCTGGTACAGCTCGGCCAGGGCAAGTACCAGCAGCGGATCCGGGCCACGATCACGTCGATGACGTCCGCCCTGGCGGTCGACATCGCCGGCGACAAGAAGCTGACCACGCAGTTGCTCGCGGCCGCCGGTCTGCCCGTCCCGAAGAGCGAGGTGGTGCGAACGCCGGATGCGGCGGCGGCGGTCGCCGCGCGGATCGGCTTCCCCGTGGTCGTGAAGCCTCTCGACGGGAATCACGGACGCGGCGTCACGCTGGACATCGAAGACGTCGAGACGCTCCGCGGGGCCTTCGACCGGGCGCTGCAGCAGTCGCGCGGAGGCTCCGTCGTCGTGGAGCAGATGATCGTGGGCAACGACTATCGCTTCCTCGTCGTGGGCGGCCGGATGGCCGCGGTCGCGCAGCGGGTCGCGGCGCAGGTCCTGGGTGACGGGACGCACTCGGTGCGCGAGCTCGTCGATCTCGTGAACGCCGACCCTCGGCGCGGACTCGGGCACGAGAAGGTCCTCACTCGGATGCGGATCGATGAAGAGGCCGAGCGTCTGCTGAAGGAGCAAGGCCGATCCCTCGATGACGTCCCGGAAGAGGGCGACGTCGTTCGGATCGCCGCGACGGGCAACATGTCGACCGGTGGCAGCGCGATCGACCGCACGTGGGACGCGCACGACGACAACATCGACATCGCCGAAGAGGCCGCTCGCGTCGTCGGGCTCGACGTGGCCGGCATCGACTTCCTCGCACCTGACATCAGCAAGCCGGTGCGCGAGACCGGCGGCGCCATCGTTGAGGTGAACGCCGCGCCGGGGTTCCGGATGCACACGCACCCGACGGAAGGCGAGGCGCAGTACGTCGCGAAACCCGTGATCGATCTCCTGTTCCCACCGGGCCGCCCGTCGAGGATCCCGATCGTCGCGGTGACCGGCTCGAACGGCAAGACGACGACCGTCCGGATGATCAGCCACATCATGCGAGGAAAGGGTCACAAGGTCGGCATGACGTCGACGGACGGCATCTACATCGATGACCGGCTCTCGCAACAGGTCGACGCGAGCGGGCCACGATCGGCGCAGAAGGTCCTGCAGAACCCCCGGATCGATCTCGCCGTGTTCGAGGTCGCCCGCGGCGGGATCCTTCGAGAGGGACTCGGCTATGGTCGGAACGACGTCGCCGTTGTGCTGAACGTAACGGGGGATCACCTCGGGCTCGGCGAGATAGAGACGCTCGAACAGCTCGCGGCCGTCAAACAAGTCATCGTGGAAGCGGTCCCGCGTGACGGCACCGCGGTGCTGAACGCCGATGATCCGCTCGTGGCCGAGATGCGCAGGCATTGTTCGGGCAGCGTCATCCTGTTCTCGATGCAGCAGGACAACGAGCTCGTCGAGCGATGGATCCGTCGGGGACGCAAGGCCGTCGTGTTGGAAGAGGACGAGCAGGGCGAGGTCATGCAGATCCGCGACGGCCGGCGCACGATGCCGATCGGCTACGTCCATCTGTTCCCGGCGACCTTCGACGGCAACGCGCGCATGAACGTGCAGAACGCGATGGCGGCAGCGGCTGCCGCGCATGCCGCCGGCGCGCATCTGCACGATATCCGTTCGGGCCTGCGCACGTTCTCGTCGTCGTTCTTCCAGTCACCGGGGCGGCTCAACCTGTTCGAGTTCGCCGGCATCAAGGTGCTGGTCGACTACGCACATAACCCGCCCGGCCTGCAGATGCTCGGGGAGTTCGTGGAGCGCATGACGTCTCACGTGCCCGTCCCCGGGAGGCCAGAGGATGAGACGTGGCAAGCCAACCTGCGGGTCGGTGTTATCGGGACCGCCGGTGATCGGCGGGACGAGGACATCCGTGAGCTCGGTCGGGTCGCCGCCAGGTACTTCGACGAGATCATCGTCCGCGAAGACCGGAACACCCGTGGGCGGGAGCGGGGCGAGACGGGCGCGTTGGTCGCGGAAGGCGTGACCCAGGCGCAGCGCGACGGCGCGCGTGCGGGCAGCGTCGAGGTCGTGAACGACGAGCTCGAGGCCGTCCAACGGGCGCTGGACCGGAGCCGTCCCGGCGACCTCGTCGTGGTGTGCGTCGACTATCCCGAGCGCGTGATCGAAGAGCTCGAGGCGCGGCGGGCCAACGCTCGCAGGCTGACCTGAGGGCCGTTAGCGCTTCGCCCGACGAACGAGCGCCTTCACGGTGCCGGGATCGGCCCGCACCGCGCCGACCTCCTCCAGACGAGCGAAGATCTCCGGACGCTGCCCCAAGGCGGTTACCCCGATCACGTCTCCAGGTCGGGATCGGTCCAGCATCATCTCCAGAGCGTGCAGCTCGTCGGGCATCACCGGCACGTCGATCTTCCCGCCATCTTCCGCGCCGGCCCGCAAGCGTGTGACGAGATCTTCGGGATCGCGCCCGCGCAGGTAGTGGGCAAGTTCGGCGACCACGACGTGGTCGGATCCGCGGGCGGCGCGATAGCCGAGCGCGTGCAGGACGTCGTTCTGGCGGTCGCCGGCGGAGCAGAACGCGAGCCAGATCGCTCCGCCGCGGCGTCGCAGCCCACCGAGGATCTCCGTCAGTCCGATCACGCCTTCCTCGTTGTGGGCGTAATCAACGACCACGATCCGGTCGGACACCGTGTAGACATTCGCGCGACCGGGATTCGTCTCAGCCGTCTGGACGAAGCTCGCGAGTCCGTCGACCACCGCTTCGGCCGGCACGCCGATCCCAAGCGCGGCCCCGGTCGCGGCCATCGCATTGCGCACGTGATGGGTTGCGATGCCCGAAAGCGTCACGGGCACATCCTCCAGTTCGAGCAGTCGTTGGACCCGGCTGGCGGGACCGAGCACGACGAGCCGGCCATCGAGGACCGTCGCCGCGCGACCGCCATCGGCGAGGACATCGCGGATCACGGGGTGGTGGGGGTCGAGCGAATACACGAACGGGCGACCCGTCGCGCCGCGCCGCATCGCCACCACGCGGGGATCGTCGGCGTTCAGCACCGCCCATCCTTCGGGCCTCGTGATGCGCGTGATCGCGGCCTTCACCTCGGCGAGTTGATCGAGCGTGTGGATGCCGTGGAGCCCGAGGTGGTCGCTCGAGATGTTGGTGACGACCGCGACATCGTTGTGCGCGGTGCCGATGCCGCGGAGCAGGATGCCGCCCCTGGCCGTCTCCAACACCGCGGCGTCGATGCCCGGCTGAGACAGGGCGAGGCCCGCGCCCGCGAAGCCGGAGTAGTCGCCGCCCTCGACCAACTCGTCATCGCGGTACACGCCGTCCGTCGAGGAGTACGCCACGCTCAGTCCTGCGGTGCGGAGCAGGTGCGCCAGGAGCCGGACCGTCGTGGTCTTCCCGTTCGTTCCCGTCACGGCGATGACCGGGATCGATGGATCGGGAACGTTCGGCGCTTCGCCGGGATCGGAGGCGCGGACGCGGGCCGCCGCATCGGCGACCAGGCGCATGGGTTGGCGCCTCGTCGCAAGGAGGTCTCGCATGACGCTCGTGGCCTCCTGCCCCAGCGCTTCCGCCGTCCCGCGCCGTCGCCAGGGGTACGCGATGATGATCTGGCCGGGCTCCCCGACGCGACCGCGCACGGCGAGCCGCGTCCCGGTCGCCGTCGCGATCTCCCTCGTGACATGGGCACCCAGTCGCGCTGCGAAGCGCTGCCGTTGGTCGGTACGGGGGTCGCCGGCGCGTGTCGTCTCGGGCATCCTCATCGAAGAAGCGAGTCGTTCCGATCGTGCGGTCGTCGCGCGCAGCCAGCCGGGGGTCTCGAGGGTCAGCTTGACGGCAGGTCGTGGGAAATAGACGTTGGGCCCCTCGAGGATCCGCAGTTCAACGAGTTCGACCGGGGCCGGCACGGTTCGGGAGCCACCCATCGAGGGGACGATACCCGTGAGCACCGCACCGTATCGCTCCCTGACGACCGACGGAAGGGCGTGACGGAATGGGGAAAGACATCCTCCAACGGCTGGCCGAGGGTCCGGTGCTCGGTGACGGTGGTTACCTGCTGGAGCTGGAGAAGCGAGGCTACGTCCAGGCCGGGCCGTTCACCCCGGAGGTCGTGATAGAGCACCCGGACGCGCTGGCGCAGCTGCACCGCGAGTTCTTGCGCGCCGGGGTCGACGTGCTGCAAACCATGACGTTCTACGCGAGCGACGACAAGCTCGCGACCGTCGGGCTGCAGGGCAAGGTCGACGCCATCAATCGGAACGCGGTGCAGGTCGCCCGCCAGGTGGCGGGCGAGGGCGACGCACTCGTCGCGGGGAACCTCTCCCTCACGTGGGCGTACGATCCCGCGGATCCCACGAGCGCCGACCATGTCCGCGGTCTCTTCGACCGGCAGCTGCAGGACCAGACGGACGCTGGCGGTGTGGACTTCTGGATCGGCGAGACCTTCTCGTTCCTCGGCGAGGCGCTCCTGTTCGTCGAGTGCGCGAGGCGCACCGGCCTCCCCGTGATGGCGACGATGTGTTTCGAGCAATCGGTCCCGCGCTCCTACGAGGGAGACACCCCGGCCGATTGTGCCCGGCGGCTCGCCGAGGCCGGTGCCGACATCGTCGGCGTCAACTGCCTGAACGGTCCGGAGCAACAGCTGTCGATCGCCACCGAGATGCGCGGCGCGGTGTCCGGCTACCTCGCGGCCCAACCGGTCGCCTACCGAACCACCGATGAGCAGCCCGACTTCACCGCGACGTCCGACTTTCCCTACGGACTGGACCCGCTGCAACTCTCGCGCCAGGACATGGCTCGGTACGCCGGACAGGCCAGGGACGCCGGCATCGACTACATCGGCTCGTGTTGCGGCTCTGTCCAAGCGCACGTACGAGCCATGGCGAAGGTGCTCGGCAAGCTTCCCTCGGAGGAGCGGGAGTGGAGATCGTCGACCGGCAAGGTCATGTCGGCGTATGAGTACCGCGACCATTCCGAGACCGAGGTGTGATCCGAGCAGCTCCAGGGGCACACGCAACCTGGCGAGGCGGCCGCGAGCAGCCCGGCCCACGTGGGGCCGGGCTGCGCAGCGGCTCCCCCTCCGCGCTACGCCGGTGGTGTCGTGAATCCGACGTTCTGCATCCGCAACTCCAGCGTCGGGTTCACGCTCGAGCCGACGACGTTCTTCTGCATCAGATAATTGATCGTCTCGTAGTGGGCGAAGACGATCGGTGCGTCGTCGAACACGATCTGCCGCACCTGCTTGTACAGGTTGAACCGTGTCTGTTCATCGGTCTCCGTGCGCGCTTGGTCGATCAGCTTGTCGCACTGCGGGTTCGAATAGCCGGTCGAGTTGATGGCGCCGCCGGTGTGGATCACCAACGCGTAGAAGTTGTCGGGGTCGATCGTCCGCTCCTGGTACGCGGAGGTGATCTGGTAGGTCCCCTTCGAGAACGCGTTGAACCACACGCCGACCTCGACCTGCTTGATGTTCATCTTGATCCCGACGGCGTCCAGCTGCTGCTGCATGACCTCGCCCGTCTTCAAGAGCTCGGGATACTGGGGGAGTCCGAGGTACTCGACCTCCAACGGGGTCTGCACGCCCGCCTGCTGCAGCAGCTGCTTCGCCTGATCGATGTTCTGCGTGACGATCGGGGAACCGTCGTACCAGCTCGAGCCGGTCGGGACCTCCTCGATCCCCGACTCACCGGCGCCGAAGTACGCGACCTGACGGATCGCGTCGCGGTCGAGCGCCCAGTACACGGCCTGCCGGACGAGCTTGTTGTCGAACGGAGGCTGCCGCGTGTTCATCGCGATGTAGTCGGGGATCCCGGCCGTCGCCGATGTCACGTACGTGTACGCCGGGTCGTTCTTCAGGGTGTTCAGCTGTTGCAGCGGGACCGCGTCCGACCAGTTCAGGTCGCCCGACTGGAGCGCGTCGATGCGGCTCTGATCGACGTTCAGGAACTTGAACTGGATCCCGTCGAGGTACGGCTTGCCCGACTCGAAGTAGTTCTCGTTCTTCTTCAGGGTGATGTGGTCGCCCTGGACCCATTCGACGAACTCGAAGGGCCCGGTCCCGATCGCGTTGCGCGCAGGGTCCTTGGCCTCGATCGCGGCCTGGTTCACGATCTCGCCGTTGTTCGCCAGGTTGGACAGGAACGGCCCGAACGAGGTCTTGAGATGGAACGTGACCTGGTTCGTCCCGGTCGACTCGACCTTCGAGATCGCGTCGTACAACGGCGCGTACCCGCTTCCCGTCTTCGGATCGAGGATGCGTTCGAACGTGTAGACGACGTCCTCGGGTCCGAACGTCTCGCCGTTGTGGAACTTCACGCCGTCCACCAGATCGAAGACCCAGGTCTTGTCGTCGGGCGCCGTCCATTTCGTGGCGAGCTGTCCGTAGAACTTGTTGTTCTCATCGAGGTCGATCAGCTTGTTGAAGATGTTGTCGTAGACCTGCGCGCCCGTGTAGATCGTCGACGTCGCCGGGTCGATCGTGTCGGGCTCGCCGGTGAGCGCCGCCTGCAGCGTGCCCCCTGCGCTCGGCGTGCCGGTTGCCGGCGCGGCGCTCGATCCCGTGGTCGAGCTCGTCGAGCTCGTGCACGCGGCGAGCACCGCGCCGAGGCTCGTGGCGCTGAGCGCCAAGGTGCTGAACCCGGCGGCGCGCGCCATGAACGAGCGGCGCGAGATGTTGCCGCTCAGGAAACTCCGGGTCAGACGTTCGGCTCGCTGTTCCTCTTCGTTGCGCTGCATGTTTCCCCTCCCTTCCGCTCAGCGGTGCTCGCCGAGCCATCCCAGGTACGTGCGGTTGAAGTCCGTTGGGTTCTCCCACATCGATGCATGGCCTCCCTTCGACGTCGCCCAGTCCGCCTTGGGGAGGCTCTCGTGCAGCTTCTTCGAGAGCGAGGTCGGGATCAGGATGTCTTCCTCGCCCGCCATCACGAGCACGGGGTAGCCCTGGATGCGATCGAGGCGATCGGTCGTGTCGTGCTTCTGGATCACGTTGAGCTGCGCGAGATAGGCCTCGACCGACATCGGAAGGCCGGCCATCTCCATCTCGAACTCCTTCAGCTCGTCCTCCCGCTCCCAGAAGAACTCCTGGGTGAAGGCCCACAGCGTCACGTCGCGCATGATGAACGGGACGCCCGTGATCGTGGCCATGTCGTGCCACATCGAGAACATCCGCGAGCAGAACGGGCCGGGGGCCGCGTACGTGCTCGAGAACATCGCGGTCTTGAGATCGCCGCCGTGGTTGATCGCGTACTCCTGCGCGATCATGCCGCCCATCGACGTGCCCATCAGATGGAAACCGGTGAGGCCGAGCTCGTCGACGACCGCCTTCGCGTCGTCGGCCAGCATCCGGCTCGTGTACGGGCCGGGTGGCGCGCTCGACTTCCCGACGCCGCGGTTGTCGATCCGGAGGATCCGGTAGCCGGCGCCGAGGAAGTCCTCCATCTGGAGCACCCAGGTCTCGAGGTCGTCCGCGAGCCCGTTGATCATCACGATCGTGTCCTCGCCGTCGCCGTCGAGCTCGTAATGGAGATCGACGCCGTTCGCGGTGGTCATGGGCATCTGCGTGCTCCTTCCTGATCGGCCGAGCGTTCCAGCTCGGCGCGGGCGACGTGGCACGCGGCCGTGTGGCCGGTGTCGAACACGGTCATCTCGGGCTCCTCGACGGCGCAGCGGTCGATCGCGACGGGGCAGCGCGTGCGGAACCGGCATCCCGACGGCGGTGAGATCGGGCTCGGGATCTCGCCCGTGAGCGGCGCGGCGGCGATCGGCCGCTCGGGATCGGGGTGCGGGATCGCCTGGAGCAGCGCCTGGGTGTACGGGTGACGGGGATCGCGGAACACCCGGTCGGTCGGGCCCGTCTCGACGATCTTCCCGAGGTACATCACGGCGGTGCGGTGGCTGATGTGCTGGACCACCGAGAGGTCGTGCGCCACGAACAGGATCGCGAGCCCAAGGTCGCGCTGCAGCTCGGCCAGGAGGTTCAGCACCTGCGCCTGCACCGAGACGTCGAGGGC
>Ga0207689_10006223_pt1 | contig 10569 bp, 8 predicted proteins | sample KBSMisM52_FD_184312 | JGI IMG/M metagenome (GOLD analysis project Ga0207689, IMG submission 184312) | Miscanthus rhizosphere microbial communities from Kellogg Biological Station, Michigan, USA - KBS Miscanthus M5-2 (SPAdes) (version 2) | ecosystem: Host-associated > Plants > Roots > Rhizosphere... | reverse complement strand
ACGGTCACTGCCTTTTTCATATGTTTCTACTGCTTTGCCACCATTAAAGTCGACAGTCTTAGTATAGCCATTATCACTTTCTGATTGCATACTCATTTTTGTCCAGTAGCTAAGGGAGTAAACACCCGCCCCTGCTTCTCCCGCACAATCAAGAATGTTAAGTTCAATTTCTTTATCGTCCGTCTCATTTTTATAAGTTGCTTCGGCTGAAGCAAAGCCCATCATGCTATTAGCATTAAAACTGGAACGTTTCATCCCCATAAGTTGTTCAGGCAAAAACGTTTTTAGTTGATCAGCAGTAAGTGGAGTCAGCTTTTTTAATTCTTCCATTTTCTTCTGCATATCGTCGCTCACTGCGGCTGCACTATTTACATCGACTGATACCTTACTCTTCCCATCCTTACTTGTAACAGTCATTGTCTTTGGATTGTTGTTTTTGCATGCAACGATGGGCAATGTTGCGATAAATAAGTATAAAATAACCGGTTTCATATAAAATTAGTTTTGGTTACTACCATGATACCTAAATTTATCGAAATAAATAGGAAAACTACTAGGCTATATAAAAAATAATAAAACTGTCTTATCTTCGTTTTTCCTCTGATGGACCAACTCTACCGATCCTTCCTTTGATTTACCGCCATTAATTCACCCGGAAAAAAATTGTATGAAAAAGATTTTTATTTTCCTTTTGATAGGAATTATTATAGTATCTGTCTTTGCGTCCTGTACATCAATGAAGAAGGATTGCCAGGGAAGAAGGCATTATCGTTTAAGTAATGGCATTTATCTCTAAATGCCGCTTATGGCCAAAGGAAAATCCCGCTGCTGCGGGATTTCTTATTTCTTAGAAAAGAACATTTTCAACCCGAGGCTGAATAGTATCAATCCAGTTATTTTTTCCTGCCAGTTCCAGATGGCCGTATTCTTTTGCAATATGTTTTTGAAGGCACCCACAGCGCAGGCAACAATGATCAATGTTACACTTCCCTGCACATCAAACCATAATCCCAGGAAAGCAATTTGCTCCTTCAAATAGTTTGACTGCGGATCAATGAACTGGGGCAAAAAGGATAAAAAGAAAATAGCCACCTTGGGGTTTAAAATATTTGTGACCATACCCTGGAAAAAAATTTTCCGACTGGTCAATGTGGGCAGCGTGTCGATTTCCTTTTTAGTCTTTTTCTTATTCAAAAATGACCGGATACCAAGGTATATGAGATAGGCAGCACCGGCATATTTGATAATGGAAAAAAGCAAAACGGATTCTTCGATGAGCTTTGAGAGTCCAAAAACAGCAGCTGTAATATGAAACAGGCAGCCAACAAAGATCCCCAGGGCTGAAAATATACCGGCTTTGATCCCCTGTGACAAGCTTCTTGCGGCCGTATAGATCATGTCCGGGCCAGGCGAAAGATTGATCAGAATGCTTACCGTCAGGAATAAATAGAAGTTGTCAATATCAAACATCAGTAATGATTAAACTAAAGCGGCACAATTTGCAATTTACTATTCCCAATTCCTTTTTCCTGCACTTACCTTTGCAAAAATTTTGAAATGAAATTTTTTACCTGTTGTTTGTTGGTGATCGCCTGTTTACATGCCTGCTCTCCCAATAATGTAAAAATTGACAATAGCCTGGAACATTTCTTCCGCGAAAACCACGTGAACGGAACTTTTGCTTTGTTTAATAATGGCACCGGCGAATTCACGGTTTATAATTTAAAACGCTACCGGGACAGTGCTTTCTTACCGGCTTCTACTTTTAAGATCGTAAACTCATTGATCGGCTTGCAGACAGGTAAAATAACAAACGACAGCATGATCATAAGATGGGATGGCATTGAAAGACCGGTTAAAGAATGGAATAAAGATTTGACCATGTATGAAGCTTTCCGTGTGTCAGCAGTTCCTTATTACCAGGAGATCGCCAGGAGAATTGGCAAGGACACCATGCAATTTTGGTTGGATAGTATTTCTTATGGCACAAAAAGGATTACTACGAGAATTGATACGTTTTGGCTGGATAATTCATTAAAAATAACCCCTGATGAAGAACTGGGACTTGTGAAACGGCTTTATTTCCGTCAACTTCCTTTTTTTGACACTTATGAAGATATCGTCAAAAGGGCGATGTTGTTTGAAGATAATTCAAATTATAAACTAAGTTATAAAACAGGATGGGGGCAAAATGAAAAAGGAAACCAGCTGGCCTGGGTTGTCGGCTGGATCGAAGAAAATAAGCATCCCTACTTTTTCGTTCTAAACTTCGAAAGTGCTGATGCCGGCGCTGATATACCGTCTATTCGTATGAAAATGCTAAAGGGTATCCTGAAGCAGTTGGGATTTATGGAAGGTAAAATGTAGGGTTTGGTTTAATTCTTGATAATCTATTGCCCATTGAACTTTCAATTTCAATACAAAGAATTTTTATTATTGTTTGCTGCACTGGTGGTTTTTGCAATGCTTTTCGGTTTTTTATTAAGATGGAAAAAAAGAACAATAAAAAAGATCGGCGACAACAGGTTAGTACAACAGCTCATTAAAAATTTCTCTCCGCAGTTATTTGCCGGCAAGTTCGTTTTGTTTTCAATGGCCTTTGCTTTGGGCATTGTAGCAGTGGCCAACCTCCGAAGACCGGGCAGCGCTGAAAATATTTCCAGGAAAGGGATCGATGTTGTGATAGCACTGGATGTAAGTAAGAGCATGCTGGCAACTGACCTCTCGCCCAATCGTCTTGAAAGAGCAAAACAAATGATTCTCAAGTTAATGGACCAGATGCCAAATGACAGGATCGCGCTGGTTTTGTTTGCGGGTAAGGCGTACATGCAAATGCCATTAACAATTGATCATGGAGCGGCAGCTATTTTTGTTTCGTCTGCTACTCCTGACGCGATACCCGCGCAGGGAACCGTTTTTAGTGATGCGTTACAAATGAGCGCAAGGGCTTTTAACACAAAGGAAGGAAGATTTAAATCAGTCATTCTTATTTCTGACGGCGAAGACCACGATGAGGAAGCGCTGAAAACGGCTGAGAGTATCTCACAGCAAGGGATAATGGTTTGTACGGTTGGTATCGGTTCGCCTGAAGGTTCACAAATTCCCGACAATGCTACCAACGATTACAAGAGAGATGCAATGGGCAACATTGTCATTTCAAAATTGAATGAAGATGAGTTGAAACAAATTGCTGAAAAAACCAATGGTATCTACGTACACTTTGAAAGCAGTGATCAAACTATAAATGACTTAATGCAACAATTGTCGCAGGTAGAAAAAAAGACATTTACTGATGTTTCATTGTTAAATTATACAACTTATTACATGTGGTTTGCCGGGCTCATGTTCCTGTTACTCATACTTGAATTCGTTTTGCCCGAAAGAAAAAGAAGGTTTGCATGAGGATCTTTGTCATCATATCAATATTGATCTTTACCGGCGAATTTTTGCTGGCCCAGGACCTTAATAAGAATATTGAGACAGGAAATAATTACTACCGGCAGCAGCAGTATGACAAAGCCGAATCTGAATACAGGAAAGTTTTGGAAACCTCTTCCATCGACAAAACTGCAAGATTTAATTTGGCGGATGCCTTGATAAAACAAAATAAAGCGGATGATGCCAACAAATTACTGAGAATACTGAATGTTGAAGAAAATGGGAACGATCTTCGATCAAAGGTGGTCTATAACCAGGCGGTGATACTTACCCAACAAAAGAAACTGGAAGAAAGCATTGAAGGATATAAAGAAGCATTGCGGTTCAATCCCGGTGACCAGGAAGCGAGAGAAAATCTTCAGAAAGCCCTGCTGGAATTAAAAAAGAAGAACCCCCCTAAAAAACAAGAAGAGAAAAAAAAGCAAGAGCAGCAAAAACAACAACCCAAACCGAAAATATCGCCTCGTGAAGCAGAACAGCAATTAAAGTTGCTTGAACAAAAAGAAAAGCAGGTACAGGAGCGTCTTCAAAAGAATTCCAGAACGGGAAACGCTCAACCGAAGGACTGGTAAACATTAAGATATCCTTCCGGATTTATACCAGACCTGTCAGCCATTCAATTGTTATTTTTGCATTTCATAAAACTTCCCTTTAGGGGATGGGGTTTATATATGCAGTTGTATTGCGAATCACTTACAGAATATAAGCGGTTAACGACGCGTGAAGTCAAGATCGGTGACCTGGTACTTGGCAACCCCGGTGGCTATCTGGCCCACCCCATTCGTGTGCAAACGATGACCACCACAGATACGATGGATACATTGGCCACAGTCGAACAATCGATCCGCTGTATTGAAGCAGGTTCGGAATTGATACGTATCACGGCTCCGTCAAAAAGAGAGGCAGAAAATTTACTAAACATAAAAAAAGAACTGAGGAAGCGTGGATATAATACACCAATAGTAGCCGATATTCATTTTACGCCCAATGCTGCCGAAATTGCGGCAAGGATCGTTGAAAAAGTAAGGGTCAATCCCGGCAATTATATTGACAAGAAAAAATTTGAGATCATCGAATACAGCGATACTGAATACCGTGATGAAATTGACCGCATTCGTGAGCGCTTTACTCCACTCGTAAAGATTTGTAAGGAATATGGGACAGCTATGCGTATTGGAACCAATCATGGTTCGCTGAGCGATCGTATCATGAGTCGTTATGGCGATACGCCAATCGGAATGGTAGAAAGTGCCATGGAATTTTTACGCATAGCCAGGGATGAGAATTATCACCAGGTTGTGTTAAGCATGAAGAGCAGTAATCCCCAGGTGATGGTGCATGCATACCGCTTGTTAGTGAAAACAATGTTTGACGAATTTGGCGAATGTTACCCGTTGCATTTGGGGGTTACGGAGGCGGGTGATGGTGAGGATGGAAGAATAAAAAGTTCGATTGGCACCGGTACTCTTTTGGAAGATGGCCTTGGTGATACGATAAGGGTTTCGTTGACCGAAGATCCCGAATTGGAGATCCCCGTTTGTAAGAATTTGGTGAAGAGATATGAGGGCCAACAGTTGGCAGTTGACAGCCGGCAGCCGGCAGGTGCCGCTCAAAACTCCGTTAGGCTTCCTTATGATCCGTTCAATTATCAACGAAGAGGAACATTTGCTGTAGATAACATAGGTGGTAAGCATGTACCGGTTGTAATTGCCGATCTCAGTAAGGTTGATAAAATAACAAGAGAAGACTTAGAAGGCATTGGGTATACTTACGATGCTGACCTGGATAAATGGAATATAAGTGATACAGCGGCTGATTATCTCTTTACGGCCGGCCAGGAAACAGGCTTTGCTTTACCGGGTACGCTGAAGGTCATCATGTATCATAAAGCGTGGCTGAATACTCCTGATAAAGAAAAATACTTTCCCATTCTTGAAGCAGAGCAGTACATAGAGAAAAACTGTCCCGGATCGTCGCGCATCAATTTTATCATGGTTGATTGTTTTTCTGAAGGCCATTCTCAGCCTTATTTAAATCAATTGCTCACTAAGTTTAAGAATGACCCGACTGCAGTACTGTGCCTGAGTTCAACCAATAAAAATGCTATGCAAAGCATCCGGAGAATGTTTGTGCAATTGGAAAACAGCGAAATAAAAAATCCGGCAATTATTATTTGTGACAGTAATGATGACAGTATGGATCAAAGTTTAATTCATTACTCAGTCGAATCTGGCGCATTGTTATTGGATGGTTTTTGTGATGGTATTTGCCTGGGCCATCATTTCATGAACAAAAATATTCACACTGATTACAGGTTAATGAATTCTGTTGCCTTTAGCATTTTGCAGGCTGCAAGAACAAGGATATCAAAAACAGAATATATCTCTTGTCCCAGTTGTGGAAGAACTTTATTTGATCTGCAGGAGACGACAGCAAGGATCAGGGCCGTCACCAGTCATCTAAAAGGTGTAAAGATTGCAATCATGGGTTGCATTGTAAATGGCCCGGGTGAAATGGCTGATGCTGACTTTGGTTATGTGGGGAGCGGACCGGGAAAAATAACTTTATATAAGGGAAAAGAAATTGTAAAACGAAACGTGAATAGCGATGTAGCGGTCGATGAGTTGATCGGCCTCTTAAGGGAAAATGAAGCCTGGGTTGAACCATGAGTGATCCTAATAAAAGAATATTCAGAAGGTAGCTCGCCAACTAAAAGTAACTGAATGAAAAAAACAATCTGGATAATTCTGTTTGGCCTGGTGCTGCTTATTGATCTTGTTGCGGTCTATTTAAATAATGAACCTCTCCAGTTCATCACAAAACCTTTATTAATGCCGTTGCTGGCGATCTATCTTTTACTACAGACCAGCTCTGCAACATCCGGTTTGAAAGCATGGATTTTCCTGGCTTTATTTTTTTCATGGGTAGGGGATATGTTGCTGCTATTTGACGAAAGAGGACCGAATTTCTTTTTATTTGGATTATCGGCCTTCCTGGTCGCCCAGGTTTTTTATATCATTTTCTTTCATAACATTCGCATGAGGGAATATATCCGGGGCAATGCACTACTGCTGCTTCTGGTAATTGTGTATTACAGCATTTTGATCAGCGTTCTTTCACCCTATCTTGGTAACATGAAATTGCCGGTACGCATTTATGGAGTTGTTCTGAGTTTTATGGTGATGCTGGCCATGCATACTACCCTTGGTAAAAATAAAAAAGCCGCTTTATGGATGACGATGGGGGCTATATTATTTGTGGCATCGGATTCAACTCTGGCAGTTAATAAATTTTTTTCTTCATTTGATTATGCGGGATTGATAATTATGCTGACCTATGGCTTAGCGCAGTTATTTATCACAGAAGGTGCGGTGAGGTATATCAACTCAGAAAAATCCAAATGAGTTCAGAACAGTAACAAAAAATTGGGATACAAGAATGCAAACAGATTTTTTGGTGATAGGCTCAGGAATTGCAGGATTAAGCTACGCGTTAAAGGTTGCGGAAAAATTTCCTGATAAAAAAATAATTATCCTCACAAAAACCACTGCCGATGAGACCAATACCAAATATGCGCAGGGCGGAGTGGCTGTCGTCAATGACCCGGAACATGATAGTTTCGACAAACATATTGAGGATACACTTATCGCAGGTGATGGATTATGCAACGAGCGCATTGTAGAGATCGTGGTAAAGGAAGGCCCGGACCGCGTCAACGAAGTGATCGAATGGGGTGCAAAATTTGATAAAGATCCTGATGGCGATTATAAATTGGGAAAGGAGGGAGGTCATTCCGCGTTCCGGATACTTCATCACAAAGACGTTACAGGAAAAGAGATCGAAAGAGCTCTGCTGGCAGCGATCGGCAGGTCTTCAAATATCCAACTCATCAATCATTGTTTTGTTGTTGATATCATTACCCAGCATCATCTCGGCTACCTTGTTACAAAATCGACTCCGGATATAGAATGTTATGGTGTGTATGTGTTGAACCTGCAAATAAATTCAATCGAAAAAATTTTAGCGAAAACAACATTGATCGCAACGGGAGGCAATGGACAGGTATACCGCACTACTACCAATCCTTCTATTGCTACAGGCGACGGCGTAGCTATGGTGTATCGGGCAAAAGGAAGAATAGAGAATATGGAATTTATCCAATTTCATCCGACCGCATTGTATGAGGCGGGGGTAAGAGGCCAGGCATTTTTAATAACCGAAGCGGTACGTGGTGATGGTGGCATTCTTCGCAATAAAAACGCGGAAGCGTTCATGGAAAGATACGATTCCAGGAAAGACCTGGCGCCAAGGGATATTGTAGCGAGAGCAATTGATAGTGAAATGAAACGAACCGGTACCGAAAACGTATACCTCGATTGCAGGCATATGGGTAAGGAGAAATTTCTCGAACATTTTCCGAATATCTATGAGAAATGTTTATCGATTGGAATTGACATTACTAAAGACATGATACCGGTCGCCCCGGCTGCGCATTACAGCTGTGGTGGAATTAAGACTGATGAATGGGGGAGAAGTTCGATAAAAAACCTATATGCCTGTGGTGAATGTGCAAGCACAGGACTACATGGCGCCAACAGGCTGGCAAGTAATTCGCTGCTGGAAGCAATTGTATTTGCTCATCGTTGCTATATAGATGCGACTGAAAACATTCAGTCTATTTCTTTAAGAGAAAATATTCCTGATTGGAGCGCCCGTGGTACTTCGACGCCAAAAGAAATGATCCTTATTACTCAAAGTTTAAAAGAACTGCAGCTGGTGATGAGTGACTACATTGGTATTGTTCGAAACGATATTCGTTTGCAGAGGGCTATGCGACGCATCGATCTGCTTTGGGAAGAGACAGAACAATTGTACCAAACGAGTACTTTATCTCCACAATTGCTAGAGCTGCGTAATTTGATCAGTGTAGGATACCTGATCGTAAAAGGCGCTACATTCAGAAAGGAAAGCCGCGGACTTCATTATAACACGGATTATCCCGATAAAAGTGACCTGGTCCAGAATATTGTATTGTAGCAGCAATATTTAAAGAGATTATTTATAACAGCACTATTTTTGACTTTAATTTTGAGAATTTTTAATTAAAATCTCCTGGTTTGTATTACATCGTTTACGGATCTCTTTACCTCGTATCACTTCTTCCGTCAAGAGTTTTATATGTGGTTTCCGATTTTGTCTGCTTTATTCTTTATTATATAATAGGATACCGCAAAAAGGTTGTTTTCTCAAATTTGAAACAGGCTTTTCCCGAAAAATCGGAAAAAGACAGAAAAAGTATTGCCAGGAAATTCTACCGGAACTTTACAGACAATTTTATTGAATTTATCAAACTCCTTTCTGCATCGCCTGCTTGTATCAAAAAACATTTCAGGGGAGACTATTCAATACCATTACAACTTTCTGACCAGGGAAAACGATGCCAGGCATTGTTAGCCCATAACTTTAACTGGGAATGGGGCTGCCTCGCAGTTGCTTTAAATGTAAAGCATCTTTTTTTGGTGGTGTATATGCCTATCAGCAATAAAATTGTGGACAAGATCTTTATTAAGGTAAGGTCAAAAACAGGAGGAGTAATGTTGTCTGCTACGGACATGCGAAATGCTATTATCCCATACAGGAATTCAACATATATGCTGGCATTGGTAGCCGATCAAAATCCCGGTAATCCGGCAAATGCCTTTTGGTTTAATTTTTTCGGGAAGGCCACCCCGTTTGTCAGGGCACCGGAGAGCGGAGCGCGGAGGGGAAATATTCCTGTGCTGTTCTGTAAAATAATAAAAGAGCGACGTGGCCATTATAAAATATTTTTTGAAATGCTTGAAGAAAACCCTGCCAGATTAAAAGAAGGTGAACTAACTGAAAAATATGTTGATCATCTTCAGAAGTTCATTTCTGAATACCCCGAAATGTGGCTGTGGAGCCACCGGAGATGGAAATGGGATTGGAAGGAAGGCTATAGCAAGGTAATAAAGTGATCAATGGCGAAGGGTCCTTCGCTTCCTTGGGATCAATTTAAAATACTTTTCTCTTTTACGATCTCTATTTTTTCAAGTTCCTTTATTTTATTCCACCCCCAAAGAACATTTCGGAGGTTATGAATACCCTGTCGTTTTAAGAGAGAAGAAGCAATTACACTTCTGTAACCAGCCGAGCAATGGATATAAACGTTGTCGTCTTCCTTTATTTGGGCCATGCTGCCCGGATCTGCCATATCACTCAATGGAATATTTACAGCACCCGTAATGTGTCCCTCGGCAAATTCATTTGATTTACGAACATCAATTACTACCAGGTTATTGTCAAAAGGAAGATCCATTGCCAGCTCATCCGGCTCTACATTGATGATCAAGTCAATTTCTTCGCCTGCTTTTTTCCAGTTCTCAAATCCTCCCTGCAAGCAGCCTGAAATTTTATCAAACCCAACTCTCGCCAACCTGATAACTGATTCCTTTTCTTTGCCTGCGTCTGTTATCATTATAATTGTATTGTCAAAGGGGAGAAGACTTCCGGCCCATTCAGCAAATCTCCCTTCCAATCCTATGTTGATCGAGCCCGGAACAAAACCTTGTGTGAAAACATCGGCGTTCCTGGTGTCAAGGATTACAGCTCCCTGCTCCGTAAATTCTTTGAATTCTTTTATTGACAATTGTTTTGTTCCTTTTGTTACCAATTCATCGATGCTGTCATATCCTTCTTTATTTATGCGGGCATTGATCGGAAAATAATCGGGAGGAGCTTCCAGGCCATCTGTAACGGCTTTTACAAAATCTGTTTTTGTTTTTTGTTGCAGTGCATAATTGAATTTCTTTTCTTCACCTATTGTGCTGAAAGTTTCGGGACCCAGGTTTTTCCCACAGGAGCTCCCGGCACCATGGGCCGGATAAACAATAACATTATCCGCCAGGGGGAGTATCTTTTTTTGAAGACTGTCATACATCAGGCCTGCCAGGTCATTCATAGTAAGTTCATCTGATTTTTGGGCAAGGTCAGGTCGGCCTACATCACCAACAAATAAAGTATCGCCTGTAAATATGCAGTGATCTTTTCCATTTTCATCTTTTAATAAATAACAGGAAGACTCGAGAGTGTGACCGGGAGTATGGAGAACTT
>Ga0207689_10006221_pt1 | contig 10571 bp, 8 predicted proteins | sample KBSMisM52_FD_184312 | JGI IMG/M metagenome (GOLD analysis project Ga0207689, IMG submission 184312) | Miscanthus rhizosphere microbial communities from Kellogg Biological Station, Michigan, USA - KBS Miscanthus M5-2 (SPAdes) (version 2) | ecosystem: Host-associated > Plants > Roots > Rhizosphere... | reverse complement strand
CTATTTCTCACCGTTCGGCCGTGGCGATATAGATATCAACCCGGATTATCTCGCTCAATTTGAAGCGGGAGACGAAAGGCTGAATATTTATTATGATGATGGATCTATCCGAACAGGCAAGTTCGATATGTTTTATTCAAATGTGCATATTATACGGTTAGCGGAAATGTACCTTACGCGTGCGGAAGCAAATTTCAGAGAAGGAACTTCCGTAGGAGACACTCCTGAAAACGATATTAATACTATAAGAGCAAGAGTGGGTCTTCCGGCTTATGATGCAGCCGATCTTACCCTGGATCTTATTCTTATCGAAAGAAATCATGAGCTGGCATTTGAAGGCCTGACATTGGGGGATAAGAAACGTACAGAAACATCCGTTGGGCCTCTTCCCTGGAATTCACCAAAATTAATTTTTCCAATTCCCGACAGGGAGAGAAAAGTAAATCCGAGCCTGACTCAAAATGAAGGTTATTAGAAGATTTTAATTCAATATTGAAAATCCCCCCGTCCCGCCTTGAGCGGGACGGGGGGATTTTTTATTAATCAATATAGAGATCTTTATAGAGCGTGGCACCTGGCACTACCGAATACTTTTCCAGATCGCTGATCCCTTCTGATGCAAAAATCTCCTCATCGATAAAACAATTGCCGGTGCATACTGCAGCATCCCTGACAAAAATATAATAAGCGGCATCTGCCAGGACCTCAGGTGTACGGCTCACTTTTGCAAGCGCATCGCCCCCGAGCAAATTTCTCACGGCCGCTGTGTCAATGGTCGTTTTTGGCCACAATGCATTCGATGCAATCTTATTTTTTTTCAATTCAGCTGCCCATCCGATAGCCATCATGCTCATACTATATTTTGACAGGGTATAGGCTACATGACCAGAGAACCATTTAGGATTCATATTAACAGGAGGAGACAGGGTAAGAATATGCGCGTTAGTGGAAGTTTTCAGATGCGGAATGCATGCTTTTGTGACAAAAAAAGTACCTCTCACGTTTATATCATGTATCAGGTCAAATTTTTTGGGTTCCGTTTGTTCGGTAGGCGTCAGCGAAATAGCGGAAGCATTATTGACCAGTATATCGATTCCGCCAAATTGTTGCACCCCTTTATCAACAGCGTCCCGTATCTGATCTTCAAAACGAATATCGCACTGGACAGGCAGTGCTTTTCCACCGGCTTTTTCGATTTCTTTTGCAGCAGAAAAAATGGTGCCGCCGAGTTTTATATTTTCTGCAACGGATTTCGCGGCTACAATGATATTGGCTCCTTCACGTGCAAGGCGCAAAGCAATAGCCTTGCCAATTCCCCGGCTTGCTCCAGTTATGAACACTGTTTTATTGGTAAACAACATAGTAAGGGCAATTTTTAATGAAGATAAAATAAAGAATTGACCGGCGTTAAGATGATCTCCCGTAGATATACGAAGTCGCCAGTATTTTCGTCACTCAAATAATCTGTTAGTTATGCTCTGGCGGCTGAGAAAGGTGATTATTATTTTTGATATAGTAGTAGTTCATTGATTAAGGGCTCTTTTTAAACCGATAACAAAAATTCCTTTGGTTATAAAATCCATATCCTTAAAACCTGTCAAAAGACCCTTATCAATTAATTGCACCTATGTAAAAACCGATGTCCCGTTGCAATCCATATCCTGGTAAAACCGCCTTAAAGGGTTTAATTGAGATCCTGTAGCCTGAAAAAACCAACTGTCCGGTTAAGGCATGCCCCTGATAAGGTTATTAAAGAGCCACCCCCACTTATAAGGTTTCAAAAATCTTATAGACTTGCGGGTGGTTCTTGATTTATTGGGGAAACCCGCTTTGGGAAACCTGCACGACCCCTTCGGGATAGTTAAAGATGATGTTATTGAAGTCTTGCGATGCCTCCAGTCCTCTTTCACCATGGATTCTGCGCGTTTTTGTATTTAGTTCATACGGTTTATCGGTATAAAACTTTTCTTTTTGCTGATCCCACCATAACTCATGTGTCTTTAACGTATCGCCCTTGGTGTTAATGGCTACTACACTATCCCTTAAATAGACTTTATTCTGCGACTCAAAGTATTTACCGTATTTGGCATCCAGCCAACTTTCTATATGGGCTGTACTATCATAAAAATCGACATGTAAACTTTTGGGAAACTCGGAATACATACTATCTCTTTCATACCGCAGCATCAACGGGGCTTTTAATTTTGCTTTTACCACACCCTGCTGGCTTAGATAGGATTGAATGTTCTTTACTTCATCGACCATTACTTTGTTCTGCGTGATATCATCAATTTGTTTCTGCGTATTTTCACAACCGCACATAAAAAAGCAGCTTGTCCATAAAGCTGCCATTATCATTGAAAATTTATTATTTACAAACAAAAGTTTAATCATACTTACGTTTTCCAAACCAAACATCGCTGAGATTTAAACCCACCGAGATCCGGAACAGATTTTCCTTTACGGGATTCGTGTTATTTCCTCTCTTAACATATTCAAACGCCAGATTAATTAATGTAAACTGGCCTGTTAACCGGCTATAATTCGCCAGCGGCAACCCGAGGCCAAAGGTAACTCCTGTTTGGTTTAATTTTTTATCATTGATGTTTATATAATCCGGTCCGGTAAAGAAACCGATCCGGTAGCTTACATTACTAAAATAATTTCGGGAGGAAACCGGACGGAGCTGGGCTCCTACCCGAACTTCCCAGTTGTCTTTTACTTCGTCCGTTTCATTGTAAAAACGATAGTCATTCCATTTTGTCTGAATGAGATCCACCCCCACCAGCCAACCTGCGGTTTTTAGTGTTGGTTGCTTTTCTACGACAAAGCCGGCGCTATATTGTGCGGGATACGTTATGTTTCCTCTCACATTCTTTTGTGCATCGACACTGTCAAGTGTTACGTCTCCGCTCGTCGTGTTACTGATAAAAGTTTCGCGAATGACGTCCTGTTTCGCTTTGACTTTCTGCTGAAGATTGCCATAGACACCTAATGACAATGTGGTAAGTTTGTCCAGGTTGATCTTGTATTGAACGCCTGCGGAATAATAAAGACCACTGAAATATGTCTTCGATTCGAAGTTTGCATTTTGATACACGGTGCTATCATTAAACAGTGATCTTTTGGTGCTGTAATCTTTTCTTCCAAAAAGGAAACCCGCATTTACACCAATGCTTAAATTTTTTATCGCAAAACCGGTTCCAATGGAAGGTAAAAATGCACCGCCTTCGCCGCGGTATTCTGTCAGCGCACTATCGATCGGTTGTTGTGTTACCGGATCTTTGAGCAATTCGCGTTGCGAGATCCTGTAATAAATCCTGGAAACCGGCCTGATACCAAAACTTAAACCCCAGTTTTGCCGTAATGGAATACCAACCTGGATGTAAGAGAAGTAGGCATCACTGGAAGTATATTTATCGGCACCGCTTCCTTCTCTTAGAGTACGGCTGCCAAAATTTAATCCGGCGTCAAGTATAACACGACCGGATGTCGCTTTTTTTGACTTCTGTTCAAGATATGTTTTGAACGCAGCATAGGAAGCCGGGTTATTAAAATTCACGGTCAGCGGGTCATTATACGCAGCGACGATACTACCCATGCCCCGGTTAAAAATATTCGTTGAAGGAGATAGCGTCCCGATGCCGTAGCGGGAATAGGGCGAATTATCCTGCGCTGTTACACTGAAGGTTGCGGTAATAAAAACCACAGAAAAAAACACGAAACGACGGATTATCTGAATAACTTCTAAGCCTTTGATTTTCTTAGCAGTTATTGACCTGGCTGAGCGCATATAAACCTTTAAAAATTAATTCAGAGTCCGCAAATATCTTGTTTTTAAGATGCGAAGCCAAATACACCATATCACCCCCGGTTAAAAGGACGTTAAAGTTGTCGAATTTTCTGCGATATTCATCGATAAAACCATCCAGTTCGTAGACAATTCCAAGGATCACCCCGCTTAGGATGTTCGTAACGGTATCATAACCGACCAGGGGAACATTACTGTTGGCACTGACGAGGGGCAATTTTGCCGTATAATGATTAAGGGACTTTAACCGCATTTCGAGGCCTGGCGATATGCCCCCGCCCATAAATTCGCTGTCCTTATTGACGAAATTATAGGTAATGCAACTACCCATACCGATCACCAGGTTATGGGCTTTGGGGAAAATATGCACGGCCGCCGCCGACAATGCGAGCCTGTCGGCACCAATTGTTTCGGGCTTTCCGACGGGTGTGGTAAAGGGAAGTTTGGTCTGACTGTTTAAAAGGTGAAATTTTGTTCTCGCTGATAATATGGCTTCAATCGTATGATTATGGTTGACGACAGATGAAAGAATCGAATTTTGCGGTTGGTATTTATTGATAAGATCTACAATGGCTGCATCGGAATTATCTTCCAGGACGATGATGTCCTCCAGGTGTTCATCTTTAAAAACAGCAACCTTTAAGCGGGTATTTCCAAAATCGAAGCATAATGTTGTCAAAGCCATTGATTACAAGTTGAACAGCTAAAGTAAATAAATTAGTCCTTGGTTCATGACTCAAAATCAAAAGAGGACAGATTCTTAAAATGGCCGTTCAATTTAATCTTCACTTTCAATTGTTCCATTTCAGCCACCATGGGTAGCACCTTTGTGAGATGTCTTTTGAGGTATTCGAGCCGTTGCCGCTCATCCATCAGGAGAAGCAGTTCATATTCCTCATGCAGTGAAAATCCCACATGATGAGCTACATCATAGCTTCTTAATTCTTCATCACCCTTTTTAAACTTTTTACTTACGCGCAACAATTTATGCAGCTCACGGATGCTATTGATCATTTTCAACATGATTTCCGGCTTTAGATCTTCATAATTGTCCGGATAGTTTACGATGGCACCACTATAAAGTTTACCCGGCACTTCCTTAATTATCTCCAGTATCCTGAATACTTTCAATCCCCGGGTCTTGATATCCATTTCACCATTATCATGCAGTTTGGATATTTCTATTATTTCCATTAATGAGCCATAGTCCTGCACATGTTCATCGAGAATCGTTGGTATTCCAAAAACCTTTCCTGAAGTATGACATTCTTTTACAAGTTGTTTATATCTCGGTTCAAAAATGTGAAGGTTTAGATTTTCGCCAGGATACACAACAAGACCCAAGGGGAATATTGGAATAAAGTTTGTCATATTTACAAAGTAACAAAAAACTCAATATTTTCATTGCGTTCTGCAATACAATAAAGCGTTATAAGCCTTGATGATTCAATCCGAAGATTTTAAAAATTTTCACCTGCATTGGATTAAGAAATCAATCACTAACTTTCCAGTACAGTTTATAAACAGTACTTCATGTGGCAGGAATATTTACAGCAGGTCAGGCAGGGAAATATAAAAACGCTGGCGCGCTGTATCTCGTTAATCGAAAACGAATATCCCGGTTACCAGGAGTTATTACAATTGCTTCCGGCGAGTTCTTCGACGAAGATAATCGGTATCACAGGTCCGCCGGGTGCCGGAAAAAGCACTTTGACAGATGCGCTGACAGGTGAACTGGTACGACAAAACAAAAAAGTGGGGATCATCTGCGTTGACCCTTCCTCTCCCTTCAATCTGGGATCATTGCTGGGTGATCGCATACGCATGAGTGAATGGTATACAAATCCAAATGTTTTTATCCGCTCACTGGCGACAAGGGGATCTATGGGTGGGCTTCATCCTAAAATCATTGAGATAACGGATTTAATGAAAGCCGCGCCATTTGATAGTATTATCGTGGAAACAGTGGGAGTGGGTCAAAGTGAAATTGAAATTGCCGGTCTTGCAGAAATAACAGTTGTGGTAATGGTACCCGAAGGGGGCGATGAAGTGCAAACGATGAAAGCGGGTCTAATGGAAGTGGCAGACATCTTTGTTGTAAACAAAAGCGACCGGCCGGATGCCGATCTGTTTGTTAAAAACCTGAAGATGATGATGGCTCCGGCGTTTAGGTCACACTATAATGAAGTACCAGTCATTAAGACTACCGCCTCTCAAAAGGTGGGTATTGATGAACTATATCATACTATTAACCATCAGTTGCAAAAACAGCATTCTTCAGATAAAAAATTCTGGCTCCTGGCAGAAAAAGCCTGGCAGCTTATCGTTAATAACAGAATGACGGGTGTCAATAAGGAAGAATTAAAGGTTATTATCGAGGAAGAGTCAAAATTAAAAGCGTTTAATTTATACAGGTTTGTTAACCGCTATTAACCGCGCGCTTTCATACATTATTAGTTAAAAAAAAGCGGTCCGCCCCGGGGGCGAACCACTTATGAAATCCGTTCGGTTGATATCATTGTCATTTCTTCACATCCACTTTACCTCCATCAGTTGCACTCTTGTCGAAACCCCATGTGCCCACCAGTTTCTTAGCTGCCGCATCGTACACCAGGGAAACAGAGTACTCATTGAAAGGAGAAAATAACATTTTGTAATTGGCGGTAAGTTTATTGCCATTTAATTGCCAGGTACCCTGACCGGTCGGAGCTCCTGAATGACTGCCTATTTCCTGGAATACGCCACCCGGTTTTACGTTAATGATAAAGGCATCTGTTGGTGTTTCATCATCGAAGCCATAAGTACCGGTGTACTTTCCTTCAATACCATTTGAAGCAGGAGGAGGTGTCGGATGGTCATTGTCTTTTTTACATGCGATAAAAGACGTAACGAGCAATGATGCGATAACAACGCTTTTTAAGATTTTCATTTTTAAAAGGTTTAATGGTTTGTTTAATGATGACTCAAAACTAAGGCGAGAAGGCAACGATAAAAAGGAGTGATGCGTGGATTGTAGTAATTTTTGAGTAGATAGAATAATTTGAAAATTTGGGAATTTGAAAATTTGATCCCGCAAAAGGTGGGAGAAAATGGGAGACACAATGCGGAGATGTGAAAATTAGGGCGGAAAATATCCATGGGCTGATCCGGATAAACTTCTTAGACTCTATGGCTTCGATCACGACGAATTAAAAAGGGCGAAGCAAGCAATTCATGAAAACTTAATGAATGGTCGTGGTACACTTTCAATTAAACTGAGACACTACAAACATTTGTGTCCTTGTCAAATTGCGTAATGCTTGCGCCATTTTCAAATTGGGTCTTTAGAATTTGGAGAACTGTTCCATAAAATCCTGACGGCGGCTTCGGGATATACCAATGGTGGCACCATCATCCATGACAACATATCCACCCTCGCCCCGAACGAATTTGGTGATATGATTCAGATTTATAAGAAAGGAATTATGCACGCGGAAAAAGTCATTGCCCGTTAATGTTTCGTCAATATCCTTCAACACCTTTGATACAAGAATCTTCTTTCCTCCTTTCAGTACCACCGAAGTATAGTTACTTTCCGCCTGGCAATAGAGGATATCTTCAGTTGATACAAAGATCATCCCGTCATTGGCTGTTAATGCTATCCGCTGTACCGTGGGCTTCGCAGCCTGTCGCATATTCTGCAACAGTAAATCGATCTGATCACGGGAAGGCGCAGACTTTTTTTCCTCGAGCCTTCGCATAGTCTCCTTCAGGTCATCCGGATCAACCGGCTTCAGAAGATAATTTAATGCGCTGTATCGAAAGGCCCGTATGGCAAACTGATCATATGCTGTACAGAAAACGACGTCGAAAAATATCTTGTCAAATTGCTCAAGCATATCAAATCCATTCATATGGGGCATCTCTATATCGAGGAAAACAATGTCCGGTTTATATTGATTAATGGCTTCTATTCCTTTACTGGCGGAATTACACATCGCCTCAATTTTAACCTGCGGACTGTAGGTTTTCAGCAACCACTCCATCATTTCAAGACTGTTGCTTTCGTCATCGATCAAAATACAGCGAATCATGTTCTTACTTTTGTATTTATTAAAAATTGTTCCGGTCTTTTAATCCTTCATAGGTTTTTCCCAGGTCGCTGCACCCCATCATTAAACCGGGATCTTCAAAATAACCCTTGTCCCGTTCGCTGCTCCCGCTGCATCGTATAAATCTATAATCTCAACCGTTGCATTAAGTTCGGCATGCTTGTTTAACAAGCTTAGTCGGTTTTCTGTCAACTTTGTTCCCAGGGATTTCCGGGAAGTGGCGGATTTGCTTTTTAATTCCTGAGATTTAACCCGGCCAACGCCATTATCTTCAACGGTGCATTGCAGCATGGAATCGTCGATCATATTTACATGGATGTTCAGGTTGGCATCACTGTCCTTATGCAGAAGACCGTGCCAGATGGCGTTTTCAACATAGGGCTGAATGATTAGCGGTGGTACTTCCACGTTATCAGTCCCCAGATTCCTCTCCACTGCAATTGCATATGTGAATTTCTTATCAAATCGTAGCGCTTCCATTTCGATATATAGCTTTAGGGCTTCCAGTTCGTTAGTAAGAATTACGGTCCTGGAGTTGGAATTGTCCAGAATTAATCGAATCAATTTGGCAAAACGTGTCAGGTACAATGACGCAGTTACCTGGTCGCTTTTCACGATATACCGGTTGATGGAGTTAAGGCAGTTGAAAATAAAATGGGGATTCATCTGTGCACGTAGTGCCTGCATTTCCACTTCCGTCATTTTTTGCTGAGTATCCATCAAAATTGATTGTGCTTTTTGTTTCTCTTCCTCCGCTTTTGCGCGGATAATTTTATTAGCACACAAGGAAGCGATTGTCGTGAGGATGGACAAGTGCTTTTTAGTAAAGAACCTTTTTTTTGAGTGCTCGCAGTCAATTACGCCTAAAACCCTGTTGCCGGAAATAATTGGAACCGAAATTTCGGAGAGCCGTCGCTGGTCATCAACAATATATCGGGGGTCAAGAGATGTATCAGTAATAAGCTCTGCTTTACCACTCAATGCTACGTATCCTACGATACCACGACCGAGCGGTATGTCAATCGGGTCATTAATTTGCATGGGTCTTGGGCTTTTAGGTCCATGTGCCGCTTTTTGCGTAAGCATCTGCCGATCTTCATCGTACATATAAATAACGCAGTCTTCAAAATTTAATCTCCCGATGCAATTACGGGCCACATCCCAGAGGATCGACTCTACTGTTTGTTGTTCCTGGATGCTTGAAGCAAAATAATTGATCGCCTGTTCAGTTTCTATCTCTTCCTGTTGTTCTTTGATCTTTTTATTACGTTTGTTGATGATCCACAAAATAATGCCGCCCAGGATCGCTGCATTACCAGTCAGCCACCACCATCGCTGCCATAAAGGCGGAACGACTTCAAAGCGGACTTCGTTTTCCGCAGAAACCCAGGTCGATCCATCGGGGCTTGCTTTAACTTTAAATAAATAGTTTCCCGGCGGCAAAGTAGTATAACGGACCTCCCGAACATCGGTTTTCTGCCAATCCTTATCAAGTCCTTCAAGCATATATTGATACTGTATATTGGCCGATCCATTTACGTTCACTGCCGCAAATTGAAAGCTGATGGTTTTTTGAGAAAAAGAAAGGTTGATATTTTCACCCGTTGCCAAATGAAATACAGAATCAGATAGTTTTACCTGGTACACTTTCATGTGAAAGGGACTGGTATTCGTCAAAAGTCTGTCAGGATAAAAATAATTGATGCCTTCCTGGCTGCCCCATACCAATTGTCCGTCACGCCTTTTTAAGAATGCTGCGATTCTAAATCCGCTGACCGTTAAGCCAGCGTTATCACTAAAGTATTGAAAACTGCCTTTGTCGGGATCGTATTTAATCAGGCAATTATAATTGGACAACCACATTTTACCGGCATTATCACACAGCAGCCCATAGCAACGTTTATATTTCAAGCCATTGCTACGGTTGTACGACCGAAGGATACCCGTGTTCGCAATAATAGAAAGTCCTTCCTGCGTTGCTATATAGATGTTTCCTTTTTTATCTTCCTGCACTGACATGCAGGTATTTGATAGTAATCCATCCTTTTTTGAAAATGTTATAAGCTCCCGTGTTTTGGCATCATACCGGTATACCCCTTCATTGCCGGTGCAAAGCCATACCCGGCCATGGCTATCTTCAAATAATGAGATCACCCTCTTTCCATCAAATTTTTTTAAGACGGGATGTTCCCTGAACGTATTGATGGCAAACGTTTCAGGATTTATGGAAAAAATACCGGTGTTGTTACAAACCCATATCGTTCCGTCGGAATGGGCCAGCAGGTCATGTATATAGTAACTAAACATGGCTTTACCCAGGGTTGTATCATACCGGATCCTGGTAAAGCGTCCCGAAGATTCTGTAAAATAAACCAGGCCATCGCCCTGTACACTTCCCCATAGTTTACCCATTGAATCAAAACAAAGAGCGCGGAACGTAAGTCGCCTTATGCCTTGTAACGGTGCCTCCATGTGCTGATAATAGAAAGTAGATTTATCAGTGCGATGGTCCCATCGTATCAACCGATCGTAAGTTCCAAGCCAGAGAATGCCATTTTTATCTTCTTCCATTTCATTTATGAATCCATCGAAAAGGTTTCCTTTATCATCTCTGAATATTTTCTTGAAAGAGGCCCCCCGGTAATTGATATTCGAGATACTTAGTCCAT
>Ga0207689_10006214_pt1 | contig 10577 bp, 10 predicted proteins | sample KBSMisM52_FD_184312 | JGI IMG/M metagenome (GOLD analysis project Ga0207689, IMG submission 184312) | Miscanthus rhizosphere microbial communities from Kellogg Biological Station, Michigan, USA - KBS Miscanthus M5-2 (SPAdes) (version 2) | ecosystem: Host-associated > Plants > Roots >... | reverse complement strand
TTGATCATTCGGGGCGTGAACAACTCTGTCATGATCGGTCCGAGTATCGAGGTAACGACCAGCAGCACCAGCACCGCGTTGAGCATCTTCTCGTCCAGCAACCGTACCCCCGCCTCATTGAGGGTGTTATAGCCGACCAACGTGGCGGCGAGCGTGGCCGCAACCTGCGGTAACGTCAGCGCCCACATCTCTAGCCTCGCCAGAGGCGAATAGCCAAAGGCCAGACCCGCGATGGCCGCGGCGACTCCTTTTCCTATGATGACAGAAGCGACAATGCCCGCAACAAGCCAGAAATTATCCAGGACAGCCTGCGTGAATTCGACAGGCACAATCAGGAAACCGGTGACAATGAAAAAGATCGGAACGAACAGGGCCTTGCCGAAGAATTCCAACTTTTCCTTCGCGGGGTGGCCACCGACCGCGGCATTGACCGACAACCCGGCCAGGAACGCGCCGACAATGCCTGGCAGATTGATGAGATCAGCGAGCACGCCAGCCACCACCATGATGCCAAGCATGGTGACGAAATAGCCTTCCTCGTTGCCGCTCAGCTTGCTCAGGATCCAGGCACCGACGCGGCTGACTCCGATCAGGATAAGCGGCACGAAAATGATGACCTCACCGATCTGCACCGCAAGACCGGATGGCGAAAAGCCGGTCGTGTAGGTCGAAACGCAGATCGCGAAGATGATCAGCGATAGCGTGTCCGATACGACTGTGGCACCGATCGAGACGACAACCGGCTCCAGCCCGACGGCGCCGAGGCGCGTGACAATTGGCAGACTGAGCAGGGTGTGCGAAGCGAGCAGCGAGCCGATAACGATGGACTGAATCATCGAATAGCCGGACGCCAGACCATACGCGGTGCCGAGCACCTGCGGCACCATCGTTGTGATGACGCCGAAAGTGATCGAACGGGTCTGCGTCCGCCGAAAAAGGTTGATGTCGATCTCAAGCCCGGCCGTAAACATCAACATCAGCATCCCAAGGTCGGCGAAGAACTGCACGATTGGGTGGTTCGTCCCGTAGACGTCGAGGACATGCGGACCCAAAAGGACTCCGAAGACCAGCAGCGCGATGAGTTCCGGAACTCTGAGGCAGCGCGCGAGGGCCGGAACACCAACGATAATTGCGATGATAATCGCGAACTTTGCCAGGTTTGGCAGGGCCAGCAAGTGCGGCCTAAGGGCATCAAGCCACTCCATCGTCAATTGCTCCCCGCGCGATCCGGATCGCCGCGTATCGCTCCTGTCATGTTGGTGGCGCCGAGCCCGCGGCCGCAGTCAACGGCATGGCGGACGAACTATCGTTCGCTCTCGCGGCCGAGGAACCCACCTCCTGCCAAGCTCCCGCGACCTTGCTACGAAGGAATTTGGCCGATGACTATGCAGAAACGGCGACTCGATCAAAGAAAGGTCCGTTAAGGGGTCACCAGCAGACCTGACGGCTCGGTTACGGGATGTCATCTTTATCCCCTGTAGCCGACGTCAGCGGCCGCGAGCCAAGTGCAAGCATTGGAGGCCGTCGACGCGTGAGATGCTGAATGATACCATTCAAGTGGCATGAGACCGGAGGTTCAGCATTGACCCAGGCTCACACCGCGGCACCACAGGGGTATGTGTTCGGCGCCACTGAAGGCGAACATCTCCTTCATTTTCGCGACGGCGGCAAGATCTGCATCAAGGTCGGTCCCGCCATAGGCTCCGACAATCTCACCTTGGGGTCCCAGCAGGTGCCGGTCGGTGCGGGTATTCCGATCCACGAACACTTGCGGATGGACGAAGCCTTCTATGTTTTGGAAGGCTGCGCAATTTTCACGGAACGATTCTAGACGCCCTTCCGAAGAGGACGGAACGATATTCATTCCGAAGAACTGCTCTCGCCTATGCGAAATCGGACCTGCAGCGCCGACAGTTTTCCTGACCACGCTTGCGAACTCGGTCACCACTCGAAGCTAATTGCCTATCGCAGCAGAACGGGAGCTATCGAGGATCAAAGCCACCAAACCCGTTTTCTCGTGTTTATCCAAGAATCAGTGCTCAAGATGCCCAGCCATATCAAGCGACAACAAGTGCCCTCGGTTGAAAGCGTGATGGGGCAAATCGGATCGTGCAGATTTGCGCGCCCGCCCGCCCCGTCATTTGACGGGGAACAGCAGCGCGACAGAAGCCCGCAGTTGCCAGGCCGGAGTGCCGGTCGGACGTATCGCGTTGTAATAGCCGGCAATCGACGCGTTCACCGGTTGATCGCCCACTCGGAAAACTCGACCGAAGCCGCCGCCGACCGGTACCGTCCACTGCTGGCCCGATGGCGCCAGCCAGTCCGAGGTGATGATGGGGGATGTGGTCAAGTACCAACCATGCGCCATGTTGTAGTTGAGGAAGGGCTGAGCGAGGAAGGTGTTGACGGGCGGTCGCAGTGGATTGCCCCCGATCGACCACTGGTTATTGAGCAATACACCGATCACCCAATGTCCCGGCGTAGTCAGGAATACGGCTGTTGGTCCAAACAGGAATTTGCCTGTCCCGAGGATAGGATCGTTGGCAGACGGAACTGTGAAGACTGGACCAACGCCCCAGATGAGTTTGCCCGGGTGCGAGGGGGAAAAAAACAACGATTGAGTAACGTCGCCAATCCCATTGGTGTTGCTGTCGAAGAACGGACTCGGCTGGCTTACCAACGGAATGATGGTACGTGAAATCAGGTTCCAGTCATCGCTCAGGTGCATCGGCACGACGGGCTGAATGTTGAATACTTCCTGGGTGCGATTGAATGGACCGGCGTTGAAATTGGTGTTGCTCTGGAACGGCACGCTGACCAGATCGGCGATCGGGTTTTGTGATGCCTTCTGTAGATCTTCCGAAGGCTCATGAGAGCCCCCAGCGGCCGATGTGTCGGCCGCAGCGGAAACGCCGCTCTGGAATTTATAATTGATCCCGGCTTTGACCATTTGAAGGTCGCGGTTCAAAGCTATTGAAGGCACCGTCGGAGAATTCCAGTTTGATAGCCCGAGATAATCGTATTCGAGTTTGACGGTCCAATGCGACTTGAAGCCGTATTCGATGCCACCGCCAGCTAACCAGCCGCTGCTGGTGTTGGACCCGTTCCAAACTGTGCCGGGGAGGTTCAAGGTAGCGTTGCTGTGCACCCAGCCGCCGCCAAACTTGGCGAATACGAGCCATCGATCATTGACGAGGCCGACGCGGCCCGCCACGGTGCCGATCCAGTGCTGGTCTACAAAGCCCAATGTCGGAGTAGGAAGGACCGGATGACTAAAGCCGGCCCCATCGAACTCACCTTCGACACCAAATAGAAAATGACCGGCCTGGAAATTATAGCCCGCCTGTACGCCGCCAATGAATTCGCTGAGGCCGCCATATAGATTGTTGCCAGGAATGTTCAGGCTGCCGTTGGACCACCCCCCGCCGAAGTTGGCACCCACATAAAACCCTGACCAATTATAAGGTGGCGCTGCGATCGGTGCCTTGTACACCGGGGCTTTGGCAGGCAAGTCCGATGCAAGAGCAGGCCCGCTTAACAATCCCGCAGCGGCGATGCCAGCAAGAAAGATTTTCTGCACTGTCGCCTCCCGAACGCCCGGCCACGACTCTGAAGCATATTGCGGGCAGGACCTCTCCCCAACCGACTCGATTGATCGGGGTCAAACCATGCGTGCAATTTTCGGTGCGGTGACTTTTCCGCAACAACGAAGTTGGGCCATCTCTTTAGCCGCGCCAAATCACGCCCTTCTCGTTCCGTCATCGTTGCTGTCGTATCAGACGCATCGCCAGTTCGGAGGGCTAGGCCCGGTGTCGGCCTACCGGGGGTGCAAGAGGACTGCCTCAGTTTGCGACCGCCTCAAATCGAACGTGCAATGTCTCCAACTAGCGCCTTATCGGACGCGAGCCGGGCCGTCTTGCCTGGTAGCTGAATAATACCGCGCTGAGTAGACTGTTGCAGATTCTTCGACAGGATGCCGATTTTGCATAGCGAACGATTGAGGGGCGAATAGACTCTGCCCAGAAATGATAAGAGGCGTGAACAGGGTCTGGCTGATTAGTGCTCTCGCTGACTCGTCCCCGCCGAATCGATGCCCAAGGCTCCGGAGAAGACCACCCCTACAGCAAAGATGGTGCGGAAATGATCCGAGTACCTCTCACCGCGCTGCTCGCTGCAGCAGGATTCTGGACGATCGATCACGTTCCGGCTTCTGCCCAAACTGGCATATCGCAATATCCTTTTTGCATCCAGGGCGTGGACAATCCCGGTTGGAGCGGCTGCTCTTTTAACAGCCTGGCGACCTGCCAAGCCTCCGCTTCCGGTACCGAAGCCGAATGCCTGGCCAATCCTTGGTATCGACCCGGCACCAACGCGGCACCACCTTCTCCACAAGGAGCAACGGGCATGGGTGGACCACTTCCGATTGGGCCTCCTCCGAAATGATGAGGATATTTCAGCGCCGATTGCTGTGATGGGACACACGATCCCAATGCACACTGACGGCGTGGGGCGAGCGACTATGCATTTCGGAATCTTGTCTGGCAAAGCCTTCGATGCCCATTTCTTTAACCAAAGGACTCCGCTCGATTTGACTCTAGCATTGCAGCTCCGGTCACTATCCGCGCTCTTCGTGACCTTTACTCCGCCATCATCCGCAAAACGCGGTCGCCTTACTAGATCACGCGGTCGGTGCCGCCGCAGTGGGTGGGGCTGCGCTGGGTGCGGCGGCGGCCAGCACCTATCCCTACTATGGCGCCACCTGCGGCTATTACCCCTATCCGCCGTGCTACTGAGGAGCTTCGAATGGCATTGGCTCTATTAGGCCATTTACAGACGTTCATAGGATGGCGGCCCACGGCACGTCCGCTAAGTGCCGTAGCGAACACCGAGCCGTCGTTGGAGTGCCAATTCTGCATAGGCAGCCGCTACGGTGGCAGCTAGCATCCGGAACGTTTGGGTAGCCCACCACGTCCAGCGAACGCGGTGATCAGCATTCACCCCTCGTGCCGCTGAAATGGCAGCCATGAAAGCCACCTCGAGCCCTCATACCCCACCAACATCGGGATCGTCCGAACTGAAAGGTGCGCGTATTCTGTTGGTTGAGGATTCCTGGCACGTCGGCAACGCCATCAAGCGTCTACTTCGTGCACTGGGAGCGGACGTGGCGGGTCCGGCTGCCACCATAGCTGACGCCGAGCGCCTCATTGCCGAGCGCAAGCCCGACGTGGCCATCGTAGACATTAATCTGCGGGATGGCGAGCGGGCCAATCCGTTGCTTGATCGGCTCCAGGACGATGGCATTCCGGTCATCGTCATTACAGGTTATACGGCCGTTTCTCTGCAGCCTGGAAAGGTCGAGGCCATTCTGCAAAAACCAGTCAGCGAGGAACGTTTTTTAGCGGTCTTGCGCCCGATCGTTGCTCGGCTGCCGGATCGATGAGAGATCTTCTCACGCGAGACTACCCAGCTGCTTGAGGGGTATCTCGATTGTACAGGACACGCCTTCGGGCGGAAACGCGAGGTCGACGATACCACCAAGCTCGTGGGGGATGAGTTCGCAAACGAGGCTAGTTCCGTACCCGCTTTTGCATGGAGCTGATACGGACGGGCCACACGTCTCGCGCCACAAGATTTTCAAACCAAACATTGCGTCGTCGCTGTTCCGGCATTCCCAACTTACAGACACCCTACCTTCGGGAATCGACAGCGCGCCGTATTTGGAGGCGTTGGTCACAAGCTCGTGCAACACCATTCCCAGCGCCTCAGTTGCCGCGGCGTTGAGCGCGATGTCCGGGCCGCTGATCGCCATATTTGCGTCTGTCGCGTAGGGAGCTAGCTGGTGCCGAACAAGATCCGCAAGCCGAACGCCCATCCAATTACCTTGGCTTAATAACTCGTGCGCGACTGCCATGCTTTCGATGCGGCTATCGAGTGCTTCGATAAACTCGTCGATTGTGCCGCTACCCTCGCGCGTATACATGGCGACAACGCCAACGCGCGCAAGCACGTTCTTGACGCGGTGGTCGAGCTCTGCGACCAGCAAGCGTTGGTGCTCTTCGGCCCGCTTGCTCTTCGTGATGTCACGGGTCAGGCCCTCGATACGTAGGCATTTCCCATCAGCATCAAACTCGGCTGTTGCTGTTTCCTCAAGCCACATTTCCTGGGCGTCGGAGCGAATCAAGCGGAATGTGACAGCATATGAAGGGTTGTCAGGTCGGACGCTCCTCACATGCGCTTTGAAGTGCGCACGGTCGTCCGGATGAATCAGCTCGAGAAAGCGAGCCCCCGAAAAGGGCGCCTGCGGATCGTATCCAAGAATATTCGCCGCGTTCTCGCTGCGATGTGATAAACTGGTCCGGGCATCCCACTCAAAAGCAATCACCGCTCCGGCCGCAAGGGCCTTTTCCAAACGCGTCGCACCCTCCCTGAGCGCTGCCTCCTGCTGACGCCGCTCTGCGAACAGCCCGGCAAGAACGAGCGCGCAGAGCGACGTCGTCAAGATGCCCGCTTGGGCGCCCACGATGCGGTCTTCGATCGGAAGTTCGGGGTCACCGAAATATCCGATGCCAAAAGTGGTCGTCCACACGATCGTCAGCGCAACGACGAACGCGGCCGCTGCGGCGAATACTGGCCGGCAGCGGGCCGCCAGCCAAAGTAACAGGGGGAACAGCAGGGCAATCGGCACCACGGTCGCAAATGATGCGTGCGGTAGAAAGATAACAAGTGTGATCGTCAGTGTTATCGCGACAAGTGCTACAGCGCCTTCCAGGATTTCGTTCGTCGACGGAGGGTCACGCGCCGCCGCGGCAGCTCCGACTAGCAGCGGTGCAACCGTTAGAATGCCGAGCGCGTCGGATGCGATCCAGTGCTGCCAGATGGTCAAACTCGGCGCAGTCGAGAAGTGGAACAACTTGAACCCCAGAACTCCACCGATCCCTGAGATAGCACTCCCGAACACCGCTGCCGCTAGCAAGCCTAAGACTTGCCGCACCCCGTGGAGCGCGAAACCCGAACCAAACTGGCGCTCGATAAGGCCGGCCGTAAGCATCGCTTCTCCGGCATTGCACAACGCGAAAGTGACGGCGCCGGCAAAGCTCCTGTCTCCCAAAAGATTGGCCGCGATCGTTGCCGCGGCAGCTCCGATGGCCACCGGCCATTTCGTCCGGGGACCGAGGGCAATCAGGACGCCTGCCGCAACACCGGACGCCGGCCAGAACACTGCCACGCCATCGGGTTTTGTCAGCAGGGAAAGGCTAAGCCGCGCCGCCAGGAAATATACGATACCAACTGCTATAGCGAGCCCGATCGAGCTGGCCCATTGCCACGTCGGATCGGCGACGGTGAAACGCCGCTCCTCGTCTGCCGCCGGCAGCTTGCGAAGAATAGGGTTTCGCGTCATTCGCTTCCCCTTGTTCGCCCTGGCGACAGATAATTGATGCCGTCGCCGACGACATCAGTTTAGTAGATGGCGAAGTCGCCAACGCAGATGTCGGAAACCCAGCGTGATTGTTCTGTCCGACCACCGCGATGGATCTGGTCGTTTAGCGCGATGTGACAACAACGCAGGGAGGTTCCGTCGGCGTTCCGTTCCAGCCGCGCGTAGACCACCCTCGGGATCATTTAATGGCTTGATCGGCGCACCGCCTGACGACAGTGGCCCGCCATGGTGCGCCAGACGAGCCCTTATCTGATGGAGTGAACCAACCCTATTGGAGGGTTGCATTGATAGTGGTTACTGACGTGCCGGAACTCGTCGGACTCTTGCCGGTCGCCTGAACGGAGAAAGTATCTCTACCTCGGTATCCAGCCTCCGATGTGTATATGAAAGAAGATACATTGAGCTGTTGCAGGGTGCCGTGCGCCGGATTCTGCGAAACGCTCGAACTCAATATTTCGCCGGCAATATTCACGGAAAACATGCAACTCCCGCCGGAAGCGATCTCGATATAGCCTATCGAGTTAAAGCCCCAGCCTGCTGGCGGTGATCCCGACACCACGCACTGAGGAGCGTTCTGGGCAAGTGCGGGCGGCGCCGCAACCACCAATCCCAGTGCGGCCATCATCAGTACCGAACACGCTCGCATCATGTGTGTCATTTGGTTTGCTCCATTGATGTTCTGCGGAAAACTCAGATGGTGTACATGACGACGTCGCCAAGTCCGTCCGGAAACATATTCCAACCTGCTCTGCGCGCTATGCAATTTCGGCAGAGGTTGATTGTGACTTGCTGGTCGGGTGGGCCCAAAAGTTCGCTCTGGGTCATGTGTGGACGGCTCCGGGTTGGCAAGGACTTTCTTCACGTTTTGCAGCATTGGTCGGTGCAGCCATGTGTCCGGCCTTTTGACGCGGTTCATATGACCGCTGGCCATAATGCCCTCCGCGGATCAGGTCCCGATCAAACTCCGAATCGTGGGAGCCTCAACTGCTCCCACAGCCGTGGCACTCTCGTGCCGGTGGAGGAGCCGTCCACAGCATCAAACTCGGAAGTGTCCCTGCCAGCGCGGCACGTCCGTTGTACCCTCAGGAGCAGACGTCGTCAGGCCGCCCCAGGCATGTCCCCTTGGTGCCAACAACCGACGTTCGATATATCGTCCTCGTTCGCATCTCGGAACCACGTCGCGCACGCCCTAGTTGACTGCCTGTTGTACTCGCTTGACAAGCGGCGGCCTCCACTGACCATCAAGGATGGGGCTCCCCGCCCAGTAGGCGCGAATGTAAAGCGAGAACGGGGCCACTTGCGGGCAGCCCGTTGCTCTCCCTGTCTACGCCCGGCGATTTGGCGCGGCGTACAGCGTCAGCGAACCGTTCCGACATTGAACATTCCCTTCGCAGGGAACGTTGGCAGCATCTTGCCGCTTTCTTCGCGCGGGTCGGTGTAGAGGTCGAAGAAGGCAGCGCCGGACAGACCGGGCTTTCGCCCACCCATACCGCGCCTTTTAGTGTTTACCTCGCGCCTTAGCGCCAGGTTGCCGGTTCGCAAGGTGGCTGATTCCACGGACCTCCGGCAAACTGGCCAGTGTCTGGAGCCCGGACGCAGTGAACGACGCGGGAGGGATGGATGACTGCGCCGTTTCTGTCGCGCCACGCCGCCCTGGTGCCTGAGCCCCGGGTTGCCGGTTCGCAGGGAGGATTGTTCCACGGACCTCCGGCAAACTGGCCAGTGTCTGGAGCCCGGATGCAGTGAACGACGCGGGAGGGATGGATGGCTGCGCCGTTTTTGTCGTACCACGCCGCCATGGCCGGACTAGCGAACGTGGCCGCGGCGATCAGTCCTACAGAAACAAGCTTACTCATTTGCGCGTCTCCATATGATATCAGTGATTGAACGACTGACTATTGGCAGCGGGCCAGTGCGGGTAAATTGGACCAAAGGGAAACGACTGCTTTTTTGTGTTTTTTTATTTCGTCCGCTTTGGGTCTTGGCCGTGTAAAAACACCCTTCCGAGGAAGTCGGTGAGAAGCCAGGACCGGTTCGGTCTCAGGCCACGATCGCAGCCATCAGCGGCTTGGTCCCGACGATGTTCATGACCCCATTCGCGGCGGAAGATCGGCGTCCAAAGCGGCCAGGCCGAAGCTGCACGGAGTTGTCGCAAGTGGCACGACGCATGCAAAACGACCCATGATGCCCCGCAATCTAGAGATATGATATTTCGCTAGCATCAGACTCGGCGGTCCCCACGCGACCGCGAGAGGTGCTGCCGCCGCACCGGTGCGTTACGGAACGCCGACCAAGCGTTTCCGAAGGACTTTCACCAAACGTTTTCCGGTACTCAACGGAAAAGCGCCCAAGCTCAACGAAGCCAAATGAGGTCGCGATTTCAGTGACGGTCACGAAACGACCGCGGGCCGACAACAGCGTCTGCCTTGCTCCCGATAATCTCAACATTCGCAGGCGTCGACAGGGCGGTAGGCCCCGAATCTTCTGAAAAGCTTTGCGCAGGGTTCGCTCGCTGACGGCCAGCGTTCGACAGAGTGTTGGAATATCGAGCGGGGTTTGAAAGTTGGCCAAGGCAAATCTCTCAGCCTGCTCGACCAGTTCGTGGTTTGGCTTACCCACCCGCTTGCCAGGCGTGAGGATCACGGATGGAGTGCCGTTACAATTGAACATTTGCAGCAGCCCTAATTGCGGACGCGCCATTAACGGCTCACAACGGAAACACTGCATCGACAAATGTCCGATTGATATTGCCCTTTGGGGTAACAGTACGGGCACTGGATTGGAATGACCCGCTCCCCGACGCTCCTGCTGCGAAGGCTACCGCGCTCGCATTGACCTTTGCGATGGCGCCAAATTTGGCCCACGTCCCAATCCCGCAGACCGCCGCCGAGGTTCCGGGCCCGCCGTTCTAGACCGGCCGACATATGCTCATTGCGAGGTTTTCGCAATTTGACCCGGACCGGATGAAAGCGTCGATTTGCCAATTGATGACGAACGACTTGCTTCAAGCCGTTCGTCAAAGCATCGAACCGACACTGTGTAAGAAGTGCATAAGGTGGGCTCGAAGGAGCTTGAAAGGAGAACGACATGGCAACAGCAACAGTCGTCACGCCAGCGACGTCGGCGGAGCCGCCGGCGC
>Ga0207689_10006213_pt1 | contig 10582 bp, 5 predicted proteins | sample KBSMisM52_FD_184312 | JGI IMG/M metagenome (GOLD analysis project Ga0207689, IMG submission 184312) | Miscanthus rhizosphere microbial communities from Kellogg Biological Station, Michigan, USA - KBS Miscanthus M5-2 (SPAdes) (version 2) | ecosystem: Host-associated > Plants > Roots > Rhizosphere... | reverse complement strand
TTAATGAACCAACAATACCTATGGCGGGAGGTGTAGATACAACTTATAATGGGCGCAACTTTGCAAAAGATATAGCTGTTTTCAAAGCCTGGGCAAAGAAAGAGGTTCCTCATATGTTGCTCATTGGTCCGGGATCAACTGCGGAAGGAATTCCGGGTCAATCTTTTGCTGGAATGTTGAAGAACTTTATTTCAACAGATTCTTTGATGGCTCCCGAACCTAAACCAATCTTTGATATTTTTTCTTATCATTATTACGGAGCTATGTCAATGCGTATAATGCGAGGAGGCCCGTTTTCAATTAAAGTGGAAAATGCACTCGATCCTGAATGGTTACAAAGAACAGATGCAGTTGCTGATTATTACAAAAGGCTGCGAGATGAATACAATCCCGGTAAACCTGTATGGGTTACAGAAACAGCAGAAGCTTCACAAGGTGGAGACCCTTTTGCTGCTACTTATTCAGATTGTTTTCGATATTTATATCAACTTGGTTCTTTAGCTAAAAAAGGAGTGCAGGTTGTTATGCACAATACACTTGCGGCAAGTGAATACAGTCTTGTTGACCAGGACACGCATCTGCCTAAACCCGATTACTGGGCAGCATTGTTATGGGCTAAACTGATGGGAACGAAAGTGTATGAAGCCGGTAAAGGGGCGGCGGGTGTTTATATATTTGCGCATAACATGAAAGGACATAAAGATGGAATAACGCTTTTAGTTCTCAACGCGAATAAAGTACCTGCTGCAATTAATATCGCTTCGGGCGGTGAGCAATATACTTTAAGTTCAAATGACTTGCAAAGTGATCATGTACAGCTAAACGGAGAAGATTTAAAATTGAGTGGTGATGATAGGCTACCTGCTATAAAGGGCAAAAAAATAAACGCAGGAAATGTGGAATTGCCTTCTGCAAGTATCACCTTCATAGCGTTTGAAAAAGCAGGAAAATAAAAAATGAAATAGTTTAAGATTGGTTCCACCCATTCCCTTGTATCACCTGTACAACAGGATGAAATTGACTTCTAAGAATTCACGAATAATTATTTGATTCAACTTGCTTTCCGGTTATCGGAATCTTTTTAAAATGAAAATCGCTGGTATTTTGATCAACCTGCCAAACAAGTCACTGCGAAGATATTTGTTGCTATGATAATTTTAACCAGATCACAGTTACGGAAATATGCCAATTGCGGGTCAATAAATGAAAGTTAGGTACGTCAAATACAATTCGTAGATGAGCAATCTATTTTATTCGATTTTCTCCACTTTACTGCATTACTTCCTTATTTTCGAATCATGCGAATATCGATTGCTTTGCCAATGAGTCTCTTCGTTATTACAGGAAATCCCTCACAGAAGAACGCGCAAGGCGAAGCCTTGAATTTCCATAACTATGGGTGCAACCCATAGCAATTACATCATGCAAACCATTGTATATATAACAGTCAGCGACAGCCGGGGTTATTGATAAACTGGAATTAATAAACGAAAAAATTCCTTAGCCAACAGGTCGCCTGTACACTTGCTCCAGGACGAAACAGGGTTCAGGTCGCCGCAAAATGCGGGGTTCAGGTCGCCCCAGCGCCCCGACCCCTAAATATTCAACCAATAATTCATCTTAAACACCACCGCACGATTCTTATTTTTAAAAAATGGGTCCGTGAAGTAGTTGTCGGTGTATACGATAAATAAATCGCTCATTGGTTTATAACGCCATTGAAAACGGCTGTTGATATTGAAATTATTCCGCTGTGTGTTGTATTGTATAAATGTTGTCCAGAAAATGTTTGTGGAGAAATTGATTTCAATGCGCGGGGCGATTAAAAACAATTCTGTACTTCCATAGGGTTCGGGAAATTTCAGATTGTGATATTCCGCCTGCAGGACAATATTTACATGCGGCTGACTGCGCAGTTTGATGGCGGCTTTCACCTGTTTGTTGGTGCCGTTGTAAAACGATCCGCCACCTGCACTGATCATAAAGCTGAGGGCCTTTCGTAAATCAGAATCATATTCTACCATCCCGTTTGCATATTGATAGGTATCTACCGGCAACGGCGTTTTATCTGTAAATGAAATTGGATATAGCAACTGAACCTTATCGGCATTCCCGATAAACATGATCATCGACGTATTTTTAAACATCGTATAATACGTCAGTTCATAATTTACTTCGTTGAAGCTGTTGTTTGGATTCAATACATAATAACGGCTGAGCTCAAAACTATGCTGTGTGGCGATACCCTTTTTGGGAAAAAGTCGATACTGCAGTTCGGTAAAAAGATGTTTAAATCCTACGCGGACCGTCGTATCTCTCAACGCATCATAATTTTCAATCCTTTCCACGTAGCCCATATCCGTGTAATAGTTCGTGCCCACTTCCGCTACTTCCACCAATGCTTTCAGTGCCCGGCCTGTATAGGTTACGCCGAGGTCAACATACTTATTATCTTTTGTAATACCCGGCTTGAACGATTGATTATAATAACTCCATCCTTCCCAGGTTCCTTTTTCATTTCTGAAATCGAAAGAAAGCCCGGCATTGCGGCCGTATTGTTTCATCGGATCTTTCGTCTTTTCATCATCGGTGAGGAACCCCTGCCTGTTTAAAAAATAACCTTTTAATACCGAACGTTTGAACACACTCTGGTTCACAGAAACCGCCGAATAATTTTGCGCCGCATAGTCATTCTTTCTTCCTGTCTGTATGTTCATAACGCCGATGCGTGTGCGTTTTGCAAGATTGCCGCTCAGTCTTGCTCCAAATAAAATGGGAATTTTGTTTCCATCATTATCCAGTCCTATTCTTCTTGAATAAAATGGCCGGATAGGATCAATGCCATAGTCTGAAAAAATATCCGCATTCTCCAGGAAAAAAGTCCGTCGTTCGGGAAAAAATATATTGTAACGCGTAAGATTGGTTACCTGCTGGTCCACTTCAATCTGTGAAAAATCAGGATTCACCGTCAGGTCCAGGTTCATTGCTGATGACAACGCGAGTTTCGCGTCGAAACCGGCATTCGCCGTACCTTTTGTTGACTTATCATTTTCTTTATCACTACTCAGCCCGCCGGTTACATACGGTATCACGGCAATATTACTTCCCGGGCTTGGCGGCGGTGCATCCCATGACAGCAAACCGGTATAGCCGAGATCGTAAGAACGAAAACTTCTCGGCACTTTTGCCCAGGTGGAATACTCGTTGGATTGTACATCGATGCGTAAGAAATTTACACCCCATACCGTTTTACCCGGGGTATAGCGAAGTGTTTTAAAAGGAATTGCAATTTCAGCTGTCCAGCGGTCCGGGTAAATTTTCGTAGCGGACAGCCATTTGTTGTCCCAGCTGAAATTCATGCCGTCGTCTGTACCGCTGTTCGCCGTGAGTATATCATCGGATTGCACATTGTAAGCGTTGACAACAAAAAAGAAACCATTTGTTTTTTGATTCACGGGATCGAGTATGATGGCTATACCATCATTGGCATCGTGACCGATATCCCGTTTCAGGCTTTGTATGACGGGTGCATTCGTGCCATACGCGGTAAAGGCAAAATACATGTAGCTGTCATCGTAAGTCGTTTTAACTTCCGTTTGTCTTTCCGGGTCGCCTTCATCGTTAGGAAACTTTTTGTAGAAGTGAGCAGCAACTTCTCCGTCTTTCCATGCGATATCATCGAGTACACCGTCTATTTTTATTGCGCCGGCAAGCCGTTTTATGTTTAAATGAAAAGGAGCTTTCGCGTCAACAGGACCTTGTGAAAAGGAAACTAACGGGCAGAGGGCAACGTAACCCAAAAGTAAAATGGTAAGAGTAAACACTTGTCTCATGTGGTTGGTTGGGCAGTTTATAAGCGCGGCAAAATAATCCAAAATAGACCGGGACGTCCGTTAAATGATTGCAAGCAGCAAAAAAATGGGATAAATGGCTTTATTGTTGTATGATTTATTTATTAGTTGTTTATATTTATCTATTATTCATTGCGTGAATGAATGTTGAGGCTTGCTCTGATTATTATAAACACGTACTATGTCTGTCTTATCTTTCCCCGGTATTAAAGCGGTTGCCCTGGATAGGCTTCAGCATCTCGATGTTCATTACACCTATCACAATATTCCGCATACGCTTGATGTGCTGACCCAGTGCGAACGCATAGCGCAATGTGAAAAAATAACAGGTGAAGAAGATCTCCTGCTGCTGCGCACAGCGGCGATGTATCATGATTCCGGCTTTTTGAAATCGTATACCGGTCATGAACAGGACAGTTGTGTTATTTTCCGGGAAGATGCTGCCCGCTTTGGCTTTACCATAGAGCAATCAGAAATTATTGAAGGATTAATTATGTCTACAAGGGTGCCGCAACAACCCGTTGGCATATTACAGCAGATCATCTGCGATGCAGATCTCGATTACCTGGCAAGGGAAGATTTTTATGAATTAGCCGATGGCCTCCGCAGGGAATTTCTTTATTATAAAATAGTGAGCGACGATGCAGGTTGGGAAGCGTTGCAATTAAAATTTTTTGAAAAACATCTTTATCATACCCATTCTTCCATCATGCAGCGCGAACCGGCAAAACGAATGCATTTTATGCAATTGCTGGCTCATCCTGTTGAGTGAGAGTTGGCATTTTTCATTTCTACGGTAATACGGTCCTGCTCTCTCAGCCTCCTGCATAAAGTTCTCATAATGCCTTTTAATATATCCGTGTTTGTGGCGATGACATCGTAAAAATGTTCCTGTTCTATTTTCAAAAGAATGCAATCGCTGGTTGTGGTGGCGCTTGCCGATCTCGCTTCCGAATCTAACAGCGACAACTCCCCGAAAATCTCGTTTTCAGTCAACTCGGCCAACTGGTGTTGCTGATCGTGTATCGATACGCTGCCTTTGTGAATAAAATACATACAGTGTCCCGCATCTCCTTTATTAAAAAGCGTGACATCCTTGTCTACATAATTTTCTTCGCAGATAGATGCAATTTCAACCAGGTCTGCCTCGCGGCAATTGCCAAAAATTTCCGAGGTTTTAAGCAGTAAAACTTTTTCAATTAACAACATTGTTCGTCCTGTTTAGCTCTTGTAATACATGTTCCCTGGTTTCGCGAAAAAGTACATTGTTGTCTGTATCCGGGTGATTTTTCAGGTATAAAAGTACTTCCGATATATTGTTTTTCCAGCTTCCATACACACATACCGACTTGCTCCAGGGTTGGAAAAGTAATTCCTTTTTAAATACAATTTGTTTTATAACGGTCGGAACATGCGTATCATGTACCGATTTTAATTTGTGCGAAGGATCGAGCATAAAATCGAAAATGTGATTGATGTCCCTCATTATCTTCTTTGGTAATGCCATTTCCAGTATTTCCATGGCATTAATCATACGCGATTGCTGGCCGGTATCAATCAGTTCCAGTGTGCGGTTCACCTGCTTTCGTTCATAAAGAATGGCGCATATTTTCAGCGCGATATCGAGGTCGCTGCTGATTTCCCCCTCTACTGAATTTTTCATCAATGCATATCCCGGGGTATTGGGCAATGCATGATAATATTTTATTTTTTCGGTACTCGCTGCAAGATGTTTGTCCAGCACATGATGCAGCTTATGTGATTCCTGGTGATTTTCTACAACAAATTCCTTTGCCCACAAGGCGTTTACCAGTTTGATCTTTTCCGGTATCGGCTCTTCCAGCTTGGTTAAAAGATAAGCAGTGGAATGCGGACCTTTTAATTTAGCAGCGACTTTTACAAAAAGCTCTTCGTATTGGCCGGACAACGCTTCAATATGCTCCGCATTATCCTGGAAAAAATCATCACCATACTGGATAAATCCCTGCATGGCCAGGTATTTTTCAATCGGGTGTTCAAACAGGTTCGTGATATCGGGCACCAGCTCTGTCAGTTTTAATTTGCATATCGTGATCACGGTATTTCTTTTTACCGACAGATCGCCATCATTCAGCAATTGCCGCAGGCCATCTGTAAACCGCGTATTTTTTAAATCACCGATTATTTCGAGCGCAAGGAGTTTGTCGCCTGGCTCACGGGAACTGATAAGCGCTTTCAGTTCATTGCCTGCTATGAGTAAATGAGAAAACTCCGATTGGTTCAGCAGCGCGGCAATGATCGCTTTTTTCATAGTATGATCATAGCTATGCAGGTTTTTGGAGGCGTCTATCAAAAACTTTTCATCGTATTTGCATAAGAGTGAAATGATTTTTGCCTTTACACCTGCATCATTTTCCCGTTGCAAAGAATCTTCGAGCAATGTTGGATTTAATAAACTGAGTGCTTCCATACGTTCGAGAACAAAACCTCTTACCAGTTGAAACGGACTTTGCAATTGTTCTTTGAGCAACTTTTCATAAGAGATATGCGATGCATTTTCCAACAGGTTCAATGCAAAAATAATTTCGGCTTCCTTTCCCGATTTCAGTTTATTGATCAGTATATCGGCAGTTTTGTGGTCGTGTATGTGAATGTCCTCGCTGCTGAACAATCCTTTGCGGATTGAATTGTGCAATGTTTTGAGGTAAGCGCTCCGGATAAAATAAATAATGATACCCCACAAAAGAAGATTGAGTACGATTATTTTAAATGTCAGCGGTATGTTCAGCTGCACACCTGTTTTTTCAAATATTATTAATGAAAGACCGACAATGATCAATGATGGCGCCAGCATGTATCCTTTGGAAATGATGTGCCCCTTTAGCCGAAGTGATTCTTTTAATGGTTGAAAAAGGATAAAGAATACGGGTTCCTGTATGGTGGAACGCAACACTTCTGTTATCAACGCCATTAAACCGAATACGTACACATAATCTTCGGTGCGGTGAATACCCAAAAGGAATATGAGGCAAAAAGCGATCAGAAAGACAGGCGTTATAAATAAACATGAAATAATGCCAAGCCGTTCAATGGCCCTGCTGGTTAAGATCAGTTTCATGGCAAGAGCGATCAACCGTCCCAAACCGAGAAGAATAGATACGAAGGTGGCCAGCGACTGTACCGTATCATATTTCAATTTTACCTGTGATAAAAAAGTAAAGTCGATCAGGTTAAAAACGTTGTAACTGATCAGCGATAAAAGGGATATCGTAAAGATGAGCGGATTTTGAAAAAAGAAAGTAAAACGGTTTTTCTCTTTCAGCGAAGTATCTATATGGTGATCGTGTACATGAGAATGATCCACAATACGCTCCCAATTGCGCTTATGAATGACTCGATTGAGCAATAAAAGACCGACAACAAGTGCTGAAAAAGCCAGCCAGATCAGGTTGTTGGTACCAATCAATGGCATTAATAAAGAAGCACTCAGGTAGCCGATCAGCTTGGCGGGAATATCACCGGAACCCACAATCGAAAAAACACGCTTGCTTTCTCTCACATTGAATAACAGGGAGACAAGTCCCCAGAATGCATAGCCCGAGACCATGTAAAAGATAATGCTCCACACAAAGAGCAGAAATGTAAATACGTGTTCGTTTACAAACCGCAAACCGGCCCACAACAGCACGATAATGAGTGCGGAAAATGTGATGATATGTTTCAGCAGGATTAAGGGCGGATATTTGTGCTCAAGTTTCTGGTAAAACATGTTTACCAGTATAAGACAAACAGCGACAGATAGATAACCGTAAGGCAGCTGCGAAATTGAGTATTCATGGATAAAATAGGCAAAGGCAATGATATTTATAAAAGAGGTTGCAATGCCGATGAAAAACTGGACCGGGAGAAGATCGAATACGTACCTTGATTCGGATTGCCTGATATTGAGAATGCTGAGTAACTTTTGTCGCACCACCGCCTAAATATACAAAAAAGTGAAACAGCCCTTTTGATGACTATTGTCAATTGAATATTTATGCAGGAATTTTTTTTTATTTCTTAATGGTCAAACACTGATCAATGTAAATTTTTTTTGTTATTTTTATAACTCGTGTTGCTTGATCCTGTGCCTTTCTAATCTGTTCCCACCTTAGTTACTTACCGATTGCTGCCAGCTTTGCAAAATAAATTGATCCCCTTTAATAGATGCTACGCTTAGCAATAAGTGTGAAAAACGCCCATTTTGTCCAGGTTTAACCTGTACAACTTCCGACCCGATAACTATTAAGTTGTAAAATCACCATCATGAACCACAATGCGGGTACTGCTTTTTTGTCTAAAGGGATTGTTGTTTGTATTGTTGCCTTGTTGCTTTTGCCAGGCGTTTCATTTTCCCAGCAATTAAAAATAACTGACTTCTCCGTTTTCGGGAACACCGGTTCGGTGCAGATGGGGCCTTCCACCATTATAACCGGTGGTTCGGTAGGAAGTTATAATCTCGTTAGTTCCAGCGGAACGATCAACGTTACCAGTAATATATATAGTGGAAGAACGGTTACCTTGTCAACCACCAATACGGTGGGTGGAAAAATCGGCGTTAAGAACCTGCAGGGCGTACCGGTGACAACGAAAATATTAACGGTAGGAACGGGTGCACTGCTGAAAGCCAACATCGATGTGAACGCAAGTATAACGGTCGCCGGCGGAACGGTATCGGGTAAAGTGACGTTTCCTAACGGAGCCAGTTATACAGGACCAGCTGCAGCAGGTGGCAGCGGACCCGGAACGACTTCAATTCCGGATTTACCCGTTATGCCTCTTGTCAACGCATTTCCTGACGCCGGGGATACGGACATCACGACTACGAGGATCATTACCCCCGGAGCCTACCGGAACGTGAACCTGGGATCTAACCAGACACTGACTTTTTCAGGGCCTGGTGTTTATGTTTTCAAATCAATCTTCACGTCGGGACCTAATGACCAGATTATTTTCGATTTTAAAAACCAGGCGACCGGTAATATCATCATATTCGTGTACGATGACGTTGTACTGAATAAAGCGAGTACAAGCATCATAAACGGTGGCGCTACAGCTGCCACACGTATTTATGCAGAGACTCACGGTACCGGGGCTACGAATACGGCAGATAAAACAGTGGCGTGGCTGATGTCTAACGGGTCAAACGGCAGCGGTAACGTGTCCATCTGGTACGGAACCATCTGGGCGCCTTATGCAGGAATAAAACTGGGCTCACCGACCGGGCCAACTTCAACCGTTAACGGCGCATTGTGGAGCGGTACGCAGGTCAATATTCTTGGTGGTGTAACCGTGAATTATGCACCCTTCCCGATATGTACCACGCCGCCGGTTGCCAATGCAGGTGCGGATTTAAAAATAAACTGCGAAACGAATACGGCTACGTTGAATGGTTCCTTGTCTACTGCAGGAATGAACTATCAATGGACGACGAAGGATGGCAAAATTGAATCGGGCGCAAAAACCCTGTCGGCTGTTGTTTCAAAGGCAGGTAAATATGTATTGATCGTATCGAATCCAACGGGCGCATGCAGTGCTACCGATACCGTTAATGTGATTTATGATTGTGTATTGCCGTTCTATCCTCCTGCAAATCCAATCGGGAAGGTGAACACGCTGATCGGTTCTGAATTGACAACCCTGTATGACAACCATAATAAGGTGACCGATCCTGCAAAGACGATCTTTATAAAAACGCCTGACTCTGTTTGGATCGAGGTCATTGCACTGCAGGGAAAACGCGCACAGCTTGCCACTGCATTATGGAATACATATGGTATGAGGGATACGATCAATAACGGCCCGAACAGCCTTATTATCAGTGGCCGGGTTCTTATAGCAAACCTGCTCGGATTAAATTCATTAACAACGCTCATTGATTATGTAAGGCCTTTGTTTCCCGCAATTGGCCTCGCTGGTGCGCTACAGGCACAGGGCGACATTGCCATGCGCTCCTCATTTTTAAGAGATGGTTACGGACTTAATGGTGACAGTACCAAGGTGGGTGTGCTTTCAGACAGTTATAATACCCAGCCCGGTAATCCCGCCGGCGTGGATGTTGACAACGACCGGTTGCCGGGTGCGCCAAACGCGGTGGAGCTTGTATTGGAATATCCGTCACAATTTGGACCGGGAAATGATGAAGGGAGAGCCATGCTGCAGATCGTTCATAAAATTGCACCTAAAGCAAAACTGGCATTCCGCACCGGTTTTATCAGCGCAACAAATATGGTGATCGGGATTGATTCACTGGCAGCGCGGAAATGTGATGTGATAATAGATGATGTTACTTATATAACCGAGCCGTTCCTGAAGAAAGGCGTTATAGCAAAGGCAGTTGACAGCGTAACCAAAAAAGGAGTCGTTTACTTTACATCAGCAGGTAATTTTGCCAATAAATCATACCAGGCAAATTTCACGCCTATCGCCGGCCGCACAGCGCATGATTTCGGAGGCGGTGATTCGCTGCAAAAAATAACACTGAATGTAGACCGCGGACTTACCACAGGCACGTATACAATCGTACTGCAGTGGTCTGACAACTCTTATTCCCTACAGGAATCGACCGGTACGCAAAATGACCTTGATATTTACCTCGCAGACGATAACGGCAACATACTTTTTGGTTTTAACCGGAACAATATCGGCGGCGACCCGATTGAGGTATTGCCGTTTACAATTACAGCAAATACCACAACGAATATCCTGATCAA
>Ga0207689_10006212_pt1 | contig 10583 bp, 8 predicted proteins | sample KBSMisM52_FD_184312 | JGI IMG/M metagenome (GOLD analysis project Ga0207689, IMG submission 184312) | Miscanthus rhizosphere microbial communities from Kellogg Biological Station, Michigan, USA - KBS Miscanthus M5-2 (SPAdes) (version 2) | ecosystem: Host-associated > Plants > Roots > Rhizosphere... | reverse complement strand
CGACGCCCAGCGGTTGTACTCCTCGAGGGTGACCTGGTTGGGGCCTGTGCTGACGACGATCTGCGGCAGGTCGACGACTGCGGGAATCGCCACCGGTCCGACCACGACCGAGAATGTCGCCGGCGCCGCCCCCGGGGTCGCGGTGCGGCTCAATGTGTAGAAGCGCGACGGCGGCGCGGACGCGCACGCGGCGACGAGGACCGCGATGGCGCACAGCGCGGCGCTGGAGACGATGCGAGGCATCATTGTTTCTCCGCGGGCTTGCCCCGGATCAGCACGTCCGGGTGACGTTCGAGATAGTCGACGAGCACGCGGATGCTGCGCGCCGCCCGCGTGACTTCCTGCAGCGTGTCGCGCAAGTCCTGCGGCGCCGGCGAATCCTTGCTGAAGAGCGTGGCATCCGCATTCTGGACCACCCGGTTGGCGTCGTTGATGGCGCGGCGAAGGTCCTCGAGCGTCTTCGTACCCTCGGGCACCCATTGCGTGTCCACGCGATTGACAAGCGTGCTCGCGTCCTTGAGCGTCGTATCGAGCGAGGCTAGCGCCGCCCGCACGTCGCGGCCGATCGCGTCGAGCGGCATCTTGTCGATCTTGGTGAGGATGCTGCCGAGCTTCGCCTCGATGCTCGCGAGGCTGCCCGGCACCACCGGCAGCTCCACCGGATCCTTCGTCCAGTCGATCTGCACCTTGGCGGCGTCCGGGAAGTACTCGAACGCGACATAGAGCTCGCCGGTCAGGAGGCTGCCGGTGCGAAGCTGCGCGCGCAACCCCTGCTGCTCCACAATCCGGCGCAACAGGCCCATTCGCTCGTCGCCGCTCATGTCCGCCATGGACTTGCCTGCGCGGATGCGTTGGCCCGTCGGCAGCTCCGCCACGAGGCGTTCCGGATAGAGCGTGACGATCACGCGCGGACGGAAGACCTGCGTCTTCCGGTCGAAGTCGAGGCCCACGTCGGTGACCTCGCCGACCTGCAGCCCGAACAGCGTCACCGGGGCACCGGTCGACAGCCCGCGCACGGACTCGTTGAAGTAAAGCACATAGCGCCGCTCGAAGGGGTCGGGCTCCTTCATTGCGATCGCCCGGTAGCGATAGAGCGTGAACTGCGCCTTGGCGGGCGCCGCACCGGCGCCGGCTTTTGCGAATTCAGGCACGTCGAACGCGATACCGCCGGCGAGCAGTGCCGCGATCGACTCGGTGCGCACCTGCACGCCCTCGGAGTTGAGCGTGATGTTGACGCCGCTCACGTTCCAGAAACGCGTCTCGGTCGTGACGTACTTGTCGTAAGGCGCATGTATGAAGATCGTGACGTCGACGGACTGGCCGTCGGGAGCGAGCGCGTAGGTGGTCACCTGGCCCACGTTGAGGCGCCGGTAGTAGATCGGCGTGCCGACACCGAGGGAACCGAGCGTGGGTGTCTTCAGCACGAACTGCCGCCCCGGCTCGTCCGTGATGACGGGCGCTTCGTCGAGCGCGAAGAAGAGCGTCTGCGTTTCGCTCGATTTGCCTGCCTGGAAACCGATGTAGTTGCCGGAAAGCAGCGTGCTCAATCCCGAGATGCCGGAGAGCGAGATCCGGGGCTCGACGACCCAGAACTTGGCATCCGTAACCATGAGCCCCGCGGCATACTTCGCGATCTTCGCCTTGACCAGCACCTTCGAGTAGTCCTCGGAGAGCTCCACCGCCGAGACCAGCCCGATCCGCACGTCCTTGTAGCGGATGAACGTCTTGCCGGCCTCGATGCCTTCCGCGCCCTTCATTACGATGGTGATGTTCGGACCTTCGCTCCGGATGCGCTGGATGGCGATGCCGATCGCCACCAGCGCGGCGAGAACCGGAATGATCCAGACGATCGAGATGCGCAGCCGCTTCTTCCGCGTGACCGCCGCTTCCGGGACGCTGGAGAGATCGGGCTCCTCAGCCATGATCGGCGGAACCCGGAGCGTTTGCGTCCCAGATGAGCCGCGCATCGAAGGCTTCCGCCGCGAGCATGGTCAGCACGACGACGGCGGCGAAGAACAGCACGCCGGCGCCCGGGGCGACCGACGTCAACGGCTGGAGCTGCACGAGCGCGACGGTAAAGGCCGCGACGAACACGTCGAGCATCGACCACCGGCCGATGAATTCGACGATCCGGTAGAGCTGGGTGCGCTCGCGATTGTTGGCGATCGACCCGCGCTGGACCGTGATCAGCAGGTAGGCAAGCGCCGCGAGCTTGCCGAGCGGAATCATCACGCTCGCGATCAGCACGATGAGCGCCAGCGGCCACGACCCGGACGTGTAGAGAAACGCCACGCCGCTCAGGATCGTGTCGGGCTCTTCCTCTCCCAGCGTCGTCGTGGTGAATATCGGGAGCGCGTTGGCCGGGATGTAACAGATGGTCGCCGCGATGACGAGGGCCCACGTGTTCCCGATCGACTTCTCGCGGCGGAATTCGAGCTTTTCGCCGCACCGGCGGCAGTAACCCGGCTCGTGCCTGTTCGCGGGCCGCGACAGCAGCTGGCACGCTTCGCACGAGACGAGCCCCAGGCTCGCCGCCGTCACGGCCTCGTCTTTCATCGCTGCGGCGCCCCGGCCGGTGTCGCGCCCGACGCCCGTCGGCGCCTCGCAGCGCGCTCGACCCACTCGACCCTCGACCAGAGCTCGCGGGCGTCGAACGTCACCATGATCGACGGAATGAGCACTATCAGCGCGAAGACGGCGTACATGCCGATGCCGGTCTCCACCGACGCGACTTCCGCGATCTTGATCAGCGCCACCATGATGCCGAGCATCATCACTTCGAGCATCGACCAGTTTTCGAAGTGGTGCGCCCAGCGCAGCATCTCGGCGACCCAGAACGGCGGCGGCGTGCGCCGCGCCGCGATCATGAGAACGAGCATGAAGAGCAGAAAGAATCCCGGAGCGATCACCGCGCAAAAGGCGATCAGCGCGCCGACGATCGGCTCCCCTTCCATCCACATCTGATACGCGCCGCCGGCAATCGTCGTGCTGTTGGTCCGCCCGACCGCCGTCAGGTCCATGAGCTGCGAGAAATTGGCGATGACGAAGCAAATGGCCGCAGCGACGGTGAGAGCCAGCGGGAGATCGCTGGGACCGGGCGGACGGAACGCAAGCACGTGGCCGCACCGCACGCAACGCGCCTTCGCCCCTCGCGACAGCGGAGGAATCCGCTGCAGGAGATCGCAGTCGGGGCAAGCGAGCGTCGAGGATTCAACGCGAGCGTTCAAGGCCGGGCTCCCATGCGTGCGCCAACCCCTTCCGGGTGGGGCAATCAGCGGGCCGTCGCCGGCGCTGCCTGCGCGATCATTCCTGCATGGTAGTTGACCGGCGGGTTTCCCCGCAAGCGCGCTCGGCAGACGGATCGCTGCGTACCAGCCAATCCCCTATGCCGGCGTGACGCGCCAGATCGTATTGCCGACGTCATCGGCAACGAGCAACGCACCGGCGCGATCGACCGCGACACCCACCGGCCGGCCAAACGCATCGCCGTTGCCGTCGACGAAGCCGGTGAGCACATCCTCGGGCAGCCCGCTCGGGCGCCCGTTCACGAACGGCACGAAGACGACCTTGTAGCCGCTCAGAGGCCGGCGATTCCACGAGCCGTGCTCGCCGATGAACGCCCCGCCCGCGAAGCGTGACGGCAAGAGCGTGGCGTTGTAGAACGTCATCCCGAGCGCGGCGACGTGCGCCCCCAGCGCGTAGTCGGGCGCAACGGCTGCGGCCACCAAGTCAGGGCGCGGAGGCTGGACGCGCTCGTCGACGTGCGCACCGTAGTAGCTGTATGGCCAGCCGTAGAACCCGCCGTCCCGCACCGAGGTCAGATAGTCGGGAACGAGATCGCTGCCGAGCTCGTCGCGCTCGTTGACGACTGTCCACAGCACTCCGCTCTGGGGTTGCCAACCGAGACCGTTCGGATTCCGCAGTCCGGACGCGTACACCCGCGAGCGTCGCGTGGCGAGGTCGACCTCGAGGATGGCGGCACGATTGACCTCGTTCTCCATTCCCCGCTCTGCGACGTTGCTGTTCGAGCCCACCGTAACGAAGAGACGTGAGCCATCGAGGCTCGCAATCACGTTCTTGGTCCAGTGATGGTTGATCGTGCCCGCGGGCAAATCGACGATCTTCTCGCCCGGCTGCGTGATTTGCGTTGCGCCCGGAGTGTAGGGAAAGCGCAGAATCGCGTCGGTGCAGGCGACGTACAGATCGTTGCCGACGAGCACCATTCCGAACGGCGAATTGAGTCCCTGCAGAAACAACGTCCGCGAGTCCGCGACGCCGGTGCCGCGGGTGTCGCGCAGCAGCGTGATTCGATTCGCGCTCGGGACACCCGCACCCGCGCTGCGCATCAGGGTTTTCATGAACCAGCCCTTGATGCCGCGGCCGTCGTCCGGCTTTGGCGGCGCGTTCGTTTCCGCAACCAGCACGTCGCCGTTCGGCAGGACGTAAAGCCAGCGAGGATGCTCGAGCCCTTGCGCGAAAGCGTTGACCGCGAGGCCCGGCGCCGGGCGTGGAGCGACGTCCTTGGGCCATCCTTTGGCCGGCGCGATCTGGATCGTGGGAATCGGGGCGCTGACCGGACGGACGAGCGTGGGCGTTGCGCCTTGTGCCGCTTGGTCGGGCAACGTTGCGTGTTCGCAGCCCGACAGTACCCCGGCAATCGCGGCCCCAGCCACGATCATTCCGATCGCCTCGAGCTTTGTGGTTGCCGGCCTGGTGTTCTTGCCAACCATTGGATGACCCCATCGGGGCTTGGGCCGACGCGAAATCGGGAATTCCGCCGCCGCTGAGCACGCCGAGGGGAATGGTGCCGTGACCCGCTTGATGCATCTGTTCGTCGGCGAACACACCCCGGGTTCAGAGCCGGCCCATATGCAAGTACGTGCATTAGTGTTCGGTGGAATTCTTGACACGCGATGGTTACTTTTTCGCGCATCCGATCTTGGTTTTTGCCATCGATCCGGCAATGAAGGTGCCCGCGCGTGTACACTGCGAAACCACGCGGAAAGCGCGCGAAAAATGCGCGACTTGGAACATATTGCCGCTTCGGGCCGGGGAGCCCGGCAGCGGCGCCAGCCAAGCATCGATGCGCACGAACGCCCTTTTTTTCGCTATCGAACCGCTCCCGGCAACACGGGTCCTCCGCAAGTTCAAGGTCGCTCTTTCGGCTGCGTGCCTGGTCGTCGCAGCGCACACCCATGCCGCCTCCCCGCCCGACGGCGTTCTCGTCATCCATAGCAACCAGCGTCCGACGCCCGCGGCGATCGTCATCGAGGACACGCTGCGAAAGCGCGTGCCGGAGGCGCTCGAGCGCCCGGTCGAGATCTATTCCGAGTATCTCGACATCGAACGGTTCTCTCCCGACGCTTATATCGGCGTAGGCGCGGACTTCCTGCGGCAGAAATACAACGATCGCAACATTCGCGTGATCGTCGCCGCGGCACCGCAGGCGGTTCGGTTCGCGGCCACGTTTCGCGACAACGCGCTTCCTGGCGTTCCCATCGTCCACCTTGCCCTGCCGACGGACCAGGTGGAACGCATGGCGCTTCCTTCCGATGTCATCGGCAGGACCATCGATCTCGATCCTTTTCAGACGCTCCAGCTTGCCTTTCGGCTGCATCCCGACGCCAGGCGTCTCGTGTTCGTGCTCGGAGCGGCCGAACGGGATCGCATTTGGGAGCAGCGGGTACGCGGAGCCGTCGGCCGACTGGATATGCACCCCGAGGTCGAGTACCTCTCGGGGCTGCCCACGTCCGACGTGTTGCGCCGGCTCAAGGCGCTGAACAAGGAGACGATCGTCTACACGCCGGGCTACTTCGTCGACGGCGCAGGTCAGGTGGCCACGCCGCGGACCGTCGTCGAAATGATCGCAGCCGCCTCCGCCGCCCCGGTCTACGGGCCGCTCGACACCTTTCTCGGCGCCGGCATCGTCGGCGGCTATATGGCGCCTTACGAAGAGCAGGCGAAGGAGGCCGGTTCGCTTGTCGTGCGCCTGTTGAACGGCACCGCGCCGACGGCGATCGCTCGAACGTCGATCAAGAGCGTGCCCATGGTCGACTGGCGTGCGGTCCGGCACTGGGGCATCGACGAGCGGATGTTGCCTGCCGATACGGTCATCAGGTTTCGCGAACCCTCTGGATGGGACCGATATTGGCGCGAGATCTCCCTGGGATTCCTGGTATTGGCATTACAGGCCGGGCTCATTGCCGCCCTTCTGATCGAGCGGCGATCCCGCCATCGGATGGCGACCGCACTCGAGGGAAGTCAAAAGCAGATGAATCTCGCGGCGGCCGCAGCGAGGCTCTCGATGTTCGTATGGGATGTGTCGCCAGACGGTGTCCCGTCGACTCCCCTTCCGCGACGACGGATCGGCAACCCGCACGGGCCGCCGATCGCCTTCGACCAGGTCCTCGAAACGACGCACCCGGCGGATCGCGAGCATCTCGGGCGCGCCGTGCGAACGGCCGCGGCAGGGGGCGACCAATTCGACATCGAGTATCGGGTCCCGGTACCGGATGGCAGCGTGCGCTGGATCGCGGCACGCGGGCGCGCGGAAAGGCGCCGTGCCCGGCAGGTGCTGGGCGTGGCGGTCGACATCACGGATCGCAAGCTTGCCGAGTTGCGCGCCGTCGAGGACCGCAATGCACTGCGGCACATGACGCGCGTATCGATGCTGGGGCAGTTGTCCGCCTCGATTGCGCATCAGCTGAACCAGCCGCTCGCCGCGATCCTCGGTAATGCCGAGGCCGCCCGGAAAATGCTCGGCAAGGAGCGCGTCGATCTCGTGGAGCTCCGAGAGATCTGCGACGATATCGTGGCCGACAACAACCGGGCAGCGGAGGTCATCCGGCGCCTGGGTGCGCTATACAGGCGCGGCGACATGAAGACGGAGCGCTTCGATCTCAATGAGCTCATCCGGGAGACGCTCGAACTGCTGCGCGCCGAGCTCTTGATCCGCCATGTCACGCCTCGCACCGATCTGGCCCCCGCCGTGCCGGCCATCGACGGGGGACGCATACAGCTCCAGCAGGTGGTGCTGAATCTGGTTCTCAACGCTGCCGATGCGATGACCGGGGGCGACGTCGCCAAGCGCAGTCTGGAGCTCCGGACCGAAGCCACCGGAACGGACGTTCGCCTGTACGTGGCGGATAATGGGCACGGCATTCCCGAGAGCGACCTCAAAAGAGTGTTCGATCCGTTCTACAGCACCAAGGCCGGCGGCATGGGGATCGGGCTCGCGATCTGCCGGTCGATCGTCGCGGCGCATCATGGCAGCATCCTCGCCACCAACAACCCGGAAGGCGGAACGACGTTTTCCGTTATCTTGCCGGTGGAGGCTGCGACATGACCGAAGCCTCCGCCACACCGACGATCTTTCTCGTCGATGACGACCCGAGCGTACTGAAGGCGCTCTCGCGCGTGCTGCGGGAGGACGGGTTCAGCGTCGAGACGTTCGACTCCGCGGAGGCATTCCTCGCCCGGCCCGATCGGAAGGCGGAGGGGTGCCTGGTGCTCGACGTGACGATGCCTGGCCAGGACGGCCTCGAACTGCAACGCCGCCTCGCGGCCGCCGGCGAATCGCTGCCGATCGTGTTCATCAGCGGGCACGGCGACATTCCGATGTCCGTGCGCGCCATCAAGGCGGGCGCGACGGATTTCCTGACCAAACCGGTCGAGGCGAAGGCGCTCGTGGCAGCGGTGCGCGCCGCGATCGAGCAGCACGCCATGACACGCCGGGCGGCAGCGGACGCCGCCGATCTTCAACAGAGGCTCGCGAGCCTCACTCCGCGCGAGCGCGACGTGCTCGCCGGGCTGGCGACAGGAAAACTCAACAAGCAGATCGCCGCGGACTTGGGCGTGGTCGAGCAGACCGTCAAGTTCCACCGGGCCCGCATCATGGACCGGATGCGGGCAAAAACCAGCGCCGAACTCATGGCCATCGCCGGGCGGCTTGGGATCGGTGCCGCGACGGGTGCCGGCGTCGTGGCTGCGCCGCGCGCCGTCCCGACCCCCTCCGCCGGCAAGCCCGCGAGGCGACCGCAACCGTAGCCCCCGGCGCCGGGCCACTAACCCAAAGGTTAGTTACGGTCCGGCGCGCATCGCCGTAACGTTTGCGGCGTGACAAGTCACGGTCCCTATGTCGCCGTGGTCGACGACGAGGCGTCGGTCCGCACCGCGCTCGGCCGATTGTTGCGTCTCGCCGACTATCAGGTCGCCGCCTTCGCCTGCGGTGAAGCGTTTCTTGCGTCAGTCGCGACGCGCCGCCCCGACTGCGCGATCGTCGACGTCCACATGGACGATCTCAACGGCTTCGAAGTCAAGGCGAAGCTCACCGCCGCGCATGGCGACGTTCCCGTGGTCTTCGTCACGGCCAGCGACGACGCCGCGCTCGACAAGTCGGCCGTCGAAGCGGGCGCGATCGCGCTGCTGCGCAAGCCTTTTTCGAACGACGCGCTCGTCGCGGCAGTTAATGCGGCATTAAGACACAAACCCGGAAAGTGACATGAAATCCGATCTTGCTCGTGCTTTTCTCGTCGCATCGACCGCTGCGACGATTTCAGCGCCCGTATGCGCCGAGTTGACCGCCGAGGAACTGGCGAAACTGGCGCAGAACCCCGTCGGCAACCTCATCAGCCTGCCGTTCCAGAACAACACGAATCTCAACTTCGGCCCGGGGAAGGGGACGCAGAACATCCTCAACATCCAGCCCGTAATTCCCATTTCGGTGAACAGCGAATGGAACATCATCACGCGCACGATCGTGCCGGTGATCTGGAATCCGGCGCTCGGCCCGGACATTCCGGGCAAGGACGGCGTCGGCGATACCGTGTTCACGGCGTTTCTGTCACCGGCCAATCCCGGTCGATGGATCTGGGGCGCAGGCCCGGTCGTGCAGATACCTACGAACTCGAACTCCCAGCTCGGAAACAAGAACTGGGGCCTCGGTCCGTCGTTCGTCGTGCTGCACCTCGCGCATGGCGATCCATGGGTCTATGGAGTTCTCGTCAACAACATCTGGTCCGTGACGAGCAACAAGACGGGAGGTTCGTACAGCAACGGGCTCATGCAGCCTTTTCTCAATTACAACTTCGAGGGCGGGCTCTATCTCACGAGTGCGCCGATCCTTACCGTCGAGTGGAAGGCCGAAAGCGGCAATCGATGGACCGTGCCGCTCGGCGGCGGCGTGGGCAAGATCTTTCACTTCGGAAAGCTGCCGGTGAACAGCCAGCTCTCCGCCTATTACAACGTCGTCCGGCCCGACTTCGGTGCCAACTGGCAGATCCGCGCGCAGGTTCAGCTCATGTTCCCCAAGTGACGGGCGCGCAAGCCCACCATCAAACCCACCGTCAAAGCGGCGGGAACAACTGTCATGAAAGCATCACATTCGCACGATTCTTTCCGACGGAGACCTCAGGACTGAACCAAAGACTAGTTCCGGTACCGGCACCACGCGGTGACAATTACCGCGTGCTCGAATGGCCAATGAAATCAGCTGAGGAAATCGGGCGAGGTCACACCACATGCCGGCTGTGACGGGACGCAAGAACATGTTGCGTTCAGTAGGCAGTCATACATGACACGAAGGAAGGCGATAGAAACCATGAAAAAAATCTTCATCATCGTGGGCTTGCTGTTTGTGGCAGGCGTGGTCATCGCGGGAGTGCTCTACGTCACTTTCCCGGTGCAGATGACGACCTACGGCGGCATGGGGCTCAACTTTCTCAAGACGCTGTCTACGCCGGCCGGCACGTTGAGCATCGAAACGAATCCCGCCTACAAAGCACCCGTGGCCGCGGTGCCTTCCCCGCCTCTCGCCGACGCCGCATGGCCGAATGCGCCGGTTGGAGACTGGCCGAGCTACAACAGAACACCGACATCGCAGCGCTACTCGCCGCTCGACCAGATCAACACGAAGAATGTCGGGAACCTGAAGGTCCTGTGCACCTACGACCTCGGCATATTCACTGCCTTCGAATCCGGTCTGATCATGGTGAACAACGCTCTGATCGGCACCGCCGAGTTCGAGATTTTCTCCATCAACGCGGCCACGTGCGCCTTGAACTGGCGCACTCGCCTGGACTATCCCGGCGCCCTTCTCCCGGCCAATCGCGGCGCCGCGTACATGGATGGCATGCTGTTTCGCGGGACACAGGACTGTCGGGTGCTGGCCTTCGACTTCAAGACGGGTAAACAAGTGTGGGAGACTTCGATCTGCGACCCGAAGCGCGGCGAGTCGGTGCCCTCGGCGCCGATCGCGTCGGATGGCCTCGTGTACGTCGGCAATGCCGGCGGAGACTACAAGGGCGGCAAGGGCAACGTATACGCACTGGAGGGAAAGACCGGCAAGATCGTCTGGCAGTTCTTCCTCGTGCCCAAGGCCGACGGGGACATGGTGCGAGGCCCGGTGGGCAAGTCGCCGCTCGACGGGAAAACCTGGAACAACGCGCCAGGCATACCCATCAGCGGCGGCGGGACCTGGACCTCGTACACCCTCGATCTCAAGAACGGTTCGCTGTACGTCCCCGGAGGAAATCCGGCTCCCGACTTCGCTTTGGGAGCGCGCGAAGGTGAGAACCTCTTTACCG
>Ga0207689_10006211_pt1 | contig 10583 bp, 9 predicted proteins | sample KBSMisM52_FD_184312 | JGI IMG/M metagenome (GOLD analysis project Ga0207689, IMG submission 184312) | Miscanthus rhizosphere microbial communities from Kellogg Biological Station, Michigan, USA - KBS Miscanthus M5-2 (SPAdes) (version 2) | ecosystem: Host-associated > Plants > Roots > Rhizosphere... | reverse complement strand
TTTCTCGACTTCAATGCGAAAGAGAATCCTGCTTGCATCGTGAACAACGCGGATTGGCTGGGACCGATCACGATGATGGAGTTTCTCCGCGACGTCGGAAAGCATTTTACCGTCAATAGTCTGCTCAGCAAGGAAGCGATTAGCCGGCGGCTTGGCTCAGAAGACGGGATTTCGTTTACTGAATTCACTTATCCGCTATTGCAGGCTTATGACTATCTCGTATTGTTCGATCGCTACAAATGCACCCTGCAGATGGGCGGCAGCGATCAGTGGGGAAATATCCTGGCAGGCACTGATCTGATCCGGCGTCTGCGTGGCGCACGCGCGCATGCGCTCGTCTTTCCGCTCGTGGCGACTTCAGCGGGCGTCAAGTTTGGCAAAACGGAAGCTGGTGCAGTGTGGCTCGACGCGAAACTGACCTCACCGTATCGCTTCTATCAGTTCTGGCTGAACACCGACGACCGTGACGTGATTACTTATCTGAAGTTCTTCACCTGGCTGTCGAAAGAGGAGATCGATGAGCTTGAGCAGAACGTCAAGACAGCGCCGGAAAAGCGCGAAGCTCAACGACGTTTGGCGCGTGAAGTCACGACAATGCTGCACGGCGAGACGGAACTTGAAAAAGCGGTGCGCGCTTCAGAAGTTCTGTTTGGCAAAGAGATTAGTGGTTTGAGTGTCGATCAGATCGTTGATATCTTCGCCGACGTTCCGTCTACAGAGATCGGTAAGTCGCAGATCCGAAGTGATGGCTTTACGTTGGGTGATGCGCTCGTACTGACGGGGCTTGCCCCGTCGAAGGGTGAGGCCAAGCGTCTGGTCCAGGGTGGCGGCGTGGCGGTGAACAACGTCCGCGCAGACGACCCGCGCAAATCGGTTTCTGTTTCGGATTTTATTGATGGTCAGGTATTGGTCCTGCGCAAAGGCGCGAAGCACTATCATTTGATTCGGATGGTTTAGCGAAGGCCTGACGCCCTCCGTGGTGGGCAGTAGGCCGGCTGTTACAGAACCGCGAGCGGTAGCGAGCGGGATAAAGATTCAAGTTTCGATTAGCAATCTTCCGAATGCCGAAATTTGAACCCTTGTCCCGCTCGCTACCGCTCGCGGTTCTGTATACCTTTCAAAACGCGCCATTCTCATTCGGCGAATCCTTTGGCACTTCCATGCCGACGTCCCATAACTCCGCAATCTTATCGCTTTCAAATCTGAAAATGTGCACGACGGCGATCGCGGCTGTTTCCGGAGCGTGTTGCACCCGCGAGTGCACGGCGACGAGATCGTCTTCAGCAATCGCGCGCTGCACATCAATTTTGGTATTCGGGAATTGTTTGTGCGCGTCGGCCATGCCGGCCTTCAATGATTCCGTGTCGCTGGGAAAGTAGGCGTTGTGGTGGCGAAAGTTTCCACTGACGCTTTTGTAAGCCTCATCCACTCTTCCCGATGCTGCATTTTCCAGAAACAAAATCGCAAGTTCTTTATTACTCATCGCATCTCACCTTCACTCTTTAGTTGATTCATTCACCAGCTTTAGTAGCAGCCTGGTTGCAACATCAATTAGCCGCGCTGCCGTTTGATCGCGCTGCATCGCCTCGATCGGTCCTTCTCCGAAATACAGCCCGTCCGAAACAAGAAAGGTCATGCGAATATTCCCTTCCTTTGGCGCTGGCAGGCGTTCCTTATCCCACGGTCCAATCGCAGCAATGATCGGCTGGGACGCTTCGATGACATTTGTGATCTCATCATCGAAAGGGCCCGGCTTGCCTTCCACGACCGCGACCTTGCCGGTGTAATTGATATATCGCGCACCACCGTCCGCGAATACTGCCAGCGTATCGAGTCCCTCCGGCAAGCCGACTTCAATGATGGTGCCCAAATATTGCTTCTCGGCCACCGCGTGTCCCGTAGCGCGCAAGCCATTGAACGCCAACATGCGAACGCGCGACTCTTGGTTCTTGTCTGCTGCGATTTTAGCGAGCGCGTCGAAATCCGGCGGGTCACTGAAGAGCACCGACCACGGAGACTCAAGTTTTCCTTGATGGTTCTGACGAAACAATTCGGGCCGATCGCAAAAAAGCAAGTGATAGATCAGGTTCGTCGAATCGTCCTGGTACGGCCCAACCATTGCTACAGCAATTCCCACCTAAACGTCACCGACTCGCCCGGCTTCACACTTAACACCAGTAGTTTCACGAGAATCTGAAAGTCTTTGTTGTGGCGGTCAGTGATTCTAGCTAGATAGATATGTCCCGGTAATGCTTCAACCGATGCTAAGCTCTTGCTTGGTTGAAATAATTGGGCAGCGGCCGTCAGTTCCTCAGGCTTGCCGAAACGCGGATCCTGCACCATCAACACTTTTCCCTTGATGAACCTGATTCGCGGGAACGCCTGATTAGTTCGCAGGTCGCGCCAGCTGCCCAAATCGACGATCGCCCCGGCCTCGCCTCCTTGGATGCCGACAGTCAAGTTTCCTAATTTGTAGGTGTCGAAATCGATGTGACTGCAACGGTTACGGGCCTCGCCTTCTTGAAAAACGCCACCTTCGCGACCGTCAATCAAACATAGTGTGTGTGCGACGGGATCATTCGAGTAAAGCGTCGAAATGTTGCTGACGGGCGGCAACGTGCTGGCGCGCGAGTTGGAAACGAATTGCTGGGCCGAAACGGAAAGGGAAAGACACGACAAAGTTGCTAAACTCAATATGAGTTTTGAAAGGACCTTCATGGTTGGTTCTCCTTCCAGGTTAGGTGAAGGGGAAAGCTGATTATGACGAAAGGATACTCTCTTTTTTGAACCTATCAAGCAGTCGGGACAAGGCGTTGAAGCAGGTGCGCCGATAGATCCGCAACCTTAACGCGCTCCTGCTCCCACGTGTCGCGATCTCGGACCGTGACGGCTTCATCTTCGAGGGATTGATGATCGACAGTCACGCAGAACGGGGTGCCGATTTCATCCTGGCGCGCGTAGAGCTTCCCGATGCCGCCCGTGTCGTCGTAAACCGCGCGCATGACGGGTTGCAGCGAGCGCTTGATCGCTTTGGCCATGCCGACGATCTCCGGTTTGTTTTTTGCCAGCGGCAGCACGGCGACTTTGATCGGCGCCATTGAATGATGGAGCTTCAGAATCACCCGCGTCTCACCTTTTTCATTCGTTCTCTCAGAGTACGCATCCATCAAAAGCGCCAGTACCGTGCGATTCACCCCCGCGGCGGGTTCGATTACGTAAGGATAAAATCGTTGCTTTGTCTGCTCGTCGAAATACGACAGGTCTTCGGTTGAATCAGGGTTCAAACGCTTGCCTTCCGCGTCTTCCGGCTTCTTTGAATGTGTTTTCAGATCGAAATCAGTCCGGTTGGCGATGCCCATCAATTCGTCCCATTGGCGTTCTTCTTCGTCGCGCTCAGGAAAGAAACGATACTGGATGTCGACCGTTCGTTTCGCGTAATGCGCCAGCTCTTCCTTCGGCTGTTCGTAAAGACGCAGGTTCGCGCTGGAAATTCCGATACTCTCGAACCATTGATTGCAGGCATCGATCCATTCCTGATGCGCGGCTTCGTCTTCGCCAGGTTTCACGAAGTATTCCATCTCCATCTGTTCAAACTCGCGCGTGCGAAAGATGAAATTGCCGGGGGTGACTTCGTTGCGAAACGACTTGCCGATTTGCGCGACGCCGAAAGGAAGCTTGCGCCGGCTCGTGTTCAGCACGTTGAGAAAATTGATGAAGATGCCCTGCGCGGTTTCGGGACGAAGATAGACGAGTGATTCCGGATCATCTTCGGCGGTCGCGCCGACGTGCGTGCGGAACATCAGGTTGAAAGCACGCGGCTCGGTAAGGTTCTTCGACCCACACTCGGGGCATTTCCCATCGTCGAGCTTGTCTGCGCGGAGCCTGTTTTTGCATTCGCGACAATCGACCAGAGGATCGGTGAATGTCTCTTCGTGGCCTGAGTATTTCCAGACCAGGCGGTTCAGAATGATCGATGAATCCAGCCCTTCCATATCATCGCGTTCATAAACCATCCAACGCCACCACGCCTGCTTGACGTTGTTGTAGAGTTCGATGCCCATCGGGCCGTAGTCCCAGGCGCTGCCGAGACCCCCATAAATTTCGGAAGACGGATAAACGAAGCCGCGACGCTTCGCGAGCGAGACGATTGTTTCAATGTTGGGCGCAGACACGGGTTGGAGAATCGTAAATCGTGAATTGTGAATAGAAGAGCGAACGGCGAGTGTAACAGGCAGAAAAAAGGCGGGCAACGCCCGCCTCTAAACAACTCAAATGCCTAAAAGGCTGATGGCTGTTGGTAATCCTGCTGAGGCTCCCCCTAACCTCCAGCAGACCGTTTACCAACAGCCCTGCCTCTTTTGCCCTGCGACCGTCCTGGCAACTCCGTTCCCCCGAAAGAGCCGCCATCGCTTTCAGATGGGAAGCACCTCCCCCAAAGCACCTCTCAACTTTTGTCTCAGAGCCTGACCCGAATTACCTACCTTCTGCCTTTTTTAGTCGAGTCAGGGTTCAGCAACGATTGTGCCAACGCGCCTGTTATCAACGATTCAATTGAATGCTGAAGAAATTGACAGGGCGCGAAATGATCGCGCCCTACTGTTGCATTCATCTTGTAACTCTTCGATACAGGCGAGCAGAGCTTTTGCACTAAAACCACTCGGCGTAAGAAACAGAGGTTCGCCTTACGTGCGCCTATTTCGCTTCAAACACTATGTTTCCGCCGATCACGGTCATTACACAATGCGTCTTGAGAATGTCTATTTCGGGAATTTTCATGATGTCGGCCGATAGCACGGTCAGGTCAGCGAGCTTCCCGATCTGTAGCGAGCCGCGCAGATTCTCTTCGAATGCCGCATAAGCGGGCCAAATCGTAAACATCTTCAGCGCTTGTGCGCGCGTGACCTTCTCTTCCGGATGCCAGCCTTCGCCAGAGAACCCACGAATGTCTTTGCGCGCGACAGCTGCATAGAATTCGATCATCGGCTCACCGCGCTCGACCGGCGCGTCGGATCCGCCGGGAATGACCACCCCCGTCTTCAGTAGACTCTGCCACGCATATGCGCCCTTCAACCGTTCGAGTCCGAGACGGCTCGGGGCAAAGTGCAGATCGCCAATCGCATGCGACGGCTGCATGGAAGGAATGATGCCAAGTTTGGCAAAGCGCGGAATGTCAGCGGGATTGATGATTTGCGAGTGCTCGTCGCGCCAACGCGGATCTCGCTTGCCTAACAGCGGCACAGCGCTGAAAGCCTTTTCGTACTCGTCGAGGATGAACCGATTAGCCCGGTCGCCGATTGCGTGTGTCTCGACCTGAATGCCTTTTTGCAAAGCTTCTTTCAACATCGGCAGCAGGTCTTCTTCTTTCACGCGGAGAAATCCCACGTTGGGTTCCATCCGGCCCTCGGCTGTTTTGATTTCAGGCACATCACTATAAGGCTGCAGTAAGGCCGCACCGCGCGAGCCCAGTGCACCGTCGGAAACCACTTTGATTGTCCTGAGATTAAAGTGATTATCGAACGCTTCAATGATCGGACCTTCTTTCAATAGCCGATTCGCTTCCGGTCCGGGACCGTACACAGCTTTGTAGATGCGAATCTTCAACTTCCCTTCGCCGTAAAGTTTTTTGTAGAGCTCAACGTCGCGATAACTGCCGCCCGGGTCTTGCACCTGCGTCCAACCGAGCATGATGCTGCGCTGATCGGCGAGCAGCATTGCCTGCTCAGTATTCCCTTCGCCCGCGGACGGAATGTGCCTCGAAACTAAACCCTGAGCATTGTCGAGGAGCATTCCGGTCGGTTCGCCTGAATCTTTGTCGCGAACAATTTGTCCGCCGAAAGGATCTTGCGTTTCTTTTGTCACGCCGCCAATCTTCAACGCGGCGCTGTTGGCGACGGCGCCATGACCATCAGCGCGAGTCAGAAACACCGGATTGTTCGGCGCAATCTTGTCGAGGTCCCAACGCGTCGGAAAAACCGGTGGCGTCCAGAACGTCTCAATCCAGCCGCGGCCGGTCACCCATTCATCAGGCTTCGCCTGATCGACACGTGTTTTCACCTTCGCCAGAAAATCCTGGAGGTTGGTGATGCCTTCCAGGTTCAGGTTCATCTCCCGCGCGCCGACGCCGATGAAGTGATAGTGCGCGTCGGTTAACCCCGGCAAAACGGTGGCGCCGTGCAAATCGATTACTCGTGTGTTTGCGCCTTGATACTGCTTCGCGCCCGTGTTCGTGCCGACATAAACGATGCGATCGTTTTTCACGGCGATGGCTTGTGCGTTGGGTTGCCGATCGTTGGCGGTGTAGATGTTGCCGTTCGTGAAAATCAGGCTGGCCGGCTCGACCTTCGTTTCCGCCGGCGAAAACGTGAGCAGCAGCAAACTGAGAATAAGCAAGTGAATTTTCATGGCATTAGGCGAGCGAACCAGGACCTCTGAAAGCCGCAAACTTATATCACAAGCTTTGCCCTGAGCGGCAGGAACGCCTTCTTAATGCGGCGTGAAAGAATGGTGATTACTTTGTGAGAGGCGCATTGAATATAATTGTTTCACTCAAAAGACCGGACATTCGATTTAGCTATTGAAGGAGAAACTATGCGCGTTTCGAGTCTCGATCTAAACACACCGCAAGGGTCGACCACGGCTTATGTCGATCGGCCCGAGCACGACACGAACACAGCCGTAATCCTTATTCAGGAGTGGTGGGGGATTAATCAACACATTCGCGATATCGCCAGCCGCTACGCCGACGAAGGCTATAACTGTGTCGCGCCCGATCTCTATCGCGGCCGATTGGCGCAGGATGCAGAGGAAGCGTCTGCGTTGATGCACGGACTCGCGATCGAAGACGGAATGGAAATGATTCGCAAAACGATCGACGCGGCCCGCGACACCTTTGCGTTCGATCAATTCGTGATTACCGGTTACTGCATGGGCGGCACGTTTGCCTTGCGCGCCGCGTGTGAAATTCCTGAGTTGAAAGCGGCTGCTCCTTTTTATGGTGACATTCCTGAAGAGAGGGTGCTGAAAAATCTGAAGGTGCCGACGCTGTTCATCGCCGGCAAGCGTGACGCGTGGATCAATCCGGAGAAGGTCAACGGCTTGCGCAATGCTGCTGCAAAATACGGCTTGCCGGTGGAAGCTGTAAGCTACGATGCCGATCATGCCTTCTTCAACGACACGCGGCCGGAAGTCTACAACGCAGAAGCGGCGAAGGATGCGTGGGAACGCGTGCTCAAATTGTTTGAGGAGCATACGTCTGAGCAGCACGCGGAAGCTGGACGACCTGCTACGTTTCCGTAATCGCGAGATCCAGTGATGATTGTTCAGTGTAAATCGTGTGGTGCAAAAAACCGCGTCGATGAAACAACCGCGGCTGATATGAAAGCCGTCTGCGGCAAGTGCGGCGCTGCGCTTCCGTCGTCCGCCACGGCGCTTCATGACAAGCCGGAAACCGTCACCGATGCGACCTTCGCGCGTGATGTCGTTGATGCATCATCGTCACGTCCGGTTTTGGTCGATGCGTGGGCTGAGTGGTGTGGACCATGTCGAATGATCGCGCCGCTGCTTGATCAATTAGCGGCCGAATCCGGCGGACGCTACAAGATTGCGAAGCTGAACGTTGACGAGAATCCCCGCACTGCTGGTCAATTCAACATTCGAAGCATTCCCACGTTGCTGATCTTCAAGAACGGCAAGCTGGTAGATCAAATTGTGGGAGTTCAACCTAAGCCAGCCATTGCGGCGCGCTTGCACGCGCAACTTTAGTCGCGGCCAATTACTATTTGTTTGAAAAAAAGCCGAGTTAATTTCGCGCCCAGTTCAGCGATCTCTTCGCATTACAGCATCCATTGATGACGATTCGAATAATAAGACGGAGAGCGATCCGGAAAGCGCTTTTTGTATTTCTTGTAGCGCTCGTGCCAGTAGTGATAACGACGATCAGACGAGCGGATTTTGCGATGCGGGATCGCACGAAGGTGGTCTTCAATCTTGTGCATGTTGCGGGGATTGAAACGCCAGTCGTAGTTGCCGAGTTCATCGAGACTGGTTAGGGCATAGCCCTTAATCCGTCCCGTCATGTCGATGTACGGATCGAAGTAGCTCCACACCAGATCGCGCAAACTTCGAAAGATGGGTTTGCGACCGTGCAAGCCAATGTCGCGTGAGCGCGCAATCGAACCCCAGCGGCCATTCTTCTGAAATACGAAGATGACGTGGTCGAGTAAATCAACCGACTCGATATCGAGCAGCAGCGGTGAATACCCGTGCTGTTCGAGAATCACCGCAGCAGACACACAAGCTTCCAAACAATGTGCTTCGTTCCGTTTTACGACCTCGCGAAATGATCGCATCGTGCCGCCATCGCGCTCCCAGTTGTAAGGCAGCGCAGTGAGCCAGTGCTGTACCTTGGCAGGAGTGTTAAGCCGAAGAATCAGATTCCATTCTTTCTGAGTAAAGCTGTTTCGGCCGGGTTTGCGGTGCATCGGTTAAGCTAATAGCAGACGCGTGTCCGAAAACGCAAAACGATTGACGGAAGAACCTTTGGTGTCTCGAAACCTATTGGTTACATCGCTCGTAACTAAGACACATAAGTATGACGGTTGCTCATCTCCAAAGACTCTCAAAAGTCGTTCTGCTGTTGGCGTTCATCGTCGTTATGCCGGCGCGCGCTGCGGCGCAGGTCTACACCGTGCTGATGTTCGATCCCAAGGGCGACGCTCGCGACCCCGCGCTCGGCGACGCCGCGCAACTTGCTTATCACTACGACAAAGAGCAGGACATGGTTTGGTTTCGCATTGCTTTTTACGGAAAGCCAAATGACCAGGCATTTGGCTTGAGACTCTTTTTCGACACTGGCGCCGACGATGCAAACAGGATGAATTGGCCGAACGCAAGCAGGAACTTTAAGTTTGACACAGTGGTAACCGCTGATGTGACTCGTAGCGCAAATGGATATGCAGGAACGATCGGTGTTGGCGACGTTGCGGGGATCAAGGCGGAGCAGCCGACCAACAGGCGACAAAACAATTTGCAAATCCGAGTCGAAGGAGACTCGATCATAATCGGCGTCAAGCGCACCGATATCACTGACAAGACGAAGATCAACTTCATCGCGAGTATCGGCGCAGGACAACAATGGAATGATGACATTCCGAACGTGGGATCTGCAGCCATCGACTTCTCAAAAATCACTCCGGGCGTGCGCGAGATTGATGTGAGCCGCAACAACCTTGAGCTACCGAAAGGTATTAAGACTGTTTCCGACAACGTTTCGCCGGTGATTGTAAAGAAGGGCCGTGGCAAACAAGCGCTGATTTTGGTTCCCGGCATGTATTCAGGAAAGAAGTCGTTTGACGGTTTCATTGCGCGCAACGAATCGCGATACAAAATCTTTCTGGTGACACCGCCGGGTTTGAATGGAACGCCGCCGCGCGCCGTGCCCGCCGCGGGATCGAGCTTCAGCGAGTTGACATGGACGCGGCGGCTCGAACGAGACATCCTCGATCTTGTCCGCAGGGAAAAACTGGTAAGACCGATAATCCTTGCCGAACGTCAACCTGCGGCGCAGGCCGCCTTCGAACTTGCTGTTGAACATCCCGACCAGTTGGGTGGGGTGATCCTGGTGGGAACAAACCTGGTGCAGTTCTTTCCGTCGCCGAAAGATCCCACGAGAAAAGCGCCAATCGCTTTCGCGGATCGAGGCCCATTCATCAACGAAACGTGGGCCGCGAAGTGGTTTAAGTACGTAACTCCGGAAACCTGGAAAAATGGTGACCTTGGCAAGCAATTGCTAAGCGTCGATCCAGTCAGAGCCCAGACAGCATGGGACGAACTCGAAGCCGCACCGGTTGAGATTAAGATTCGCTACCTCCTTGAGTTCTGGGCTTCAGACGCGGCGCAAAGTTTTGATCGATTGAAGACTCCAGTGTTGGCGCTCGTGCCGGGCTTCGACGACAAATTCCTCGCAGAGCCGGCAAACGCGTTCGCGAAGCCCTCGTTTTTAGACGTCTGGGACACTCTCGTCCCAAAGAATCCCCATCTCGAACTCGTCAGGATTCCGAACGCACGCATGCTTGTGCTCGATGATCAGCCACAGGCTGCGGACGAAGCCATTGCGGCCTTCATCAAGAAGGTTGGTACCACGCCCTAGCCCTCCATACTTTGCGACCATTAGTCCCTGCCACAGTTCAAAAAGTCATCGAGTACTCTTCAAACGGCAATGACGTGATTCGGATCACATCGTTGGTGAGTTCGATCTCATCAATGACTTGATTCAGCTTGTTTCTCATGTAAGACTTACATTTAATTTTTCAACCGCAATTCATCACAGATCGGAGTCACCCATGAGTTCTCCTGTTGCACAGAAAACCGTAACCCGTGACACGTCGAAGCCTTTGAGCACGAACGTTCACCTGCTCAATTGGGTTGAGAAGATGGCGAACCTGACCAAGCCCGCGGCGATTCATTGGGTCGATGGCTCAGCCGAAGAGGACGAGCAACTGAAAGCCGAGATGGTGGCCGCCGGCACGTTCATCAAGCTCAATGAAGAGCTTTGGCCGGGCTGTTATTACGCGCGTTCGCACCCA
>Ga0207689_10006210_pt1 | contig 10585 bp, 6 predicted proteins | sample KBSMisM52_FD_184312 | JGI IMG/M metagenome (GOLD analysis project Ga0207689, IMG submission 184312) | Miscanthus rhizosphere microbial communities from Kellogg Biological Station, Michigan, USA - KBS Miscanthus M5-2 (SPAdes) (version 2) | ecosystem: Host-associated > Plants > Roots > Rhizosphere... | reverse complement strand
CCGTCGCCGTTGTTGCGGTAGAGGAGGTTGGCCCCTCCGGGCAACCCGGGCGGTCCGCACGCGACCGGAATGCCCTTGTAGCGGCACAAGCCTGAATCGGGCGTGGGGGCTTTGGCGAGATCGAGGTCGATGTAGTTGGCGACGAAGAGATCGAGCTTGCCGTCGCGGTCGTAGTCGAGGAACGCGGCGCCGGCGCCCCAGCGCGTGCGCGGCGAGCCGAGTCCGGCGCGCGCGGTGACGTCGCTGAACGTCCCGTCGCCGTTGTTACGAAAGAGCCGGTTCTGGCCGTAGAAGGTCACGAACAGGTCGCTGTCGCCGTCGTTGTCGTAGTCGGCCGCGGCCGCGCCCTGGCCCCAGCCGCTGACGCCCACGCCGGCCTTCGCGGTCACGTCCTCGAAGGTCCCGTCGCCCCGATTGCGATACAGGTGGCTGATCGGCGCGTCGCCCTTGGGGAAGCCCTCGAGCGTGGTGCCATTGACCAGGAAGATGTCCAGCCGGCCGTCGTTGTCGTAGTCGAAGACCGCGACGCCGCATCCCGTGGTCTCGAGCAGGTAGCGGTTGGTGCGCTGGCCGCCGTAGACCGTCACCGCGGCGAGGCCGGCGTCGTGCGCGATGTTGGTGAACGCGAAGCCGAGTGCCGCGGGCTCCTGCGCCCCGGTCCGCGGGCGCGCCGCCATCGACGACGCGAGCAGCGCCAGCGCGAGCACGGAGACGCTGCGGCCGCTCAACGCACCGCTCCAGGGACCTCGATCCACGGGGCGAGTCGCCGCGCTTCGGCGAAGTGGGCCCGGGCGTCGGCCTCGGCCCCCTGCCGGCGCAGGGCCAGCGCCAGCTGGTAGTGGGCGCGCGCCAGGGTCGGGGCCTGCCGCACCGCGTCCTTCAGCTCGGTGATGGCGGCGCGCACCTCGCCCTGGCGCAGCTTCTCGCTGCCGCGGCTGAGGGCGAAGGCCGCGGCCTGCTCGCGGGCCTTCAGCGCGTTGAGGCGCTCGGCCTCGGCCAGGGCCGCGCTGGCGCCTGCCGTGTCGCCACTGCGCTCGAGCATCTGGCCCAGGCTCAGGTGCGCTTCGGCCGTGCGCGGCTCCAGCGCGATCGTCCGCCGGAATTCGGCCACGGCGTCGGCGGCGAGGCCCTGCTGCCGCAGGATCGTGCCGAGCATGTAGTGGGCCTCGGCGTAGTCGGCCTTCTGCGCGATCGCGGCCCGCAGAGCGGCCGCCGCGGCCTCGGCCCGTCCGGTCTGCCAGAGGACGACGGCCAGCGTGAAGTGTGCCTCCGGCAGCGCCGGATCGAGCTCCGTGGCGCGTCGCAGCGCGGCTTCGGCCGCCTCGAAGTCGTCCTGCTGCTTGAGCGCGGCCCCGAGGTTGTAGAACGCGTCGGCGTTGGCCGGATTGCGCCGGGTGACGTCCCTGAACACCTCGATGGCGGCCTTCAGATCGCCTTTGTGGAGGTAGGCGGTGCCGAGGTTGTGACGGGCGGCTTCGTAGTCCGGGTGCCGCGCCAGGATGGCCGTGAAGGCCGCGATCGCGGCCTCGCCCTGGCCGAGATGCATCTGCACGAGCCCGAGGCTGTTCGCCACGTCGTCCGAGTCCGGGTCCAGCGCGCGCGCCTTCCGGAGCGCGGCGTCCGCGCCGTCGAGATCGCCGAGCGCCTGCAGCGCGACGCCGAGCTGCATGTGGGCCCGGGCGATGGCGGGGTTCAGCCGAATCGCCGCACGCAGGTGCGGCACGGCCGCGAGCGGGTCGCTCGGCTTGATCTTCCAGGTCTTTGCCAGGTAGGGCGAACTGCCAGGATCTTCCTGGGTGAGCACCTGTGCCTGAGTTATTGTTATTGCTAAACAAATAAGCCCAACGGTAATAAACAAACATCTTTTTCTCATAAATCTTGATAGAATCGCCTGCAAAAGTGAGAGCGGATAGCATATCGTTGTTTGCGTAATCAGGAAAACGATTTACGCAAGCAGGAAAGCTTACAATAAGTGACAAACCAGCAGGTTTTCAAAGTATCAATTTGTTCTTTATGGTCTCGTTTAGTTGTGTCGACTCAACTTCTCCTTTTCAATTTTTTTACTAAACAACCCGGGTCAACCATAGCGTAAAGGGTTTGCTTTTTGCTTTAAATATTGAAGACAGCAGTCTTATTTATTTTAAAAATATTTTCCGGCTTTTCCACTTTCTTTTTCCGCCTTCCCCACCATATATAAAAGCCGGTTACCGGTAAGGAAGCTGCTATAAGGCTGGCGAAAAATGCAAGAATTTTTCCAGGTAATCCTAATACAGCGCCAACGTGTATATCATAGTTCATCCGTTTTATTTTATCTGGTACCGATGCGTCCCTGAAAGCTCCCGCATAAGTACCTGTTGCCGGTAACTCCACGCCGGTATATTGATCAAAATGGTAGAAATCCATATTATAGTAGGTACCGGGGCGATGATTAATCGTTATTTCAAGTGGGTCAGTAGTCGTGAGCGGATAATAAACACCGATACTTTCCTTTTCTCCCTTCTGTTGAATCATTTCCGCCCACAGATGATCAGCTATATCATAGCCTGCCTTTTTTGCCAGGGTATCCGACGAAGGATGAATATCCTCCGGCATTGTTTTACCTGCCGATGAAACCCAATAAACCGATTTTGCAAACCATTGAAAGCCCATAACCAGTCCCGTTATCGCCAGGAAAATAGCGATCCATGTCATGTAAAACCCAAATACATTATGTAAATCATAATTCACCCGTCTCCATCTTGCATTCCATTTTATACTGAACCTCTGTTTTCGCGCCGCCTTGTTTTTTGGCCACCAAAGGATAAGTCCCGTTATCATCATTATTAAAAAAATGAGCGTAGCCGAGGCAACAATGGGCTGACCAATTGCTGGCGGCAACCATAAATAAAAATGCCCATTCAATACTATCCGGAAAAAATCGCGGTTCATGTTTTTTACCTTCAGCATTTTACCCGAATACGGATTCAATGCGACCAGCTTATAATTATCCGCGTCATAGTAATAAGCAATTGTTGATCTGCCCGATCCGGGATATTCCATTCCGTTTATCTTTTTCCCATCTAAATATTTTTCTGCTTCCGCTTTTAATATTGATGGAGGTAAATATTCCTTACTTTCTGCTTTTACGAACTGTTGCGGTTCTGTGAGTCTCCTTATTTCCAGTTCAAAAGCGAGTATACAGCCCGTTATACCGAGAACTAACACCACCAGCCCGGATGCTAACCCGAGCCAGAGGTGAATTTTTCCTATCAGTTTTTTTACAGTCATTATTTATATGATCATTGCGTCAGAATGAATAACTGATACTGAATCGTACATTCCGCGGTGTTTCTGTTTGCCAGTAATAGGCATTCAGCCATGAATAATAGGATCCGCTGTATATGAATTTGTCCAAAATGTTAAAAACGTTGACAGCTATTTTGATTTTATCTTTTTCCCAGTTTAATCCACCATCCAGTTTGAAATAATCCGGGAGGTTTTGATTTGGGTCCGGAGAAGTTTCCCAATAGGTTCTTCTGCCAGCCAACCAGGTAAATCCTGCGGATATGCCTGCCCCTTTTAATATTCCATCCTGTATTTTATAACTTAACCATGTATTCACTGTGTGTTTTGCGTAGCCGGGAACGATATCTCCTTTCTTCACAACAGTAACGCCTTCCGAAACTTTGGTAACTTTTGATTCTGTCAAAGCATAGTTCGCTATAAGATTAAGACCATTGAGAATTCTTCCGCGTAAATCAAATTCAATCCCCTGCGATTGTTTCTGTCCCAGTTCAATACTTAGTCCTGATGTGGGTGGACTGTTGGGGTCAATCGTTAATTCATGGTTTTTAATAATGCGGTAGGCTGACAGTGTTGTATTCCATCTTCCGTTATCCCAATCCCGTTTAATACCAAACTCTACATTGCTGCCAGTAATCGGTTTTACAGAACCTCCACCAGCAATTCTGCCTGCCTGCGGAAGAAAGGCCTGGTCGTATAATCCGTAAGCCGACGTGAATTTATCAAGTGACACGCTTATCCCTACCCGTGGTGTAAAGTGTTTCGCACTCATCGGTGCATCTCCCCATTCCGATTGCTTTACATATGTATACCTACCGGCAAGTGTAAGGCGTAATTTATTGTCGAAGAAACCTAATTCATCCTGCAGGTATACTCCTGTATACCGCTGATCGATGTTGCCACCGGCTGCCTGCGCCCGTTGCTCCAGCGTAGACCATCTGTGATCAAAGGACGGATAACCATTGGATGGAATACCGTAAGACGGATCAAGCGTATTAAATTCAGCACCCACTGTATCCAGTAAATGAGATTGTCCCCAATCCGCAAGATAACTTTTCGTGCCAACGTCGATCCCTCCTACTATGCGTTGCCGGATCAATCCCGTTTGTACATCACCGTTAATGAATGCCTGCATGAGCGTCATATTGCTTTTAGCATCCCAACTGCCTATTGACCGTTGCATGGTGCCATTATCATTCACAGCAGCGGGCCACATGGACGTACCCATTTGCCTGTAATTGAAATAAGCGCCCTGTGCTGTTATCTTCCATTGATTGTTCAATTGGTGCTGCAGGTTCAGAAAAATGCTGTGATCATTAATTGTTGTGGGTTCTATACCAGGAGGCAATGTTGTAAAATCATAAGGCAATACACCAAACCCTTTTGTTGAAAAAACATAATAAGAGCCAACATCACTCATTTTTGCATGCTGCAATGTATATTCTACTATCAATTTTGTTTTTTCATCTAACTGGTAAGAAAATACCGGTGCAATACTATAGCGGTTATTATATTCATTCTCACGAAAAGAATTCCTGCTTTGCCCCATCAGGTTTAAACGGTATAATAACTTTCCATCCTTACTTAGCTTCCCGTCCAGATCAACTGTACCCCTGTACAAATCGTAGCTGCCCATTGTGAATTCAACTTGTCCCTTTGTTTGTCCGGTTGGTTTTTTGGTTACAACATTATATAAACCACTCGGGTCGCCATTAGCCAGCATAAACCCGGCAGGTCCTTTTACAAACTCGATATGATCTACAAAGCTCATATCCTCAGTAAGAGGCCCCCAGTAAGAATTCACGACATTGAAACCATTCCGAAACGCCTGTATCTGGGATCCCCTGGATGTGATATTAGCATACATATCTCCCCAATGCTCGGCGCGTACGGCGCCGCTTACATTGCGTATCAATCCATCGCTCATACTGATAACCTGCTGATCGGCTAATACCTTATTAGTTACTACCTGTATATTCTGAGGCACCTCCAGCAAAGGGGTTTGTAAGCGAAGGGAGGAGGATGTTGTACCGGTTTTATAATTTTTTATACCGCTTTTTATGATTACTTCCTGTAATTGTTTATCAGAAATCTGGAGTTGCTTTACGACACTTGTTGTTTTATTAGCTTCTACAGAAACCCGCGATGTAATGGTTTCGTAACCCACCAGTGAAAATTCAAGCTCATAATCTCCGGGCTGAATGTTGCGGAACACAAATGCTCCGTCATCATCCGTCAGTGTATTTTTCCTGGCACCCTTAATCACAACAGTAACCATAGCGGCCCGTTTATCATCAATAGTGGTTATTTTCCCGGCTATATTGCCTCTTCCCTGTTGGGCAAATCCGCCTGTAAATAGTGATATTATAAATAGAGCGGATAATAAAAATTGTCTCATTGCTTAAGTTCTGGGTTTAGATAATTAGTCGGGCACAAACCTGAAAAAACTTTTGTTTAAAAAGAAAAACCAGGAATGGCCCTTTATTGTACGAATGTTTTAATGCTGGCACGAAATTATCCGCGCCAAAAAACAATCGCTATACAAATCAGGAAACTTATTTACGCAAAAGGGAAACTGACACAATGATGACAGGGAGAACCACTAACGGTAATAGATACCCATTAACAGGTGAATTGATTTTTAAAAGGTGCTGACCTAAAAAATTATTTCGAATCCGGGCGGGCTACAAACATGCCGGGATGTTCATGTGTTGTCTTTTTATCCTGATACACTATTTTTCCATTTACCCAAACTATTGAAATGCCCGATGACAACGCTTTCGAATCTGTAAAAGTTGAATTATCAGAAACCGTGGAAGGATCAAATAAAACGAGATCGGCATAACAGCCTGGCATAATTAAACCACGATCAGCAATACCCAAATGCTCTGCTGTAAGGCCTGTCATTTTGTAGATGGCCGTTTCCAGCGGCATTATCTTTTTATCCCTCACATAATGGCCAAGCACACGGGTAAATGCTCCATAGCCACGGGGATGGCCACCATCCGCACCATCGGAACAGATATTGGTATAGTTCCATTTTAAAAAATTAATGACGTCATCATCTGACATAGACGCTCCGGCTATACTGCCTCCTTTTTCTTCACCTTCTTTTATCAATCTCATTAAAGCCCGGGAGGGTGATTCATTATTAATTACTCCTATCTCAGTAACCGTCTTGCCTTCATAATTTTTATTGGCGGGAAAATGAGTCATTACTGAAGCAGAAGGATCGAATAATTCTTCCGTTGCGTATAATGCACTGGCAGGATTTGTAAAATCTTTCTTTGGAAATAAAACCCTGGGTGTAGACGACCACATTGTGTAGGGATAACAATCTGCAGTAATATCAATTCCCTGCGAACGGGCTGCTTCCAATAGTGCCAATAATTTACCAGAGTTACCCCATTTGCTGCGCATGGCAATTTTAAAATGAGATATCTGAACAGGCAATTTCGCTTCGCGACCGATGTTTATTATTTCATCCAGTGAGGTTTCAATATTAATATCCTCGCTTCTTATATGACTGATATAACGGCCACCAGCCGTTGCAGTAGCCTTTGCCAGCTCAATCACCTCGTCTCTTGTTGAATAAAATGCTTCTTCGTATTCAAGCCCTGTTGACAACCCTAAGGAACCTTTCTCTATATCATCCACCAATAATTTCTTCATGGCATTAACCTCTGTTGAATCAGCAGCTCTCAATACAGTTTGCTTCATTACTTTCTCCCGCAGGGATGCGTGACCGGTATATGTGGCTACATTAATGCTTACGGGATGATCCTTTATCATTGCCTTAATCGTATCAACAGGTTCTGATCCACCATCCTGCCCAACTACGATTGTAGTAATACCCTGGTTTGTGGCAGCAATGGCATCTGGATTTTTATCTAATCCCCAATCGTGATGACTGTGACTGTCAATAAAACCGGGAGCTAACGTTAATCCGTGGCCGTCAATAACACTTTCACCCGGAAATGGAGTTAAGTCGCCCGTTGCAAAAACTTTGTTATCTATAATACGCACAGCAGATTTTTTTGCTGCAGTACCTGTACCATCTATCAATTGAACATTGGCAATTAATTCTGTTTGCGGCAGCGTACAGGGTTTATCTTCGAGAATATCTGCCACGATCTTCCGGGCTACTGTATTACGGGAATTATCAAGAAGGATCAGGGTTTGATTCTTTTGCAGGTAACGGACAATATAATTTCTGAAACCAACCCAACTTCCTGTATGCGATATTTTCATTCCAGGTTCGTCTATGAACCAACCAAATCCATAGTTGGTGGCTTTACCGTCGTTTAATTTTGCCGCGGTAACAGCATCATTGAATGTAGCTTTCTTAACCAGCTTTTCTGTATATAAAGCCTGTTCCCATTTGTATAAATCTTCCACGGTAGAATATACAGCACCATCGCCCATAATACCGTCCATCCATACCAGGTCGTCGGCGGCAAGCTTTCCATTTTCATAGTGAAAACCGAAGATGCGTGAAGCCGGATAGCTTTTCATTTTAATGCTATAGATAAACGTATTACTCAGCTTCAATGGTTTTGCGATGTATTGGTCAAAGAATTTATCCGGCGAAAGCCCTGAAACCTTTTCAATCAATGAAGCGAGGGTGGTATAATTTGTATTGCAGTATTCCCATTTTTCACCGGGTTGAAATACAAGAGATGGTTTTTTATCAGCCAGCAATGCCAACATGGATTCGTTGGTAAGCGTATCCAGCAGGTTCATATTGCGCCCGGCTATATCAAAGTACTCAGGCAAACCCGAAGTATGTGTAAGAAGATGCCGGATTGTAATTGTTTTGTAGGGAAATAATGGCAAATATTTCTGAACAGGATCGTCATATTGCAGTTTACCATGTTCTTTTAGTATCATAATCATCATCGCGGTAAATTGCTTGGATACTGAAGCAAGATTAAACGAAGATGCCGTTGTCAATGGTTTACCATTTGTAGCGGCAGAAGTCCCGAACGCCTTTTTATATAAAACTTTCCCCTTTTCTCCTAACAATACGGTACCGTTGAAAAGCTGATGCTGATACAGGTAGGTTAATGCGGAATCTATTCTTGCAACTTTTCGGGCTAACTGTGCAGTACTGAAAAGAGGCAAAACAAAAAGAATGAACAACAACTTTCTCATGGTTGAATAGTGATGGTTTACATATACAGTGCTTCCCTGTAAAGTTTAAATACGGCTAACTGTTTAAAACTAAGGAATTAAATTTATTTTTATCAGCTACAGATAAGTTTTACGTAAAATGGAAAAAGCAATTATTCTTACAAACGGGCTGCTGGCTACTGATAATGCCAAGACAGCTCATGGTTTAATCCGGGAAAGTAAACGTTTTGAAATCGTAGGTGTGGCAGATACTGTAAATGCCGGAAAAGATGCGGGGGTTGTTCTGGACGGCAAACATCGCAACATACCTGTATTTGAAACTGTCAGGCAGGCAATGACTGTGAAGCCCTCATATTGTATTGTTGGTGTGGCTACGGCGGGTGGTGTTTTTCCCGGCGATTTGATAGAAGAAGTAAAACAAGCTATTCAGCATAAGCTTTCTATTGTAAACGGGTTGCATGATCATTTATCCGAACGGCCGGACATAAAACAAATGGCTGATGAAAATGGTGTAACGCTGATAGATATCCGCATTCCTAAAAAGAGAAAAGACCTGCATTTCTGGACCGGTGAAATATTTAAAATAAAGATACCGGTTATTGCAGTAATAGGGACCGATTGTGCTTTGGGAAAACGCACTACTACCCGCTTTGTGATGAATGCATGCAATGGAGCCGGGATGAATACACAAATGATTTATACCGGGCAAACCGGCTGGCTGCAGGGCGGTAAGTATGGATTTATTTTCGATTCTACGCTGAATGATTTTGTATCCGGTGAACTGGAAAAGGCGATATTAACCTGCTATAAAGACACAGACCCGGATATAATATTTATTGAAGGACAATCCGCATTGCGCAATCCCAGCGGACCTTGCGGATCGGAAATGCTGGTTTCCGGCAATGCGAAATCAGTAATACTTGTTCATGCACCGAAACGGAAATATTATGAGCATGATCCCGCATGGGGAGAAATTCATTCCATCGAATCAGAGATAGAATTGATAAGGAAATTTGGTTCCACTGTAATTGCCGTTGCTTTGAATACAGAACATTGCAGCAATGAAGAAGCTTTTACATTTCAAAAAGGGTATGAAACAAAATTGAAAATACCTGTGATGCTGCCGCTGCAGGAAGGCTGTGAAAAGATTGTGCCTGTGATTCAAAAATTAATTGGTTCAAACCAGTAGTTTTTTATGAAAATAAAATCAGTAAAAGCATACAGAAAAAATCTTTCTCTGCAAAAGCCTTATACTATTGCCAGAGAAACGATCACCGATGTAGAGAATATTTTTTTCGAGATAACATTAGAAAATGGAATAAAAGGAATCGGCGCTGCAAACCCGGCACCTGAAGTTGTAGGTGAAACGCCTGCCCAGACTTTTCAAAACCTGCAATCGGATTTTATAGAATACATGGTTGGAAAAGATATCCGCCATTTTTTATACCATATACATTCATGCAGGGAGCATTTTAAAAATCTGCCCGGTACACAAGCCTGTATTGATATTGCTTTGCATGATGCATTCGGTCAATTTATCGGGATACCTGTTGTTGATTTTTATGGAAAGCATCATGAGAAATTGCCAACCTCGGTAACAATTGGTATTAAAGATGTAAAAGGAACTATTGAAGAAGCGAATGACTATCGGGCAAAAGGTTTTCGTGTTTTAAAAGTAAAAACAGGTTTGGATGCAGAAGGAGATGCGGAGCGTATTATTAAGCTAAAAGAAAAATTCAAAGATCACTTTACAATTCGTGTAGATGCCAATACAGGATATACACTGAATGACTTAAAAATCTTCCTGGGTAAAACAAAAAATGCCGGTGTTGAATTGATAGAACAGCCTTTGTTACCAGCGATTGATAATGATCTTTTACAATTATCGCTGGAAACCCGGAAAACACTTGCAGCCGATGAATCACTGAAGAATGCACAATCCGCATTAAGACTCGCGCAACAAAATTTATACGGCATTTTTAATATCAAGCTGATGAAATGCGGCGGCATTAATGGTGCATTTGAAATTGCTTCTGTGGCAAAACCCGCTGGGATTGATTTATTCTGGGGTTGTAACGATGAAAGCATTGTAAGTATAGCGGCCGCTTTGCATGCAGCATTTGCCTGTCCCCATACAAAGTATCTTGATCTGGACGGCAGCCTCGATTTG
>Ga0207689_10006209_pt1 | contig 10585 bp, 9 predicted proteins | sample KBSMisM52_FD_184312 | JGI IMG/M metagenome (GOLD analysis project Ga0207689, IMG submission 184312) | Miscanthus rhizosphere microbial communities from Kellogg Biological Station, Michigan, USA - KBS Miscanthus M5-2 (SPAdes) (version 2) | ecosystem: Host-associated > Plants > Roots > Rhizosphere... | reverse complement strand
TAACCTCACCGCCGAAGTTCCAGGCGAGTCAAAAGAGGTCATTATTGTCGCCAGCCATTACGACTCAAAGTTTTACAAGGACATGCGGTTTGTTGGAGCTAACGATCCGGGAACGTCCGTCGCGACCTTGCTGGAGTTAGGGAGAGTGTTGGGTGCCGGCCAGCAGAAGCCAAGGTTGACTTACTGGTTGGTGTTCTTCGATGGCGAAGAGTCGTTATGTGAAGACTGGGAGCAGTGTCAGAATCCGAACCCCGTCGATCCGAAGAGCCCGCTGCCCGACAACACATACGGTAGTCGGCATTACGTTGCGCGGCTCCGCGAGAATGACGAAGTGAATCGTGTGCGAGCTTTAATACTGCTGGACATGATTGGATCTAAAAATCTCGAACTCGGCCGGGAGTCGATGAGCAGCAGATGGCTACAGGACATTGTCTGGCAGGCGGCCCGGGACCTGGGGCAGGGAAAGTTTTTCGTTGATCGCCCTGAGGGCGTGGGTGGTGATGACCATGAACCATTTCTTAAGGCCGGAATTGATTCGCTGGATCTTATTCAGCTCAGCTCTTATCCCTACTGGCACAAGGCTGATGACACCGTTGATAAGGTTTCCGGCCAAAGTATGAAAGTTGTCGGCGATGTAGTGTTGGCGAGTCTGCCGAAAATTGCGGAACGCTTGGCCGGAAAGCCGTCGATCAAAGTTACTCCGTCGCCCACGCCGATGATTCCACAGTGAGATTGATCGGCGAAGGTCACGAACGAACACGGAAAGATAAAACAAGTCTAAATGAGTCCTACAAAACCCAGAGTTGCGGTGATACCCGGAGATGGCATTGGTCCGGAGGTCATCGGCGAAGCAGTTCGCGTGCTTGAGCGCGCGCGTGAGACCCACGGCGTCGAATTGGAACTTACGCACTTCGATTGGAGCGCGGACAAATTTCTGCGCGAGGGCGTTTCGTTGCCGGCGGGTGCGTTGGAAATGCTCAGTAATGAATTTGAGGCAATCCTCGCCGGAGCTTTTGGGGACCCGCGAGTGCCTTCAAATCAACACGCCGAAGATATTCTGTTGGGTATGCGTCGTGGCCTCGATCTTTATATCAACTTGCGCCCGGTGCGTTTGCTGGACGCGCGCTTGACTCCCTTGCGCAACCGCAAAGTTGAAGAGATCGACTTCGTAGTCTTCCGTGAAAACACCGAGGGCGCTTACTGCGGAGCTGGCGGTTTTCTGAAAAAGGGAACTGTCGACGAAATTGCGACGCAGGAGGAACTCAACACCCGCCGCGGGGTCGAAAGAATCATCATCGCCGCATTTGAGTACGCGCGAGCCAATGGGCGAAAGCGCGTGACGATGGCCGACAAGTCAAACGTCCAGCGCTTTGGCGGCGATCTCTGGCAACGCGTTTTCAAGCAAGTCGCCGCGGAGTATCCGGAGATAGATGCGAACCATCAGTACGTCGATGCGATGGCGATGTTTATGGTACTCGAGCCGGCGCAGTATGACGTCATTGTAAGCAACAACCTCTTCGGGGACATCCTTACGGATCTTGGGGCTGCGATTCAGGGTGGCCTCGGCTTAGCTGCTTCCGGCAACATTCACCCTGGCCGAGTTTCGTTGTTTGAGCCGGTACATGGTAGCGCACCGGCCATCGCGGGGCAGGGAGTAGCAAATCCGGTAGGTGCTATTCTGACCTCGGCGATGATGTTAGAATACTTAGGAAACAAACCGGCAAGTCGGGCTATAGAGAAGGCAGTCCGCGACTCGATCTCCAACAATGAGACGACACGCGATCTGGGTGGCAACCTTTCTACCGAGCAGGCTGGCGCTGCGATTTGTGCGAGACTAACCAGCGAGTGACCGGAAAAGTTGATCTCATTGTGACCCCAAAACGAAAACAAATCGCGATGAGGATAGGCGCCGGTGTTGTTATCTTCGCTGCAATCGTTGGCGTGTTTGTGATCGTCCGCGCCCTGCCAATCATTGCCGTCGGGCTTGTCGCTTTGGGTTTAGTGATCGTCGTTGCTTTAAAGATTCGAGCGAATCGCAAGACGAAAGTGATTTTTGGTTTCTACGTCGCGGCTAATGAAATACTTGTTGATGGCGACAAGAGCCGTTACCACTTTGAAATTGCGCAGGTCATCAAAACTGGCGAAAGAATCGTCAGGTCGATGCCTGATTCGCCGCCTTTGAGTCGCTTCGCGCTGGGCGCTCTGTACTATTCAATCGGCGATCACAATGCGGCGGTCGAGCAGTTGGGTTTTGCCGCGGAAGAAGAAGTACTGAAAGAAAGTCGCCATGCAACGCCGTCACGGCAGTTGCGCCGGTACGTCGCCAAACTGAGGCGTATCGAACGGCGCCCAAAACTTTACGCCAAACTGAACGCGGCGATTGCCAGCCTCGAACGAATGCACCAGGAGCGTGGTGCCCGGCTGCTCGCGGAAAGTCAGCAGCAATTGAAAAGAATGGTCGAGGCTTACGAAGGCGAGATGTCCGAGCAGATCCGTTCGCCGCGCAGAGATTTACCGATTTCCAATAGCCGCTCGCTTAAGTCCATTACGGCTCCGCCAACAATCTCGGAAGTCCTGAACGAAGTCTACCAGGAAGATCGATAGACCTTCTGAGAAGTCGTATTGCTGGTTTGCGGATCTTGATGGAGCTTATGGAGAAGGCGCAAGCTAACACTTTGGGTTACAACTCCCAATAACGGTGTCGACCTATTGCTCGAAACACTCACAGCAGAAATCATTGCGATAGGCTCGGAGCTGCTAGCGCCAGATCGCAGCGACACCAATAGTCTCTGGCTCACCGAAAAACTCAACAACATCGGCATTGAAGTAAAACTCAAAACCATAGTTGGCGACGACGACGCCCGCCTGGAAGAAGCAATCAAAGACGCGATCCGGCGCTCGAAGGTTGTGATCACAACCGGCGGTCTCGGTCCAACCGAAGACGATGTGACTCGCAAGGTGGCGGCCCGCGCGCTGGGCCGGCGATTGATTCTTGACGAGTCAATCCTTGCTGAGTTGCGTGAGAAGTTTCGCGCCTTTGGTCATGTGATGCCTGAACGAAATTCGCGTCAGGCAATGGTGATTGACGAGTCGGAGGTATTGCCTAACCCCAAAGGCAGCGCGCCCGGTTTGTTTATTGATCATGAGGGCGTTGCCGTTGTGCTGCTGCCGGGGCCGCCGCGCGAGATGAAGCCGATGTTTGAGAATCACGTGCTTCCGAAACTGGCTAACCGCGCGGGCTCGATAAAGATCGTCAGGCGGATGCTGCGTGTTGCCGGCCTGGGCGAGTCAGCGTTGGACGAAAAGATCGCCCCCATCTACCTGCAGTACGAGAATCCGCAGACAACAATTCTTTTCAACCAGACCGAGATCGAGATTCATTTGACGGCGCGTGGGCGAACCGAAGCCGAAGCAGATGCTTTGCTTGATCGGCTATCGGAACAACTGGAGGAATGTCTGGGCGACTCCATCTTCTCGTTTGCCGGGGAAAAGATGGAGGAAGTGGTGGGCTTAAAGCTGACAATCGGAGGCTATACGTTGTCCGTTGCCGAAAGCTGCACCGGCGGACTGATTGCGCAACGTTTGACCGATGTGCCGGGTTCGTCGAAATACTTTATCGAGGGAGTTGTCGCCTATTCGAACGACGCGAAAACGAGAACCTTAGGCGTCGAGCCAGTGTTGTTGCTTGAGCATGGTGCCGTGAGCGCGCCGGTTGCGGAAGCAATGGCCGAAGGGATACGCAAACGCGCGCGGACAGATTTTGGACTATCGATAACTGGGATCGCTGGGCCGGGGGGTGGCAGCGAAGAGAAACCCGTGGGCCTCGTGTATATCGCGCTTGCGGATGATGCGCACACCGAACATCGCCGGTTCATTGTTCCCGGCGACCGCCAGCTCATTCGCTGGCGCGCGTCGCAGGCAGCGTTGGATTTGTTGAGACGAAGATTGATCTGAAACGTCGGGCTCAATTACTTCGGTGGGGTGATGTTAGCTTGCGATCTGCTTCTGTTATCGTCATTGCCTACCTGCTAGGCTCTATACCCTTTGGTTATTTGATCGTACGCGCGACACAAGGTGCTGACGTGAGGGAGACTGGATCGGGTGGCACGGGCGCGACGAATGTATCCCGACGGGCCGGCAAACGAGCGGGTGTCCTGACACTGTTGCTGGATGCTTTGAAGGGCGCCGCTGCGGTTACGATCGCGAAAATGATTTTGGGCTTGCCGATTTTCGGCGAAGGCGCGCTCGCTGGTTCGTCCAATGAGAATACATATTGGTGGGTTGCCGCGGCGGCGATTGCGGTAATCGTGGGTCACATTTTTCCCGTTTGGCTGCGGTTCCACGGCGGGAAGGGTGTAGCGACAGGAGTGGGGGTCTTTCTCATGTTGACGCCGCTTGCGGTTGCTATTGCCGGCTTGATTTTTGTGTTGGTCGTTTGGCGTACACGTTACGTTTCGCTCGGGTCAATCCTGGCTGCGTTATCTATTCCGTTGTTTGTTCTATTGGGGAATGTTTTCGTTCAACCGGTTGCAGCGTTTATGCCGATCATGAGTGCCGCGATGGCCGGGGCGATGTTGATTGTGTTTGCACACCGGGAGAATCTTCGCAGGCTGAAGACTGGGACCGAGAATAAATTCAAATAACTGGTTCGCGCCTGCGGCGCTCATTGCGGGCGGGACGCCCGCGGTCCCAGCACTTCGCTTGACGCCCGCCCAAGGTTGTTTGTGCCCACGTTAACTAGATGAAACGTATTGCGATTATCGGCGCAGGTAGTTGGGGGACAGCGCTTGCTGTCGTGGCGGCTCGGGCCGGCCATGAGGTCCATCTCTGGTCACATAACCCAGCAGTGATTGAAACGATCAATAGCGAGCATATCAATCCGCGATACCTGACCGACGTTCGGATTCCCGATACCGTTCAAGCGACGAGCAATATCATCGATGCTGTCAACGCAGCAGACATGGCCATACTCGCCGCTCCTTCACACGCGACGCGTGAATTGCTCGCCGCTATGACTCGCGGATTGCAATCGGAGATGATTGTGGTCAGCGCGACGAAGGGAATTGAGATCGACACTGGTAAACGAATTTCGCAGGTTGTGGCCGAGGTTGTGCCGCAGACATTACGTTTGCGGTTCGTTAGTTTGTCGGGACCTTCGTTCGCGAAAGAGGTGGTTGCGAATCATCCGACCGCAGTCGTGTCTGCCAGCGAGGACCTTGATGCGAGTCGCACGGTTCAGTCAGAGTTAAGTTTTGAGAATTTTCGCATTTACACAAACGACGATGTCGTAGGCACTGAACTTGGCGGCTCGGTTAAGAATGTTATGGCTATTGCCGCAGGGATGGTGGCGGGCCTGGGCTTCGGTTCGAACAGCATAGCCGCATTAATCACCCGAGGTTTGGCTGAAATGACGCGGCTGGCGTTGCGTGAGGGCGCGAAACTTGAAACTCTGATGGGCCTGGCCGGACTGGGTGATCTGGTTTTGACCTGCACCGGTAGCCTCTCGCGCAATCGTTTCGTCGGCGAGGCACTGGGAAAGGGACGAAGACTGGACGAGATCACTGCCGGAATGAATGAGGTTGCCGAAGGCGTGAAGACGACGCTTGCCGTTAAGAGGCTGTCCGAACGGCTGGGCGTGGACATGCCCATAACTAATGAGGTGCATGCCGTGCTCTATGAAGGAAAACTGGCATCCCACGCGGCCAACGAGTTGATGACGCGCCCTTTGCGAGGAGAGAGCAATTAGGTACTGTAGGGGTTTTGAACCGTGAAGAACTATGCCTGCTGCAGCTGAAGAAAAACTGCTCGCCTCAAATCGTGCCGCCTTCCACGAATACCACATCCTGGACAAGTATGAGGCTGGTATTGCTTTAACCGGGACAGAAGTGAAGAGCGTTCTGGCGGGCCGGGTGCAGTTAAAAGAAGGATATGTTGCGGTCCGTGATGGCGAAGTCTGGTTGTTTAATGCCCACATTTCGCCTTATGCTCATGGCAACCGCGAAAACCACGAACCACTGCGAACGCGCAAGTTGCTTCTCCACAAAAGGGAGATCGAGCAGTTAGACCAGGCGGCGGTAAAGCAGGGCATGACCCTCGTGGCCTTGCGGATCTATCTGAAAAAACGTCACATCAAAGTTGAAGTGGCAGTCGCGAGAGGAAAGAAGTTGTACGACAAGCGGGAAACGGAATTGCGGCGTACGGTGGAACGAGAAACGCGCGCGCAATTAAAGGAACGTAATAAGTGATAGTCATTAGAAGGACTGGCAGGAGTAATCATACAAATGCAAATTGAAAGCACAAACGGATCCTATCGAGACCTCGATGTTCAGGCGATCGCTATAGCGGTGTTCAAAGATGAAAAAGCTGACGCAGGCGGATTTCTCAAGGAACTCGATTCAGTCACTGGCGGGGTAATCAAGTCAGTCATTGAGTCCGAAGAGTTGAAGGGCAAAGAGGCGGAGACCGTTTATCTCCATCTGGTCGGCAATAGCGAAATCAAGGCGCAGCGATTGTTACTAGTGGGCGTCGGCGAACGGAGCGAGTACTCATCCGCGCAGGCATCACAGATGGCGGGAACGGCCGTGCGCGCACTTCGGGGAAAGAACGTGAAGTCGATTGCAGTTCTACCCAGACTCGAAGGAAATGCGGAGGATATAGCTTCGGTAGTGGTTGAAGGTGCTTTCATGTCCTTGTTTGATCCGGACAAATATCGCACCGAGGACAAAGAAGCACGGGAAATCAGCAAACTTGTAGTTGTTTTGGAGGGCGCGGATAAAGCCGCACTTCAGCGCGGCGCCGAACGCGGCAGAATCATCGGCGAGTCGGTTAACTTCACTCGCGACCTCGCGAACGAGCCGGGTGCTTACATGACGCCCACCAACATGTCTGAACGGGCTCGGGAAGTGGCTACGGAGTTTGGGCTCAGTATCGATGTGCTTGATGAAGCGCGCATGGAGCAGGAAGGCATGGGCTCGCTCTTGAGCGTTTCGCATGGATCAGACGAGCCCGCCAAGCTGATCATTCTGAAGTACACACCGTCAAACACAAACGAAGATGGTGGCGAGCTGCTGGCATTCGTCGGGAAGGGAATCACTTTCGATTCCGGAGGCATTTCACTCAAGCCCGGCGAAAATATGGAGTTGATGAAGTATGACATGACTGGCGGCGCCACGGTGATAGGAGCGATGCGTGCGATCGCGCAGATCAAGCCTTCGATCCCGGTGCTGGGAGTGGTTCCGTGTTCTGAAAATCTTCCTTCAGGCAAGGCCACCAAGCCGGGAGATGTAGTCCGCGCCATGACCGGCAAAACGATAGAGGTCATCAACACCGACGCTGAAGGCAGGTTGATTCTGGCCGACGCCATCGCGTACGCACGAAAACTGGGAGCCACAAAGATAGTAGACATTGCTACTCTTACCGGCGCCGTTTCGATAGCGCTGGGCGACGTGAATACCGCGGTGATCGGGACCGATCAAGAGCTCATCGGCGAAATAGTGGCGGCCGGGAAAGAGACGGGAGAAAAGTTTTGGCAACTCCCGCTCGACAAAGAATATTCCAAACAAATTAAGTCAGACATTGCCGATATCAAGAATGTAGGCGGACGGAAAGCAGGGACTATTACCGCGGCGGCTTTCCTCAAAGAGTTTGCTGAGGGCGTTTCATGGGCCCACCTGGATATTGCCGGTACCGCGTGGAGCGATGAGGCGAAGCCGTATCGAGCGAAGGGTCCGACGGGCGTGGCGGTACGAACATTTATTAGAATCGTGGCCAGAGCGGCGGCGAAGCATAACGGCTCGTAGGCGCTGTAGTCAGCAGAGGACAACGGCTGTCCTCATTCGTGAACACCAATTTCACTTCATGCAACCTGAAAGCTTGATTCTACTAAGCTTTTCCTGGTCTCCGATCTGGCATTAAAATTGTTAAGGGATGGTTAGTTGCCAAAGGAGTGGAATCCCTCATTAAAAATGTCCTCGCCCCCCTCGACAGCCGTTCGAGGTATTATAAGCACCCACTCCTTTGGCCTCACCATTCCAGCATCACTCCACAGACACTGTAAGACCCGTCCATTCTTGTCTAAAGGATTACCAGAAAGTGTTATAATTTTTGCGCAATACCCTGGGTAAACGTCCTTGGTTCGTGTGTTTGCCCCAGGGGGAAAGCGCAAACGCGTGTTGACTGATTACTACAAAGTTCTTGGGATCAAGCGTTCGGCCACGCGATCGGAAGTCAAGTCGGCTTATCGAAAGCTTGCAAGACTACGGCACCCGGATGTGAATGGTGGGTCAGAAGAGGCTGCCCGCGAATTCGCGCTGCTCTCCAGGGCCTATCGCGTTCTAATCGATCCTCAGGAGCGTTCTTACCACGATCAACAGTTGACGGCCCAGTCGAGCGGATACTCGATCCTCCGGTCGGAGAATCCCCATGCGCAGCGGGCGCGAAACCTTGCGGCGCAGGCGCGCTGGGACAGAGTTGTCAACCAGGTTCTTGAAAGAGATCGGCAGGAAAGCAGGGAACGGCAGCGCGCGGTGTTTACCACGGTGTCGTTGTTTCTGTCGACGTTTTTCGTCGCGATGATCAAACCGCATCTGTGGGAAACGTTTGATTTTGCGGGCCGAGCAATCGTGCTGACTCTGTTTGTGATTGGCGTCTGGCACCTGGCTACGCGACTTCGTGAATACTTCCAGCACTACACTTATCGTCCGAAGTCGATTCAGGATTCCATCATGCGGGATGATGAAAAACCTGAACAACCTTTCACCAGATTCTCGGCTTACACGTTTCTTTTGGTTGGCTATGTGCTGAGCATCGGGGTTGGATTGATAATCGGCTGGCACGTTCACGGGTTCATGAACGGTTTGACCATGCTGCTCCCGCGCAACGTCGTGCAGTCAAACATGCTCCTGTACTCGTCCACGGTCTTGTTGATTCCGGACCTCGTGGTTTACCCTCCCATCGCCGTCTTAATCGTCGATTCAATGCAAGCTCTGACTTCCCGGATGGATTAGTCGCAACGACTCTGCTCGTTGGACGATAAACAAAATGCAAAACCTCCAGCGATCAAAGGTACTGAATTGCACAATACTGGTGAGTCTGGTCATGCTGATCGGCGTCGGTGACATGATTACTCTTCATGCAGTACAGGATCCGACAAGACTAACGCCGATTCAGCTGGCTATTGAAAAGCAAAGGCAGCGTTTGAGTTCCGCTGAAATCGAGGATCGTCGCGATGCCCTGATGCAGTTGCGGGCACTGCAGCGTCCAGAAGCTTCGCGAGTGGCCTTGTCGGCCTTGAACGACCCGGCGCCGATAGTTCGAGCGACGGCAACGGCGGCAGTACTCTGGTTACCGGCAGACGAAAGTGTCGCCGCCCTGATGCCGCTGTTAAATGACAAAGAGGAGTTTGTTCGCCAGCAAGCTGCCTACGCACTCGGTCTGACGCGCAGTCGTTCCGCTGTCGCTGGACTCATCGAGCGACTCAGCGATAAGAAGGATTCGGTTCGTGGTGCAGCGGCAGTTGCTCTTGGTCAAATCGGAGACGCGAACGCGGTAACTGCGCTGGCTGCGATTTTGAATCCGCAAGCCGGATTGTCGTCGTCAAAGAAGGGTCAAAAGAGCAAACCAGAAAAGAATCCATTCGTTTTAAGATCAGCGGCGCGCTCTTTGGGACAGATCGGTAATCGCGCGGGCGTCCCTGCTCTCATCGGAGTGCTGCAAGACGACAAAGGAGAAGCAGATCTCCGCCGAGAAGCGGCAACTGCGCTGGGAAGCATTGGTGATCCGTCAGCCATTCCAGCGCTTCGAGAGGTTACGACCGCGGGTGACCCTTATCTTGCCGACGCGGCGCATCAAGCATTAAAAAGAATTTCAAGGTCCCAGACTAGCGGCGGAATGTAGACGAAACCGCGAATCCCAAGTGAAAAGCGCCGAACACTTAAAAGTGAACGGCGCTTTTCGTTTGTCCTGAGAGCAATTCCTAGCTTTCAGATTTCTCTCCGCGACCCTGGCTCTTCTTAGCGGCCTTCGTCGCCTGCGGGATTGGTAAGCCTACGCCACCCGATAGTGATTCCACCGCTTCTTGTTCTTCCTTCGGCTCCGGCAAGTCGTGAATAAGCGCGCCCCCGGAACTCTTCGAGAAGATCAACTTGTGCGTGTACTCATCAAGGTCGACGTGCACCAGGTCGCCAAGTCCAATTTGTCCGGTCGCTACCAGATTTGACAGCGGGTAGACCAGGAAACGCTCGACTGAACGCTTTAGATGTCGAGCCCCGTATTTAAAGTCGAGGCCTTCCTTAAGCAGCGTATCTTTTGCGGCGTCGGAACATTGGAAAACAAACTTGATTCCGGCCGACTGCATAATCCGATCCTGCACCGCTGCCAATTCCAGTTCAAGAATCTGCCGCAGATGATGTTCTTTCAATGAGCGGAAGACCACAACCTTATCGATCCGGTTCATGAACTCGGGTGAAAACTTGCGACGGGCCGACTCGACAGCCGTTCTATAAATCTTCTGATCGACTTCAGTGTCGTTAGGATTCTTTGAGCCTTTTCCTGGTGCAAAGCCGATGCCGCCTGAGATCAACTCAGA
>Ga0207689_10006206_pt1 | contig 10587 bp, 7 predicted proteins | sample KBSMisM52_FD_184312 | JGI IMG/M metagenome (GOLD analysis project Ga0207689, IMG submission 184312) | Miscanthus rhizosphere microbial communities from Kellogg Biological Station, Michigan, USA - KBS Miscanthus M5-2 (SPAdes) (version 2) | ecosystem: Host-associated > Plants > Roots > Rhizosphere... | reverse complement strand
CGTTGTCGTGGAAGTTGACGCCCCATGCGCCGAGCTCCGCAAGACGATGTACGGCGGCAACTGGATCGAGCGGGGGCCGGACGAATTCACCGAAGGGGTCGCGGCCGCGGTTGCCGACCGTCCAGAGGCCGAAGGTGAATTTGTCGTTGCGCGTGGGCGAATAGGCCATATGCGTCAACCGTCGAATCAGGGATGTCGCGTCAAAGAGAGTAGCCCGCCAACAGGCCGCGGCGTACTGGTTCCGCTCTGCACGACATCATAGCCGTCCGAAGTCCGGCGACCGTCAACCGGGCGTGGACGCCGTGCGAAACCATGTGTCGCTCCGCAAGACCGACCTCGATCCACACACCTCAGCGTTCGCCGCCGCCCAACGAGCTATGCCAATACACTCCCTACGGTCTCGCTCCGGACACACGGTCTCGCACGTCGACCTTGGATGACCGCCGCCGGATCATGACGCGATGGGCGAGGCATTAGTGAGTGGCCTCGCACGATCACTGCGGCAGCACGAATGCGTAGAGCGCGCTGCCGCCGCCGAAGAGGACGTATTGGCGGCCATCGATCTCGTACGTGACCGGCGAGTTGCTAACCCGCCCGATACCCGAGTGCCACAGCGTGGCGCCATCGCTGGTGCGCAGCGCGAGCGCGCTCATCGCGGAATCGCCGGTGAATGTCAGCCCGCTCGCCGTGGTCAGCACGCCGGCGGCGCCGGCGCCGCCACTCAGGTCATGGCTCCACTTGATCGTGCCGGTCTGATAGTCGATGGCACGAAGCACCCCGTTGCCATGAACGGTGTAATCGGCACCGGCCCATCCGACCGTTCCGTGCTCGGGCTTGAAGAAGTAGATGCCGTAGGCATCGTGCGCGCTCACGATCAGCAGGCCTCTGGCGGGATCGAACGACGGCGACCGGTAGTTCGTGCCACCGGCTTCGTCGGGCGCGACGAGCCGGCCGTTACGCGCCGGCTCCTTCTCTGGATCGGGAACGGGCCGTCCGTCTGTGTCGACGCCTTTTGCCCAGTTCACCGTTGCAAACGGGGCGGTCAGCAGGTTCTTGCCGGTGCTGCGATCGAGCACGAAGTAGTAGCCATTCCTGGACGCCTGCAGCAGCAATTTCCTTCTCTCGCCGCGAAAGTCGGCGTCGACGAGGACCGGCACTTCCGCGGCATCCCAGTCGTGCGTGTCGTGCGGCACGGCCTGAAATCCCCACGCCAGGGTTCCCGTGTCCGGGTTCAGCGCGAGGATGCTTCCGGTCCACTTGTTGTCGCCGGGGCGAGCCGCGCCGTTGAGCACCGGCGTCGGATTCCCGGTCCCGACGTACAACAGGTTCAACTCCGGGTCGTGTGTCCCCGTCATCCACATCTGCCCGCCCGTTGCGCCGCCGCTGGGCGAGTCGGACGTGCCGGGTGGTGGCGTGCTGTAGAAGGTCCACTGCGCCGCGCCGGTTGCCGGATCGAACGATCTGAGAATGCCGGGCAGGTTGTCGAAGTCGCCCGAGACTCCAACAATGAGGTGGTTGCGAATGATCAGTGGAGCGTTGGTCGACCAGTAGCCCCGGCGCGAGTCGGCGATCTCGACGTCCCAACGCACGGTTCCGGTGCGGGCGTCGAGTGCGATCAAGCGCGCATCTGGTGTCGTCAGGTAGACCAGATCGCCGAGCACTGCGACGCCGCGATGCCCGATCTTGAACCCCTCGTTGGCGGGATGGCTGTATCGCCAGATCTGACGCCCGGATCGTGCGTCAATCGCCCACACGTTGTCCGGCGCCGACACATAGATCATGCCGTTCACGACGATGGGCGTCGCCTTGATCGATTGAGTGAGGTTGGTCTGGAATGCCCACGCCAGCGTCAACTGCTTCACGTTCGCCGGTGCGATCTGTGTCAGACGGCTGTGATGCCGGCCGGAGTAGTCACCGTGGTAGGTCGGCCAGCTGTCGGTATTCGGGTGCAGCAAGGCTTCGACAGGTACCTCCTGCGCCGAAGGCGATGACGCCAGCAGCGTCACCAACGCGAGCGACTCAGCGAAGCGTCTGCAAGTACGCCAGCACGTTATGCATGTCATCGTCGCTGTACTTTCCGAGCTGTTCGACGTGCGCCTGGAGCGGATCGTCGAGAGTGAATCTCACTTGTGAGGCAGGCCACGATCGCAACCACCCTGCGGCGTCAGTGACGGAAATCATGAACTCGTCACGATAGGCCAGCCGCCCGGTGATCGTTTGCCCCGACGGCAGCGTCACTGTGACCGTTTGCGGGGCGCGGCCCGAGCTGCCACGACCGGCGGCGCTCGGGTAAAGCATCCGCTGCAGCAGCGTCAGGCCCTGATGGCGCGTAGCGACTGCGGCGAGATCACCAGTCGCCGAATGACACCTCACACACGCTGCTTCAAAGTAACGCTGGCCCAGTGCCGTATTACCCGACTCCAGGTCAGTGGCGTCGACACTGCGACGACCGCCAACAGAGAGGTCCGCCTGCAACTTCTGATCGTGGATGAATGCGACAACGGCGGCGAGATCGCTGTCCGACAGCGGAAAGGCGGGCATGCCCTGGTCCGGCCGCCCCGCTCGAATGAACGGACCGAGTCGATCGCCTCGCACGTCCTCCGCTACGAGAACCGACCTCGTCAAGTCGGGGCCGCCAGCGCCGCCAGCGGCATCGCGGCCGTGACAGAAACCACACTGCGATACGAATTGCGTCCGTCCGGCCTCGACCTGATCGCGTGGAAACGACTGCGGCGTCTTGGTCTGCGGCGGTCGTTGCGAAGCGGGACTGGCCTCGCCGCGGCCCGCAGGTGTCTGGACGGGTGGGGCTGGAGCTGGTCCCGCGCCGCGCTGTGCGACCAGAGCGGCGGTGCATATCGCGAGGAGCGCGAGGCATAACATCGAGACGAGCCCGTTTCTCAACAGCGAAAGCTCCTCCACATCGGTCGCCTCTACATTTCACATCCGTGTGCCGCGGTGCAAGGCAAAAAGCGGAAGGCGAGTATTATCTGCGCGGTGTGGACCGGACGTGTATAAAGGCTGAGCGGAGCGAAGAGCAATGATCGGAAGGCTCGTGGTGACGACGATTGCAGTCTCGGCGTTCGCCGTACTCTTGTCCAGCGCGGCCACGCCGATTCCGATCATGATTCTCGACGGCGAGAGCGGCGGTCCGTATCACGATTGGCGGCAGGTAACGCCGGTGCTGAAGAAGATGCTCGACGAGACCGGGCTCTTCACGACGACCGTCGTCACTGCGTCCGCCACCACCGACTTTTCGACGTTCGCGCCGGTATGGACGGAATTCGGGGCGGTCGTCATGAATTACGATGCGCCCGACGAGCGTTGGCCCTCGGCGCTGAAGGCGTCCTTCGAGAAGTACGTTGGCGACGGCGGCGGGGTTGTGGCCGTGCATGCGGCCGACAATGCGTTCCCCGGCTGGGCCGCCTATAACGAGATGATTGGCGTCGGTGGCTGGCGGGGCCGAACAGTCGGGGCCGGGCCCTATTGGTTTGTCCGTGCCGGCAAGCTGACGTCTGATGCGGCCCCAGGCGTCACCGGTAGCCACGGCCGGCGCGTGCCGTTTCAGATTACCCTGCGCGACACCGCCCATCCGATCACCGAAGGTTTGCCAAGCCTCTGGATGCATCAGGGAGACGAGCTGTACGCACGGCTCAGAGGTCCCGGCCGCAACATGACCGTGCTGGCCACCGCGTACTCCGACCCGGAGAACAACGGTACCGGACGCGATGAACCCATGCTGATGACACTCTCCTTCGGCAAGGGTCGCGTGTTCCATACGACCCTGGGGCACGACATCAATGCCTTGAGCTCGGTGGATTTCGTGGTCACGCTGCAACGCGGTACGGAATGGGCGGCCACCGGCCACGTAACGCAGAAGGTCCCTGCGACGTTCCCGACAGCGAATTCCGTTTCTTATCGCGCCGACCTTGCCGCAATGGATTCGAACTTCCGCAACGGCCTCGATGCCCTGACTGCACCGCGCCCGTGACGCCTACCTTCGCGCCCGTCGCGATTGGCCCGCGGTGCGCTCGAGGTGACGCGATGCCGAGGGCTCCTAGCGAGGCGGAGCCGTGCGCTCGTCGGTCCGGGGTGCAGCCTCGCTAGCCCTCAGTGCGAACGCATACAACGCGTTGCCGGCGTTCACCGTGACGTACTGACGTCCGCCGATGGCGTATGTCATCGGGCCTGACTGCACCTGGCCGCCGGCGGCGAATTTCCACAGCAACGCACCAGTGCGCGCGTCGAGCGCATAGAAGTCGCCCTCGCGCCCGCCGCTGAACAGCAAGTCTGACGCAGTGGTCAAAATGCCCGCATCGGTGAAGTCGACCATCTTGTATTCCCAGCGTCGCTCACCCGTGAGTGGATCGAGAGCGAGAATCGCGCCGTAGCCCTCGTCTTCGGTGCGCAGATTGTTCGTGGCCGTGCGCAGCCCTTGCGCATCGGTCGCCCGTCCCTCTCCGCCACCGAAGTACTGTCCCTCGACATACGTCTGCGGTCGCTTGATGAACAGCGACGCGTAGTTCACCCAGGCCGGTACGTAGAGAAGTCCGGTACGCGGGCTGTACGACGGGTTGTACCAGTTCGTGGCGCCCTGATTACCGGGATAAACAATGGTGCCTTTCGGCGTCGGCTCCTGACCGGGTACGCGCTGCGGTCGACCATGTTCATCGAAGCCATCGGCCCAGGTCACGCGGACGAATGGCTTGCCGGAGAGGAACTGGCCCGTGCCGCGATCGAGGACGTAGAAGAAACCGTTCCGATTTGCCCACAACATCAGCTTCCGCGGCTTGCCCTGCCACGGGAGATCTGCCAGCACCGCGATCTGCGTGGCATCCTGATCGAACTCGTCGTGCGGCGAGAACTGGTAGTGCCATTTCAACTGCCCGGTGTCGGCGTCGAGCGCAACAACCGATGCGGTGTAGAGATTGTCGCCGGGGCGCGAGTCGCCATTTCGATCGGGGCCCGCGTTGCCGATGCCCCAGTACGTCAGGTTCAGTTCGGGGTCGTATGAGCCAGTCACCCAGATCGAGCCGCCGCCCGTCTTCCAGGAGTCTCCGCCCCAGGTCTCACCACCGCGTTCGCCCGGTCCCGCCACGGTGTTGAAGCGCCAGATCTGCTTTCCCGTCCTGGCATCGAAGGCAGCCACGAACCCTCGTATTCCGTATTCGCCGCCCGCCGGCCCGACGATGACCTTGTCCTTCACGACCAGGGGAGCGAGCGTCAGGCTGTAGCCAGCCTCCGGCCGCGCGAGCGCAACCTCCCAGACGAGACGTCCGCTCTTCGAGTCGACGGCCACGAGATGGCCATCGATCGTTCCCATGAACAGGGTGTTGCCGAGAATCGCCAGGCCGCGGTTCACGCGGCCGCAGCACAGCCTCGCCAGCTGTGACGGCTGATGGGAGTACACCCAGAAAATTCGTCCGGTCCCTGCGTCGATCGCAACGATATCGTTGGGAGGCTGGACGGTGTACATAACACCGTCCACGACAAGGGGAGTCGCCTCGAACTTCTCGAGCGAGCGAGCCTGGAAGACCCACTTCAGCTCGAGATCCCGGACGTTCTGCGGCGTGATCTGCGTCAGCGTGCTGTAACGATGGCCTGCGTAAGTCCCGGAGTACGTCAGCCAGTTATGCGGTTCGGCACCGGAGCGCAGCAGCCGATCGTAGGACACCTGCGCGTGCACGCCTGCACTCAGGAGGACTACCAGCACCAGAATGCGTTTCATCATGGCCTGCTCGCTCCAGTGCCCTTGAGCGTCACGAGATAGCCGACCAGATCGGCGAGTTCCTGCGCCGTGAGCCGGCCGCGATATGACGTCTTCGGATTGCTCGTGATAATGGTCATCTCTCGAACGTCAGTCTTGTTGAATGCGCGCAACTGCTCTTGCGAGTCCAGGATCAGGAGAGTGAACGTATCGTGATGCAGCAAACGGCCGGTGATCGTTGCGCCATCGCGAGTGACGACGCGCGCCGTTCGGTTCTGCGGTCGCACCTCGGGGGGCGGATCGACCAGCGCCTGTTCGAGCTCGGACACGCGGCGCAGGCGTCCGATTTCAGTAAGGTCTGGACCCAGTCGCGAGCCGTTTCCCTGGACCTGATGACAGGCCAGGCATTGACCACGGCCCTCGAAGAGCGCCTTGCCTCGGGTGGGGTCGCCCGTTGCCGTCACTTTTGAGCCCGTGGTTGCCATCGACCGGAGGTAGGCCACGATCAGCGACGCCTGCCGGCTCGAGTAGTTACCAGGTGGCATGGCCGTTCCAGCTATGCCGCGACGAATGATGTCGGCAAGTTCAGCGTCCGACGATGCGCGGCGGAACTTCCCGTGGCCGAGATCCACACCGGGCACGGCGTTGCCATCCGGGCCATGACAATTGGTGCAGGCTCCCAGGTACAAACGCTGCCCGTCTTCTACGTCGGCCGGCGGGACCACGGGTTCTTGGGCGCGAAGTGCGTCATTCCAAGAGATGACGGCGATCAGAGCAGCCGCGAGCGGGAGAAGAGAGCGGGCGCGAGAATGGGCGGTTCGATGGAACGACGTGCGGGGTGCGACGGTCCAGTGCGAGAGTGCGAGAGTCCAGTACGAGGGTCCGAAAGTCGAGACAAACAGGCGAGTCAGGAGGTCTACCCTCGGACCGCCGCACCCTCGCACTGCACCGTCGCACTTTCGCACACTCGTCCCGTCGCACCGCACGAAAGTGTCTTTGAGCAAGAACGCTTCCTCAAACCGACGACAGATCGAGCTTTCCCGTGCTGTCGCCCAATTTCTCCACCGACACGCCAACTCTGTCCAGTACAGACAACAGCAGATTCGTCATCGGGACGTCCTGACGCGTGATGTGGCGGCCGGAATTGATGCGGCCAGCCCCTTTGCCAAGGATCAGGGTCGGAATGTCGTGGAACGCATGCTGGTTCCCGTCTCCCATCGCTGAACCGTAGACGATCAGCGAAGAATCGAGCAGCGACTGATCGCCATCGTTCGTTTCCTGGAGCTTGTCGAGAAAATATCGGAGCACCTGCATGTGATAGACGTCGATCTGCACCTTCTGCTCGACGAGCTTCTGGTCGTTACGATGATGCGTGATGATGTGGTGCTGCTCCGATTGCCCGAGTTTCCTGAAGACCTGGCCACTCAGCTCGCGCCCCATCATCAGAGAGAAGACGCGGGTCGTATCCGACTTGAAGGCCAGCACCTGGAGATCGAACATCAACTTCGCGTGCTCTTCCCAGTCGGTGGGAATCTCGGAAGGTCGGTCGGGCAGTTCCACGACCGACTCCGCCTGCCCCTCGCTGCGTGAGATACGCTGCTCGATCTCGCGAACCCCGTCGAGATACTCGGTCAGCCTGATCCGGTCCGACGCACCCAAACGCTGCTGCAGGCGAGCGGCATCGTCGGCCACCGAATCCAGGATGCTGGCGTCGGTCCGCTGATCGGCGCGTCGCTGCTCGACACTCCCACCCGATCCGAACAGCCGCTCGAACACGATCCGTGGATGTGATTCCATCGGCATCGGCGTCTTCTCGTCCTTCCAGCAGAAAGTGCTCGTGAAGAGACAGGTGCTGCCATCGCATGCGAAGGCGCTCGGCTGTTCGAGCGCCATCTCCAGGGATGGAACCAGCGTCTGTTTTCCTATCGTTCGGGCCGCGATCTGATCGGCTGTCGGCCCGAGACGCACCTCGGCCCCGACGGTGGTCACTGCCGTGGCGTGAACACCGCTCAACCACACCGCGCCCGCGCGCGGGTGCGGAAAGCTGCCGTCGCCTTTCGATGCCCCTTCTTTGTGGGCCAGGCCGGTAACGACCATCAACCGATCGCGGTGCGGTGTCAGCGGCGCAAGGATGCGGGGGATGTCGAACTGCGTGCCTTCACGCGAGGGTGTCCACTGGTCGTAGATCGTGCCCATCGGGTGATAGATGAAGCCGAGCCGGGGAACGGGCGCCGCCGCCGTCCTGGCAACCGCCGTCATCGCTGGCACCATCGCCTCGAGCAGCGGTAACCCGATTGTTGCTCCCAGTCCACGAAGAAAGGTTCGACGGGGAAGGGCCAGCTTCGCGATGAACATGGATTCTCCTTCGTGTGGCTACGGCGCTGCGGCAACGGTCGCACCAACCACGCTCGGTCGTCGCATCGAAAACGGCACGCTGTTGACGATACCGACGATCAGCGACTCGAACGAGTAGCCGCTCGGAGCAGTATCGCGCATGATCGCTCGGATGAACGGCTCGTCGGAGGCGCCCACACCGCGGCCAACCCCGTACGTCATCAGCTTTGCGATGACGGTTCGGACGAACTCCCGATCGAACGGGGGCTTGGACAGCACCTCACGCAGACCGACGACGCCGGCGACGCGGGTTCCGTCGGGCAGCACAGCTGCGTTGTCGATGTCCTCGTGCGATTCGCTGCGGCTCCGCCAATGGCCGATCGCGTCGAAGTTCTCGAGCGCGAAACCAAGGGGATCCATCTGCGCGTGACAGCTCGCGCACGATGGATTGTTGCGGTGTTCCTCCATGCGCGTGCGCATTGAGAACACGCGGCCCTCCGTCGTAGTGTCTTTGAGCGACGGAACGTCGGGCGGCGGAGGTGGCGGCGGCATCGACAGCAGGCTCTCGAGGATGAACTTGCCGCGATTGACCGGTGACGTCCGGTTGGCGTAGGACGTGACCGTGAGGATGCTTCCTTTGCCGAGCAGGCCGCGCCTTGGGCTGTCGGCCGGCAGCGTAACGCGGCGGAACTGCGATCCGTTGATGTTCGCGATGCCGTAATGCTGCGCCAGGCGATCGTTCAGGAACGTGAAGTCCGCCCGTATGAGGTCGAAGACGCTCCGGTTCTCTCGAATCATCGCGCCGAAAAAGAGTTCCGTTTCCGTCGCCATTGCGCGGCGCAACCCTTCGTCGAAGTCCGGGAAGAGTCGATCGTCGGGACGTTTGACTGCCAGGAGGTCGCGAAGATACAGCCACTGGCCGGCGAAGTTTTCGGCGAACGCCTGCGACCGGGCGTCGGCCAGCATCCGGTGAACCTGCGCCCGCAGTGTTTCTGGGCTGGCCAGCTGTCCGCGCGTTGCGAGATCGAGAAGCTCGTCGTCCGGAATGCTGCTCCACAGAAAGAACGACAACCGCGAGGCCAGCTGCAGATCGGTGAGCCGATACGCGTTGGATCCGGCACTCGGGGGATCGAACTCGATGCGGAACAGGAACTCGGGGCTGACGAGCAGCCGTTCGATCGCCTGCCGTATACCGACATCGAACCCAGCTTCGGCGCGGCCTCGTTCGTAGAAGCCCAGGAGCGGCGCAACATCCACGCGCGTCACCGGACGCCTGAACGCGCGGCGAGCCAGCGCAGAGAGGATTCGTTCTGCGCAGGCCGCGTCGTCGGCACTGGGCGCCTCGGCTCGAGCGGAGCTGCCGCTGCTTGAGCCTGCGGGGTGACAGATGAAGATGCGGCGTCGGCTTGGCGTCTCGCCTATTCCCGTGATCTCGTCTGGACCGCTGATCGTGACCTTCGCCAACGCCGCAGACTCTGTGCCGCGGCCGCGTCGATACGGCACAACCAGAGACTCAAGGGGGGCGTCGGCCCTTGCCAGGAAAGTCGCCCCGATTTCGTGTGGACCGGCCGACACTGGAAGCTGTATCTGCAGCCCATTGCTCGCGCCACCGCGACGACCCTGCCGCTGTCCCGTACCGGCTGCTCTCTTCTCCTCGGTGAAGAGGTGCACCCGCTCACCGTCGATGGTCAACTCGAGTTCGAACTGTTCGGACGACGTACTTGGGTCGTAAACGCCTCCCCTGGCAACCTCCAGGACGAAGGTGTAGAGGCCATTGACCGGGAAGGTGCGGTGGATGAGAACACCGCCACGAGTGCCGAACGGCAGTTCATCGAAGTGGCCGTCCTGTGGAAGCTGTCCCGACAACTGATAGGTGTCGATCATCCGCGGGATAGATGCATCCGCGATGGCGAGGCGGCTGATCTTTCGGGCAGCGCCGAGATAGCGCTCGATTAGAGTCGGCGAGACGAAGAGCGCGTCCGCCATGTTGTCGAAACCCTCGCCGATATCGTCGGGGGGCAACAACAACGAGATGTCCATCTCTTTCGGGAAGTCGTCGAGCGCCAGCAGATCACGGACCGCGTTCTTGTACTCGGTCCGGTTGAGCCGACGTACTGCTGGCGTGCGTCCAGGATCCGGCGACACTCTCGATGCGTCATCGAGAGAGCTCTCGATCGCGGCTACGAACGAGGCTGCCGCGGGGCCGTCGGGCTGACGCGCCGCTTGTGGCGGCATCGTTTTCGTCCGCACCTTCCGGAGCACCGTCTCCCACACGGCGGCGTGATCGCTCGGTTTCGACGGATCAAGGACGTCGAGCGTGAGGTCCGCCGTCTTGAGCCGCTGGTTGTGGCACGTGACGCAGTAAGTATCGAGAAATACGCGGGGCGATGACTGGGCTGGTGTCGGACGCTGCGCAACCGACACGGGTTCCTGCGGAGCCTCTGCCTCGATGGCGGGGGCGATCACAGACAGCCAGATTAGTCCGCCCGCGATCGATAGCGCCCGTCCTCTACCCATGCCTTGCCGCTACCTGCCTGACGAAGAAGCCG
>Ga0207689_10006205_pt1 | contig 10588 bp, 10 predicted proteins | sample KBSMisM52_FD_184312 | JGI IMG/M metagenome (GOLD analysis project Ga0207689, IMG submission 184312) | Miscanthus rhizosphere microbial communities from Kellogg Biological Station, Michigan, USA - KBS Miscanthus M5-2 (SPAdes) (version 2) | ecosystem: Host-associated > Plants > Roots >... | reverse complement strand
GCGCGCGAAATGGAGGACGGCGCTCGCGATCACGGCGTCGAAGTCTCGGTCGGGAAAGCTCAGGCTCTCCAGGGCCTCCACGCAGAAGTTCGTAGCCGGCAGCCGGGGGGCCAGCTCCGCCGCGAGCTGACGCACTTGCTCGACCGCGCCCGGAGTGGCGTCCACGGCGCACACGTCGAAGCCGTGGCGGAGGAAATACGGAAGGTTGCGTCCGGAGCCGCTGCCCGCGTCCAGCAGGCGCATGCCCGGCGTGAGCCGGCCCTTGAGCAGCTGGTCGAAGAGATAGATGTCGATCTGGCCGAAGAACTCGGGCAGCTCGGCGGGGGGCAGGAGCATCCCGCGATGATAGGACAGCGCCTACAATCCGGTATGCCCGGCGCGACGCTCACCGGCCTGCCCCTGGCCGACCTCGCCGACCTCCTCGGCAGCCGGACGCGCGCCCTGGCCGCCCGCAAGTGGCTGTTCGAGGCGCGGCCGTTCCCCGGGGAGCTGCCCGCGCGCATCGCGGGCGTCAGCGAACGAGCCTGGAGCGCCGTGCGCGCCGCGGCTCCGCTGCCGGCTTGGCGCCTCGCCCAGCAGCAGGAGGCGCCCGACGGCACGACGAAGGTGGCGCTCGAGCTCGGCCGCGCCACCGTGGAGACCGTCCTCATCCCGGCGGAGGAGCGCACCACGGTCTGCGTCTCGAGCCAGGCCGGGTGCACGCGGCACTGCCAGTTCTGCGCGACCGCGACCATCGGCTTCGCGCGGAACCTCACCGCGGGTGAGATCGTGTTGCAGTACGCCGTGGCCCGCGCGGCCGCGCCGCCGGAGAGGCCCGCCCGCAACGTCGTGTTCATGGGCATGGGCGAGCCCATGGACAACCTCGACGAGGTGCTCATCGCCGTGAACGTCCTCACGGAGGAGGCGGCGCCGCGCCTCTCGTCAGGCCACGTCACCGTCTCCACGTCCGGTGTCCTGCCGGAGATGAAGCGGTTCCTGAAGGAGAGCCGCGCCCACCTCGCCCTCTCCCTCAACGCGACCACGGACGAGCAGCGCGAGCGGCTCATGCCCCACAACCGCACCTGGCCCATCGCGGCGCTCCTGGACGCTCTGCGTGAAGACCAGGCGCACGGGTCCCGGCGCCGCTACTTCATCGAATACGTCCTCTGGCAGGACGTGAACGACACCGACGACGACGCGCGGCGGCTGGCCGCGCTCCTCGCCGACCTCCCCGCGCACGTGAACCTCATCCCCCACAACGCCTTCGACCAGAGCCCGCTGCGCGCCCCGGCGGACGAGGCCGTCTTCGCGTTCCAGGCGCGTCTCCAGGAGGCGGGTCTGCGCGCGCTGATCCGCTGGCCGCGCGGCCGCGAGGTCGCGGCCGCCTGCGGCCAGCTCGCGCGAAAGCGCTGATGCGGCTCGCAGGAAAGGGCTGATCTTCCCGGTTGGACAAGTCCGCGGGGCCGACGTATATCTCCGCACACCGATTCCCCAGGATCCGAACTTCCGCAGGCTGACCCACAGGAGGCGCACGATGTGGAGCCGACGACGTTTCCTCGAAGCCGTGTCCGCACTGCCCGTGGTCGGAGGCTTCGCGGGCGCAGCCGCGCCCGCAGCCGCCGCCACCGCCGCGGCCGCCAACGCTACGACCAGGAAGGGCCGCGACTACTTCGCCGAGCTGGGCGTCCGGCCCTTCATCAACGCCGCGGGCACGTACACCGCGATGACGGCGTCCCTGATGCCTCCCGAAGTGATCGCGGCCTACGAGTTCGCCTCCAAGCACTTCGTGATGCTCGACGAGCTGCACGACAAGGTGGGCCAGCGGATCGCCACCCTGCTGCGCGCGGAAGGCGCCATGGTCACGTGCGGGGCGGCCTCGGCCCTCACCCTGGGCACGGCCGCCGTGCTCACGGGCAAGGACACGCAGAAGATGGTGGACCTGCCGAACCTCGCGAACATGAAGAGCGAGGTCATCATCCAGAAGGCGCACCGCTTCGGCTACGACCACGCCGTGCGCAACTGCGGCGTGCGGCTCGTGGAAGTCGAGACGCCGGAGGACGTCGATCGCGCGGTCAACGACAAGACCGCGATGATGCTCTTCTACAACGCGGCCGCGCCCCCGGGCCCGATCCCCGACCAGGAGTTCGTGCGCCTGGGCAAGAAGCACGGCATCCCCACCTTCAACGACGCCGCCGCCGACGTGCCCCCCGTCGAGAACTTCTGGAAGTACACGGGCATGGGCTTCGACCTCGTCGCCTTCTCCGGCGGCAAGGGCATCCGCGGCCCGCAGAGCGCGGGCCTGCTCCTCGGCCGCAAGGACCTGATCGAAGCCGCGCGCCTCAACGCGCCCCCCAACGGGAACACGGTCGGCCGCGGGATGAAGGTCAACAAGGAAGAGATGCTCGGCATGCTCGTGGCCCTGGAGAGGTTCGTGAAGATGGACCACGCGCTCGAGAGCAAGGAGTACGAGCGCCGGGCGGAGCTGATCCGTGCCAGCGCAACCGCGGTGCCCGGCGTCAAGGCCGAAGTCTTCGTGCCTCCCGTCTCCAACCACGTGCCCCACATCCGCATCTCGTGGGACGGCGGCGACGAGCCCGCGGCGGCGGCGGTGGTGAAGGCCATGAAAGACGGCGAGCCCTCCATCGTGATCCGCAACGAGAAGGAAGCGCTGGTCGTCGGCGTCTGGATGATGCAGCCGGGCGAGGACAAGGTCGTCGCGCGGCGCCTGCGCCAGGTCCTGGAGAAGAAGGCCTAGATGCGGCGCGGGTTCCTGGCCCTGGTCGTCGCGCTGGCGGCCGTCCTGGCGGGCGGGAGGCCGTCTTCGTCGGTGGCGGAGGAGGCGGCGCACGTGCGCTTCCCGGCCGATCCCGGTCCGCGCAACGACATCCTGCTCGAGAACCACGTCGCCATCCGCATGCGGGACGGCGTTTCGCTGTACGCCGACGTCTACCGTCCGGTCGGCGAAGGCAAGTTCCCGGTGATCGTTTCGCGTACGCCGTACAGCACCGAGCGCTTCCCCACCGCCTACGACGCCGCCGTCTACTTCGCGCAGCGCGGCTACGTCTACGTGTTCCAGGACATCCGGGGGCGGCACGAGTCGGAGGGCCGCTGGGAGCCTTTCTTCGACGACGAGAAGGATGGGGTGGACACCATCGCGTGGGCGGCCGCGCAGCCCTGGTCCACGGGCAAGGTCGCGATGCAGGGCGGCAGCTATCTCGGGCAGAACCAGTGGCGGGCCGCGCAGGCGGGCGCCCCCGCCCTCGTCACCATCTTCCCGATGGTGGCCTCGACGAGCCTCTATCACGACTGGATCACGCTCAACGGAGGCTGGCGCCTCTCCTTCAACTTCGGATGGGGCCCCGTGCGCCAGGAATCGCGCATCATGCAGAACCCCGGGCCGCACACCCTGCCCGGGCTGGACGCGATCCACTACGACAACGTCCAGTGGCACCTGCCTCTCAACACCATGCAGAAGCTGGTGGGACGCCACGCCCGCTTCTACGACGACTGGATCGCCCATCCGGACTACGACGCCTACTGGAAGCCGCTCAACTCGGAGGAGCTCTTCGACAAGATCACGGTCCCCGTGCACACGTTCGGCGGCTGGTTCGACATCTTCAGCCAGGGGACCCTGCACGGCTTCGTGGGCATGAGCCACAAGGGCGGCTCGGAGAACGCCCGGCGCCTGAGCCACATCGTGATCGGGCCCTGGGGTCACGGCCCGTCGCAGAAATACGGCGCCCTCGACTTCGGGCCCGAGGCGAACGTCGATCCGCTTCCCCTGCAACTGCGCTGGTACGACTACTTCCTGAAGGGCATCGACAACGGCCTGGCCGCCGAGCCGCCGGTCAAGCTGTTCGTGATGGGCCGCAACGAGTGGGTGTACGAGCGCGAATACCCGCTGGCCCGAACCCAGTACAAGCCCCTCTACTTCGCGAGCGCGGGCCAGGCCAACGGGAGCCGCGGCGACGGGCGCCTCGTGTGGGACAAGCCGACGAGCACATCGAAGGCCGATCAGTTCCGGTACGACCCCGACGATCCCGTGCCGTCGCTGGGTGGCAACAACTGCTGCGGCACGCCGACGCCCGCCGGGCCGATGGACCAGCGGCCCATTGAAGGCCGCCGCGACGTCCTCCTCTACACGTCCGACTACCTGACGGAAGAGGTCGAGGCCACGGGGCCCGTCAAGGTGGTCCTCTTCGCCTCGTCGGACGCGGTGGACACGGACTTCGTGGCCAAGCTGGTGGACGTCTACCCGGACGGATCGAGCTACAACATGGCGGAAGGAATCCTCCGCGCGCGCTACCGCGACGGCGTGTCGAAGCCGGCCCTCCTCACGCCGGGCCAGGTCTATCGGATGGAGATCGACCTCGTGGGGACCTCCGTCGCCTTCCGCAAGGGCCACCGGATCCGCGTGCACGTGACGAGCAGCCACTTCCCGCAGTTCGACCGCAATCCCAACACGGGCGCGCCGTTCGGCACGTCGGACAAGGTCCGGGTGGCCCAGCAGACCGTCTACCACGATGCCGAGCGTGCCTCGCACATCCTGCTTCCGGTGATCCCGCCCCGCCAGAAATGAGGGAGAAGAAAATGCAGCCAGGCCGCACGCCGTTCCTCTGGGGGATGCTCGCGGGCGCGAGCCTCATGGCGGTCGCGCTCGCCGCGACGACGAGCCGCGCGAGCGCGCAGTCCGCGCCGGCAAAAGCCGCGGTGACCGAGCCCGTGCGCAAGGTCATCCTGGACAACGCGCGGGTGCACGTGAAGGACGTCACCTTCGCCCCCGGCGCGTCACCCATGCACACGCACGCCCTGCCGCACGTGGGCATCATCCTGACCGCGGGCACGCTCGTCTTCACCGAGCCCGGCAAGCCCGCGGAATCCGTGAAGTTCGACGTCGGGAGCGCCGGCTTTCGCGAAGCCGGCGTCACCCATCAGGTCACGAATCCGGGATCGACGCCGATGCGCGTGATCGAGGTGGAGCTGAAGTAGCCGCGGGCGCGGGGGTCAGGGCAGCTCGCGGACGCGAATGTTGCGAAACTCCACGGGCGAGCCTTCCGACTCCAGGCACAGATAGCCGGTCCTCGGCTCCGCCCCGCTGCCGCCCGACACCTCTTCGCCGTTGACCCACAGGCGCAGCTCGCCGTTGATCGCGCGCACGTAGTAATGGTTCCACTCGCCCACGCCGCGGCTCCGGTCCTTCCGCGGAAAGCTGCGCGAGCCGTCCGGCGAGAGCGGCGGGAACGGCGCCAGCTTCGACTTGCCGACGGCGAAGATGTCGCCGTTGGTCGTGAACCAGTCGCCCTTCTTGCCGGACTTCGCCTCGTATTGGGTGCGGAAGGCGTGGTCCAGCATCTGGACCTCGATCCCGTATTCGGGCAGCGCGTCCGGCTTGAGCGCGGCCAGCGCTTCATCCGGCACCCAGACGAACACGCCCGAATTGCCCGCCGGCCGCAGGTGCCGCCACTCCACGACCATCTCGAGGTTCGTGAACTTCTGGCGGGTCCGCATCACCCCGATCGGCCGGCCCGAGCAGTAGAGAACCCCGTCCTTCCAGGTCCAGGTGTCGGGGTCGCCGTTGACGCCCGCGAAGTCGCCTTCACCGAGCGTGCGCCATCCGGGGCCCGTGCCGTCGAGGAACGCCCGCGGCGGCTCCTGTCCCGCGGCCAGGGCGGACGCGGCCAGGAGCAGCGCCGCCATCGCCGTCCGCCCGCTGACGCTCGATCTGGCGCGCACGGCGCCAGCCTACTCCATCGCCCGGTTAAAATGGCGGGATGAGCGACCAGCCGAAGACGCTCACCGCGGCCGAGGTGCTGGGAGCGATCGACAGCCTCGACCTCATGATCGAGTCCGGGGGCGGCGACGTCGACGCCAAGGCGACTCTCGCCCTCACGACCTACCGCGTGGCCGCCCGCACCAACGGCCTCGTCTGGGCCGACGGGCGCTTCGGTCCGATCTTCACGCGCCTGCGCGAGCAGGCCGTCACCTTCGGCCGCCAGGCCCAGGTCGAGAAGATCCTGAGCGGCATCGCGGACGTGCAGCGGGTCCAGCGCGCGAACGAGGCGGCGGCCCACGACGTCGAGGCCCTGGCCGTGCTCGTGCGCGAGATGGCCGCGGTCAGCGGACCGCCCGCCCTCACGGAAGAGGAGCTCCGGGGGCTCGAGGACTACTTCAGCCACGCGTCTCCGAAGACGCGCATCGACCCGACCATCCTGGCCAACCTCCGCCGGGCCCTGGCCGAGCTGCGCGCGCTGCGGCGGCCGCGCCCCTGAAGGGCGCCGGCGCCTTCACATCAGCAGCGTCTCCACGCGATGCGCGTGCACCATCCCCTCGCGCGGCGACCACGCGAAGATGGTGAAGCGGCCGTCCTGGGACGCGACCAGCGCGACCGCGTCCCGCTGGTCCTGCGCGAACTGGGCGGCCGAGCTGTGCCGCGTGCCCCCGAGCTGCAGCGGCGCCACCACCGCGGCCGCGCCGCCTTCGACGGGCTCGCTCACGACGACGCGCTCCACCTGTGGCCTTCCGTCCGGACGCTGGATCTTCACGCCGAACCCGAGCACCTCGTAGCCGTCCGAGATCACGGTCGCGCCATCCACCGCGGTGAGCCCGGCCACGGCGTCCACCACCCGCCCCAGCGATTCGTGGCCGCGGATCGGGTCTTCTTCGCTGTCCTCGAGGACGAGGTCGCGCAGCTCCGTGAACGCCGGATCGACGGCATAGGCGACGGGCTGGACGATCGAGTCGCGCCACGCCTGCGCCCCCGCGGGCACCACCAGCAGCGTGCCGCCGCGCTTGTGGGCGCGCATGGAGACGGCGAGCCGGATCAGCACCTCCGCGGACCGGTCTCCGGCGGACTCCGGCGCCAGCAGCGACCGGAGCATGGCCGGGTGGTCCGACGCGTCGGTGTCCTCGCGGCTGAGGACCTTCACCTCCTCACCCTCGAAGACGGCCACGTTGCGGAACTTGGCCGAGTCGTCCTGGACGCGGTGCTTGACGACGAGAAGCCCGGGCCCCAGCACTTCGAGCACGAAGCAGAAGGTCGGGATCGCGCGGGTCGTGCCCCAGACGCGCAGCACACCCTGGTCGTCACGCCAGACCCCGAGATGGATGCCCGGCCGCTCGACCGCGGGCGCGAGGCGGCCCAGGGCGCGCGGGCTCAGCGGCATGGCCTGGGCCAGCATCAAGGGCCGCACCGCCCGCTTGGGAGGCAGGAACGCCAGCGAGATCTCCGGAACGTATCCCTCCTCGCGCTGCAGGCTCGCCCAGAAGGCCGCGTCGATCAACGCCTCCACGGTACCCACGTCCGGCAGGCACGAGCCTACGGAGGGATGCGCCGCGGCCGCGGCCGCGTGTCGCGCGAAATAGTCCACGAGGCCGGCGGCGGAGCTGCGGGCGGCGGCATAGAGGGGGTTGCTCATCTCGCCCCCAGTATGCCTTTCGCTGGCGCCGGCCGTCAGCGGTTCGGAGCGAGCCGCCGAGCCTGGGCGATCAGCGAGACGAGCTCGGCGCGGTGGCCGCCCTCGTCCTCACCCAGGGCGCTCCGGGCCCAGGCCTCGCTCGTGCGCAGGCTCGCGTCGCCCTTGTACGCCGAATCGCGCAACGCCATTCCGAAGCCGGCCACGGCGGCGGCGAACCGGAAGTCCGCCGAGGCCTCTTCGAACGACCGGCCGGAATCCTCCACGGGGACGTCGAGCTTCGCCGAGTGGTCCGAATCCGGCTGCTTGTAGCGAAGCTTCAGGGTGAGGAGCTCGCCCGCCCCGGAGGCCTGGCCGCGCGGTGCCGACGGCTGGTACTTGAGCGGATCCACGCCGGGCACGTCGATGTCCACCCCTGGCGGCACGATCTCGTAGAGCGCGGTGACGGTGTGGCCGGCCCCGATGTCCCCCGCGTCCCGCGTGTCGTCGTTGAAGTCCTGGTGCGCGAGCACGCGGTTCTCGTAGCCGACGAGCCGGAACGCCTTCACCTTCGCGGGATTGAACTCGACCTGGAGCTTCACGTCCTTCGCGATCGTGACCAGGGTGCCGCCCACCTGCTCGACGAACACCTTGCGCGCCTCGGAGAGGCTGTCGATGTACGCGTAATTGCCGTTGCCGTGGTCGGCGAGCTTTTCGAGAGTCGCGTCCTTCAGGTTGCCCATGCCGAACCCGAGCGCGGTCAGGAAGACGCCGCTCTTCCTCTTGGCCTCGATCAGCCGCACCAGCTCGCCCGCGCTCGTGACTCCGACGTTGAAGTCGCCGTCCGTCGCGAGGATGACGCGGTTGACACCGCCTTCGATGAAGTTCGCGGCCGCCGTCTCGTAGGCCAGGCGGATCCCCGCACTCCCGTGCGTGGTGCCTCCGGGCGAGAGCGATTCGATCGCGGAGAGGATCGCCGTCTTGTCCCCCGCCGGCGTGGACGGCAAGGCCAGGCCCTCCGCGCCGGCGTAGACGACGATGGCGACGCGGTCCTCGGGCCGGAGCTCCGCGACGAGCATGCGCAGGGCCGCCTTCACGAGGGGCAGCTTGTTGGGCGCGTCCATCGAGCCCGAGATGTCGATGAGGAAGACGAGATTGCTCTGCGGGCGCTCCCCGCGCGGCACCTCGCGGCCCTTCAGGCCGATGCGCACGAGGCGATGGGCCGGCCTCCAGGGGCAGGCCGCGGTCTCCATGTGGACGGCGAAGGGCACGGCGCCCATCGGCGGCTCGTACGCGTAGGGGAAGTAGTTGATCAGCTCTTCCACGCGCACGGCGTCCTTGGGCGGAAGCTGCCCGTCGCGCAGGAAGCGCCGCACGATCGAATAGGACGCGGTGTCGACGTCGACGGAGAAGGTCGAGCGCGGATCCTGCGCGACGAGGACGAACGCGTTGTCGCGGATGTGGTCGTAGGCTTCGGTGTTGAAGGCGGCCGACGAGTCCCGGAGATAGTTGAAACGTGGGGTCGCCGCATCCTGGTCGAGGCCGTCGGGAGTGCCCTGGACATAACCGAGCGCCTTCAGCTTCTCGAAGGTCTCGCTCGACATCTGGCGGGCGGGTTGTGCCGGTGCTGGGCGGGCGACACGGGGAGGTGCGCTCGAAGCCACGACGAGCGGCTGGCTCCCGGTATGGAGCGGAGGCGGCGCATCGTGCCTTCCCCAAGGAACGTACAACGTGACCATCGCCACCAGCGCCGCCGCCGTGCCGGCGATGAGCGAGGCCGCGACCGACCACGAACGACGGCGAGACCTTGCCCCTCGCGCCGCCTCCGCCTCGACGGCCGCGCGCTGGGCGGGCGTGAGGGTCTCCGGCGCCACCGCGGTGAAGGCTCCACGGAGCCTTGCCGCCACCGCTCGGACCTCTTCGACCTCGCGTCGCGCCTCCGCGGATCCGGCCAGGACTTCTTCCACCGCCGCCCGCGCTTCCCCATCCAGCTCGCCGAGCGCGTACGCGGTCAGGTCCTCTTCACGCGGTTCTTCATGCATCGGCGCGCTCTCCTTCCGGGCGGCGAGCCGGCTCCTCCGGCCGCAGCCGCGCCCGCAACTTCTTGATTCCGTCGTGGATCAGGAAACCGACGCTGCCGATGGAGTGGCCGGTCACGCCGCTGATCTCCTTGTAGCTGAGCTCCTCCTGGAAGCGCAGGCGCAGCACCTCCTGCTGCCCCGCGGGAAGGCCGCCGAGCGCGGCCCGCACCCGGCGCGCGTCGTCGTCCTGCTCGAGGCGCGCGTGAGGACCGGCGCCCGGCTCCTCCAGCGCCGAGGTCCCGTCGTCGTCGAGTGCCTGCAATGGCCCCTCCTTCTTGCGGACGTCGAGGGCGCGGTTCCGGCAGACACGGAAGAGCCAGGCCGGGAGGTGATCGCGGATGAGGTCCAGGTCCTCGCGGCAGAGGCGGAGGAACGTGTCCTGGACGACGTCGCGCGCCGACTCCACGTCGCCCGTGATCCGGGAGGCGAAGCGGATGAGGCGGCCCTGGTATTGGTCGATCGCGGACCCGATCCAATCCCGCCGTGCCTTCGTGGAGCTGGCCAAAGGTCCTCGCTGTGAGCGTTACGTGCCCGTCCCCGCCGCCATTCCGCGGCCCGTCACCTCGATGACGATCGAGGAGGCCGGTTTATTGGGCGCGAAGAGGGATTTCGCTCGGGCCGGAACGATTATGGGGACGGGACGCGAGAGTCGGGTTAGCCGACCGAGGGGTCGGCGGCGCGCGACCGCCGCGCCGTCCAGCCCGCGGCCGCGAACACGAGCAGGTTCGCCACCACAACCGGCAGCGCGTGCTGAAGGACCCCGTACGCGATCCACATGAGGGCGCCGATCATCTGCACGCGCGTGAGCAGGGACGCGCGTGTGAAATACGAGCCGACGAACACGGCGGTGGCCGCCCAGCCCAGGCCGTCCACGAGAACAGGACTCAACGCCATCACGCCACCGCCCCATCGCGCGAGGCCGGGGGCTTCACCGTGATGCGATCGGTATTGGCCTTGTCCCACTCGTGCAGGGTCAAGCCGTACGTCTCGAAGAGCCGGCGGATCTCCGCGGTCTGCCAGCCCGAGACGTGCTGCAACATGGGGAGCACGATGCTGAACGCGTTGTCGCTCAGCACCGTGCGCTTGGCGATGCGGGCCAGGTGTTTGTTCTCGGACACCGCGATCGTGAACCCGTCG
>Ga0207689_10006204_pt1 | contig 10590 bp, 5 predicted proteins | sample KBSMisM52_FD_184312 | JGI IMG/M metagenome (GOLD analysis project Ga0207689, IMG submission 184312) | Miscanthus rhizosphere microbial communities from Kellogg Biological Station, Michigan, USA - KBS Miscanthus M5-2 (SPAdes) (version 2) | ecosystem: Host-associated > Plants > Roots > Rhizosphere... | reverse complement strand
GACCCTGCTATTCTCGGTCGCCGGAGTCTACTTGATAAAAAAACAGGTCGCAACCATCAGCGGCGTAGCCTTTACCCTCGTGTTCTTCGTCCTTTTTCTGGTTTCCGAACGCTTCAACGAACGCAAGCGTGGCCATGCTCAACACATCGAGATGGATCAGTTTCGCTTGCAACTGCAGGACGTCGTGACGAACGAAACAGTTCAGGTACGCTCAGGCTGCACTTTGTGTCTGGTGAGGGACTACAACACCCTGAACCACGTTCGCAAAGCATTGGAGTTGACGCATACCGGAAAGCATGACCTGGTAGTCATGACGGTGCAGGTGATGAAGGGACCTGATGCCGGTTATGAGGACATTGGAGAGCAGCACCTGTTCACCAATTATGAGCAACTACTTTTCAGTCGTGTGATAGCACTGGCTGAGAAAGCCGGCAAACATGTTGATCTGCTGGTTGTGCCGTCCTCGAATGTCTTTGAAGCTATCGCCCACACGGCCGCGCAGCTGGACTGCAATGAGATCATTGCCGGGCAGTCGTCCGTCCTTTCCGCACGGGAACAGGCGCAACGGTTGGGAGAGGCATGGGAATCCTTGTCACACAAACCGCCGCATGAGATTTGTTTTCGGGTGGTCGAGCCCGACGGCGAAACTCTTGATTTTTATCTTGGTGCCCATGCCCCACGCCTGGTTGATGAGGACATCAACATCATCCATAAACTGTGGCTTGATGTTACTCGAGAGAAAGAGGGTGCAGGTGCTCACCACAAAGAGATTGTGACCGTAGCGCTGGAGCGGCTCCGGTCAGACCTCACCGGGCACGAAAGACACAGCGTGCTGGAACAGATTCGGCGGTTGATGCAGCGTCGCAGCCGGGCGGAGCGGGCGCAGGATGAGGAACAGCATGGAAAGCACGACAGCACAAGTGCTTCGTACTGAAATGGAAATCGCGCGCGGATCTCTCGACAGAGCATTTGCATGTTTGGTTACAGCTCTCAAACCTCCGAACTACTAGCCTCTGATCCTAAATAAACCTCAGTCTCAATCACACCATCAAGGTGGTTACAGAAAACGGCTTTGTGATTGAGCGTCTCGGTGAACGAGCTACGTCTAAGGACCACTCAGCCGGCGGCTGTCATTTTGTTGCCCGCGGACCCAACAACGAAGAAGCTTTTGTAACCCGTTAGGTTTGGCGAAGCCACTATCGGTGTGATCCTGAGTTTGCAAAAACCAAGTCGTGTTTCTTATTGCAGCCCTTTTTTGGCTGCAGTGTCCGGTAAGTCACCTGGCTGAGTATTTGTATGAAAAGAATGACTTTCCTGCTGGAGAACTTCTGACGATATTCAGCCTGGGCTTTGCACAAAAATCGAGTTGAAGCCCATCTTGATGCGGCAGATAATAAATCCCCGCCTTCACGACACTCGAGAGTTGATTCGCAGCATCGACCGGAGTAACATCCGCTCGTTGACAATAAATGTCTGCCGAAGTTGCGTCGTCCCGAAAGGGCGAGTAACGCGGGGGAACCACCTGTTTCGCGATCGCGGAACACGGGGCGAATCACAAGGCGCTCATGACGAGTCACTTTGTGTAGAACACTTCCAGTTCGAGCCCGACAGCTAACCTCGTAGGCCAAAAGGAAGGGCAGTGCTGCGCAATCTATTAGGAGGCGTGGAGCTCATTGCTCCACGCCTTTTCGTTTTTTGTCGCGTCAACTTGAGGTTAAGAACCAGCATCGCGCTGGGGGAGGTACTACATGTACAAATCGCTGAAGCGTTTTTTCGTTGGTAACCCAATGAAGACCGAGCAAGCGATTCATGAACGTTTGAACAAGAAAACTGCGCTTGCCGTGTTTTCTTCAGATGCACTCTCGTCCGTCGCTTATTCCACCGAGGCCATCTTGTTGGTACTGCTCGCAGCCGGTACCGTCGCGATCGTCTACCTGCCCTTCATCGCCATCGGCATAACGCTGCTGCTCGGAATCCTTGTTCTGTCTTACCGCCAAACAATCCACGCCTATCCTTCAGGAGGCGGAGCCTACATCGTCGCTAAAGACAACCTGGGAACGCAGCCCGGGCTGGTTGCTGCTGCCTCGCTGCTGGTCGACTACATTCTGACTGTTGCCGTTTCAGTTTCAGCCGGAGTGGCGGCGATTACCTCCGCTGCTCAGGGGACGCGGTTCGCCTTCCTTCACGAACATCGAGTGTTGATGTGCATTTTTTTCGTGACCTTCATCGCTCTAATAAACCTGCGTGGCGTGAGGGAGTCCGGTGCCTTCTTTGCCGGACCAACCTACCTGTTTATCTTCTCGATGCTGGCCCTAATAGCCTTCGGTTTCTTTCGCTACTGGACTACTCAAGAGGTAATGGCCACTCCGTCCCAGATCTATTACGACTCGTCTGTGGGAATCGTTGCCAGCCACACGCTGACGGCGGGAGCCGTGCTCTGGCTTGTGATGCGGGCCTTTGCGGCAGGTTGTACGGCTCTGACGGGAGTGGAGGCTATCTCAAATGGCATTCCAGCTTTTAAGCAGCCTGAGTCTAAAAATGCCGCTGCGACACTGACGTTTATGGCCATCATCATGACGATAATGATTCTCGGCTCGGGCTTCCTTGCGTACAAACTTAACGCCCATCCACCCGGGCCTGAAGAAACGCTGCTCTCGGCAATGGCCCGCTACGTCTTTGGCGCCGGAGTTCCTTACTACGTGTTGCAGGCGGCAACTGCGGCAATACTCATTTTGGCAGCCAATACTTCCTTCGCCGACTTTCCCCGCCTTGCCAGTCTGTTGGCCGCAGATCGATTCCTGCCTCGCCAGCTCGCGAGCCGCGGCGATCGGCTAGTGTTTTCTAATGGCGTCGTGGTGCTCGCGCTTTTTGCCTCAGTGTTGATTGTTGTCTTTAAGGGCAGCGAGCAATCAATGTTACCGCTATACGCGCTGGGCGTGTTCATCTCTTTCACACTCTCGCAAGCCGGCATGGTGGTTCACTGGAAACGTTTGCGCAGCGCGGAGGAAGCGAAAAGACGAATCAGAGAGGAAGAGCAAATCCACCGTACGGAAGCAGTTGGGACGGGCGCGCCGAGCCATGAAGCGGAGCGCCTGCAGGCCATTGAACGCGATGCTGGTGGCAACTGGCTGCTTTCAATTATCGTAAACGCGACCGGCGCCGTAGTGAGTTTTGTTGTGCTCGTAGTTATTGCAATAACCAAATTCAGTCATGGTGCGTGGGGCGTGTTGCTGCTGATCCCGCTGATTGTATTAATGTTTCGCTCCATCAAGAGACACTACCTTGATATCGCCAAACAGTTATCGACTGAAGGAATGGTTCCTGACACTACAATCGCACGGCATCAGGTTTTGGTGCCAATCTCGGGAATACACCGCGGCGTTATTCTCGCACTGGACTACGCAAAGTCAATTGCGCCCGGGCACGTGACCGCTGTCTACGTGGACTTTAATGAGGAGGCTACGGAGAGCCTGAGACAAAAGTGGCCTCGTTGGGGGACCGGAGTTGAGTTGGTAATTTTGAAATCGCCCTATCGTTCATTGAGTCGTCCACTGTTGAAGTACATCGACCGGCTTTCGAAACATAACGGTAAGCAGATCATCACGGTGCTGTTGCCGGAGTTTGTGCCCGCAAAATGGTGGCACCAACTTTTGCATAATCAGAGTTCGCTTTTATTGAAAGGAGCGTTGCTGTTTCAGAAAGGTATTATCGTTACCAGCGTGCCGTATCACCTGGAAAGGTAAGCTTTGGCACCTTTATTGTCGCTGCTGAAACGAATGACTTAAGCGCTGGCCGAATTATTGGCCTCACCAGTACGACCAGCCAGAAAACACGAACGACAGTAGACGGGCCGCCCTTGCGAGGGATAGAAGGGAACGGTCGTCTGTTGTCCACACTGCGCGCACTGAACAGAAACTTCCACCCGCTGGCGCACGCCGGAAGTTTGTGCCGCTGTGATTGCTGCTAGTCTTTCGTTCTTTGCTTGCTTGCAGGGTTTGCAGCGCTTCGGTTCGTTCTTAAGTCCCTTGTCATGGAAAAAGGCTTGCTCACCTGAAGTCCAAATAAAGGGTTCGTTACAATCTACGCACTTGATGCTGCGATCTTGGTATTCGGAATCTGGGTTTGCTCCCAGTTCACGGACTTCTTCCCGTTCTTGCATGACTCGTTCTCCCAGGGTCGGTCTGCGCCATGATCCCAGTTTAGGGCGGGGGTCACTTTGGAGTTTTTCGGCCTTTGTTCAAAGAGGACCGCGCTTCTCCTGGCGAGTATCGGGGTGAGCGTAGGCTGCCCTCGATCAGGTGGAGCGGATGACTGCAAAGTATAACTATGGCGAAATTGTGTCAAGGTCAAAAGTAGCAAAAAATATGACTGAGAGGACAATCTGTGGAAGAATATCCGCCTTTGAGACCAGACAGACCCAAAAACCGACTTAAGGGCGACAAGGTTTAGAGTTTTTCAAGACCTTAATCAATCGCTGCCAAATCATATGAAAGCACTGGTTATAGGTTCCGGAGGACGTGAACACGCCATTCTGTGGGCCCTTAAGAGGACAGCAAAACTGCCCATTGACCTCTATTGCACGCCTGGAAACGCAGGCATTTCCCAGCTCGCCGAGTGCGTTTCTATTTCAAGTGGTGACCATAAATCTCTAATCAAGTTTGTGCAGACTAGCGGCATCGATCTGACGATTGTTGGTCCGGAGGGCCCGCTCGCTGAGGGCATTGTCGATCAGTTTACAGGGCTTGGGCTGAAGATTGTCGGGCCCAGTCAGGCTGCTGCGCGGCTGGAATCAAGTAAGTCGTTTGCCAAGGATTTCATGCGTCGTCACCAGATACCGACGGCTGAATATTGCGTGGCGAGCTCAGCCGATGAAGCCGTGGCAGCGTTGCGCAGTGAAAAGTTTGGCGCGCCCGACTCGCCCGTCGTGATTAAGGCGGATGGACTGGCCGCCGGTAAAGGCGTGATTGTGGCGTCATCCCGCAAAGATGCGGAAAAGGCTATCGCAGATCTTGGTTCCGGGACAGTCGTTGCAGCCGAGGCAGCGAAACAGTTGCTGATCGAAGAGGCACTTGAGGGCAGGGAAGTATCGGTTTTGTTATTTGCCGATGGTCGCAACTATGCGCTGATGCCGGCGGCTCGCGATCACAAGCGCATCGGGGAAAACGATACTGGACCAAACACCGGCGGTATGGGCGCGATAACAGACCGAAGCATACTCGACAAAAACACAGTCGCTCGCATTGTGCGCGAGGTTGTCGAGCCTACCCTGCAAGGCGCTTCGGCAGAAGGTTTTCCGTTTCGCGGGATTCTTTTTGTAGGCTTAATGTTGACTGCCGCTGGTCCCAAGGTCCTCGAATACAATGTTCGTTTCGGCGATCCGGAAACGCAGGCGATTCTCATTCGCCTCAAGTCAGATTTGTTTAAGATTCTTCAAGCGACAGTCAATGGGAATCTTTCAGAGGTCAAGGTTGAGTGGAGTGATCAGTCTTCGGCCTGTGTGGTTCTGGCCAGCGCCGGATATCCCGGGGCGTATGAAACGGGAGTCTCTATCCACGGTCTCGATCAGATTTTGACGACTGACGAATTGCAGGTCTTTCATGCGGGCACTTCCAAAGCCGCAGATGGCAGCTTTGTCACCTCTGGCGGGCGCGTATTGGGAGTAACTGCTGCAGAAGCCAATCTCGGACTGGCGCTGACCAAATGTTACGGCGCGGTCGCTAAAGTCGACTGGCAGGGCATGCAATTTCGGCGAGATATCGGGCGATTTTTTGAGGGTCTAAAGGCAAGTAATTGAACCCCTGGTAAGCCCAGGCAATTGAACGGCAGATTAGCCTACAAATGGCCGTCTTCTGGGAGCTTGCGGACACACCTGTTATACTGCGTTTCACGCCCGCATCGGTATTTTGAACCCTTCGCAGCGCTTCAACGTACATATACGGGCGCGGGAATTTGAGAGCCAGGGATAAGATCGCACATCTGTTGGTGGAGGATCGGTGACAACATGGGACTATTGAGCAGAATCTCCCGGTCGGTACGGGCTCTCTTTGGCGGAATAATTGAGTCAACTGAGAATCCCGAGCTCATACTTCAACAAACAATCCGCGACATGCGTGACCGCGTACCGGAGTTGAACAATTCAGTAGCCCAGGTAATGGCTACGGAAAAGCTCCTGTCCAAGAGCAAAGAACGCCTTGAATCGCAGGTCGTCGATCTCGATTCCAAGATTCGCGCGTCAGTCAAACTCAGCCGTGACGATATTGCCACCGCTTATATCGGCCAGCTGCAACAGGCGCAGATGGATCTGCAAAAGACTTCGCAGCAACTGGAGCACGCCACGCTGGCATCGAAACAGGCGCTCAAGGCCCGCGACAATTATGTGTTGCAGATGCAGCGGCGTACGGCCGAGGCGATGCAGCTGATCAATCAGTCGAAACAGGCGCGCCTGCAGGAGCAACTTGCCCAGACGATGGAGTCGTTCCAGATTGGCGACGACGCCTCAACTTTTGACGAGATGCGCGACAAGATTGATCGTCGGGCCGCCGCGGCCGAAGCAAAGTTGCAGCTGGGTTCTGCGTCAGTGGATAACCAGATGCAGGATATCGAACGCGAAGCGATGGATATGCAGTTGCAGGATAAATTACTCGCCTATAAGCAGGAGATGGGTCTGCTGCCGGCGGGTTCTCAGCAGGCGCTGCCGGCGCAAGGTGAGACAAGTTCAAACGAGCAGAGCGAAAAAGTCGTCAATAATAGTAATCGCATAAATTAAGGCCAGTGCCCGGCGAGCGGCAGGTTTTACCGGTTCTTCAAGGCTATGCCCGAGTTCCCAAAGATTGATCTCAAGTATTTAAAAGAGGCATTCAACGAACCCTTGAATTTTTTGGGATTGGTGAGCTTTGGCATTGTTGGAGTTTACACCGTTGCATCCGCGGGTGATGTTATTCCACTCGCCGCCGGCCTGGCCGCCGAAACAGTTTACTTAGTCACCGTGCCAGCCAGTTCATTCTATCGTCGACTCGTCGACCGCCGCGAGAAGCAGCGACTGTTGAAGCTTCGCGACCAGCAACGCGAAGCGTCCATCAAGCTTTTCGACCCGCGCGAACGCGAAGCAGTGGAATATCTGCGCTGGATGAAGAACCAGATTTACTCGAACTACAAGAAGTTTACCAACGCCAAACAAATCCCGTCGAACATTCTGAGTCTGGATCAGCGCTGGGAGGACTTTGTGGATCTCCTGGACGTTTATCGCCGCCGGAAACACCATCTGCGATCGATTAACCGGCAGGCGGTGCAAAACCAGTTGACCCAGGCAGAGCGCTCAGTCGCGCAATCACGAGACGATCGCGAAAGAAGAATTCAGCAATCGAATGTCGAGATTCTAAAAAGACGCGTCGCTGCCTTCCAGGACATCGAGCGTTCAGTAAAACTGGTAGAAGGACAACTACAATCGATCGAAAATTTCTTCGGATTAGTTAACGATCAGGTCGTCACCTTACCCACGCCTGAACGAGTTTCTGCCCTGGATTTTGAGCAACTGAGCGATTCAATTGCCATGACCAAACAGATGCTTGAGGAAACCTCCGATACTTTTGCCGCACTCGATAGTCACAACCGTGACATGGGCAAATTTGAATTACTACTTTCCAACAGCTCCTCCTCGAAATAGGCGCTTAAAACTTCCTCCTACTCCAGGTCGATCTGGCTTGCAGAACCGCGAGCGGTAGCGAGCGGATGCTAAAGTCGACGCGCGATTTCCTGGCAAACGCCTTAGCTTACCTCTGGTCTGATTAGTGGCTAAACAAATAAACAGAAGGTCGGATCCAGCATCCGCTCGCTACTGCTCGTGGTTCTGCCTTGGGTATTTTTCATAGCGCTTCGGACTGGGCATAGTTTCGACCAGTTCACAACGTTTTAGTCGGTCTCAGCCCGTGCTGCGGCTGCCAAACCGTCCGCTGGTCAGCACTTTAGTCCTTCATGTAGACTCTCAATTAACACACTATAAGGCGTTGAGAAAAAAGATGACCCCAACATATTGACAACGGTCTTACAAGGGAGTATATTCCGCTCCGCTTGAGACGAGGCGGGTTGACTTGGAGCAGCGGCAGGCCCCCTGTACTGCTCTCCCATGGGTTTTTTCGCTTCGAAATAAGCCATCCGGAAGTATCCGCTACACATGCTAAGAGATGGTGCGTCTACTATAATGTAGTCGAAGAACCGTCTTTGAAAACCGCAAAAACTCGTGTCCCCGGCCACGAGAAAGGGCAGATTAAAAATGAGCGCAGCTATTGGCAAACAAACCCCCGCGGCAGAAGTATCCCCGAACACCACGACGCCGGCAGGAAGTCCCACAACATCCGTGCGTCGCAAGACCCAGCCCCTGGGATTGAACGCCAAACGTGTAATCAGCAAACGCTATTCATTGAAGGATGCGAAAGGTCGTGCGCTCGAAGAGTGGCCGGATATTGTGCGACGTGTGGTTGGTCACGTGTCGGCCGCGGAAAAGGATCCGCAAAAGCGGGATCAGTTTTTTGCTGCCATGAGCGAGGTCATGCTGGCGCGCGAGTTTGTGCCCAACACGCCTTGCCTTGTTAACGCCGGCAAAACCAATGGGCAACTGGCGGCGTGTTTTGTTCTTGAGGTGCCTGACTCGATTACCGGGATCATGGATCACGCCAAAGCGGCGGCCACGATTCACCAGACCGGTGGCGGCACGGGCATGACTTATGAATTCCTGCGGCCTCATGGTGCTTTAGTTGGTTCGACGCGCGGGGTTGCTTCCGGGCCCGTGTCATTCATGAACATCGTCAACCAGGTGACTGACGTCGTGAAGCAGGGCGGCGTACGCCGTGGCGCCAACATGGGCATGATGCGCGTCACGCATCCGGACGTGTTGCGCTTCATTCACGCTAAAAACGATCAGCACTCGCTGACCAACTTCAACATTTCGGTAAACGTTACCGACAAGTTTCTGAAAGCTGTTGACGATAATGAATGGTTTCAGCTCGAGTTTGACGGCGAACCGTGGACTGACTCGATTTACGATCCCCTGCGCGATGATGACTACGTAGTCTATCGCCGTGCTGATGGCACGACCGTTACCTTCCCGGACAAGCTCGCCTTCCAGACGGCGGATTTGACGAACTGCACGATTGAGGAGGCGCCGCGTCCGGGCATGGTTTACGCGCCCGATATCTGGAACCGCATCATCGCGAGTGCGCACAAGTACGCAGAGCCGGGCATTGCCTTCATCGATGAGGTGAATCGCCACAATCACATGATGAAGTCAATGGGACCGATCTATTCCTGCAATCCTTGCGGTGAGCAGTTCCTGCACTTCTCAAACTCGTGCAATTTGGGCTCAATCGACCTGGCGAAATTTTATGATCCCGCTAATCGAATCGATTGGGATCGCTTGCGCGAAGTGACGCATCTTTGCACCCGCTTCCTCGATAACGTGATCGATACCTGCGCCTGGCCGCTGCCGGAAATTAATGATGTCGTCACGCGCACGCGCCCGGTGGGCCTGGGCATCATGGGCTTTGCGGATCTTTGTGTGCATATGAATGTAACTTACGGCTCGGCTGCCTCGATCGACCTGATGGAGGAGATGATGGGCTTCATTCGCCGCGAGTCGTGGAATGCCAGCATCAAGCTCGGCGCCGAGAAGGGAACGTTCCCTGAGTTTGAGCCGAATAGGGAAGCCTACGAAGACTTCCTGTACAACCAGGTGGGCATCCCTCGCGATGTGCCGCTCACACCACGTAACTATGAAGTGACGACCATCGCGCCCACCGGCACGATCTCGCTGGTGGCGGAAACTTCTTCCGGTATCGAGCCGAATTTCTCCTGGGCCTACGTGCGCCGGGATACCCTGGGTACGCGCACCTATGTACATACCCTTGCAGCACAGGCTTTGGGAATTGAAGTCGATCAAACCGATCAGGCTTCGATCGACTATGCTTCCGGGTACGTTTGTGAACACGAAAGCGAGTTACCGCCGCAGTTCATCTCGGCAATGAATATCAGCGCCGAACAACACGTTCATGTTTTGGCGGCAGCGCAACGGAATGTCGACAACAGCGTTTCCAAGACTTGCAACGGCGCGGTCAACGACACGATTGAGTCGGTTGATAACCTCTACCGGCTGGGCCGCCAGCTCGGTTGCAAGGCCGTCAGTTACTACCGCGACGGCTCGCGCGATAACCAGGTGCTGACCTCGATGAAGGCTGAGGACAAAAGCGAGGCGGCCTGCAACCCGGAAGTAGGCGTGGAAGCGATTGAAGAAGCGCCAGCCACTCACGCTGATGCGGGAATCATTGCTCCCATTGGCGCCGATGCCGAGGTGGCTGCGAGACAACAGATACAAGCCGACACGGCCGCTTCAAACCAGCCGGAACGGTCAGCAACTCAACCCGATCTAACCGCGATTCGGATTGAACGCCCACGCGAACTGAGCGGCGCGACCTGGCAGATTCCGTTTGATGGCCAGAACCTCTACGTCACCGTTAATCACGATGGCAAGATGATTCAGGAGGTGTTTGCTACCGGCCCTATTTCGGGCGGCGTGGGACTGCTAGCTTCGAAGATGCTGCG
>Ga0207689_10006203_pt1 | contig 10591 bp, 9 predicted proteins | sample KBSMisM52_FD_184312 | JGI IMG/M metagenome (GOLD analysis project Ga0207689, IMG submission 184312) | Miscanthus rhizosphere microbial communities from Kellogg Biological Station, Michigan, USA - KBS Miscanthus M5-2 (SPAdes) (version 2) | ecosystem: Host-associated > Plants > Roots > Rhizosphere... | reverse complement strand
CCGATCCGTCGTCTGCTACCACGATCTCGAAATTGCTGTCGGTCTGACGCCCGAGCGAACGCAGCACGGCGCCAAGCGCATCTGGGCGCTCATAGGTCGAGACCACCACCGAGATCAGCTCATTCACGGCGCTGCCTCGCGAGCCACGCCTTCATGTAGCGGTAGTAGGTGCCCTCGGCATTGGCGACAGCAAGGAGAAAGCCCGCCGCGCCGTCGAGGAAGCCGAGACGCAGCACATAGACGCGCAGGAACGCGAAGGCGCCGTGCGCGATGCCGGTGAAGAACGAGACCGGCTTGCCCGTCGTGATGATCTTTTCGGCGCCCAATGTCGAATAGCTGTCCATGCGGCGGATCGCGTCTTCCAGCCGCGCGACCGGATAGTGCATCAGCGGCGCCTTCAGCCGCGCGACCTTGCCGTCGCAGATCACCCGTTCATGCACCACGTCATCGGAGAACCGCGCTCTGTCGCGGCGGAACAGGCGCAGCACGTAATCGGGAAACCAGCCCGAATGGCGCATCTCGCGCCCGCAGAAGGTGGAGAGGCGCGGCATCTCGAAACCGTCGGCCTTGTTCTCCTCGATCGCTGCCTTGATCGCCTGCGCGAGCTCCGGTGTCACGCGTTCGTCGGCATCGACCGACAGCACCCAGTCGCCGTGCGCCAGCGACAGCGCATAGTTCTTGTGCGGCCCGAAGCCCTTCCAGGTATGGGTCGCGACGCGCGCGCCCTTTTCCCGGGCGATCAGCAGCGTGCCGTCGCTGCTGCCGGAATCGACCACGATGCGCTCGTCGCAGAACGCCACGCTGTCGAGGCAATCCGCGATATTCGCCGCCTCGTTCCGGGTGATGATGATCGCGCTCAGACGCGGCACGTCAGCCTCCGCCGCGTTGTCCGATCAAGTGCGGCCGCCCGAGCGCGCGACCATGCTGGTCGTGCTGTGGCCCGGCACCAGATCAATCAGAATGACTTCGCCGCCGTCCGCCTCGACGATGTCGTGGCCGACCACCTTGTCGCGCGTATAGTCGCCGCCCTTGACCAGCACGGCGGGACGCACCTGGCGGATCAGTTCGAGCGGCGTGTCTTCCTCGAACACCACGACCAGGTCGACCGCTTCGAGCGCGGCGAGCACGTCGGCGCGCGACGCGACATCTTGAATCGGCCGCTCGGGGCCTTTCAGGCGCTTCACCGACGCATCGCTGTTGAGCCCGACCACGAGCCTGTCGCAGGCGGCACGCGCCTCCGCCATCAGCTTGACGTGTCCGCGATGCAGCAGATCGAAGCATCCGTTGGTAAAGCCGATGCGCAGCCGCGCGCGGCGCCACTCGGCGAGGCGCTCCGCGAGCAGCGCACGGTCGTAGATCACCTTGTCCTCGGAGGCGAGCGTCGAGGCCGGCAGCACCTGATGGCGCAACTCGTCGACCGACACCGTCGCGGTGCCGCGCTTGCCGACCACGATCGCGCCGGCCGCATTGGCGACGCGCACCGCGACCTCGAAGTCGGCGCGCGCCGCGAGCATTACGGCGAGCGCCGCCACCACGGTGTCGCCCGCACCCGACGCATCCTTCACCTTGACCGGATAGGCCGGCACGCGGACCGGCGCGCCGCGCGCGGGCACCAGCATCAGCCCGTCGTCGCTGAGCGAGCAGAGCACCGCCTGCGTGCCGAGATCGGCGTTGAGCTTCTCGGCCGCCGCGACCACGTCCTCGTCGGACGCAACCGCCATCCGGGTGGTCTCGGCGAGCTCCTTGCGGTTCGGCTTCAGCACCGTCGCGCCGCGATAGACCGAATAGTCGGCCGCCTTCGGATCGACGATCACCGGCGTGCCCGCCTTGTTCGCCGCCGCGATGATCTCGCGCAACAGCCGCGGCGTGAGCGCGCCCTTGGCGTAGTCGGAGAGCACGACGGCACCGACGCGCGGCAGCGCGGCGAGCGCGCGCGCCAGCAATTCGCCTTCGCGCTCGGCATCGACCGGTCCAGCCTGTTCCCAGTCGGCGCGCAGCAGATGGGTGGAGAAATGTTCCGAGACAAAACGCACCTTGCGCGTCGTCGGCCGCGTACGGTCCACGACGAGCGACGGCTCGATCAGCGGATCGGCCTGCAGGCGCGCGATCACCTCGCGTCCGGCCTCGTCGTCGCCGACCAGCCCGACGAAGATGCAGCGAGCGCCGAGCGAGGCGACGTTGCGCGCGACATTGCCGGCGCCGCCGATCGCGACTTCGTTGCGCTTCACCGCCAGCACCGGCGCCGGCGCTTCCGGCGAGATGCGGGCGACCTCGCCATAGACGAAGTCGTCGAGCATCAGATCGCCGACGCAGAGGACGGTCTGCTGGCCGATGCCTTGCAGGCGCTTTTCGAAATCCAGCATGCTTTATCGGTACCGGTCTTCGCGATCGAGGAACTGGGTGACGTAGCGGCGCACCGACTCTTCCAGCGGCGCGAAGCCCGCGTTGTAGCCCGCGCGCTGCAGATTGGCGACCTCGCTTTGCGTGAAATACTGGTAGGTGCCGCGGATGGCAGGCGGCATGTCGATGTATTCGACGTTCGGCGCGCGGCCGAGCGCCGCATACATCGCGCCGATCAGATCCTTGAAGCTGCGCGCCTTGCCGGTGCCGACATTGAAGATGCCGGTGAGCGACGGCGTCTCCAGCATCCAGCGCACGACCCCGACCGCATCGTCCACGTAGATGAAGTCGCGCTTCTGCTCGCCGTCGGCGAAGCCGTCGCGATGCGATTTGAACAGGCGGATCGGCTTGCCGCCCTTCGCGTCGTCGAAGGTCTTCGCCACCAGGCTCATCATCGCGCCCTTGTGGTACTCGTTCGGCCCGAACACGTTGAAGAACTTGCAGCCCGCCCAGTGCGGCGGCATTTTCTCCTTGCGCTCAACGCGGTCCGCGACCGCCAGATCGAACAGATGCTTGCTCCAGCCGTAGAGGTTCATCGGCTTGAAGCGCTTGAGTTCCGCGAGCGACCAGCCATCCGAGAAACCCTGCTCGCCGTCGCCATAGGTCGCAGCCGACGACGCATAGATGAACGGCGTGCGCGTCGCGGTGCACCAGTCGAGCAAGCGCAGCGACAGGCGAAAATTGTTCTCCATCACGGCGTCGCCGTCGGTGGCGGTGGTGTCGGAGATCGCGCCGAGGTGAATGACCGCGTCGAGCTTGCGCCCCTCGAGCCAGGGCAACAGCTCGCCGGGCGGCACCAGGTCGGCAAGCTGCCGCTTCTGCAGATTGCGCCATTTGCCGTCGTGGCCGAGCCAATCGCTCACGGCGACGTCGTGGCGACCGGCCTCGTTGAGGCTCGCGACCACGTTCGACCCGATGAAGCCTGCTCCGCCGGTCACCAACAGCATTGATTGTCCCGAATGTCCGGTCCTCCCTTTGCCCCACTCCGGCCAGGGGTGCAACCGAGCCCGCCGCTCGAAACCACGTGCCTCGCCAATGACCTGATGCTAGTTTGATTCATCGACGCTCGAGCATAAAGATGAATTCATATTCAAATCTATGAAATGGTGAATATGCCTTCGCCGCTTCACGCCGGAAACATCGACGGACGGACGCCTGCCCTGGACCGGCGCCCGATCCTTGTCGTTCCCTACATGTGGATCGGCGATTTCGTGCGCTGCCATTCGGTCGTGAAGCTGCTGAAGGCGCGCTACCCGGGGCGGCCGGTGGATGTACTGTCCACGACGCTGTGCGCGCCGCTCGCGGACTATATGCCGGAGCTGCGCCAGGCGATCGTCGTCGACCTGCCGCGCAAGCGGCTCTCCTACGCCGAGCACGCCGCGCTGGCGCAACGCCTGAGGCGCGAGAGCTACGGCACCGCGCTGATCATGCCGCGCACCTGGAAGGCGGCGCTCGCGCCGTATCTCGCCGGCATCCCGGAGCGAGTCGGCTGGTTCGGCGAATGGCGCTTCGGCCTCGTCAACGATCTGCGCTTCGGCGAGAAGCAGCGCCCGCGCATGATCGATCAATGTGCCGCGCTGGCGCTGCCGAAAGAGGCGCCGCAACCCGCCGAGTGGCCCCTGCCGGAGCTGCGCGTGCCGCCGACCGAGATCGACCTCTGGCGCGAACGGATGGGCCTGCGCGGCGTTCAGCCGGCGGTCGCGCTCGCACCGGGCGCGGTCGGCCCGTCGAAGCGCTGGCCGGCCCAATCCTATGCCGAGGTCGCGCGGCATCTGACCGCTGCGGGTGTCGCAGTCTGGGTGGTCGGCGGCCCCGGCGAGAAAGCGCTCGCAACCGAGATCGTCGATGGCGCCGGGCCGCTCGCGTGCGATCTCACCGGCACCGACCTGCGCAATGGCATCCTCGCGCTCGCGGCATGCGATGTGGCGGTGTCGAACGATTCGGGGCTGCTGCATGTCGCTGCCGCGCTTGGTGTTCCTTCGATCGGCATTTTCGGACCGACCAGCCCGTGGCACTGGGCGCCGCTCAACCCGATCGCCGCCACCGTCCAGACCGCGACGCAGCTCGATTGCCAGCCGTGCCACAAGCCGACCTGCCGCAAGGGCCATCACCGCTGCATGCGCGACATCGCAGCCGAACAGGTTCTCGCTGTAACGCAGCGTGCACTGGCCGAGGCGAGGCCGGCTTAGCGTGCGATCCGCGCGACCGCTCCCTGCACATCCTCGAGCGAGGGCACCGCGCCGAGCGCGCCGACGACCTCGATCTTGCCGCTGCCGAGCGGGCCGTGCTGTCCCGGCTCGGTGCCGGTGAAGATCGCGACCAGCGGAACGCTGAGCGCGGCGGCGAGATGCAGCAAGCCGGTATCGACGCCGACCACGAAGGCCGACCGCGCGATCATGCGCGCGACCGCATCGAGCGGCTGCCGTTCGGGCACGCGCGCGTCCGGCACCGTGGCAGCGATCGCAACACTGCGAGCGCGCTCGGCTTCGGTCCCCCACGGCAGCACGATTGTGTATCCATTCGCCGCGAGCGCCTGGCCGAGCGCGATCCAGCGCGCGACCGGCCATTCCTTTTCCGGCCGCGCGGTCGCGTGCAGCAGGATGACGTCGCGCGTCGTCGCGCCGGCCGTCAGCGCCGCGCGATCGAGCCCGAAGTCCGGTGCGCCCTCGGCCGCGTAGCCGAGAACCGCGCCGGTCAGCATCCGATTGCGCGTGATCGCGTGCAGCGAGCGGTCGACGCGGTGATGCACATCGTAGAGCCACGCGGCCGCGCGCTCGCGCACGCTCTCGCGGTCGTAGCCGTGGCGCCGCCCGCGCGCGAAGCGCGCGATCAGCGCGGAGCGCAGCAGTCCCTGTGCGTCGATCACCGTCTCATGCGTCTGCTCGCGCATCGCGCGCTTGAACGCGCCGATCTCCTGCCAGGTCGCAGGACTGAACGGCGCGCGGCGCCAGCGCCGCGACGCCACCGGGATCACGCTCTCGACTGCGCCGTGCAGCCGCACCAGCGGCGCGAAGGCTTCCTCCACCACCCAGCCGATGCGCGCGTCGCCCCGGTGCCGCCGCGCATCGGTAACCGCCGGCATGTGATGGATCACATCGCCGAGCGAGGAGGTCTTGATGAACAGGATATCGGACATCGAATCCGGTTTGGCGGGGGAGACTCTTAGTGGAGCATGATCTTGTCCGAAAACCGGGTCCCACTTTTCGGGATCATGCTCTGTAATAACCGGTTCTTCATGGAAATGCGCTTAGGAATTGGCAAGAAACGGCGTTAGGAACAGTCATGACGGTCCTGGTCACCGGCGGCGCGGGCTACATTGGCAGCCATATGGTCTACGCGCTGGTCGCGGCAGGCGAGCGCGCAATCGTGCTCGACAACCTGTCCACCGGGTTCGACTGGGCGGTGGCCGGCAGCGTGCCGCTTGTGGTCGGCGAGACCGGCGACCAGAACCTGGTCGCGACCATCATCAAGGAGCAGGGCGTCGAGGCGATCATCCATTTCGCCGCCTCGATCGTGGTGCCGGACTCGGTCTCCGATCCGCTCGGCTACTACAAGAACAACACCGTGAACTCGCGCGCGCTGATCGAATGCGCCGTGAAGGGCGGCGTGAAGCATTTCATCTTTTCGTCCACCGCCGCCGTCTACGGCAATCCGGCGCGCGCGCCGGTGACCGAGGACGACGCGCTGATGCCGATGTCGCCTTACGGCTCGTCGAAGCTGATGACCGAGATCATGCTGCGCGACGCCGGCATCGCGCATGGGCTGAAGCACGTCATCTTGCGCTATTTCAACGTCGCGGGCGCGGACCCGGAAGGGCGCACCGGGCAATCCACCAAGGGCGCGACGCATCTCATCAAGGTGGCGGTCGAGACCGCGCTCGCCAAGCGGCCGAAGATGGACATCTTCGGCACCGACTATCCGACGCCGGACGGCACCTGCGTGCGCGACTATATCCATGTCAATGATCTGGCCGCCGCGCACCTCGACGCGTTGCGCTATCTGCGTGCGGGCGGCTCATCGATCACGGCGAACTGCGGCTACGGCCGCGGCTATTCGGTGCGCGAGGTGATCGACACGGTGAAGACGGTGTCCGGCACCGACTTCCGCGTCGATATCTCGCCGCGGCGCCCGGGCGATCCGGCGCAGATCGTCGCGAGCTCGGATCGTGCGCGTGCGGCACTCGGCTGGAAGCCGCAATACGACGACCTTTCGCTCATCGTCGGCCACGCGCTCGGCTGGGAGCGCAAGCTGACCACGCGGAATGCGTGACCTCCCTGATTCGGCTTGAAAATTCGGCTCCGCACGGGCAAGGAACGAACGCCTGAGGCGGCCAAGCGGCTCCCCGGCGGAGGCGCATGACAACGACCACGCTTGAGCCCGACAGCCGATACACGACAGGGGCGCTGATCCGCCGCCTGCTGTTCGAGCACGCGCTGATTCACTGGCGCCTCTACGCGATCGCGTTCGTCCTGATGGCGATTGCGGCCGGGTGCACGGCATTGATCGCCTATCTGCTCGGCGATTTCATCAATCAGGCCTATGTGCACAAGAACTTCCACAACATCCTGATCCTCGGCGCCGTCACGATCGCGGTCTTCACCCTGCGCGGCGGCGCGCTGTACGGCCAGGCCGTGCTGCTGTCACGCGTCGGCAACCGCATCTCGGCGGCGAACCAGAAACGCATGTTCGACCGGCTGCTGAGCAAGAATCTCGGCTTTTTCACCGATCGCCACACGTCCGAATTCACCGCACGACTGCACGCCGGCGCAAATGCCGCCACGCAGGTGCTGTCCCTGCTGATCCTCGCGGCGGGCCGCGATTTCATGACGCTCGCCGGCCTGATCGTCGTGATGGTGATGCAGGATCCGTTGCTGTTCACCGTGACGCTGATCGTGTTCCCGCCCGCGATGTTCCTGCTGCGCAACATGGTGCGCCGCATCCGCAACATCGCGCACGCGCAGTTCACCGGCGGTACGCGCATCGTCGAAACGATGCAGGAAACCTTGCAGGGCCTGCGCACCGTCAAGGCCTTCACGCTGGAAGACCGGATGCGGGCGCGCTTCGACTCCAATGTGGGAGAGGTCGAGCACGAGGCGAACAAGTGGGCGCGCGTCGCCAACCGCACCTCGCCGCTGATGGAAATGCTCGGCGGCTTCGCGATCGCCGCCGCGATCGTCTATGGCGGCTATCGCGTCATCCAGCTCGGTTCGACGCCGGGCGAGTTCTTTTCGTTCCTCGCCGCATTCCTGCTCGCCAACGAGCCGGCCAAGCGGCTCGCGCGCCTCAATCTCGAGGTCAACAGCAACCTCGTCGGCGTGCGCGTGCTGTTCGAGATCATCGACAGCCCGGCGACGGAGCCGGTCGACGATGGCAAGCCGGCGCTTAAGGTCATCGACGCGCGCGTCGAATTCCGCGATGTGAACTTCGCCTATCGTCCGGATGAGCCGGTGCTGCGCGGCATGTCGTTCCTCGCCGAGCCCGGCAAGGTCACCGCACTGGTCGGCGCGTCGGGCGGCGGCAAGTCCACGGTGCTCAATCTCATCCTGCGGCTTTACGAGGCAGGCGGCGGCACGATCACGATCGACGGGCAGGACATCGCCGCGGCGTCGCGCCGCTCGCTGCGCCGGCAAACCGCATACGTGGGGCAGGACGTGTTTCTGTTCCGCGGCACGATCCGCGAGAACATCGGCTACGGCCGGCCGGACGCGAGCGAGGACGAAATCGTTGCCGCCGCCAGGGCCGCGCATGCGCACGACTTCATCATGGCTTTCCCGCAAGGCTACGACACGCCGGTCGGCGAGCACGGCCTGCAGCTGTCAGGCGGACAGCGCCAGCGGGTCGCGATCGCGCGCGCGCTGATCAAGAATGCGCCGCTGATCCTGCTCGACGAGGCGACCGCGTCGCTCGATTCCGAATCCGAGCACCACGTGCAGGAGGCGATCGCCGAATTATGCAAGGGGCGCACCACGCTGGTCATCGCGCATCGCCTCTCGACCATCGTCCACTCGGACAAGATCCTCGTGGTCGAGAACGGCGTCGTCACGGAAAGCGGGCGGCATGACGAGCTGCTGCGACGCGGCGGGCGCTATGCGGCGTTCTATCGGCTGCAGCTCAGGACGCAGGAACACGAGCCGCGCCCTGCGGCGTAGAGTTCTCTCATCCGTGTGGAGCGCCGTGCTCGTGAGTTAACTCGGAAAGCAGCGGCGTACTCCGCTTATCCCTCCCCCGAAGGGGGAGGGTGGTCGCCGAAGGCGACCAGGTGGGGTGCTTGTTTGCAGCGCCGGGCTGACGCCAAGAGCGCAGATGAAGCAAAGCTTGATGAAGACCCCACCCGTCCGCCGCTTCGCGGCGGCCACCCTCCCCGAAGACGGGGAGGGATGACCGAGCTCGTACCGGCCTACGTCAGCGCCGAATACGCGATGCCGGCGAAGATCAGCGCCACCAGTGTGAACTTGAGCGCGTAGTAGGCGTGATAGTTCCAGGCCTTGAGGCGCCGGCTCAGCGCATGGACCGAGTAGATCTGGCTGAACACCTTGTTGATCACGCCGACCTTCTCGCCTTCCTCGTTCTGCGTCGATGACGCCTTGACGATGTGCTTGCTGACCCAGCGGTTCATCGCGCTCATGACGCCGAGCGTCATCGGCCGCTCGACGTCGCAGAACAGGATGATGCGATTCTGGTCGGTACGGTTCTCGGCGGTGTGGATGAAGGTCTCGTCGAACATGATGGCTTCGCCGTCACGCCAGACGCACTTCTCGCCGTCGACGATGATGAAGCAGTCGTCCGAGTTCGGAGTCTTCAGCCCGAGGTGATAGCGCAGCGAGCCGGCGAACGGATCGCGGTGCGCGCCGAGCTTCGCGCCCGGGGGCAGCATCGCGAACATCGCACCGTGCACGTTCGGGATCGCGTTCACCAGCTCGACGGTCTTCGGGCAAAGGGCCACGGCCGACGGCAGCGCATCCTCGTACCACTTGAGATAAAAGCGCTTCCAGCCGCTCTTGAAGAACGAGTGGAAGCCCCAATCGGTATTGTTCGCGGCCGCCCGGATGCGACCCTCGTCGAACAGGTTCAGCGCCTCTTCGCGGATCACCTGCCAGTTATCGCGCAGCGGGGCGAGCTCGGGGAAGCTGCTCACCGCATGCACCGGTTTGTTCGGCACCGCCTGGAACATGTACATCAGCACGTTGTAGGGGGCGAGCCAGGTCGAATGATCGGCGAGCTGGCGGCCGAGCCGTAGCTTCATCCTACCGCGAAAATGCACATAGGTCGCGGACGCGGCGAACAGATAGAGAATAACGAATTGCGGAGCGAACAGACGTGCAACCATCGAGGTCCCCGGCTTGGTCTCCGGCCACGCCAAGCCGGATCGCGGCCTCGTTATAGCCGTTCCGCGCGCCTTGGCAAAAGCCGTGGAAATACGCTGTTCCGCCGCCATCCGGCATGCTAGCGATCCGCCGCCAACCTCCCATTTTCACTGGAAAATCGATGTCCGCAAAATATGTGATTCCCCAGCCGCCCCAGGCCGCGCTCGCGGTCGCCGGAAGTTCTGACCTGTTCCCGGTGCGCCGCATCTGGTGCGTCGGGCGCAACTATCTCGAGCACATCAAGGAGATGGGACAGGACGAGCGCGAGCCGCCGTTCTTCTTTGCGAAGCCCGCCGACGCGATCGTGCATGACGGCGGCACGGTGCCCTACCCGCCGCTCACCAACGACCTGCATCACGAGGTCGAGATGGTGGTCGCGCTCAAAAGCGGCGGCCGCAACATCCCGAAGGAGAAAGCGCTCGACTGCGTGTGGGGCTATGGCGTCGGCATCGACCTGACGCGGCGCGACCTGCAGATCGCCTCGCGCAACATCAAGCGCCCGTGGGAGATCGGCAAGGCGTTCGACGGCTCCGCTCCGTGCGGACCGCTGCAGCCGGCCTCCAAGATCGGCCATCCGGGCAAGGGCCGCATCTGGCTGAAGGTCAACGGCGAGGTGAAGCAGGACGGCGACCTCGCGCAGATGATCTGGAACGTGCCGGAGATCATCTGGAAGCTGTCCGAGATGGTCGCGCTCGAGGCCGGCGACATCATCATGACCGGCACGCCCGCGGGCGTGAGCGCGCTGCAGCCCGGCCACAAGCTCGCATGCGAAGTCGAGGGCGTCGGCACGGTGAGCGTGACGATCGGGCCGAAGCTGTAAGCAGCAC
>Ga0207689_10006202_pt1 | contig 10592 bp, 7 predicted proteins | sample KBSMisM52_FD_184312 | JGI IMG/M metagenome (GOLD analysis project Ga0207689, IMG submission 184312) | Miscanthus rhizosphere microbial communities from Kellogg Biological Station, Michigan, USA - KBS Miscanthus M5-2 (SPAdes) (version 2) | ecosystem: Host-associated > Plants > Roots > Rhizosphere... | reverse complement strand
TGGTGTTGCTTTCGCGGAACTTTGGTTCCTTCGCCGCGGTGAGGGCTGGCCTGGCGGCTGGCAGCGGCGATTACTTTGCGATCATGGCGGCGGATCTCCAGGAGCCCCCTGAACTCATTCTCGAGTTTCACAAGGTCCTGGCCGAGGGAGCCTACGATGTGGTGGTGGGCAGTCGCGATGGAAGAGCAGATCCACTCGGAAGCCGCCTTGCGTCTGCCCTCTTCTGGAGAACCTATCGATTCATCGTTCAGAGGGAAGTTCCCGCGGGTGGTGTCGATGTTTTCGCTTGCACCCGTCGCTTCCGGGACGAAATCATGAGGTTGTCCGAGCGGAACTCGACGCTTGTCGGGCTGATTTTCTGGCTTGGTTTCCGTCGAAGTGAAGTTCACTATGCGCGGCGGGCCCGACGCTATGGCGCGAGCGCCTGGTCGTTTCGCCGGAAATTTCGATACCTTCTGGATAGCACGTTCGCGTTCTCGGATCTTCCGATTCGACTCCTCAGCATCGCAGGAATCATCGGCATGTCTGCGGCTGTGGTTCTGGGCCTGATGGTTCTTGTGGCGAAGTTGTATGGGGACATCCCGGTGCCTGGCTATGCAGCGACCGTGCTGGTGGTCATGTTCTTTGGCGGATTGAACTCGTTTGGTATCGGGGTCCTGGGCGAGTATTTGTGGCGTACATTCGAGAACACCAAAGATCGGCCCTCCTACATCGCAATGAACACGCTGGATTTCGGAGGACCGAAGTGACCGACGGGGAGATACCGGGTGGGTGGTTTCAACACCCTGCTGCTCTGGTGGAGACGACGGATATCGGTGCGGGAACCCGCATATGGGCTTTCGCGCACATTCTGCCGGGAGCACGAATTGGAGCTGACTGTAACGTTTGTGATCACGTCTTCATCGAGAATGAGGTTGTGGTCGGGGACCGGGTGACGATCAAGTGTGGCGTTCAACTCTGGGACGGCGTCACGCTCGAGGCTGATGTATTCGTCGGGCCCAACGCGACATTCACCAACGACCCATTTCCCCGAAGTCGCAATCGGCCGGCACGTTTCACACCGACCCTTGTTCAACGGGGGGCCTCGATCGGGGCCAACGCAACGATTCTTTGCGGCGTCACTATCGGGACCAGGGCCATGGTGGGAGCCGGCGCCGTGGTCATTGATGATGTCCCGGCGAACGCGATCGTTGTCGGCAATCCCGCGTATATCAGCGGATACGTCGGCGCCTCCTCGCAGCCCGAGCAGAAGCCCTCCGAGTTGTCCGAGGTCGCCACCGAAATCGCCGTCGATGGCGTTCGGTCCTATCGCCTTCCCCAGTTCTCGGACCTTCGCGGGAGCCTGGTCGTGGGGGAGATCGAAACCCAGTTACCGTTTGAGCCAAAGAGGTTTTTCGTTGTCCACCACGTTCCGAACAGGCACGTGCGAGGTGAGCATGCCCATCGCAGGCTCCATCAGTTCCTGGTCTGTCTCCAGGGCGAGTGTTCGCTCGTGGTCGACGATGGGCGCCATCGGCAGGAGATCCGGCTCGCCTCGCCTTCGATCGGCGTGCACGTTCCTCCGATGGTGTGGGGAACCCAGTACAAGTTCTCGACGGATGCCCTGCTGCTGGTTCTCGCTTCGGAGCCGTACGACTCTTCGGAGTACATCCGCGAATATGACGAATTTCGGGACCTTGTTCTCCGAAATGCATAGACCGCAGTGGAAGATAGAAGCGACCGGCAGGATGACGTTACCGATCCCACTACCGCTACAGATCGTGTGCCGTCGATCGATACTCCGGCTCACCGTCACAGTTGAGTGAGTGGCACGCTGATGAAGAACATCGTCTTTGCTGCCGCGCTGCTGTTCGACACGGCGGTGGTGATTCACCTTGCGGGCGGCGCGCTTACCGCTGTCGTCTTCATGGTTTTCGTCGTCGCATTTCTCCTTCCCGCATGCGTCCTGGTCATGCGTCTGCCACATCTCCGCACGATGCCGCCCGATCTGCGCTTCACCGCCGCTGGCGCGATCGTTGTGATCTTGATCGTGCCGTGGTTCTTCGTGCGAAAGATGCTTCCGTTTGCACCGGCAATCGCTGACGTTGTGTCGTGCATCGTCCTCATTGTTGCCGCGGCGCGGTTCGGAGAGGTCGGGGCAACGCTTGCCGAGCTCCGGCCGTCGATGGCTCGTTCGCGTGGGATCGCGCTGATCGTTCTGCCGCTGTTGTTTGCGCTCGTGTGGCTTGGTTATGCAGTCCCGGGTGACAAGGTAGTCCGGTTTCCCGGCCTCTTCGCCATCGACTTCGGCAATCTCGTCTCCATGGTTTCGACGGTGCGAGCATCGCCGTTGCTGCCGCTGGCGCATGTCACCGATAGCGGTCCTCTCAACTATCACTGGCTGTACTTCACTCTGCCGGCGATGCTGACGGACTTCTGCGGCGCGGCTATGCCTGTCTTCAACGCCCTGATCCTGGTGAACCTGCTGATGGCGGTGCTGCTGGTTCATACGCTGGTCACGGTCGTCGCGGCGCTTGACCCCCAAGGCCACCGCCGCACGGCGCAGGCGGCGATGGCGGTGGCTCTCTTCGCCCCCTTCACCATCTACTACTACCAGACCATTGACGCCCGTTTTCACCTCGGGTGGCTGGCGATGCCGACGCGGAACCATCTCCTGCTCTCGCCGCTCAACAGCATGATCGTCTTCGGCAACAACACCTTCGCGCTCGTGCTGGCGCTGTTCACGGCGATGCAGGTGGAGCGCTGGAATCGCGAGCGCCGCACGATCGACCTGGTGCTGGGAGCGGCAGCGTTGTCGATGGTGATCGGCTACAGCGTCACCCTGCTCTTCCCGCTGGTCGCCGCACTGCTCCTCTGGCTTGCGCTCGGCCGCATCGCCCGCCCGCTGGTGGTCCTCGCCTGGGCCGCGATCATCGGAGGCGCGGCAGCAGCGATGTTTCTGGCGATCCACGTGCTGAGCTCCGGCGACTCGCGACACATCACGCTCGCGTTCGACAGGGGGCAGTTTCTGAGGATGATCATCTTCGGGATGCTGCCTTTGTGGGGATTGCTGCTGAGTGCAAAGGCCGGCACTCTGTCAAATCGAGAGCCCTTCTCCCCCGCGGTTTTTGGCGGGGGAGAAGAGCCTGCCCTGAGCGAGCGAAGCGAGTCGAAGGGTGCCGACAGGCGGATGAGGGGGCGTTTCCCGCGTACGTCATTTGCCCATGTCGTTAGATCGCTCATGTCGCGTATACGCCCCCCTCATCCGGCTTCGCCACCTTCTCCCCCCGCAAAAAACCGCGGAGGGAGAAGGACTCTCGACGAAAGGTCGTGGCAAACGATTCACGCAGACCATGAGAAATACGGGCTGACCTTCTTTCACGTGCTGATCGTCGCGGCGATCGCCATTCCGTCGTTTCTCTACATCGCCGGCAGTACGACCGGGCAGGTGGACTTCTCGATCAAGACCGGCTCGCTGCTGGCGGTGGCCTTCGCCCCGCTGATCGCGGGAACGATCGAGAAGTGGTTTTTCGGCAGGCTGGCTCGATGGCAGACGATCACGGCAGCGTTTCTGGTGGCTTTGGGAGCCATCCAGACTTCGGCGTACGTTCTTCAGTTCCCGTACTACCGGCTGCGGCATTCGGAATCCCGAGGAGTGGCCATTCCCGGCGACTACTACCGGGCGCTCCTCTGGATCAGGGATCAGACGCCGCGGCGGGCGATCGTTGCCGAACCGGGCGGGCTGACGATACGGGGCGAGTTCCCATCGACCTGGATCGCCGAGCGCCGGGCCTGGCTCCCGACTCCATATACGGAATCGATGCTCATTCCGCCGCCTGGTTCTCCCGTGCTGAAACGTGCTTCGCTCTGGGAGGCGTTTCTGCGCAATCCAGGCGACGCCTCGGCCGCCGGCATCATCGCCGCCGAGGCGGATTACCTCGTCCTGCCGCAGGAGGTACGATCGCCATTCTGGACTCCGGTACGCCGCTCCGGATCGTGGGTCATCTACCGCTCGACGTCGCGAGCCGGACGATGATGGTGAAGTCGAAGAGCTTGTAGTCGTGCAACAGGGCCACGTCTTCCGACAGGTTGCGTTTGCAGTAATCGAAAAGCTGCAACGGGTCGGCGTAATGGAGATCGGGCCGCTGCTTCTCACGATCGGAGTACGTGGTAAGGGCATTGAAGGCAATGCCCCGGCTGGCCAGGCTGGCCATGTCGTCGATGACGCCGAGCATGTACTGATGCCAGGCCTCGTTGTCCGCGTCGAGCTTGATGTTGAAGATTCCGCTGGCGACGCAGTAATCGGCCTTCGGCAGCTCCGCATGCTCCGTCGTGAAATGCGCCCGCGGCTCTCCGCCGAACTCCGCCTTCGCGGCCTCGATCATCGGCGCGCACATGTCGTAGCCCCAATAGTCGGCGTCCCGGCCGGCGCTTCGCAGGTACGGTAGCAACGCACCGTACCCACAGCCGTAGTCGATGATCGAGCGCTCCCTCGCGGCGTCCATCACCTTGCAGAGCTTTGCAAAGCGGATCTGCTGCACATCCGCCGAGTTCCAGCTGACGCCGGGAGGCGTGGGGCCGTAGGTGGCGAGAGTGTTCGCATAGAACGCCAGCAACGGTTCCAGCAGGGGATTGGGCTCTCTGGTCGTGATGCCGGCATGATACGACGGGCGTGTAAACTGCTTCCGGTCTTCATCCAACAATGAATTCAACAAACGCCGGAAGTCTCCGCGATGGCATCACCGTGGTCGTGCCGGTCTACAACAGCGAAGGATCGCTGACCCCGCTCGTCGAACGGCTGCACGCCGTGTTGCCTTCACTGGCCCCCAAGTGGGAGATCCTGCTGATCAATGACGGAAGCCGCGACCGGAGCTGGGAGGTCATCCGCGAGCTTGCCGACCGTCACGAACGCGTACGCGGGATCTGCATGCTGCGCAACTTCGGCCAGCACAACGCCGTCCTGGCCGGCAGCCGCGCGGCGCAATATGCGATCACCGTGACCATGGACGACGATCTGCAGCATCCGCCGGAGGAGATTGCGAAGCTATTGTCGACGCTGGCCCTCGGTGCCGACGTCGTTTACGGCACGGCGGCCACGCTCCCGCACGGCCTGTGGCGGAACTTCTTCTCCCGATTGACCAAGCGCGCTTTCGCCTTCGTGATGCGTGTCGATACCGTCGTCGACATCGGCGCCTTCCGCGCATTTCGCACCGAATTGCGCCAGGCATTTCAGTCCTACAACAGTCCGGAGGTGCTCTTCGATGTGCTTCTGTCGTGGGGCACGTCCCGCTTCGCCTCGGTGAAATGCGAGCATCTGCCGCGTGCGATCGGCCGATCGAACTACACGCCGGCCTTGCTCTTCAATCAGGCCATGCTCGTCCTCACGGGATACAGCACCGCGCCGCTTCGTCTGGCCAGTCTGGTCGGCTTTCTGTTCACGTTCTTCGGTTTTGGCGTTCTTGCCTACGTGGTCGGACGCTATTTCATCGACGACACCAACGTTCCCGGTTTCCCGTTCCTGGCTTCCGCCATCGCCATCTTCGCCGGCGCCCAGCTCTTCGCCCTCGGCATCATGGGCGAGTACCTCGCGCGCATCTTCAATCGCAGTGTCGAGCGCCCTGTTTACGTGGTGAAGGAAACGACGGGTAAGGCGATCGACTGACACTCGATCCGCGTCTCCCTGCGCAGCGCGATGGCGGCGCAGCAGAGCAGTGGCGGCCATGCGGAGAGCACCAGGCGGTGTACGTTCCAGTTCAAAACCAGGCCGGTGAGGACGGAGCGGACCGCCACGTAGAAGAGAAGCAGCAACACCAGCAGGGTGTAGTCATCGAATCGTCCCTGCCTCAGTTCCCGTACGGCGCGGACCAGGGCCGCGCACGCCAGCGCAAGCGCGGCGATGCGCAGCAGAAGCAGGGCGCCGTAGAACGGCCGCCGCACCGCGCGCGGTACCGAGCCCAATGCCTCGAGCAGGGGAGCGTTGTTCTCCACGTTCACCCACAGGTGAATGGTGTGCCAGCCGCGCAGCAGCACCACCCGCAGCGGATGGTCGCGCTTTTTCTGCCGCGCCAGTTGCGCGAAAGCCTCGTCGTCAGCAGCGATGTATCTGCCGCGTGCGGCGATGCCGGCGGCAATCCGAAGGACTTCATCCCGCTCCGCCGCGCTGTCGAATGCTCGTTCCGGTAAGTGCGCCGCCTTCCCTTCGCCGATCGCGTAGACGAAGTCGTAGGTCTCCTTCTCCGTCCCCAGCCACGTGTCGGCCCAGTCGAAGGCGCCGCGGTTGTAGATGTGCAATCCTCCGAAGACGCCCGCGCGGCCGGTGAACCAGGTCCGATAGCCAACCTCCAGCCCGACCAGCGCGCAGTAGACCAGCGCGGCCGCCGCCAGTTGACGGATGGAAACGCGCGCGACGCGCGTGCGCAGGATCATGGCCGCGGCGACGAGCAACGGCGGCATCACGATCATCTCCGGCCGGAAGAAGAGCGCCACCGTGGCCACGGCCGTGGCGGAGATGAGCCACCACGCACCGTGCCGTTTGGCGATGATCCAGCGCCACAAAAGCAGCAGGGCACAGGTGACGAAGAACACGTTCTCCGGATCGGGTCCGATTTCGTTGACGGCGAAGTAGGTCCACGGCGGAACGCCGAGGAGGATCGCAGCCGCATATCGTGGTGCGCCCGCGGCGACGGCCACAAGGTACAAAGCGAGAAGCGATGCCGCGACCATCAGCAACTGCGCGATGGTGACTCGCAGTCGTAGCGCGCCTGCAGGATCGTGGAAATCGCCGCCCGAGATTGCTGCCAGGAAAATCGCGTAACCAGGAGGCCGCCAATCGGAGTTGCCCCACGCTTCTCCACGCTCCACCGCCAATGCGCTCGGGTCAATGGGAGCGAAGCGGTGATGTTCGCTCAGGTACCGTCCTTTCGCGACGTAGTACGCCTCATCGGTGATCAGCGGGTGATGAAAATGGGTGAGCACGACCGCGGCGTGTACGGTGAGGAGTCCGATGAGCAGCGCCAGCGCTGGGTCGAACGGCCGTCGCGGAGAACGCATCAGGATGGGAGTAGCATAACCGCCGCGATGCGCCATTCAACGATGATTCGCGGTTGCCGGCTCGAGGCCATTCGATCTTGAGCGGTCCTCCGATCACATTCATCGCCTGCGTGGAGCCGGGCTCGCATCGCCTGGAGTACAAGGCCGCCACGCTCTTTCTGACCATGCGCCGCAATCTCGGCGCGCTTGCCGGCGCAGCCATTCGCGCGTACGCGCCGCGCCCGGGCCGCCCGGTGGCGCCGTGGCTTCGCGAGCTGATGGATCACTTCGCGGTCGACTACGTCGACGAGCCGGTCAACGCCGCGCATGCCGACTACGCGCTGGCCAACAAGCCGCTCTCGCTTGCGCACGCCGAGGCCACCGCCACGACGGAGTTCGTGGTCTTTCTCGATACCGACATCCTCATGTGGTCGGAGCCCAGCGCGTTTCTCTTCGACGACGGGATCGACATGGGCCTCGTTGCCGACACCACCAAGACCACGGCATCGGCCGGTCCGGGCGATCCCTTCGAAGAGTATTGGATGCGTCTCTACGATCTCGTCGGCGCGAGGGCCCGGCCGTTTGTCACGACGACGCTGACGCACGAGTACGTCCGCGGAACCTGGAACAGCGGCGTGGTGGCGCTGCGGCGCTCGGCCGGGATCGCCGCGCAGTGGGCGGAGGCGATGGAGCGGCTGCTGGCGAATGACTTCGCCCCCGCCGCGGCGTCGTATCTGCGCGAGAACAATGTTCTCAGCGCCGTGGGAGTGGCTCGGTTTGACCGCCTTCTGCAACTGCCGGTCACGTACAACTATCCGGTACAGAATTGGGATCACATGTCCGCGCACGGCACCACACCCGAGGAGGCGGTGCTCTGGCACTACCAGCCGTTCCTCGACAAGGCCTTTCATCGCTTCGCCGACCGGATCGACGCGGCGCGCACCTTCCGCGAGCGGCTGTCGCTGACCGAGAACTTTGCCGGCGATCTCCGGCGCAACTACCGCCGCCGGATCGGTGTCGACGAGACGTTTACGCAATGGCTCCGCCGCCGCGCCCGGCTCGGCCCGCGCATCCGAAGACTCCTCGGCCGCTCCAAAGCCTCGGACGCGAGAATCGACGGCTGAGCGGCCGTGCGGCCTGGCGCATTTCTCACGATCTGGAGTGAAAAGGCCGGCACGCTCTTCCATCGAGAGTCCTTCTCCCCCCCGCGGTTTTTTGCGGGGGGAGAAGGACTCTCGACAAAAGGGCGTGGCAACGGATTCAAGTAGACCGTGAGGAATGCCTAGCTAGAATGCCCCGATGCCGTTGCGACAATTTCTGGGGGCGCTTGCGTACGACGGCTGGAAGTTCGAGCGCGATATACGAGGGCGATGGGATCTGATCCACAACCGCAGCGAGACCATCACCGTCAATCCTGACGGTCCGGGCGTCCGCTGCGAATGGCAGTGGACCTCGCCGGTCGACTACTGCCGCTTCGTGCCGCGCGCGGACGTCCGGCTGCTGCGGGCGGCGCTGCGAACGTGGCCCATCGGACTCGCGGACGCGGTCGGAGAAAGCGCTCACCCGGAGGTCACCTTCCTCATCGGTCATCGCGGGCGGTCGCGGCTGCCGCAGCTGTTGATGACGCTGCGATCGATCGCCGCGCAGCGGGACGTGCCGGTCGAATGCATCGTCATCGAACAGGCGCACATGCGCGACGTGGAGACCGACTTGCCCTCCTGGGTGCGCTACATCCATCAGCCGGCGAACGAGACCGATCCTTACAACCGGGCGAAGACCTTCAACGCCGCTGCCGCTGCCGCGCGCGGGCGCATCCTGGTCCTGCACGACAACGACATGCTCGTGCCGGAGCGCTATGCCGCCGAGGTCGTGGCCCACGCGAACGCGGGATGGGATGCGATCGATCTGAAGCGATTCATCTTCTATCTGACGGAGTACGAAACAGCACGCGTTCTCGGCGATCGACGGCTGCACCTCGATGAACGAAGCGAGGTGGTCATCCAGAATCTGCACGGCGGCAGCGTGGCCATCACGAAGGCTGGCTACGCCGCCATCGGCGGATTCGACGAGACCTTCGTCGGCTGGGGCGGCGAGGATCTCGATTTCTGGGAACGGGCCGAGACGTTGCGCGCCACCCGCTTCGGCTACCTTCCGATCGTCCACCTCTGGCACGCGCCGCAGCCCGAAAAGCTGCTGGTGAACGAAGCGCCTGCCGTGAGGCGCTACGCGGAGCTGGCGGGGGTGCCGGTGGAGGAGCGGATTGCGCGGCTGAGATCGCGGTTGGTTGGTTGGTAGGTTGCTGGGTTGCGCGGTTGCTGGGTTGCGCGGTCTCGCGGCCTGTATGCGCCATCTCGCGCTCTAACCCGCATTTCTCACACGCTGAGTGGAAAGGCCGGCACTCTGTTCCATCGAGAGCCCTTCTCCCCCGCGGTTTTTGCGGGGGAGAAGGTGCCGACAGGCGGATGAGGGGGCGTTTCACGCGGACTGATATTTCCGCGTGTGGGTCGATCGCACATATCTCGTATGCGCCCCCTCATCCGGCTTCGCCACCTTCTCCCCCCGCAAAAAACCGCGAGGGGAGAAGGACTCCTCGACGTAAGGGCGTGGCAAAGGACTCAAAGCAGACTTGTGAGAAATGCGGGCTAACCTGAAACTCCGCCGCGAGACCGCGAGACCGCGAGACCGCGAGACCGCGAGACCGCGAGACCCGGCAACCTGGCAACCTGGCAACCTCACATCCTCTTCCGCGCGATGACATACCCCGCGGTGCGCGCGACCACGACACCTGATGCGGCGGGAGACGACGTCCAGTACTTTTCGGGGACGGCCATCAGATTCCAGTCGCGATGCTTCGCGGGGAGAGAGAGGATCGCGTAGTAGTGGCCCTCGTCCGGATATCCCTCTTCGATCATGCGCAGGAAGGTCTCGTTGTAGACCGCGCCGACATCGGCGACATTCGCGTGCGCGACCTCCTGCATCAGAAAGCGGCGGTCGTAGGTCGGGAAGCGCAGCGCGAACACGGGCTCCGGCGAATATCCGTACACGACGACGTCGCCGGGACGTCGGTTGGCGGCGACGGCGCGGTCGATGTTCTCGCGCAGGTTGCGGTCGTTGGCGATGAAGAGATTGGTGAACCGCACTTCGTTGATGGCCGCCTTGCCGACAGCGGCAGCCATCAGCACCGCCACGACGATCTGCAACGCGCGCGCGGGTGGCCGCCGGAAGCAGGCATCGGCAAAGGCGGCCAGGGCGACGAAGGCGACCGGCAGAAGGTAGCGATAACGGATGTCGCCGAATGACTGCTCCGCCGTCGGCATCAGGCCTTTCGCCGCCATCGCATAGGTGGTGATCACTGCCACAAGTGAGAAGAGCGGCAGAAAGGCGTCGCGCCGCGCGCGCCACCAGAGGAGCAGGGTCGCCGCGAATACGGCGCCCAGCCAGAGATGCCAGGTCTTGGCGTAGCCGATGGCGACGACGATGTTATGAACGTACGCCAGCGGATCGGGGGCCGCGGTTTGCCCTTCGCCGTACCACCGGCTGCGCAAGGCCACGGAGAGGACCCATCGCACCATGTCCGGCCAGCG
>Ga0207689_10006200_pt1 | contig 10593 bp, 10 predicted proteins | sample KBSMisM52_FD_184312 | JGI IMG/M metagenome (GOLD analysis project Ga0207689, IMG submission 184312) | Miscanthus rhizosphere microbial communities from Kellogg Biological Station, Michigan, USA - KBS Miscanthus M5-2 (SPAdes) (version 2) | ecosystem: Host-associated > Plants > Roots >... | reverse complement strand
ACTCGGCTGCCGGTGGCGTATGAGTTGCGCGATCAAGTCTCGCGGGCGGGTTGCTCAGCTATGGATATGACGTCGCCGCGAACTACCGCAACGCCGCGAAGTACGTGGACAAGATCTTGAAGGGCGCCAAACCCGCGGATCTTCCTGTCGAGCAAGCGACAAAGTTCGACCTGGTGATCAACCTGAAGACCGCGAAGTCGCTCGGCATCACGATCCCGCAGTCGCTGCTGCTTCGTGCGGATGAGTGATTCAGTAGCCGAACGCCGCGAATTGATCGCGTATGAATGGCCGGTTCCAGCACGGCGCACCGGCCGGTCAGGGTCGTTCTGCGACGCATGGTCGACCGGCGGTTCACGGCCATGAGCAGCCGTCGCGATCTGCGCTGAATACCGGACGTTCGACCCTAGCTGAGGACGTAGCAATGGCAGATCACGGCCACGTTGGCGGATCGGTTCCGGGTGGCACTGAGGGTCGCATCCATCTGGCCGGCGTCAACGAAAACTGCGCGCTGTGGCGCACGGCCATGAGGTCGCCAAACCCCGATCGGGATGACTCCAAGTAGGGCCGGCGATCGGGCCACGCTACCCCGAAGCCGTCCGGGACGCGCCCCAGGCGGCGGATCCATTGCCCGGTCTGCGCCAGCGAAACCCGAACATGCCAGCTGCCGCCTTCGTTCATTTGTCGCAAGAGTGCAGCCGACGCCGCAAACGCCATCAGATGACCCGTTGCGTAGTCTAGAATCTGCATTGGCAGCGGCTTGGGTTCGGGAGTGCCGCCGGCTTCGGCCTCGGCGTGATTGAAGCCCATCGTCGTCTGGACCAGTGAGTCGAATCCGCGGCGCGTGCGCCACGGACCCTCGGACCCGTAGGCCGACAGCGACACGTAAACGAGGCCTCCCTTGCGCAGCGCGACCGTGTGCGCGCCGTACCCCAATGCATCCAGCCCGCCCGGCCGGTATCCCTGCACCAAGACGTGGGTGCTTGCCAGCAGCTCGTTCAGATCGTGACGTCCTTTCTCCGTACGCAGATCGATGTGCGCGGATAGCTTGCCACGGCTGGTGGCAGCAATCGATTCGATGTTCGGAAGATGGGGTGCATTGACCAGCATCACATCGGCCCCGTACGCCGCCAATGTCCGCCCGCATACGGGCCCGGCAAGAATGCGCGTGAGATCAAGAACCCTGAGCCCTGACAACGGTCGCTGATTTGACTGAAGGTGCGATAAGGGGACGGGTGGGGCATCGCCGATGCGTTCGAAAGTCATAAGCGGCTGTACTGAAACAACCTGGCCCTGTGGATGTGCGTCCCAATCGTCAAAACGGCGCAATGCAGCGACTACCAACCCGTGATCGGCGGCCATTTGCTCGAAATCCAGCGCCCGCCATGCTTGCAGAGCTCGCTCTGCGTCCGCGCGTTGCGCAGTTTCTGGCACCAGCCCCAGGAGCCGCAAGGCGCCGTCGCGGTGATGGGCAAAATTAGCGTGAACGCGTACCCATTCGTCCGAGCAACGATATAGCCCCGAGAATTTGTCCCACATCTTCGGAACGCGCCCATCGACGCTGAACCAGCCGACGCATTCGAGAGCAGCGTGCAGCATGTCGACGTGAACATCCTGTCGAACTTGGCCGCGCGCGTGACCGAGCTCGCAGGCCGCGAGCGCCGCCGCTGCAACGGGAACCTGAGCAGCAGTGCCGACCGCAAACGACGAAGGCAGCACAGGGTCAGCGCCACTTAGCATCGCGTGACCGAGCGACTGAGGCGGCAGTTGTCCCAGCCGCCACACTCCGGCAAGTGCCTCATTGGCGTTCAAGCTGCTCCCAACATTGGTGCCTACGGCTTGCCGGTCCCGATTTCCACGAGACTCCCGCCTTCCCTTCCGAAGCAGTCACTTTACAATGCTCAGCCGATGGGGATTAGGTGCCACGGCTACGATGGGAGCGGAGGGCCAGGTGGATGACTGCGTAATTTGCCGGCCATGTAGTCTCCGACGTAGCATCGGCGATCAAAGGCTTGCCCTCGTTGGCTGGAGGACGCTATGACGATCACGGGTCGATGCCTCTGTGGAGCGGTTCGCTGGGAAAGCTCGGCGCCGCCGATTGTGACGCGCGTTTGCTGGTGCAGGGAGTGCCAATATATCGGTGCCGGGAGCGGAACGGTCAACGCCTGCTTCCGTACAGCGGCATTCACGGTGACCGGCGAGACCAACGACTATCCAAGTGTCGCGGACAGTGGCAACCAAATGCACCGCCGATTCTGTCCGACTTGCGGGACGCCGCTCTTCAGTGAGGCAGAGGTGCGGCCTCATCTGATCTTCGTGCGCGTCGGCACCTTCGACCATCCGAATCTTGCCAATCCTGCGATGACGATCTGGACGTCGTCTGCGCCGCGCTGGGCCTGCATCGATGCAGAGTTGCCGCAAGTGGAAAGGCAACCACCGCCGGCGGCATGATGAGTGACGCCAATCTACTGGTTCAGGCCGGGGACGAGTACGACTTCAACGAAGCCTCAGAAGCTTGGCTCCGGTCCTGACGCCCGAGCTGCAAGCCGTAGCAACCGGGACAACCAGCCGTGAGCAAAAGTGAGCTTGGTGGCCTTCATGATCTGGCTTTGTTCTCCTGCCGGCGAGCTGTTTCCTCGGAGGTTTCGTGATGCAACCGCTTAGATCAGCACTCGCAATTCTCGCTCTGCTCGTCTCGACCGTTATCCACGCGCAAGGCTCCGCGTGGCCGAGCAAGCCAGTCCGCTGGATCATTCCGTATCCGCCGGGAGGCATCACTGACGGCGCCACGCGCATGGTTCTGCAAAAGGTGACGGAGCAGACCGGGTGGAACATCGTTGTCGAGAACAAACCCGGCGCGAACTCGATTCTCGGCGCCGATATCGCGGCGAAAGCGTCCCCCGACGGCTATACCTTCTTGACCGTCATCGCCGCGCACGCGGCCAATGCCACGCTTTACGCCGGGAAGTTACCGTTCGACGTGGTGAAGAGCTTTGCGCCGGTGTCGTTGGTCGGGATCGCGCCCCTCATCATGACCGCAAACAACGACTTGCCTGCCAAGGACATCAAGGAACTGATCGCCTACGCCAAGGCAAACCCGGGCAAGCTTTCGTTCGGCTCCTCCGGCGTTGGGGCGGCAGCACACCTCACCACGGAGCTCTTCAAACAGACGACGGGCGTTGACATGGTGCACGTCCCGTACAAGGGCACGGCGCCGGCGATGCAGGATTTAATGGCCGGGAACATTCAGATTTTGGTCGATGTGCCCAGCACGCTGATGCCGCAGGTTCGCGCCGGCAAGATCAAGGCGCTTGGCATGTTCTCCGCCAAGCGGGTTGCAGGCGCAGCGGAGGTGCCAACTGTTGTGGAAGCGGGAGGTCCGCCAATCGAAGCTTCGACCTGGGTATTGTTCCTCGCCCCGGCCGGAACACCGGGCGACATTGTCACCAAGATGGGGGTCGAGATTGCGAAGGCCGTCGCGTCGACCGACGTCAAAGGCCGTTTCGAGACGATAGGTATCGAACCGGTCGGCAACACGTCGGAGGAGGCGCGCAAGTTCCTCGACGAGGAAATCGCCAAGTGGGCAAAGGTGATTACGACGGCTGGAGTGAAAGCGGAGCAGTGAGCTGCGCCATGTGTTGCGCGTCGCCGTAGCCGACGACTCAACCTAATGTCGATTGTCGGCAATTGTGTGCGACCGCTGTCGGCGAGAAGCCGGCGCACACGTCGGTAGCGCAAAGCAGTCAGTCACGCATCCCGCAACGCCTGGTTTATAGTCGCGGGCGGGGGCGCTGCCCGCGGTGCGTCAACGTCCGAGGAGCGAGTCATGACAAAAAAGAGCGTCAAAGACACGCTTGACCGGCTTGGAGAGGGGCTGGTGAGCGGCTTTCAACTCGTCGCGCTGTTCGTGATCGGGGCCACGATTGTCTGGTCCGCCGGGACGGACTACCTGAAAATGATTCAGGCTGGACGCGCTGGGCTCGACGACATCCTGCTTCTCTTCATCTATCTCGAGCTGGGAACGATCGTAGGTATCTACTTCAAGACCGATCGCCTCCCGGTGCTGTTCCTGCTCTACGTCGCCATCACCGCGCTTACACGTTTCCTTGCCGTCGATGTCAAGGACCTCTCGATCGAGAGCGTGCTGGCAGTGACCGGATCGATCCTGGTGCTTACGCTGGCCGCGCTGGTTGTGCAAATCGCGGCGTCGCGGTTTGCCTCGCCCATCGCAGACAAACGCTCGCACTCGAGCATCGACGCCGGCAAGCCGGAAACGGCAGGACCGGCCTAGCCGACGGGTAGCTCGGATCTCACACGGACGTGGCGTCCGGCGCGGGCGAATCGACGTGATGCTATCGGCCAACGGCAGACATAGAGCGCGGTCGCACAAAGCGGCCAATCGATTGCGCTATCCACCCCTTATAGAACCCAGGGTTGTTCGGGACAACGCGCATCAGTTAGCACGCCGATCGCCGCAAGAGCGTACTTGACGATTCTGACTCCGCAAGCGACGTTCCCGTGGCGCCGCAGTCCTACCGCGGCGCGCACATGACGACGAGATCGGGTCCATCGCCTTCGGCCAGCCAGCCCTTCGCCACCATTTGATCGCGGATCGTCTTGTCCGTCATGTAGCGGTGATTCGCGTCGGGCCGGTTGCTGAATACCCGATAGATCTGCGTTGTATTGGGCGGGCAAGTGCCTTCGGTCGGCAGAAACGTCTGCATGAAGTTCGGGGATTCGAGTACGAAGCTCGGATTCTTCCGCGCGGTGCCATCGCACTCGGCGTTGCCGCGTCCGAAGAAGTGCGAGTCGCCGAGGCCGGGAGGAATGTAGAAGCGGCACACGGGCGAGGCGACGGATTGCCCCGGCGCGAAGGTCTTGAACGACCGACTTGTACGAGCCCATCCCTTGATAACCGTACCCGCATCGAGCTTTGCGATCTCGTCCGCAACCCAGGTGACGAAGTAATGGTCGAGCGGCGCATTGTAGTACTCGACGACCGTCGCGGAGACGAGTGAACCGGAAGCGGCGGCCCATCGGGCGAAGATCTGTCCGACGGTGTTTGCCTGGGGCCTGCCGTGAAAGTCAAAAGTGACCAGGCCGTAGGGTGGCCCCCGGGTGGCGTTGACGTCCTGACCCCAGATGAACACACCCTGCATCAGATCACCCGTCTCGGCGACGGCCTGTTCGAATGCAAGCCAGACATTCGAGTACTGCTCGTCGCCGTCGAAGATGCCGTTGCCATTGACGTCGTCCACGGTCGGCAGCCCTCCACCCATGTTCTGCAGGTACGGAGCATTTACCGAGTTCACCATGCCAACTTCGGTAGCTATGGTCATCCGTCCACCGTTGGCCGCCTTGATGAAGGCTACTTGTTTGAACAGGTTGAACCAACCTTGCTTGAGTTCGGAGACGCTGACGATTCGGTTGGGCGGGGCAGGCACGAGCTCCCCGTACAGGCTGATTCCAACGACGTCGAGCCCCAGGTCGGCGAAGACTGCACTGAAGTTGTAGAAGCCGGTGGCCTGAACATGCTGGTCGTAGGTCAGCAGTCCTCGGTACTCCTTGCGGACTGCGTTTACCATCGCCTGCAATTCACCGCGTAAGTTGGGCTCGTTGGCGTTCGTGCGCCACAGCTGTTCGGTTTCGGTTCCCAGCGAATACATCTCGACGCCCAGTGTCTGCGCCAGCTTCGCATAGCGGACCGCAACATCCGTCATGCTCGTGAAGAACTGGCCGACCTTTGCTGCGTGGGTTGGATGGTCAACGTCCCAGAACCAGAGCGACGGGACGACGCATCTGTTGTCGATGAACGAGAATTTCGGTGCGCCCCATTGGTAGCGGGGAACGTTGTACGTCGGCAGCCCGCAGTCGAGGGGATTGGGCGTGGATCTCGGATCGCCATCCCCCTCCTGCCATCTTGGCCGCTCGAATGCGAGGGTCCAGTAGACCTTCTTGTTGTGGGCGTGCAGCGCCTTGGTAAGCGTCGTGAGCTGAACGTCGGTGAATGTGGCGCCGTTCATCCAATCGTCGTCGTTGGCCGGTCGCTCCCGCGTGTGCACGGTGACGTCGACGAGGTCGTTGCTGAACATCGAAATCGAGAGACCGACCCATTCGACGTTCAGGCTGTCGAGATACGCGAACCACGCCTCGTCGGGTTTCTGCGCTTGATGTCGGTTGTCGTATTGGCCCTCCGGCCCACCATGAAATCCGCGGATCATGGTGAGCGCTGCCGCCGGCGCGGTGAACGTCAGTGCGAAGACCGTCAACAGCAGTTGGACCAAGCGCATGGGTCGTCCAATAAGGTGGTGTGTCGGAAGAAGCAATCCGCATCCGTAAGCGGCCCAACGGCAGGGAGTTTTTGCGGAAGGATCACCAGCGGGCAACGAATCCGAATCAATGGACTGCAAGAGCCGCTTATACAGCATGTGGCCCTCGTCGAGGCTCGGTGGCGCCAGGCTCCCGTTTAGCATGCTGTGCGTCTCATCCCAAATAGAACAGTTTTTTCTAGACCCCGTGCCAGCCGGTGACGCTACGTGTTGCACGATGAATCGTCGTGGTTCATGACGCAGTCATCTTCTCCGGCATGATGGCAAGCCCTGCGCTCCGGTAAAGGCTGCGTTCTTACGACTGTCGGCGCGGCCCGGCGGATAGCTTGATCGTCCGTGGCTCGCAACGGCGCACGATTTGTGGACACCCGCTATGGGTTGGGCTGGCCCAAGCGCATCGACGGCCGGTTTAGCGTAGTCTTGAGCCGGGACAGACAATGCTACGGCGCGAATTCATTTCAGTTCTCGGCGGCGCGGCTGTGGCATGGGCGCGACCGGCGAGTGCGCAGAACGCGGTCGCGTCGCGTCGCATCGGTGTGCTCATGAGCGTGGACGAGAACGATCCCGAGGGACAGGCCCAGTTCTCGGGGTTCAGGCAACGGCTCGCAGAACTGGGTTGGACTGACGCTCGTAACCTGCGAATGGAGGTTCGCTGGGGTGGCAGTGATGTCAATCAGATAGGGCGATTTGCGAAAGAGCTGATCGCCCTGAAGCCCGACCTGATCGTCGCGCAAGGAACCCCAGTAACTGCGGCGCTCCATCGGGAGACGCGGACAATACCCATCGTGTTTGTGGTCGTGACCGACCCGGTCGGCGAAGGATTCGTGGCGGCCCTCTCTCGTCCTGGTGCAAATATCACCGGCTTCTTGACGTCCGAAGCGGCAATCGGCGCCAAAATGCTCGAGCTACTGACCGAGATCGCACCCAGCGTAAAGCGGGTCGCCATGCTGTTCAATCCCGACACCGCGCCGGGAGGCGGAACGTACTACTTCCGCGATTTCGAGACTGCGGCCAGATCGTCCAAGGTGGAGTCAATCGCAGCGCGCGCCCGCAGTGACGCTGAAATCGAATCCGTCGTAACCTCGCTTTCAGGGATTCGCGGCGGCCTCATTGTGATGCCGGACTTTTTCATGCTCAATCACGTTAAGCCGATAATAATGCTTGCAGCACGAAACAGCGTGCCAGCGGTCTATCCTTGGAAGTACGTTGTCACACGTGACGGCGGTTTGCTTTCATATGGGCCAGACCTTAGAGACATCGTGCGTCGCGGAGCTAGCTACGTCGATCAAATTCTCCGTGGCGCCAAGCCGGCCGATCTGCCCGTCCAGGTGCCGGTCAAATGGGAAATGGCCGTAAACGTCAAGACGGCCAAGGGGCTCGGCCTTACTGTGCCGCCGTCGATTCGATTGCGTGTCGACGAGGTGGTCGAGTGATGCAGACAGGCCGCAGCTGCGTAGGGATGTGCGCGAGCCCTAACTCTGTGCTCAGCCGGACGGTACACGGCTTCTCGTTGGTCCGCTCGGCGCGGCCCGCCGGTTAGCTTGATACATTCGGAATCTATCGCGACGGGGTGCATCATGACTGAATCGCAGGCATACCTATATGCCACGCATCTCAATGTCAAATCTCCGGCGTTGAGTCTCACGCTCGGATGATGTGATTCAGTGATGGATCGGCGCACATTCGTCGGCACGCTTGGCGGGAGCTTGCTCGCGGCATCGCTTGCCGCGGGAGCGCAATCGGCGAAGAAGATTTACCGCATCGGCTTCCTCGAAGCAGGCGCTGCCGCCGTGAACCTGCATTTCCTCCAGGCGTTTGAAAGCGGGCTGCGCGAGTTCGGCTATGTCGACGGCAACAATGTCGTCATCGACGCGCGGTGGGCCGAAGGGCAGGCCGACCGCTTTCCGAAGCTCTTGGCTGAACTCGTCGCGCTCAAACCTGAGGTGATCGTCGTCGCATCGACGCTGGGGGCGGTTGCTGCCAAAAAGGTCGTGACCTCGATTCCAATCGTGTTCGTCGGTGTATCGGATCCGCTCGACATGGGGCTCGTTGCGAGCCTCGCGCGTCCCGGCGGCAACATGACGGGAATTTCGCGCGTTTTCGGCGAAGGCCTGATCGGCAAGGCGCTGCAGGTCCTGAAGGACATCGTGCCGGACGCCTCGCGCATTGCGATTCTTTGGAATGCCAGCGGCGAAGTCGAGCCGCGTCTCAAGGAAGCGCAGGCGGCTGTGCGCATGCTCGGGATGACGCCGTTACCGATCGACGTGCGCGGACCGTCCGACTTCGACGCCGCGTTTGCGCGAATGCGCAAGCAACGCGCCGACGCCGTGATGGTGGTCACCGACCCGCTCACATTGCGCCATCGGGAGACGATCGTGAACCTCGCCGCGGCGAACAGGATTCCCGCTGTCTACGAGTTCGCCGAATTTGCCCGCGCCGGTGGGCTCGTCGCATATTCGGCCAGCGTGCCTGCGCTGTTTGCGCGTGCGGCGATGTATGTCGACAAAATCCTGAAGGGGACGAAACCGGCGGATCTCCCGGTCGAGCAACCTACCAAGTTCGAGCTGGTGATCAACCTCAAGACTGCGAAGACCCTCAACCTCGCGATCCCACAGCCGCTATTGCTGCGCGCGGACGAAGTGATCCAATGATGCCAGCAGCCCGTGCATCGCAAGGTCTGCGCTGCTTGCCGCGGCCGCCGATTGCGCTTGCACATTAGGCCCCGGAAAACGGAGCACATCTCTTGGCAAATTCAACAGAATGCAAGCACGAAGCGGGCACTTTTCTTCCAGTGATCGACCGCAATCGATGCGAAGGTAGCGGAGATTGCGTGAGAGTCTGTCCGGTAGGCGTTTATAAGGTCGATTCCTTGCCTAAGGAAATGAGATCGAATTTAAGCATCAAAGGAAAAATCAAAGGCTTTGCTCACAGATGGCAGCAGGCGTTGCTGGTCAATGCCGAGGCCTGCGAAGCTTGCGGACTGTGCATCAAGGCTTGCCCCGAGGATGCCATCACGCTCGCGCGTGCCTGATAAAAAGAGAACTTGGCAAGGATCCAATCTTTTCGTGAATGTACTGGTCCGCCTGCGGTGAAAGGGGGATCTCCCCATCGTTCAGCGGATCGCTTGCTGCCGAACTCAAACGTTAGGCGGCGATCCGGCCGTCTGCAATTGGGCCAGAACCGGCTATTCGCTGGTGGGAGTTGAGGAGCTGGCGAGGTGTAGTATTTCTGCACCCTTGTCGTCGATGAGTTGATTCCATGGTGGATCGGCGAACGTTCACTGGCAGCGTTGTGGGCGGCTTCCTCATCGTGTCGCTCCTTTCGCGCGCGCAGAAACCGGCGATACCGGTTGTCGGGTTCCTCAATGGAGAATCATCCGTCGGGTATGCATACCTTGCCGCCGCATTTCGCCAGGGCCTGCAAGAGAGCGGATATGTCGATGGGCAAAACGTGTCGATCGAATATCGCTGGGCCGAGGGAAACACCGATCGACTTCCAGCGCTGGCCGCTGAATTGATTCAGCGGCATGTCACCTTGATTGCGGTTGGGGGCGGTAGCACGGCGCGCCTCGCGGCCAAGGCTGCGACCACGACCGTGCCGATCGTCTTCATGAGTGCTGCCGATCCGATCAAGGAGAGTCTCGTCGCGAGCCTTAACCGGCCGGGTGGCAATATCACGGGCGTCATGGTGCCAAGCGTTACCCTTGATACGAAGCGCCTGGAACTCTTGAACGACTTGGTACCGTCCGGTGAAGCGATTGCGGTCCTGACGAACCCGTCTGGGTCTGGGACCGAGGCTCACTTGATGAACCTGCGCGAAGCTGCGCGCTCGATGGGCCGGAAGATCCACATTCTGAACGCCGCCAGCGAACGCGAGATCGATGCAGCGTTCGTCAATTTCGCGCCATTGGGTGTCAGAGGGCTTCTTGTCAGTGCCGATCCGTTATTCAACAGACGACGCCAGCAACTTATCGAGTTGACGCTGCGCCATCGGATTCCCTCGATTTCAGAATGGCGGGAATTCGCAGCGGCCGGAGGCCTAATGAGTTACGGCAGTAACATCGGCAACGGATATCGCGAAATGGGCATCTGGGCCGGTCGGATTCTCAAAGGCGCCAAGCCAGCCGAATTACCGGTGCTCCAGGCATCCAAGTTCGAACTCGTCCTGAACTTGAGTACCGCGAGACTCCTCGGCCTCACCATTCCGCAGCCTTTGCTTCTGCGCGCGGACGAGGTGATTCAGTGATCGATTGTTACGTGTTGTTCGT
>Ga0207689_10006198_pt1 | contig 10594 bp, 8 predicted proteins | sample KBSMisM52_FD_184312 | JGI IMG/M metagenome (GOLD analysis project Ga0207689, IMG submission 184312) | Miscanthus rhizosphere microbial communities from Kellogg Biological Station, Michigan, USA - KBS Miscanthus M5-2 (SPAdes) (version 2) | ecosystem: Host-associated > Plants > Roots > Rhizosphere... | reverse complement strand
CTCGCGGAACGTGCACTATAAGGTCGGCACGAACTGGACGACGGGGACCGGCGTGCTGCACGGCGTCGGTGTACGAAGCGACACGCACGCGACGTCCAATTGGAGCATCGATCTCTCACAGATCAACTCGTCGTCGAACCTGATCGACGATCCGCCGCGCAAGCTGTACCTCACGGCGCACTGCGACGACGGTACCTATCCGGACAGTCCAGCGACGGTCAGCTGGTGAGGTAGGGCGCTAGTAGGCGCGCTTCGTAATACCGACTGAAATGCGTTGACACTTCAGAGAGGGAGTGAATGCGCGGCACGCAATACGGCCCCGGCGATGTTGCCGGGGTCGTGTTGTTTTTGCCGCGCCGGCATATAGCCCCTGGGGGTATTAGCTTTGGCTTTATGACCGAGCACGAGACGATCACGATTCCGGTGAACGGCATGACGTGCGCCGCCTGTCAGGCGCGTGTTCAGCGCGCCCTGACCAAGGCTCCGGGCGTCGATTCCGCGTCGGTCAACCTGATGACCAATACGGCGACCGTCGATTATGACGCCGGAGTGACCTCGCCGGAGAACTTGGTGGAGCAGATTCGCGCGACGGGATATGGCGCCGAGCTGCCCAGCGAAGATCGGAGCGCGATCGAGAATCAACTGGCACTGGACGAGGAGCGAGAGCGCGAATTCAGCACGTTGCGCTCCCGCGCGATCGTCGCGTTCGTCGTCGGCGGGTTGACGATGCTTGCCCCGTTCGCGTTCGGCGTTCCGATGATGCTGATGACCGACAGGGCACCGGCGTCGTGGTGGATTCTGCTCGCGGCGACCGCCGGCGTGATGGCGTGGGCGGGCCGCGACTTCTATACGCGCGCCTGGAGCGCGGCGCGACACGGTTCCGCCAACATGAACACGCTCGTGGCGGTGGGAACCAGCGCGGCGTTTCTCTTTTCTGTGGTCGCGACGGCCGCGCCGGGCGTGCTGATGCGCGCTGCCGTCACGCCGCAGGTGTATTTCGAGGCGGTCACGCTCATCATCGCGTTCGTGCTGGCCGGCCGCGCGCTCGAGGCGCGAGCGAAACGGCAAACGTCACGGGCGATCCGACAGTTGATCGACCTCCAGCCGGCGCGGGCACACATCCTTCGCGACGATCAGGAGATCGAGGTCGACGTGCAAGCGGTGCGGCCGGGTGATGTCGTCGTCGTTCGACCGGGCGAGCGCATACCGGTGGATGCGTCGGTAGTTTCGGGCGAAAGCGCGGTCGACGAATCGATGCTCACCGGTGAATCGATGCCCGTGACGAAGCGCGCCGGCGATCGAGTGTTCGGTGGAACGGTGAACCGCACGGGCGCATTTCAGGCGCGGGCCACAACGCTCGGCGAGGGGAGCGCGCTCGCGCGCATCGTTCGATTGATGCGCGAAGCCCAGGCGTCGCGCGCGCCGATTCAGAATCTTGCTGACCGCGTGAGTGCCGTGTTCGTGCCGACGGTCATGGCAATCGCACTGGCCACGCTTGTCGTGTGGCTCCTCATCGGAGGACGGGCACACGTGGGCCAGGCGATCGCGGCGGCGGTGTCGGTTCTGATCATTGCTTGCCCGTGCGCAATGGGGCTGGCCGTACCTACGGCGGTCATGGTGGCGACGGGAAAAGGCGCGGAGCTCGGTCTGCTCATCAAGGGCGGCGAAGCGCTGGAGCGCGCCGGACACGTCGACACCGTGATTCTCGACAAGACGGGAACCGTGACGACGGGTCGGCCGGTGGTCACGGACGTCGTGCCGACCGCCGGTATCGATGACAAAGCGCTCATCGCGGTCGCGGCGGCGGCGGAGCGTTCTTCGGAGCATCCGATTGGGCAAGCGATCGCGAGGCGCGCCACCGAAGCCGGCGTCATGTTGCCGAGTGTGGACGGATTCGGGTCCGCGACCGGGCGCGGTGTGCGAGCCGTCGTCGCCGGCGACGAGGTGCTGGTCGGATCTGAACGGTTTGTGCGCGAGGCGGAAGTGGCCGTGAGCGCAGTGGCGGATACGGCGTCCCGCCTCGCGCGAGAAGGGAAGACGGTCGTGTACGTGGCGCGCGACAATCGCCTGCTCGGCCTGATCGCGGTTGCGGACGCGATTCGTGAGAGCTCGCCGGATGCAGTGCGCCGGATGCGCGACGGTGGAGTCGACGTCGTGATGCTGACCGGCGACAACGCGGAGACGGCGGGGTCGATCGCGCGTCAGGCGGGCATTGCGAGCGTGCAAGCGAACTTGCTGCCCGAAGCCAAGACCAACGAGGTAGCGCGTCGACAGCAAACTGGAAGAGTCGTAGCGATGGTCGGCGACGGGATCAACGACGCGCCGGCCCTCGCGCAGGCGGATGTCGGAATCGCCATGGGGACAGGAACCGACATCGCCATCGAGGCCGGCGACATGACGTTGATGCGCGCGGATCTCGGCGGCGTCGCCGACGCGATCGCGCTGTCGAGACGCACGATGCGAACGATGCGCGAGAATCTCTTCTGGGCGTTCATCTACAACGTGATTGGAATTCCGCTCGCTGCCGGCGCGCTCTACCCGCGCTTTGGGCTTCTGTTGAACCCTGTGATCGCGAGCGCGGCCATGGCATTGAGCTCGGTGAGCGTCGTGACGAACAGTCTGCGACTTCGCGGATGGAAACCATGAAACGAGCACACAATCGCGCCGACTGCGCCTGCGCGACGCACGATGGTGAAGGGCGCAAGGCGGTCGGCGTCGATCCCGACATCAAGGCGCGGAATCTCAAGCGACTGCGCCGGATCGAGGGACAGGTGCGCGGACTACAGAAGATGATCGACGATGACCGCTACTGCGCCGACGTGATGACGCAAATCGCGTCGGTGCACGAAGCGCTGCGCGCCGTCGGCCAGGCCCTGATGCGAAATCATCTCCGCCACTGCGCAACGTCGGCGATACGCGCGGGCAGCGACGACGCCGAAGCGATGTATGACGAGCTGATCGACATGATGTATCGGCACGCCAGATAGGCGGGTTCGATTGTTGCCGGGGTGAGCATTCCGATGCTAAGGAAAGTCGCCGCGGTCCTCGCCCTTGGGATAACGGCCTCGCGCGGCGTTGCCGCTCAAGCCAGGCCCTTCGTGCCGCCGGATTCTCCGATTTATGCGGACATAGACCGTCTGTCGGCGGCAGGGCTGATCGACACGATCGTCATCGGAACCCGACCGTACACGGAACGTGAGATCGTTCGGCTCCTGTCCGAGGCGAAGCGGAATTTGGATCGACGCGCGGGTGCAACGGAGTGGGCGATGCGCGCGATTGCTGCCGGCCTTCGGCGATACGATCGCTCCGCGCTGGGCGGCGTTGAGACGGTGAGCCTCGGTCTGACGTTTCTCGACTCTCCCTATCGCGGGATCCCGGCTGACGGGAATGGAAGCATCGACGCGACGATCAATCCGCTGACCAGCTATCAGGCCGGCCGGCGGTTCGTGAACGGCACGACGAGCACGCTCGAGACGACAGCCGACGTCTCGCTGGGGCGTCATATCGCGGTTTCGTTTCAACCGCGCATGGCGTTCGGTATGCCGCGATCGACACCGAGCGATGCGACGTTCGGGTTGCAAAGCGGCAACGTCGTCGGATCGTTCGGCAATCTCGTGGTCGACGTTGGGCGGAGCTATTTGGAATTTAGCCAATCATACCCATCGGGCTTACTTCTGTCGGGGAACTCGCCGCCGCTCGACATGATCCGCATCTCGACGGAACGGCCGGGGGCGTTGCCTTGGCTGTTTCGCCTCCTCGGCCCGATGTACGGTACGCTGTTCGTCGCGGACCTCGGGACGTCGTATCAGACGCATCCCCATGCCAAACTCGCGGGCTATCACGTGTCGATGCTTCCGCATCCGAATGTGGAGCTGGGCAGCGAGGTGATCGACGAGACGGGCGGCAACGGGTCGCCTCCGGGCACGTTCACCGACCGCGTGATCGATCTTTTTCCGGTGTTCGACCTTCCACTGTTAGAAATGTTGTATCGCGGGTACGGCAACCTTCGATTCTCGAACAAACTCGTCGGCGTGGATGCGCGGGTCCGGGTGCCGTCCCTCGCGGGCATGGAACTTTACGCCGAGGTCGCGGTCGACGACGCGGACATCCGCCGTCTGCGCAGCACCTTGCTGGAGGATGGGGGCATCAACGGCGGCGTAGCGTGGAGCTGCTTGATCGAATGCGGGCGATTCGTGACGCGACTGGAGTACCATCAAACCGGAATCCGCTACTACACACACACCGATTTCTCCAGCGGTGTACAGCAACAGCGGAATCTCCTCGGAGACCCGCTCGGCCCGCGCGGGCTTGGAGGCTATGCGACGTTCGACGCTGATGTGGGACGGTTCGGGCGAGTGAAAGCGACGGCGGGCCACGAGGTGCGAAGCGGAAACCTCTACCGTTCGGCGGCGTCGGATTCCACGCTGTCGGATTTTCATTTCGAGCAAATTCTCCATCGACCGGGCGAGCATCGAACGCGCGTGGGCACGGAATGGCGCACCGGCCGCGTAGACTCTCGGTGGAGCACAACGATCGGGTTCGGCGTAGAGCTGGTCACCAATGCCGACTTCGTCGCCGATCGTCGTCGGCTGAACAGCATGGCGAGCGTATCGACCGAATGGCGCCCTTGAACACGGTCATGACGACAGCACCTGCTCGAAGACCGCCAGCGTTTCGGTCGCAGATCGATCCCAGCTGAAAGCGCGCGCCCGCTCGCGCCCGCGGGAGCTGAGCTCCTGTCGCGCTTGCCGGTTCTCGAGCAACTCGAGGAGGCGTCGCGCGATGTCGGCCGGATCGCGCGGGTCGCAATACGCGGCCGCGTCGCCGCATACCTCGACAAGTGGTTCTATCCTCGACGCGAGACATGGCGTTCCGGCCGCCATCGCCTCGAGCGGCGGGAGTCCAAAGCCCTCGCAAAGCGATGGTTGGACGAGCACCTCGGCGCCGGCGACACATTGCTGCAGCGAGGAGAGCTCGAGGTGTTCGGCGAATCGCACGCGGCCGTTCAGCGCCGCTGCTGCCGCGTCGATCCGTCGATCGCTCGTGCGAAGCGCGCCGCGTTGCGATCCGACGATCACGAGATCGTGTGAAACGCGCTCGCGTATCATCGCGAACGCTTGAAGGAGTCCGACAAGATTTTTGTGCGGCTTGGCGAGCCCGACGAACACGATGTATGGCCGCGCCGGCGCGCTCGTGTCAGCACGTCGGGAAACATCGAACCAACTCGGATGCACACCGTTGTGCACCACGTGTGTGGCGGGTCCTGCGCCAACCACCCGCTCGAGCTCGCGGCGCGTGAAGTCGGAGACGCAGATAACGGCAGAGCCCCGACGGCGCACCACGGTGTACATCGTCGTCGCGTACTGTCGTCGCAGCCAATGGTTCCTGTACTCCGGCAACGTGAGGTGCATGACATCGTGCACCGTCACGACGAGGCGGCGAGTGGGAGCGAGAGGAACGTTGTAGTGCGGCGCCCAGAACAGATCGGCGCGGCGCAGATCGAGCCGCGCGAACGTGAGCTGCTCGCGTAGCGAGTAGACCGGCGAGTCTGCGACTCTGATCTCAGAGTTGTCAGACGAGACGACATCGGCGAGACGCTCGCGGTCGCCGAGCAGGGTGAAATGCCAGGTCGGCCGTGCCTGGATGATGCGCGACAGCGTGTTGCGCAGGTACGTGCCGATACCGCTCGACGCAATCAGGCGCGCGTCGACGACGATCGAAGGTGAAGGGCGGATCATGACGCCCCGTGCAGACGAGCATGGAACGACTGCCATGCGCGCTCGACGAAGGCCGAGAACTCGTCGCGAAATACGTGTTCGGCAAACCGCTCGGCGTTGACCCGGCAGACTGTCGGCTCGATTCGGTGGGCGTTCTGCTCGAACTGCCGAACCGCGTGAGCAATCGCAGCTTCAGATTGCTCATCGAAGAACACGCCGGTCGGCGCGTCGTCCTCCAAACCGCGTACGGTCTCCTGCGTACCGCCGCGGGAATATGCGATCACCGGGACGCCACGCGCTTGGGCCTCGACCGGCGCGATACCGAAGTCTTCCTCCGCGGCGAAGAGAAAGGCGCGCGCTCCGCCGAGGAGACGTCTGGCTTCGTCGCGGTCGACGCGTCCAACGAGCTCCACGTTCGGTCCTGCCGCGGCGCGAATTTTTTGAACGTCGGGTCCGGTGCCGGCGATAACAAGCCGCCGGTCGGGAAACTGGGCGAACGTGCGCGCGATCAGGTCGATTCGCTTGTACGGGACGAATCGGCTCATCGTGAAGTAGTAGTCGCCGGAGCCGGGACGCCGGCTATCGTCGAAATCGAAATAGTCGACGTCGACAGGCGGGTGGATCACCGTGGCGCGCCGGCCGTACGCACGCTCGATGCGATCGGCGATGTAACGCGACAGTGTCACGAACGAATCGACCCGTGAGGTATTCGCGCGGTCCCAGCGCTGCAGTCGGTCGAGCACACGATTGGCCGCGTAGCCGCGGATGCCGCGCGCCAGTCCGGACTCCTTCAAGTACTGGTCGCGGAGGTCCCACGCGTATCGCATCGGCGACAAGCAGTAGCAGACGTGCAGCTGGTGCGAGCGTGTCCGAACGCCCTTGGCGATCGCGTGCGAGTTGGAGATCACGACATCGAACTCGCCGAGGTCGAGGCGCGACATCGCCACCGGAAACAGCGGCAAGAGCCGGCGATACGTCGACGCAACGCCGGGCACTCGATCGAGAAAGCTCGTACGCGTGCGCGCTACGCCGACGAAGGCCCGGTCGGGCTCTGCCATCTTGTCGATCAGCGTGAAGACCGTCGCGCCGGGAAAGATACGGAGCAACTCGCGAAGGACGAGCTCGGATCCGCCGAGCGTAACGAGCCAGTCGTGTGCGATAGCGACTTTCACGAGGTGCGATACATCCGTGGGATGGGGGGCGAGCGGACTGCTGAGCAATGGTCGTGCTCGGGAAACACCGGCATGGTGCAGGCTCAACAAAGCGATGCACCAGTTCTTGCCGTGCTCAGGGGCTCTGCCCTTACGAAAACGCACCATATGGAAGAGGCCGAATCGCTGCCCCCGCTCTCTCAGCCAGGACACCGGCTGGTGGTCAACTCGCTCCTCAATGCGGTTGGCCAAGGCGTGCCGATTCTCGTCGCCATTGGCTCCGTCCCGTTGCTCCTCCGCGGACTTGGGACGGAACGTACGGGACTCCTGACGTTGTCGTGGAGCGTCATTGGCTATGCGAGTCTGTTCGACTTCGGGCTCGGTCGGGCGCTCACGCAGGTCGTCGCCGAACGCCGGCAACAGCACGCGACGGACGGCGACCTGCCGCGTGTAGTGTCGTCCACGCTCGCCGCCATGCTGCTCATCGCCTGCGTTGCGGGAATCGTGATGCTTGCCGTCGCTCGCTGGGCGGCGAGCGCCGGACTCAACGTCTCACCCCAACTTCAGGGAGAGACGCTCGGCGCAGCCCGCTTACTAGCGATCGGAATTCCAGTCGTCGTCCTCACATCCGGCTTCCGCGGTATCCTCGAGGCGTACGAGCGATTCGACCTGGCGAACGCGGTGCGTGTGCCGATCGGTATCTCGACCTTTCTCGGCCCACTCGTCGCGATGCCGTTCACGCACAGTCTGGCGTGGGCCGTGGGCGTGTTGCTCGCCGCACGCGTGGCCGGCCTGGTCGCGCTGATCGCGCTCGTCAGGCGGGTCGCACCGAAGCTGATCCGCCGTCCTTCGGTCACGCACTCGTCGCTCGGGTCGGTGATGCGATTCGGGGCGTGGATGACGGTCAGCAACATCCTCAGTCCTCTCATGTCGTCGGCGGATCGGTTCTTCATCAGCGCGATGATCTCGGCTTCGGTCGTCGCGTACTACACGGCGCCGTATGAAATGGTCACCCGACTCATGGCGATGCTCGCGCTCGCGGTTGCGACGTCGCTCTTTCCGGCGTTTGCGAGGGCAGCCGATGTTGCTTCCGCGCGTGCGCTGCTCGGTCGCGGCGTTCGGCTGATCACGACGACATTCGTCCCGGTCATCGTGTTGGTACTTGTACTAGCGCCGACGATCCTGCGGCTCTGGCTCGGCGCCGCGTTCGCTCGCGAGAGCACAGCCATTCTGCGGATTCTCGCTGTGGGAATTCTGATGAATGGCTTCGCGCAGGCGCCGTTCGCGATGATCCAGGCTCGCGGCCGCGCGGACCTCACGGCAAAGATTCACTTGGCCGAACTGCCCTTCTATGTCGCGTCCGTGCTGTATTTGATTCGGACGGACGGAATCAAGGGCGCCGCGATTGCCTGGACGTTGCGAGTGAGCGTCGAGGCGGTCGTTCTCTTCGTCGTCGCGCGCTCCATGCTCGACGAACCTCTCGTCGAGGTGAGTGTCACCGAAGCGACGTAGAGAGTGGTCTCTCGTCGGTTCCCGTGCCTCCCGACGCGGGACGTCTCGCCGAGTCGAGGAGCTCGACCGCGGCGCGGGCAACGTCGTCCGCTGTCACGCCTCGCACACAGCACATTGTCGCGCAACCCGCGGAGCGAAAACAGGGGGCGCAGGGCATAGCGTTTGTCAGGGCACGGACACGCGAGCCGAGTGGTCGCCAGTGTGCCGGATCGCTCGTCGCCGCCATGATCGCGACACACGGGACGTCGTTGGCAGCCGCGAGGTGCACCGCGAGAGAGTCGACGCCGACAACGAGCGCGGCACGTCCAAGAAGGTATCGGAGCTCGTTCCAAGACGTGCGGTCGCACGCAGAGACGAGAGACGCATCGCCGGCTCGGATTTCGTCGACTATGGCCGAGTCCGAGCTGCCTTGTCCGGTCAAAACGATGCGCAAGTCTGTTTCGAATTGCCGCAATCGATCGATGAGTGCCCGCCACCGGTCCGCTTGCCATTGCTTGCGGGTATTGCCGGCACCGGGATGGAGGACGACGTACCGGCGACTTTCGATGCCAAGACTTTCGAGCAACGCCCGACCGCGTGCCTCTGCGTCCGCTCCAATCGGCGGCAAATCGTAGTGCAGCGAAGCCGAAGTCAGCTTCGGAAGGAAGCGACCCATCAACGCCAGATGCTGCTCGACGGTGTGTCGAGGCGTATCCACCCAAGGAACGGAGTGACTATACAGCGGCCCGCCCCCGCCGCTCGTGTACCCAATGCGAATGGGAACCGCGGCGTCCGACAGAACCTGCGCGGCGTTCGGAAAGTACGGATACAAGTCGACGGCGACATCATAGCCGATTTCGCTGATCTCCACGACGGCGCGCGCGGCGCTGCGCCGGTATCCGATCCACCGCTCGAGTGCCGAACCCGAACGATTCGTCTTCCAGTGGTCGAAGGCGTGTCGCCACCGAATCGCGCGGTGGTTCTCGAAGACGGGAAGTGACCACGACGGCGCTAGAACTCCGATTAACGCGTCCGGGTAGCCGGCCTGCAAAACCGGGAGCACGCTCGTCGCCAGGACTGCATCGCCGATATGTCCGCCGATGCAAACGAGCAACCGACGAGGTACGGCCGGGAGGACCACGCTCGCCCCGCTCGATCGCGTGCGTTCGAGCCAAGCATCGCGAGTGCGCAACGCGAGGTTCAGTGCCCGATGCTTGACGAGATAGCCGTGGCGAAGCGGCGAGCTCCGGTTCGGGCGTGGCCCCGCCCCAGTCACGTGGTCCATCGGCGACCCGCAGAAGGGCTGAAGAAGAAGTTGTTGATGTACGGTTGGCTGCGGTTCGGACGGAGCGCTGGCTCAAGCTGGTGCCGCTCGACGTCGAACGCCGACGAAGAACGCAGCCGACCCGAGCCATCGAGGAAAGCACCCTCGTAGCCGAGCCGCGCGATCTCGTCGAAGACAGCGGCGATCGGCTCGCGATGATGTCGCTGCTCGATCTCGACGAACAGCAAGGGTCTGCATCTGCGGAGCGTCTCAGCGGCCCCTCGCAAGACGTCGAGCTCGGCACCTTCGACGTCGATCTTCATGAGCATGAGATCGGAGAACTCGAAGGAATCGAGCGGCTCGAGAATGACCTCGAGCGCCGCATCGGCCTGAGGGGTCGCACGGAGGCTTGCCGAGGGCGACGACGCGGATCCACGAGGCAGGTGTAACGTCCCGATTCCCTCCGTCGCCGAAAGCGCGACCGAATGCACCTGCACGTTCCGGAGTGGCCGGCGCGCAGCGTAGGCTCGGAGTACATCCACGCACTCCGGTTGGGGCTCAAAGGCCTCCACCAATGCGCCCCGTTTCGCGAACACGTGGGTGTAGAGCCCATTGTTCGCGCCCACATCCGCGACGTGATCCCCGCGACGGATCGCCGACGCCACCACGGACAACTCACGCTCGAGCAGTCCGCGTGTTCGTTCATAGAGGAATCGGATCGGTGGCTGCCAGGCCGCGGGCAAGCGCTTCCGAATCATTCGCGCGACGCTCATTCGATCAGGAGGCGACGGGATCGGGTGGTGCCGGCCGGTCGGCCGCGGCCGGGTTATGCGCAATCGCGAACGTCAAGCCGATCAGCACCCACATGATCTCCATCACGAACGTCGTGAAGAGGCTATTCACGAAGACGCTGTGCGCGGCAATCGCAACGATCGATGCCAATGTTCCGATCACGATGCCACGATGCTCGG
>Ga0207689_10006196_pt1 | contig 10595 bp, 6 predicted proteins | sample KBSMisM52_FD_184312 | JGI IMG/M metagenome (GOLD analysis project Ga0207689, IMG submission 184312) | Miscanthus rhizosphere microbial communities from Kellogg Biological Station, Michigan, USA - KBS Miscanthus M5-2 (SPAdes) (version 2) | ecosystem: Host-associated > Plants > Roots > Rhizosphere... | reverse complement strand
CCCACGATCTGGTGCGACCTGCGTGGACTACCGAAGAATCAGCAGAGAGGCCTGGTTCAGCCGTTCATCGCGACGATGCAGTTGTTGGCGTTGCTGCTCATGATGTCGCGCAACACGCTCCCGACCGGCATGCTGAACGACTTCATCATCAGCCTGCCGGCGCTGCTGGCGGGAACGACCGCGGGCATCGTGATGTTCGGTCGCGTGAACGAAACCGCATTTCGGCGCGTGGTGCTCATTATCCTGCTGATCGCCGGGCTCGGCCTGCTCGCCTGATGTCGTTGCATCGTTCGCGCCGTGACGGGCGCTCAACGCCGCCGCAAACATCAACCGTCAGCCGTGCATTCCGGCCGCAGCCACAGCCACGGCCGTCGCAGCCGCGCGCGTGCCGACGTCGAGCTTGCCGTAGACCCGCTCCAGGCAATGCTTGATGGTGGCGGGTGACAGGCCGAGAATGCCGGCGATCTCCGCATTGCTCTTGCCGTGGGCGAGCCAGGCCAGAACCTCGGTCTCGCGCGGACTGAGCCCGAGCGAGGCGATGTCCGCGGGTTCGATGCGAAGCTTGCGCTCGCTCAGCAGCAGGAAAGGCCCACCGCGGTCGCGCAGGATCTGAATCGTGAGACGCCGGCCGTCGCGTTCAGTAACGAGTGGTCGCGGCGGCGCGATGGGAGCGCTCGCCGTGATCTCCTGGCGCCGCAACCAGTCGTCGACCGGCACAGGCAGCACGCTGCGGTCGGTCCAGCTGAAATACGCGGTCAGCAGGTCCTGGGCGCGCGCGCTCATCTGGCGAATGCGTCGACCCGGCCCGAGCAGGATCGCCGCGCGGCCATCCGTCTCCAGGCCCTGAAGGAGAGTAGCAAGCTGGGCCTTGAGGTCGCTGACGGCCTCAGCATAGCGATAGGCCTCTTCGAGATGCGGCGCCAGCAGATCGAGCACGCGGCGGTCACGGTCATCGAAGTCGAGCGCATCGCGCATCGCAACGACGTGCATTTTGTTGGGACGGGACACACGAACGGCGACGCCGAGCATATGCTCGATACGAAAAGGCCGGTAGACCTCGTTATAGAGAGAGGTGTTGCGCCATGATGACTGGCTGACCAGATCGCTCAGCGTCGCAGCCTTGACGACGGCCTGGTCTGGCGTCCAGTGCTCCAGGAACGGATGCTCGTGCATGTGCCGCTCGAAAACTGCCCTGACATTGGGCATGCGCGTGCTCGGCCCAGAGGCCCAGCTCGATGACCAGCGCGCGCGCCGCAAGCTCGGATTGATGCCGCTCATATGGAAGCTGTTGCAGTTGATGACGCGCTGAAGCGATCGCACCATGCCGATCTCGCACTCCTCGGGCGCCTGGTAGGAGTACAATTCCTCGACGATTTCCAGGATAGCGTGAAAGTCACGCGGCCTCAGATCCCTCATGTAGTGCTCCTCATGGATGGTACCGCCGAACATGCCTCGTGGCGTTGGATCCGCGTTCTCCGGCGAGACCGCTCTCCATCGCGTGGTGCACGACCGACGCTGCTGCAAAGACCGGCCATCAGCCGTGCATTCCGGCCGCAGCTACGGCCACGGCCGTCGCGGCCGCGCGGGTGCCGACGTCGAGCTTGCCGTAGACGCGCTCCAGGCAATGCTTGATGGTGGCGGGCGACAGGCCGAGAATGCCGGCGATCTCCGCATTGCTCTTGCCGTGGGCAAGCCAGGCCAGCACCTCGGTCTCACGCGGACTGAGCCCGAGCGAGGCAATGTCCGCGGGCGCGATGCGAAGCTTGCGTTCGCTCAGCAGCAGGAAGGGCCCGCCGTGGCTCCGCAGCAGCTGAATCGTAAGGCGCCGGCTATCGTGTTCGACGACGAGTGGCCGCAGCGGCGCGACGGAAGCGTCCGCCGTGAGCCCCTGGCGCCGCAACCAGTCATCGATCGGTGCGGGCAGCGCACTCCGGTCGATCCAGCGCGCGCCAAAATACGCGGTCAGCAAGTCCCGTGCGCACGCGCTTATATGGCGAATGCGTCGGCCCGGCCCGAGCAGGATGGCCGTGCGGCCGTTCGCTTCGAGACCTTGGCGGAGGGTCGTAAGGTCGGTCTCGAGTTCACCGATAGCCTGCGCATTGCGATGGACGGCCGCAAGATGCGGAGCGAGCAGAGCGAGCACGCTGCGGTCGCGGTCATCGAAGTCGCGCGCCTCGCGCAGCCCGGAGGCGTGTACTTCGCACGAGCCGGACGCGGGGAGCGCGACGCCGAGCATGTGTTCCATGCGAACCGGTCGATAGATTTCATTATAGAGGCCGGTGTCATGCCATGATGGCCGGCTGACAAAATCGCTCAGCGTGACCGGCTTGAAAACCCTGTGGCCCGGATTCCAGTACTTCAGGAACGGATGCTCATGCATGTGCCGCGCAATGACTTCCAGGATATTGGGGACGACGGCGTGCCCATTCGAGACCTGGTCTGAAGTCCATCGAACACGCCGCAATTTCGGCTGGACTTCGCTGAGATGTACGATGTCGCAATCCATCACGCGCAGGAGCGATTGCACAATGCCCACCTCGCAGGCATCAGGCGTCTGATAAGCATACAGCTGCTCGACGGCCTCCATGATGGCGTGGAAGTCACGCCGCCGCAGCCGGCTCATTCATCGCTCCCAATAACCAATAGGGCCGAACGCCCCTTGTGACCTGCGGTTGCATGGATCAAGTTTCGTGCCACCGCTTCGGCGGTGGATTCAACGAGCCGGCGTCTCGCGCATTCTCGCGCTGGGGCTTCAGGCTCATGCCACTTCAATCCCGAACCACGCCAAATTGATGGAGCTGCCCGGTGTCTCTCGCTTCCAACGCCCAGCACGAGCCTGCGCACAGGACACTGGATACGGAGATGAAGCCGGTCCAATTTGCGGCAAAACTTCGTCATGTTGGAATGAATGCTCGCGCCCCCGGCCAAGACGGGAAACCGTTCGGCCATGGCGGCGTCCATAGCACTCCCTCCGCGACACACTCTGTGATTGTGATCACAAAATACGATCATCCAGAAAAAGATCCGTTTCATAACCATGCGACCGGCAATGCGCGTGTTTGACGTCGGCGACATGAGCGAGATGGCGGCATTCGAAAGCAGTGAAGCTTGCATTGGTCGTGCGAGCGCGGTTCGGGAGAATGAAATTCTGATTGATTTGATTGGCGCCATCTACGAAGCGGCGCTTGATCCGGCACAATGGGCTGGCGTTCTCGACACCATCACCGATTTCATCAACCCCGGCCCGGGCCGTTTCTTCCACAATGGATTACAGCCACGGGAATGGGTCGACGCGGCGAGTGTCATGCTGGAAGACCCGGCCGACGATCTGGTATCCGGCACGCCCGTGCGCCATCGAGCCGGCGTGGCGGACGACGTGCGGCGGCGTCTGGCCATGATCCTGCCGCACATCCGCCGGTCGGTTCAAATCGGCGAAGATATCGCCCGCAGCCGGGCAGAGGCCGAAGCGCTTGCCGATACGGTCGATGGTCTCGGCGCAGGACTGTTCATCGTCGACGGCGCGACGCGGATCCTCCACACCAATGCCGCGGCACGCCGGCTTCTCGCCGCCGAGGACGTGCTGTGCTCGCACGGCGGGCGTTTGGTTGCCTGCGATCCACAGGCCAATCGAAGTTTGCGCCTGGCCTTGACTGCCGCCGACGGTCCGATCGACGTCATGCCCGGTCCGTTACCGCTGATAGCGCCTGACGGTACGCGTCGTGTCGGCCATGTACGTCCGCTGAAACCAGTCGCACGATCGTACGGCAACGGCCCTCAAGAGGCCCTGGCCGCGGTGCTGGTCTATAAAGCGGGCATGGAATGCCCCCGGCCGCCCGATATCATCGCCACGTCCTACAACCTGACCCCCACTGAATTGCGCGTTCTGCTCGCCATCGTCGAAATCGGCGGCGCGCCGGAGGTGGCGGCAAAGCTCGGCATCGCACCCAGCACCGTAAGGACACATGTCGGCCGCCTGTTCGAAAAGACCGGCACCAAGCGACAGGCCGAACTGGTCCGGCTCGTCGCCGGATTTGCCAGCCCGTTCCAGGACGAATGAAGCGCGCACGTTTAGTGCCCCCGCCGCCGGCGCCGAGCGGTCTCAATTTCGGCGAGACTCATCCGGCCAGGCGCCGGAACGCAGATCGTCATCAGCTTCATCAGCGGCTATGCATTTGGTTCAAGCTGCGATCGGAATTGATCGGCTGGATGATGGAACACGACTTCTTGAGCGGCACCGAGGCCCGCGCCGTTCCGATGACTCGGGAAACGATCAACACCACCTGCTGAGTGAAGGCGTCGCTTTCGAATCCGGATCGGGAGCGGGCCGCGCCCTTGAAGCAACTGTAGACCGGTATGGCGGCGCGGCGGGCCGCGCGACCGCGGCCTGCTCTGCACCGAACCATCGGCGCCTGGCGGATGTGGTTGGGGTGAGAGCTGGAGGTCGGTCCAACCCTCACCCCGTCCTGCCCCTCCCGCTGGCTGGTGGGAGGAACAACGGTGAGACCTTCTGCGCCGGTTACCAGGCGTAGCGGACGACGCCCTTGCCGGCGTAGCTCCTGGTCGTATCGGAGAACTGGCCATCGAGATCGAGGTAAGCGCCGTGTCGGCCGCCGGATTTGCCAACCCCATTGCAAGACGCATGAAGCGCGCATGCCGCACCCAGCCTCTCCCCTCGCCGTCTCTGTTGGAAGAGCGGTATCCGCCTTCGCAAGCTGGGCCCAACCGGTTTTCGCTTTTTTCCGGACATCTAGAATCCGACACGCAATCCGCCCTTGGCGGAACCGAGGCGGCTCTGGTCGGACATCGCCATGCCCTCGATCGCGCCGAACAGCGCGACGTTGCTGCGGACGTGATAGTCGAAGCCCGCGCCGGCCACCGCGCCGATCACGCTGGCGCTGCCCGGCGTGGCGAACGACAGGCTTTGCCCGATCAGCACCGCGTTGACCCTGGCGTCGCCGACCCGCTGCATGCCGATCACGCCGCCATGCAGGTTGGTCTTCAGCACATGCTCGCCGCCGAAGAATGATGTGGTCCGCGACAAATCGAGTTCGGCGCGCTCCTCGAAATTCTGCAGCGTGCGGCCGCCGACCGTCAGCGACTGCGCCGAGCCGGTCTCGCTGTAGCCGTCCAACGAGCCCGCGACGTAGCGGGCCCGCACCGTCGGCGTCAGCACATAGCCGTTGCCGATCTGGTGGCGGAAACCGTAGGCGACCTCCGGGCTGATGTACCAGCCGTCGTAGCCGGCGCTCGCCGTCTCCATCGCGCCGTTGTTCAACACCAGCCGCCGCGACTTGCTGGAAATGTTGCCGCCCTGCACGGTGATGTCGAAGAAGTGCGAAGCCCATTCGAAGCGGCTGTAGGCGCCGGCGAACACATAGTCGGAGTTCACCGTCTGCGAGTTGAGGTTGACCGACAGACCGCTGGAGCCGCCGCCGATGAAGGCGCCGACCAGCCAGTCCGGCCGCAGCCTGCGGTCGAGGCCGATCGCAGCACTCCAGGCGGTCGAGGTGTTGCCCAAGGTCGAAGCCGTCTCGTCCTGGATGCGCTGGCCGCCATAGCTCGCGGCCCACACCGTGACCGGAGCGGCATGCGCCATGCCGGGCGCCTTGGTGTAGATATTGCCGTTGTCGGGCGCATAGGCCATCGCCATCATCGAACCGTTGGCGTTCGACCCGTTGAGCCGGCCCTGCACCATCGAGGACACCCCGCCGGTGAAATCCATCAAGGTGCGGTCGGCCTGCGCCAGCGCGGTGGGATCGAGCGTGGCGAGCGCGGCCCGAGCCACCACCGCCGGATTGCTGTTGCTGCCGCCGGAGACCGTGGTGTTGATGGCGCCGGTGAAGTTGACGAATGTCGGCAACGCGGCGCTCGACAGCGTCGAGACGCGGGTGTTCGGCGCGATCAGGTTGACATTGACGACGTCGTTGCCGCCGCCCATGTCGACCACGCCGGTGAAGCGCGCGCCGGCCAAGAGCGTCAGCGTATCGGCCGCACTGGTGAGCTGAATGGCGGTGCCGCCGGCCCCGATGATGCTGCCGGCCGTGGTGATAACGCTGCCCTTGGTGGCATCGGTGGCCTGGATGCCGACATTGCCCGAGATCACGCCGCCGAGCCGATTGGTCACATCAGCGTTGCCCGCGAAAATGGCGGCGCCAAAGCCTACCTGTGTCGACTCGATCCGGCCGGCATTGTCGAGCGTGACAGCGTTCGCGTTGATGCCTCCGGAGCTACCGGAGATCACGCCGCCGAGCCGGTTGGTCACATCCGCGCGGTCCGCGTTAATGGCGGAACCGTTGCTTTGCGTTGTCTCGACCCGGCCAGCGTTGTCGAGCTTGACAGTGCCGGCGAAGATGCCGCCAGTCCCACCCGAGATCACGCCGCCGAGCCTGTTGGTCACATCCGCGCTGGCGCTGCTAACGGCGTCGACGCCGCCAGCGCTCGTCTCAATCCTGCCGGCATTGTCGAGCGTGAGCGCCTCGCTCGCGAGGATGCCACGATCCGCACCCGAGATCACGCCGCCAGCCCTGTTGACCACATTCGCGCGGACCGCGGCGATGACGGCGCCGCTCAAGTTCCCGGCCTCGATCCGGCCGGAATTGTCGAGATTGACCGTGTCTGCATCGATGGCGCCAGTCTGACCCGAGATGACGCCGCCCGACCTGTTGATCACAGTCGCGAGGCTGCCCGCGCTAATGGCCGTGCTGTTGTTGGTCGTCGTCGCCTCGATCCGGCCAGTATTGTCGAGCGTGACGGTGTCTGCACGGATGCCGTACACCCCGCCCGAAATGAGACCGCCCGACCCGTTGACCACATCGGCGCTGCCCGCATCAATGGCGTGGCCCAGCGCTTCCGTCGCCTTGACCTGACCGGCGTTGTCGAGCTTGAGCGCATGGGTCACGAAAATACCAGCGGCGCCACCCGAGATCGTGCCGCCCGACCTGTTGGTCAGATCAGCGCTCTGCGCCTCAATCGCGTGGCCAACGACCGCCTCGACCTGTCCGGAATTGTCGAGCTTAAGCCCCTGGCCCGAGAAAATACCAAAGAACTGAGCCGAGATGACGCCGCCCGATCTGTTGACCAGGTCCACGTCGCGAGCCGAAAAAATGCCGGAACCACTGGCCCCGGTCGCCTCGACCCGTCCGGAATTGTCGACCGTTCCGAAGTTGAGGAAAAGACCGACGGTCGATCCCGTCACCGTAGCGCCCGGAGCAATGTTGTAGGAATTGCCGCTGTCTACGATAGTGCCGTAGCCCGCCGTGCCGTTCGCATTGGTCGTCGTGCCGGTGCAGGTGACGGTGGTGTTGTCGACCGGCGCGGCCGGCGTGCAGGCAGCGTGCGCCTGCCCCAATGCCGCGCAGGAGGCCAGCAACAATCCCGGCATCAGTGCACGGTGCGACGAACCCGGGCTCGGGACATTCCGCTTCATCGTCTTGCTCACCTTCATTGTCTCGTTCACCTTCATCGGCCGCGCCGGATCGATCCGTGATCCGCACGCCCTTGATCGTGATGAAACTCTTGAAGCAAAGCGGACAAAGCCGCGTCCTCCACTCGACCTAGTATTCGGCGAATGGATTTCTGGTGAGTGCAGATGGCGTTGAAGCGTTGCACAACCGCAACGATGTTCGCGAATGAAGCCGTTCGCGCAGTTGCGCCTTCATTCGTTCGATGGATGTCAGAGCGAAAGCGCCGAAGAAAGCGGCGCGCGCTTCAAGCTTGGCGCGACCGAAAACAAGTTCGGTCGATATCGCCAGGCCGAACTACGAAGAAATGAAAGCAATCGCCAACGGAGGCGCAGCCCCGACATATCGGCAATTGCGCATCCAGCATCGCGGGCGGCTTGCGGGGTCTTTATAGAGAGGCTTCTTCCGCCGATTGGAATGACGGTTGAGCAACTGGAGGCCAACTGCGGACCACCCTGACTTCCAGGAAGAGCTGCGGGGGCGTTCGGGCGAAGGCGCTGACCCTGCTCGCCGGTGCCGCCAATGCAGCTTGTGGACCGGGGAGGACTTCGTGTCCTGCGCGAGGTCGCAGCCATTTCCCTCACCCTCCCGGCTTCAAGGGGTCGAGGTCAATCCTGCTCGATTTGCTCCTCAAGGTCTTTAGCGCGGGCCCTTGAGATCGATGGGCATGGCTGCCGTGCCTCGAATCGTTGCGCATTTCATTGCGCACGAAAAACATCGAAACTATAAGTACTTGAAGGATTGGTCGGAGTGGCAGGATTCGAACCTGCGACCCCTGCGTCCCGAACGCAGTGCTCTACCGGGCTGAGCCACACTCCGACTTGGAACGCGGCTTATAGCCTTGGGTTTCGGCCACCGCAAGGAGCCGATTTAAGGAAATTAATCACAGTGGATGTTCGCCTGAAAACCCAGATTTTGCCCGCCGGCGAGGCGGCCGTGGCGGCCGCGGCGCGCGTGCTGGCCGCAGGCGGGCTGGTCGCCTTCCCGACCGAGACCGTCTATGGCCTCGGCGCCGATGCCACCAACCCCGCCGCGGTCGCCCGCATCTACCAGGCCAAGGGCCGGCCGGCCTTCAATCCGCTGATCGCCCATGTCGGCGATGTCGCCGCCGCCCGCAAGATCGCGCGCTTCGACGCCCCTGCGACGGTGCTGGCCGAGGCGTTCTGGCCCGGCCCGCTGACGCTGGTGCTGCCGAAAGCGCACGCTTGCGCGGTGGCCGACCTCGCCACCGCCGGCCTCGACACGGTCGCGATTCGGATACCCTCCCACCCCGTGGCGCGCGACATCCTGCGAGCTTTCGGCGGCCCCGTGGTGGCGCCGTCGGCCAATCTCTCCGGTCACGTCTCTCCGACCACGGCCGCCCATGTGCAGAGCGACCTTGCGGGGCGGATCGACCTGATCGTCGATGGCGGTGCGGTCGAAGTCGGTGTCGAATCCACCGTCGTCGGCTGCTTCGATGAGCCGATGCTGTTGCGTCCCGGCGGCGTGCCGCGCGCGGAGATCGAACGCGTGCTGGGCCGCGCGCTCGTGCAGCCGCCGGCGGATGCCGGAACCGACAACGTACAACCGCTGGCGCCAGGCATGCTGACGTCCCACTACGCGCCGCGCGCGCGCGTGCGCCTCAACGCGCAACGGCTGGAGCCCGGCGAGGCATTGCTCGCCTTTGGCCTCGGAGCAATTTCGGGAATTGACGCCGCCTCCGCAGTGATGAATCTGTCGGAGCGCGGCGATCTTGCGGAGGCGGCCGCCAACCTGTTCGGCCATCTGCGCGCACTGGACGGCAAGGGCGTGGGCACCATCGCGGTGATGCCCATCCCGAAAGAGGGATTGGGCGAAGCCATCAACGACCGGCTGCGTCGCGCTGCGGTCGGACGAGAATGATCGGGCGGGAATGAAAGAAAAAGAGAAGACGACAATGAATATCGTTCAAGGCGCCAAACCAGCCTCCCTGCCCCCGCTTCCGTCCGAGTTGATCGCAAAGTTTCGTGCTGTTATCGGCGACAAATATGCGGTGACCGATGCCACCGATATCGCGCCCTACGTCACCGAGGAACGCGACCTGTTTCATGGCCGCTCGCCCTTGGTGTTGCGGCCCGGCTCGACGGCGGAAGTCTCCGCGATCTGCAGGCTCGCCAGCGAGCACAAAATCGCGCTGGTGCCGCAGGGCGGCAACACCGGCCTGGTCGGCGGACAGACCCCGCATCATGGCGAAGTGGTCGTCTCGCTGCGGCGGCTGGACAAGATTCGTGAGATCGATTCCGCTTCCAACACCATGACCTGCGAAGCCGGCGTGGTGCTGCAGATAGCGCAGCAGCGCGCAGCCGAGGTCGACCGCCTGTTCCCGCTGTCGCTCGGCGCGGAAGGAAGCTGCACCATCGGCGGCAATCTCTCCACCAATGCCGGCGGCACCGCGGCGCTGGCCTACGGCGTGGCGCGCGAAATGGCGCTCGGGCTCGAGGTTGTGCTCGCGGATGGACGGATCCTGAACGGATTGTCAAAGCTGAAGAAGGACAATACCGGCTACGATTTGCGCAATCTCTTCATCGGCGCCGAGGGCACACTCGGCATCATCACCGCGGCGACGCTAAAACTGTTTCCGAAGCCGCGCGCGGTGGAAACCGCCTATGTCGGCCTCAAATCGCCGGCAGAGGCGCTGAAGCTGCTGTCGATCTCGCAGAACGAGGCGGCCGGCAGCCTCACCAGCTTCGAATTGCTGGCCGACATCGCGGTCGATTTCAGCCTCCGTCACGGCATCGACATCCGCGATCCGCTGGCAAGCAAGCATCCCTGGTACGTGCTGATGGAATTGTCGTCTTCACGCGACGATGCCCGCGCCGCGCTGGAATCGATCCTCGCCAAGGGCATGGAAGAAGGCATCGTCGACGACGCCGTGATCGCGGCGAATCTTTCCCAGCGCGCGGGGTTCTGGAAGCTGCGCGACGAGATGTCGGCAGCGCAGAAGCCGGAAGGCGGTTCGATCAAGCATGATATCTCGGTGCCGGTCGCGGCCGTGCCCGATTTCATCGAACAGGCCAACGCGGCCGTCGTGAAGCTGATCCCGGGCTCGCGGCCGGTGCCGTTCGGCCATCTCGGCGACGGCAACATCCACTACAATGTCAGCCAGCCGATCGGCGG
>Ga0207689_10006194_pt1 | contig 10596 bp, 11 predicted proteins | sample KBSMisM52_FD_184312 | JGI IMG/M metagenome (GOLD analysis project Ga0207689, IMG submission 184312) | Miscanthus rhizosphere microbial communities from Kellogg Biological Station, Michigan, USA - KBS Miscanthus M5-2 (SPAdes) (version 2) | ecosystem: Host-associated > Plants > Roots >... | reverse complement strand
GATGCGGGGTGAGGATCCGAACGCACTCATTAAAGGACCGTTCTTCTATGAGGATGCACAAGGAAAGCCTCAGCTCAGTCGTTGGCTGAATCCGCCATTTTCATACTTTCAATGTTTGCAGGGCTTTAGTGATCTGGTCTTGAGTTCGCCGGACACTGTTCGACCAGCGTTCCGACAGAAAGATGCAGGCAGTCGGGCGATCGCATTACGCGCACTTGTTGTGCTCCGGATTGCGCCGGATAGTTTTGCGGGGGAAATAGCATCACTTGCAGTTTCTGGTTCGAAAGAAGTACGTGAAAGTGCCGAACAATTAATTCTTGATCGACTTGTACTGTTTCAACCTCTCCTTGAAAAATACGCTGAGAAGGGGAGCAGCGATGAGCGGTATCACGCAGTGCGATTACTTGGTCGAATTAGTGATGACTCGGTAAGTAGCTTCCTAACGAAACGACTCGAGATCGAGAAGTCGCAGAGGGAGTTCGCGGCCCGCGCCGTGCGCTGGGACCTCGACACCAACGTAAACCGCCGCATGGCCTACAACCATTACTTCGGCAAGCCCGCTGGCAAGCCGGCGGCGAAGAAGGCCTGAATAGCCTGAGGGACTGAACCAGCCATCCGGCGCGAGCCGGGTGGCTTTTTTATGCAGAAAACGCTGCTGTTCATCGACCGCGTCAGCACCTGGATCGGCCAGGCGTTCTCCTGGCTGATCGTGGGGCTGACGTTGCAAGTGTCCTGGGAGGTGTTCTCGCGCTATGCCCTCGATAACCCGCATGCCTGGGCGTTCGACGTGATGATCATGTTCTACGGCACGCTGTTCATGATGGCCGGCGCCTATACGCTGTCGAAGAACGGCCACGTGCGCGGCGACGTGCTCTACGGATTCTTCCGGCCGCGCACCCAGGCGAGCTGGGATCTCCTGCTCTACATCGTGTTCTTCATCCCCGGCGTGTTCGCGCTCACCTACGCCGGCTACTACTACGCCGCCGACAGCTGGCGCATTCACGAGAGCTCGAACATTACCGCCGAGGGCCCGCCGATCTACCCGTTCAAGACCATCATCCCGCTCGCGGGGGCGATCCTGTTCGTTCAGGGCATCGTCGAGATCATCCGCTGCGTGATCTGCATCAGGCAGGGGTACTGGCCTTCACGCGAAGAGGACGTCGAGGAAGTCGACGTCGACAAACTGAAACAGGAAGTGGGCGTCAAGGACGAGGACATCGAGAAGCTCGATGTCTATGTCACCAAGGACAAGCCGCGGTGATCATCCGCAAGGAACTGTGGTTCGGCTTCGGCCTCATGGCCCTGATCGTGATCACGGTGCTCGTCTTGACGCCGTGGAGCAACCTGTTCGACGCCCACCTGAGCAAGGCAGACCTCGGCGTCCTCGGGCTGCTCATGCTGGCACTGATCGTGGTCGCGATCATGCTCGGCTTTCCCACGGCGTTCACGCTCATGGGCATGGGCGTGTTCTTCGCCTGGCTCGCCTACCGCAGCGTCAACCCGCAGGTCGCGGTGAACCAGGTGCTGGACCTGTTCGTGCAGAGAACTTATGGCGTGATGTCGAACGACGTGCTGATCGCCATTCCGCTGTTCCTGTTCATGGGCTACCTGGTCGAGCGGGCGCAGCTGATCGACCGGCTGTTCCACAGCCTGCACCTCGCCACCTCGCGGGTGCCGGGCTCGCTCGCGGTGGCGAGCATCGTCACCTGCGCGATCTTTGCCACCGCCACCGGAATCGTCGGCGCGGTGGTGACGTTGATGGGGCTGCTCGCCTTTCCGGCGATGCTCAAGGCCGGCTACAACATCAAGGTCTCGGCGGGGGCGATCACCGCAGGCGGCTGCCTCGGCATCCTGATCCCGCCGTCGGTGCTGCTGATCGTGTACGGCGCCACCGCGGGTGTGTCGGTAGTACAGCTCTATGCCGGCGCCTTCTTCCCGGGTTTCATGCTCGCGTTTCTTTATATCGGCTACGTCATCGTGCTTGCGAAGTGGAAGCCCCATCTCATGCCGCCGCTGGCCGAGAGCGAGCAGCGCGTGCCGCTGCCGCCTTACGCGCAGGCCCTGGCCGCGCGCGGCGGCAACCCGTTGACGACGCTCGGGCGGGCGTTGAGCGGCGACGCCGCGGGCGTGCCAAAACGCACGGTGCTCGCGCAGCTGGTCATTTCGCTGCTGCCGGCGCTTGCGATCGTCGCGATCATCGGCTTCAACTACCGCATTGCAACCGCGCCCGAAGTGCAGGCAAGCACCGCGGGGCTGGTCGAGGCGGGCGGCGCGATCGCCGCCGACGCCAGCGAATCGGAACAGTCCAGCGGGCTGATCGGCGCGCCGGAGGAGGAGCAGGCCGAAGAGAAGCCACAGGAGCTGGCGCCGCCCGGCGCTGCGGCGGAGGCGCAGAAACCGGCCGCAGAGGAAAAGCCTGCAGCGGCAGCAGCCGCGTCGCCACGCGTGCCCGCGCCGGCCTGGTTCTATGTCGTGCTTGCCCTCGGCATCGGCGCCATCCTCCTCATCTACTGGCTTTGGAATTGGGAGCGGCTCGAAGTCTTCAAGATGCTGCTCACCTCGTTCTTTCCGCTGGCGCTGCTGATCCTCGCGGTGCTCGGCTCGATCGTGGTCGGCCTGGCGACGCCGGCCGAGGCGGCGGCGGTGGGCGCGTTCGGCGGCTTCATCCTCGCCGCGGTCTATCGCTTCATCGCCCACTGGCGCGAGCGATCGCAAAGCGGGGCGCCCGTCGGCGTGGTGCTCGGGCGCACGCTGAAGGAGTTCGGCAGGATCATGAAGGAGTCGTCGTTCCTCACCGCGAAGACGAGCGCCATGGTGTGCTGGCTGTTCGTCGGCTCGGGCATCTTCTCGGCGGCGTTTGCGCTGCTCGGCGGCCAGGAGCTGATCGAGAAGTGGGTGCTGTCGCTCAACATGACGCCGCTGCAATTCATGATCCTGGCGCAGTTCATCATCTTCATCCTCGGCTGGCCGCTCGAGTGGACCGAGATCATCATCATCTTCATGCCGATCTTCATTCCGCTGCTGCCGCACTTCGGCATCGATCCGCTGTTCTTCGGCCTGCTGGTGGCGCTCAACCTGCAGACCGCGTTCCTGTCGCCGCCGGTGGCGATGGCGGCGTTCTACCTGAAGGGCGTCTCGCCACCGCACGTGACGCTGAACCAGATCTTCGCCGGCATGATGCCTTTCATGGGCATCCAGATCATCGCGCTGATCCTGCTCTACACGTTCCCGCAGATCGGGCTGTGGCTGCCGAGCGTCATGTATGCGCGATGAGCGCTCGCTGACGCTCTCCGCGGCGCACGCCGCGCAGCAGATTCGTGACGGCAAGCTCACTTCCGAGGAGCTGATCCAGGCTTGCCTCGAACGCATCCGTGCGCTCGAGCCGCAGGTGCAGGCCTGGACGTTCCTCGACGAGGAGCATGCGCTCGCTCAGGCGCGCGCGCTGGACCAGCACAAGCGCGATGGTGGCGCCCTGGGGCCGCTGCACGGGGTGCCGGTGGGAATCAAAGACATCATCGACACCGCCGACATGCCGACGGAGAATGGCACGGCGCTTCACAAGGGACGCACGCCGCGCGACGACGCGGGCGTGGTGTCGCAGCTGCGTGCCGCCGGCGCGGTGATCCTCGGCAAGACCGTGAGCACCGAGTGCGCCTACTTCAACCCCGGCAAGACGCGCAATCCGCACAACCCGGCGCACACCCCTGGCGGCTCCTCCAGCGGCTCGGCGGCCGCAGTCGGCGCCGGCATGGTGCCGCTCGCGCTCGGCAGCCAGACTGCCGGCTCGGTGATTCGTCCGGCGGCGTTCTGCGGCGCCTACGGCTTCAAGCCGACGCATGGTCTCATCCCGCGCCACGGCATCCTGCAGCTCTCGCGCACCCTGGATCACGTCGGGCTCTTCTCACGAAGCATCGACGATCTTGCGCTGCTGCTCGAGCAGCTGCAGGGCTACGACGAGCGCGACCCCGATACCCGGCTGCGCGCGCGAGTGCCGTTTGGCGATCTTTCCCGGGAGGAGCCGCCGCTCGAGCCGATGTTCGCATTCATCAAGACGCCGCACTGGGAGCGCGCCGACGCCGACATGAAGGAGGCGTACGCCGAACTGGTGGAAGCGCTCGGCGCTCAGGTCGAGGAAGTGGAGTTGTTTCCGTCGGCGGTGGAGGGCTGGGACTGGCACCGCACGATCATGGAGGCGGAGATGGCGTCCAACCTCGAGCCCCTCTGGCTCGCGGGGAAGGAGAAGCTGTCGGACAAGCTGCGCGGGCTGATCGAGCGCGGGCGCGAAGCGCGCGTTGTCGACCACCAGCGGGTGCTGCGGCGGATCGGTCCGGCGGCGGAGAGCTTCGACGAGCTGTTCCGCGAGCGTTACGACGCGATCCTCACGCCGCCGGCGCTTGGCACCGCGCCGAAGGGCCTCGGCTCCACCGGCGACCCGGCGTTCTGCGTGCTGTGGACGCTGCTCGGCATGCCCGCGATCACCCTGCCGCTGATGCAGGGCGAAAACGGCCTGCCGCTCGGGGTGCAGCTGGTGGGACGCAAAGGCTACGACGCGCGCCTGCTGCGGACGGCGCGCTGGCTGGAGAAGAAGGTCTCGGCCTAGTTTCGACTACGGAGCGGCGGCGAGCGACTTCAGGCCCTCGAGCTCGCCGCGCAGTTTTTCCACCTCGCTGCGATCGGCGAACGCCACCACCCAGTGCGTAAGCTCGCCCGCGGCGCTGTGCACCGCGCCGAGCGAGACGTCGACATGGCGCACCGCGCCGTCCTTGCCCCAGGCGCGCAGCTTCCAGCGCGAGCTCGGCTCCGCGAGCAGGCGGTGCACCAGCGGCTCGTCGTTCTTGAACAGCAGCTTGGCGAGCGGATGGCCGAGCGCATCGCTCGCGCGCACGCCGAAGAAAGTTTCGAACGCCGGGTTCACGTAGGTGATGCTGCGCGCCGGGATGCGCGCATCGAGGATGGCGAGCGGAATGCCGCAGGCGCCGAGCGCGGCGCGCGACAGCGCGCTGTCGGTCAGCAGCCGGTAGAGGGCGGGAGCCGCTTCCGGCTTTTCAGGCTTCATCACGGACGCCATGCGGCAACTTTTGCCATGATTCCGGCAGAGCGACAAGAGTCTTTTTTTGGCGACGCCCCGCTATTTCAGCCGCGGCGTGACAAACGCCGCACTCGATGCGGAAATCAGGCCGCCTTGCGGTCGCCCGGCGGACGCTTCGACAGCGAATAGCAGGCGCGGCGCAAGCGGTTGAAGTCCGCGGTCTCGATCGTCGCGCGCAGGAAATCCATGTTGCGCTCGATTTCGGCCTGGTAGAGGCTCGGGCCGTCGAAATGCGCCTCGGCGTAGCGGTCGGCCGCGCCCAGCTTCTTCTCCAGGCGCGTGCGCGCCACGTACTCGTAGAAGCCCGGCGTCTTGATGATCAGGTCCTCGGGCGAGGCGTAGCGCACCACCTCGTGGCCGTCGGGCAGGCGCTCGCGCGCGATCTTGCCCCAGACGAATTCCTGGTAGAGGAACTCGCGGCATTTCTCCAGGTACATGCGGTCCGACATCTGCCCGATCAGGTCCGCCGCGCCGACCAGGCAGCCGATCTTGCGGTCGCGCGGATCGCCCACCCGGATGTCCTCGATCTCCATCTCGTAGCCGGTGAAGTGCACCAGGCGCGCCGCGAGCGGCGCCTCGGCGCCGAAGCCGAGCTGCGGCAGGTAGGCGGCGATGAACTCCGAGCCGAGGCTGACATGCGTCCTGGTGAACACCGCTCCGTTCTCGATCCCGCCTTCGGCGCTGCGCCGCAGGTAGCCCGAGTCGTGCAGCAGCGCGATCAGCACGCCGAGGATGGCGCGCCGCGGGCCCAGGCGGTCGGGCAGGGCGCAGCTGCGATCGTGGCCGTCGACCAGGCGCGCGAGCGCGAGCGTCATGTCGAGCGTATGGCGCATGTCGTGGTACAGCGTGTCGCAGGCGAGGAAGCCCGGATAGGTGCCCTCGAACAGCGCCTTGAAGTCGGTGAAGGCCTGCTCGACCGGCGCCAGATCGATGCCCGGATAGCGCGCGGCGTAAAGCGCCATGATGGCGTCGCGCACCCGCACCGGGTCCTCGACGTTGACCCGGTTGGTCACGTCGTTCTGGTTAAGACGGTTTTGCATCCCCCTCCCCTAGTGCCGCCGATTATTTACTGCGGCAGGGCCGGAATCAAGGGAAAACCGGACAGAAAGGAAAGTGGGAGTAGGCCGATAAGCCGGGTTCTGTGGCCCCGGCCGGTGTGACCCGGTGGGGCCGGCAGCCATTCCTCTCGACCCCGGGTTACCCCAAGGGCTCTAGCCACCTACCCGCAAGCTCGGCCGAGCCGGCCCTATGGTGCGTTGCCACACCGCGCTTGCCTATTTGGTGTTGCTCCGGATGGAGGTTGCCCCGTTTCACCCCTCAGCTTGCGCCAAGGACTCGTCTCTGTGGCCCTCTTCGTCACGTCGCCGTGCCAGGGCGTTACCCTGCATCCCGCTCTGCGGAGCCCGGACTTTCCTCTACGCGCATCAAAAGCCGACGTACGCAGCGGCTGCCTGGCCGACTCCCATTGCAATTTTATCGTCAAAGGCAGAGTCTAAGAGGAGGCAAGGAGGTGATCATGCGCAGACGCCTGTACTTCTTACTGCCTGACGTCCAAAGCTCGAAGCTCACTGCGGACGACCTGCTGCTCGCCCGCGTCGAGGATCGGCACATGCGGTTCCTCTCGAAGCGCGGCACCGCCCTGGACCCCCTGCACGAGGCGGGCTATCTCGACAAGTCCGACATGGTGCATGGCGCCATGGTCGGGCTTGCGCTTGGCGGCCTGATCGGCGCGGTGGTCGGCGCGCTGGTGGTGGCCTACCCGCCGGAAGGCATGAACCCCAAGCTGGTCGCGATGCTGATCGGCATGCTGGGCGGAGCGGCATTCGGTGCGGTGACGGCAACCATCGTCGGCGCCGCGGTGCCGAACTCGCGGCTGAAGAAATTCGACGCCGACCTCGAGGCTGGGCGCGTGCTGTTGATGGTCGACGTGCCGTCGCGCCGGGTCGACGAAATCAGCGACCTGGTGGTGTCGCGCCATCCGGAGGCGGTGCCTCGCGGCGAGGCGATGCGCTACGTCTTCCCCTAGCGGTCCGGCCGCGAGGGCCGGAAGTAGCGGCGATCCTCGTAGAACGCTTCGTCCTGATCCGCCCAGCCGGGATAGCCGAATACCGGCACCGGCGCGAGATGGCGTGGCGATGCATCCGGCGGCAATCCGCCTAGCCACGCTTGTACCGCTTCATCGAGGTCCACTCCCGGGCGCACGATGAGCGCCTTGCACGCGATCCCCGGCCACGGCTCGGCCGCCTTCTCCATCGCCGCGTGGCCGAAGAGCGTGATGCGCATCGCCCGGCTGACGCGTTCGCGCTGCTCCCAGAACAGTTCCTTCCAGCGCATGCTTTCCAGGAGCGCAGTCAGGCCCGCGTCCGCGCATTCGACGATCGCGCCGCCCTCGTCGAACACGGTCAGCAGATCGCGCAGCCGGCCGCGGCGGCCGTTCTCGCGCGCCATCTCGGCGGCGTGCAGCGCATTGATGCGCGCCTTGGCGCGCGGAAACGCGAGCCAGGCAAGGGCGTTGAAGAAGTCGTGCAGGTTGTCAGGCCGCGTTTCCACCTCGCCGCTGCGGTAGACCTTGAGCTCGTAATACGCGTCCTTCGCGCCCGGCGCCACGAAGCGCACCGGGTTGCCGTTCTCGGTCTTGAGACGGCGCTCCTGCGCGAGGCGGTTGAGGCCGGCCAGGGTCCGTTCAACACCGAGCCACGGCCGCAGCGCGTCGAACGCGGGATGGGCTAGACCAGCTTCCAGGGAATCGTTTCTCCGGCGCGCAGCGGCACCAGATCCTCGCTGCCGAACTTCAGGCGCTCGGGCACGCGCCATTCCTCCCGCGCCAGCGTGATGTTGCTGTTGTTCAGCGGCAGGCCGTAGAACTGCGCGCCGTGCACGCTGGCGAAGCCTTCGAGCTTGTCGAGCGCGCCGGCTTCCTCGAAGGCGGCGGCATAGAGCTCGATCGCGGCGTGCGCGGTGTAGATGCCGGCGCAGCCGCAGGGCGCCTCCTTGGTGTGGCGCGCGTGCGGCGCGCTGTCGGTGCCGAGGAAGAACTTGGGATTGCCCGAGGTCGCGGCCTCGACCAGCGCTTCGCGGTGCGTCTCGCGCTTCAGCACCGGCAGGCAATAGTGGTGCGGGCGGATGCCGCCGAGGAAGAGCGCGTTGCGGTTGAGGAGCAGGTGGTGCGCGGTGATGGTGGCGGCGACGTTCGGCCCGGTCACTTCGACGAACTGCGCGGCCTCGCGCGTGGTGATGTGCTCGAGCACCAGCTTGAGGCGCGGGAAGCGCTCCAGCATCGGGCCGAGCGTTTCCTCGATGAATGCCTGCTCGCGGTCGAACACGTCGATCGCCGGATCGGTCGACTCGCCGTGCACCAGCAGCGGCAGTCCGAGCTCCTCCATCTTCTCCAGCGCATGGAAGCAGCGCGAGATGCGCGTCACGCCCTCGGCCGAGTGGGTGGTCGCGCCCGCCGGGTACAACTTGACGCCGAACACGCGACCCGAAATTCTGGCGCGCGCGATCTCCTCCGGCGGCGTGTCGTCGGTGAGATAGAGCGTCATCAGCGGCTCGAAGCTGGCGCCGTCGGGAACCTCGCCCAGGATGCGCTCGCGGTAGTCGAGCGCCTGCGCCGTGGTGCGCACCGCGGGCTTGAGGTTCGGCATCACGATCGCGCGCGCGAATCGGCGGGCGGCGTCGGGAACCGTGGCCGCCAGCACCGCGCCGTCGCGCAGGTGGAGATGCCAGTCGTCGGGACGGCGCAGCGAGAGGTGGTCCATCGCCCCGAATTTTACTTGGCTCGGTCGAGCGCCTTGCGATACAGGATGTTCTTCGGGGCGCCGGTGATGCGTGCCGCCAGCTTCGCCGCTTCGCTCGGTGCCAGCGCGCCCAGCAGGATCTCCAGCACGGCGTCGGCGTCGACGGCGTTGGCCTTCGTTTCCGAGCCGGGTTCCAGCACCAGGACGAATTCGCCCTGGCTGCGTGCGGCGTGCTGCTCGAGCCACGCCGTGGCCTGACCGAGCGGCAGCCGGACCACCTCCTCGAACTTCTTGGTGAGCTCGCGGCAGATTGCGAGCTCGCGCGCCGCGCCGAAGCGCTCGGCAAGGTCGGCCAGCGTGTCGGCGATGCGGTGCGGTGCCTCGTAGAAGACCACCGGCCAGGGCACGTCGAGCGCCTGCAGCGCTTTGCGGCGCCCGGCTTTGGTCGCGGGAAGGAAGCCTGCGAACAGGAACTGCGGCGCGCTGAATCCGGCCGCCGAGATCGCCGCCGCGGCGGCGCTCGGTCCGGGGAGTGGGCTTACGCGGATGCCGGCGCGGTGCGCTTCCTGCACCAGCCACGCGCCCGGGTCCGACAGGGCGGGCGTGCCGGCGTCGCTGACCAGCGCGACGTTCTTCCCGGCGCGCAGCAGGTCGATCAGGCCCGCTGCCGCGCGACGTTCGTTGTGCTCGTGCAGCGCGACGGTGCGGGTCGAAATGCCGTGGCGCGCGAGCAGCTTGGCGCTGGTGCGGGTGTCCTCGCAGGCGACCAGGTCGACGCTGCGCAGGGTTTCCAGGGCGCGCGGGCTCGCATCGGAGAGATTTCCGATCGGGGTTGCCACGACGTACAGGACTCCGGGAGTCAACCTCGCCGCCTCCGTGCCGTTAAGCGTGCCATGAACGCCGAAGGTGCGCGAGCCGAGGATCTCTGCGCGAGCCTGATGCGGGCCGCCGGACTGCTCCTGGTCGAACGCAACTGGCGCTGCCGGCTGGGCGAGATCGACCTGATCGCCGAAGAGCGCGGCATGGTGATATTCGCGGAAGTGCGCATGCGCAGCCGCCCCGGCTTCGGCGGCGCGGGCGAGAGCGTGACCGCGGCCAAGCGCGCGCGGCTGATCGCCGCGGCCCGGCTCTATCTTTCGCGCCGGGCGGAGACCTTGTGCCGCTTCGACGTCTTTCTGGTCGACGGCGCGACCCGCGAGGTGCAATGGATCCGCGACGCCTTTGGCGAGTAGCGCTGCTGCTTTTCCTGGCCGGGGGAAATCTCCATGCGGAAGAGAGCGTGCGGCTGCTGGTGCAGAATTCGCCGCTCGCCGGCTTTCGCTATCACGCCGCCGCGAGCGTGTGGCGCGAGCTGCGCGTCGGCGACGCGCTCGAGCTCGCGCGAGAATCCGACAATCCGCACGACGCGAACGCGATCGCGGTGCTGTGGCGCGGCCACAAGCTCGGCTACGTGCCGCGCCAGGAAAATGCCGCGCTCGCATGGGGCCTCGACCGCGGTACGCCGCTGCGCGCGCGCATCAGCGCGCTCGCCGAGCATCCCAACCCGGCGCGCCGCGTGCGCTTCGAGGTGTACGTCGAGTAAAATGCGGCCATGTCCCACGCATCGGCCTCTGCATCGACGCTTGCGGCGCGCGTCTCGGCGCATTTCGCGGAGAGCGCCAAGCTCAAGCTTGCGGCCGTGGCGGAGATGAACGCGCCGCTGGTGCGCGGCATCGAGCTGATGGTCGACGCGCTGCGCCAGGGCGGCAAGATTCTTTCGTGCGGCAACGG